>Ga0315910_10003807_pt1 | contig 12717 bp, 14 predicted proteins | sample EdamamesoilMG_FD_204470 | JGI IMG/M metagenome (GOLD analysis project Ga0315910, IMG submission 204470) | Garden soil microbial communities collected in Santa Monica, California, United States - Edamame soil | ecosystem: Environmental > Terrestrial > Soil > Garden | place: USA: California... | reverse complement strand
CTGCCTTGCGCGAGCCCGCGCCGGCGTCCACCGTCGCGGCCTGGGCGATGAGGTCGACCTCGAGTCCGCGCTCGGGCGCGGCTTCGATGATCTTGACCAGGCGCCAGCACTTGAGCTTGGAGATCGGGCGCGTCGCGGCGATCTCGACCACGTCGCCGTCGCCGGCCTGCTCCTGCTCGTCGTGGGCGTGGTACTTCTTCTGGCGCCGGATGTACTTGCCGTACTTGGCGTGCTTGAAGGTGCGCGTCACCAGCACGGTGATGGTCTTCGAGCCCTTGCAGCTCGTCACCACCCCTTGCAGGGTCCTGCGTGTATGGCGGGTCTGGGTCATGGTCAGCGCGGCTCCTGTCCACGGATCTTCTGGGCGCGTTCGTTCACCAGCGTCTTGATGCGGGCGATCTCGCGGCGCAGGGTGCGGATCCGCGACGGGTTGGCGGAGGAATCGGTCGACGCCTTGAAGCGCAGGCCGAACAGTTCCTTCTTGTGGTTGGCGAGATCGAACTCGAGCTCCGAGTTCGTCTTGCTGCGGGTTTCTTCGGTCTTCATCGCGATGAGGGTGGGGCGCTTCGCCTGCTGTGGGTTGGCTTGGGGGTCGAGGCGAATCAGGTCGTCGAGAGACGACGCACGAGCTTGACCTTGACGGGCATCTTGTGGGCCGCGCGCTTGAAGGCGAGCTTGGCCTTGTCCTCGTTGATGCCGCCGACTTCGAAGATCACGGAACCCGGCTTGATCACGGCGGCCCAGAACTCCACTTCGCCCTTGCCCTTGCCCATGCGCGTCTCGGCAGGCTTGCTGGAGACGGGCTTGTGCGGGAAGACGCGGATCCAGACCTTGCCCTGGCCGTCGAGCGCGCGGTTGATCGCGACGCGACCGGCTTCGATCTGACGTCCCGAGAGCCAGGCCGCGTCGAGCGATTGCAGTCCGAAATCGCCGAACGAGACCTTGTTGGCACGCGTCGCCCGGCCGCGGACCTTGCCGCGGTGGACCTTCCTGAACTTCGAGCGCTTGGGTTGCATCGCCATGGCGGTGTTCCTGGGTGTGCCCTGGGGTCAGTTCGCCGCGCCGGCGGCCGGACGGGGTGAGGAGAAGGGACGGCGCGGACCGCGCGGACGTTCCGCGCGCGCCGGGGGGCCGGCCTGGGCCTGGCGGAAGTCGATCTTCTGGCCGCGCTCGAGGTCGCCTTTGTAGATCCAGACCTTGACGCCGATGATGCCCCAGGTGGTCTTGGCTTCCGCGGTTCCGTAGTCGACGTTCGCGCGCAGGGTCGAGAGCGGCACGCGGCCTTCGCGCTCCTTCGCCTCGCGCGCCATCTCGGCGCCTCCGAGGCGGCCGTTGACCTCGACCTTGATGCCGCGCGCGCCCGCTTGCATCGTGGTCTGGATCGCCTTCTTGATCGCGCGACGGAAGGCCATGCGCTTCTCCAGCGCCTCGGCGACCATCTCGGCGACCAGGGCCGACTCCAGCTCCGGGCGCTTGATTTCGCGCACCGTCATGTGGCAGGTCATGCCGGTGATCTTCTGCAGCTCGGTCTTGAGCTCGTCGACGCGCACGCCCTTGCGGCCCACCAACACTCCCGGTCGCGAGGTGTGCACGATCACGTTGACAGCCTCGCCGGTGCGCTCGATCTCGATGCGCGGAATGCCCGCGGCGCGGTACTCCTTGGCGATGTGCTTGCGGATCTTGAAGTCCTGCAGCAGCAGGCCCTTGAAGTCCTTCTTCTTGGCGTACCAGCGCGAGCGGTGCGGCTCGACGGTGGCCAGGCGGAAGCCTGTCGGGTGAACTTTTTGACCCATGGGTGGTGCTAGCTGGCCTTGGCCTTGCCGGGCTTCTTGGTCTTGGGCTGGTCCGCGGCAGCCGCCTTGGCGGCCTTCGGAGCTTTCTTGGTGGCGGGCTTGCGCGCGGGCTTGCGCGCGGACTTCTTGCGCGGCTTCTCGCCGGCTTCGTCGGCCTCGGGCACTTCGGCGACCATGACGGTCAGGTGCGCGGTGCGCTTGCGGATCGGCATGGCGCGGCCCTGGGGACCCGGTCGGAAGCGCAGGCGGCCTTGGACCAGCGGTCCGTCGTCGGCCTTGCACTCGCTGATCATCAGTCGGTTGACGTTGACCTGCTCATCCTGCGAGGCGTTGGCCATCGCCGAGCGCACCAGCTGCTCGTAGTAGGTCGAAGCCCGCTTGGGCGAGAACTTGAGCAACTCGAGCGCGCGGTTGACGCTCTTGCCGCGGATCAGATCCGCGACCAGGCGCGCCTTGCGGGCGGTGGTGCGCGCGAAGCGATGCCGCGCCGCGTATTGGGTGATTGCGTCCATGGATCGAACCTCGACCTAGGCGGCTAGGCCTTGACCGCTTCCTTCTTGTTGGTGTGGCCGCGGAAGATGCGCGTGGGCGCGAACTCTCCCAGCTTGTGGCCGACCATGTCCTCGGAGATCTGCACGCGCAGGTGCGTGCGGCCGTTGTGCACCATGAAGGTGTAGCCGATGAAATCCGGCGTCACCGTGCAGGAGCGCGCCCAGGTCTTGATCGGATCGCGCTTGCCGGTCTTGGCCATCTGCGCGACCTTCTTGGCCACGTTGGCGTCGACGTACGGGCCCTTTTTTACGCTGCGACTCATGAGTGATGCTCCTAGCGCTTGTGACGGCTGCGCACGATGAACTTGTTGGTCGGGTGGTTCTTGCGACGACGACGCCCGCCCTTGGCCGGAACGGCGCTCGGGGAGACGGGGTGGCGCCCGCCCTTGGTGCGGCCTTCTCCCCCGCCGTGCGGGTGGTCGACCGGGTTCATCGCGGTGCCGCGCACCGAGGGTCGGATGCCCATGTGGCGCGAGCGGCCGGCCTTGCCGAGCTTGACGTTCTGGTGATCGAGGTTGCCCAGGCGACCGATGGTCGCGCGGCAGCGCACGTGCACCAGGCGGATCTCGCCGGAGGAGAGCAGGATCGCGGCGTAGTCGCCCTCGCGCGAGGTCAGCTGCGCGGTGTTGCCGGCGGTGCGCACCAGCTGGCCGCCGCGACCTTCGCGCAGCTCGATGTTGTGGATCTCCATGCCCAGCGGGATCTCCGCCAGCGTCAGCGTGTTGCCCGGCAACGGCTCGGAGCCGTGACCGGACATCAAGGTCTGACCGACCGTCAGGCCCAGCGGCGCGATCATGTAGCGCTTCTCGCCGTCGGCGTAGTGCAGCAGCGCGATGTGCGCGGTGCGGTTGGGGTCGTACTCGATCGTGGCGACCTTGGCGGCGATGCCGTCCTTGTCGCGCTTGAAGTCGATCACGCGGTACATGCGCTTGTTCCCGCCACCGCGGTGGCGAGAAGTGAGGTGCCCGTTGTTGTTGCGGCCGCCGGTCTTGGGCAGCGGGCGCAACAGCGACTTCTCGGGCGTCGTACGCGTGATCTCCGCGTAGTCGTGGACGTTGCCGTGGCGGCGTCCGGGCGAGGTCGGCTTGTAGGAGTTCAGGGCCATGGATGAGCTGCCTGGTGGCGGAGGGGCGTTTGGGGGCGTGGGCGCTCGCGGGGTGTGGAGGTGTTCGCGGCCCTGGATCAGAGCAGCTCGATCGTGTTGCCGGGGAGCAGGCAGACCATCGCGCGCTTGTACATCGGCGTGTTCCCGACCGAGTAGCCGCGGCGGCGGACCTTGGTGTGCGTGCGCGCGGTGTTGACCGAACGCACCTTCACGTTGAACAACTTCTCGATCGCCTGGCGGATCTCGACCTTGTTGGCGTCGATCGGCACGCGGAAGTGGTAGGCGTTGCGGTTGGCGGTGTCGTCGGTCGCCTTCTCGGAGATGATCGGCTTCTGGATGATGCGGTAGAAGCGATCCAAGGCTGTGGTGGATGAACTCATGGGTCTTTTCCTAGCTCGTGCTTTCCACCAGGCCGACGCGCTTGCCCAGCGCCTCGAAGGCGCCCGGCTCGCAGATCACAAGGCCCGAATTGATCACGTCGAAGGCGCACAGGTCGCTGGCCGGACGCACGACCACGCCAGGGAAGTTGCGGAACGACTTCCACAACAGCTCGTTGTGGGCGCTGAGCACGACCACGGCGCGGCGCGGCGAACCGAGGTCGGCGAGCAGCTTGCGTGCGGCCTTGGCCGAGGGCTTGGAGTCGCTGGCCACGCCGCCGAGATCGGCGAGCACCAGCTCGCCGTCCTTCAGCTTCCCGTAGATCGCGCTGCGCAGCGCGACGCGGCGCTCGCGCGCCGGCAGGTCGAAGCGGTGGTCGCGCGGGATCGGTCCGAAGACCGTGCCGCCGCCGCGCCAGATCGGCGACATGCGGTCGCCCGCGCGCGCGCGGCCGGTGTGCTTCTGCTTCCAGGGCTTCTTGCCCGAGCCGGCGACCTCGGAGCGACCCTTGGTCTTGACCGTGCCCTGGCGCTGGTTGGCCTGGTAGGAGAGCACCGAACTCTTGAGCGTGCGGTACAGGACCTGGTCGCCGAAGGGCTGCTCGCTGAGCGCCTTTTCGGTGAGCTTCCCGCCTTGGTAGAGCTTGAGCTTCATGGGATGCCTTGGGGCTTCAGGCCTTGGCCGGCGCCTGGACCTGTGCCGGCTTGCGCGGCGTGCGCGCGGCCTGGACCTGGACGAAACCCTGGTTGGGGCCGGCCACCGGTCCGGAAACGAACAACAGGCCGCGGGCCTCGTCGACACGCACCACCTTGAGGTTCTTGGTCGTGCAGCGATCGACGCCGAAGTGGCCGCCCATGCGCTTGCCCTTGGGCAGCTTGCCGATGCGGCGGCTGGCGATCGAACCCGGTTGGCGCACGTTCATGCAGCCGTGGGTCTCGGGGCCGCGGTGGAAACCGTGGCGCTTGATCGTGCCGGCGAATCCGCGTCCCTTGCTGGTGCCGATGACATCGACGATGTCACCGACCTTGAAGATCGCGGCCGTGATGGTGGCACCGACCTTGAGTTCAGCGGGCGCGTCGAGGCGCTCTTCGCGCAAGAAGCGCTTGGTTGCCACGCCGGCCTTCTTGAAGTGGCCGACCTGGGGCTTGCGCGAACGGGCGTCGGGGATGTCCTCGAAGCCGAGCTGGATGGCGTCGTAGCCGTCCGCCTCTTGCGTGCGCACCTGGCAGATCGTGCACGGACCGGCGGCCACCACGGTCACACCTGTGACCGTGCCGTCGTCCGCGAACACCTGCGTCATTCCGAGTTTACGTCCTAGGATCAGCGTCATGAGCCCGAGAACAAGGGTTGTTGGGCCGGTTCGACCAGGGACCGCCGCCCCTCGCGCAAAAGCGCGCGAGTGCAACGGATCCAACGCCTGGCCACGCGGCAGTTGATCTGAAGTGTCAAACGTCCACTGGTCCGAGCAGGGCTCAGGGACTGCGCAGCCGCCGGCGATGGCGACCACGAGGATGTGCGAGCGAGGGAGGCTTCCGTCGAGGGCACGGCGTGCCTTCGCAGGAGTCCGACGCGCGTGGACCAGCTCGTCCGCGCGCGCTCTCGGCCTGGTGTCAGGCCTTGATGCGGATCTCCACCCCCGCGGGCATGTTGAGGCTGCTCAAGGCGTCCACCGTTTGGCTGGTGGGCTCCGAGATGTAGATCAGCCGCTTGTGCGTGCGGATCTCGAACTGCTCGCGCGACTTCTTGTCGATGAACGGCGAGCGCAACACGGTGTAGCGCTCGATGCGGGTCGGCAAGGGAATCGGTCCGGCCACGCGCGCGCCCGTCCGCTTGGCGGTTTCGACGATCTCGAGCCCCGACTGATCGAGGGCCTCGTGATCGTAGGCTTCCATGCGGATCTGGATCTTGTCCTTCATCGAGACGGGAGCGTGAGTGCGCGGAGTGTGGTCGGGTTTCGCGGGACAGCGGAGAAACAACCCCGGACCGCCCGGCGCTCTCTCTGCTGTCGCGCGCCGAGGCCCGCGAGGGCCCTGGCGGCGCAGGGTCGAGGCCCAGCGCGGTTCGAAGGGCCGGACAAGATAGCAGCGCCCCCAGGGGTCGTCAACGCTCTGCAAGGCGAAAGAAGCGCGGCCCTTGGCGTCCGACGCGCCCGCCCCGCGCGGCGCGCGAACGCGGGCTTTCCGCGGGGAAAAGGTGCCTTGCACGGCCCGGCCGCCGAAGTTCAGGCCAGGGTCAGGCCGCGGGCGGCCCATTCCTGCTGCGGCACGGCGCGCGTGCCCTGCGGCCGCATGGAGAAGCTGGCCCGGCCTTGGGACAGCGAGCGCACGGCGCTGGCGTAGCCGAACATGCCGCACAGCGGCACGCTGCCGCGCATGCGCGTCGAGCGGCCTTCGGACTGGACCTCGCTCATCTGGGCCCCGCGGGACTGCAGGTCCCCCATCACGCCGCCGGCGTACTCGCTGGGGGTCAGGACCTCGAAGGCCATCAGCGGCTCGTGCAGCTCGACCTCGAGCTGGGCCATGACCTCGCGCCAGGCCGAGCCCAAGGCCTGCAGGGCACCGGCCTCGGAACCTTGGTCGCCGGGACGGCGCGCATCGCGCACGACGACGCGAGCCCGGGCCAGCGGGTAGCCGCCGCGCGGGCCGGTCTGCGCCAGCGCGAACAGACCGGCCTGGAGCGCCGGCTGCCAGCCGCGCTCGGGCGCGGCCGCGGGGTCGAAGCGCAGCTCGATCGAGTCGAGCTCGGGCGCGGGCAGCACTTCGATTTCGATCGCGCCCACCAGCAGGTCGGCGCCGAAGGAGCGCTCGATGCGCGCGGCACCGCGCGCCGGGCGGATCGGCACCTCGCTGTAGGCCACGCGCGGCGGCGTGCGTCCCAGCTGCAGGCCGGTCTCGTCGCTCAGACGTTCGAGCGCGATCTCCAGGTGCAGCTCCCCCATCCCGGCCAGCAACCACTGGCCGCTGGCCTCGTCTTCGCGCAGCGCGAGGCTGGGATCCTCGCGGACCAGGCGCGCGAGGCCCGCGCGCAAGGCCTCGCGATCGGCCGCGTGCACGGGCTCCACGGCCAGCGCGATCACGGGCTTGGGCACTTCGAGCGGCTCGAGCGCGCACACCTGCGCGCGATCGCAGAGCGTGTCGCCGCTGGCCACGCCGTCGAATTCACCGGCGGCCTCGATGGCGACGATGTCGCCGGGCAGCGCGGATTCGATCGGCTCGAGGTGGTCGGCGTGCGGGTTGTAGAGCTTGGCCACCAGCATCGGGGCCGCGCTGCGCGCCACCAGCAGTTCGCTGCCGCGTCGCAGCTGCCCGCGCACCACGCGCACGAAGATCACGTCGCGTCGGCCGATGCGCTGGAGCTTGAAGGCGAACAGAACCAGCGGCTCGTCGGCGCGCGGTTCGAGCTGCACCAGGGCCGCGGGATCGGCGCGCAGGCCGGCGCACGGCGCGGGCCGATCCGCGGGCGAGGGCAGGTAGTCGACGACCAGGTCGAGCGCGGCCTCGATGCCGATCTGGTGCAGCGCGCTGCCGCAGGCCACAGGCAGCAGGGTTCCGTCGAGGGTTCGCCGCCGCAGCGCGGAAGCGAGGAGTTCGGCCGATGGTGTCTCATCGCGCGCCAGACACTGGAACACGTGCTCGTCCTCCTCGGCCAGCGCGTCCGCGAGCTCCGCGCGCAGCACGCCGACCTCGGAGGCGATCTCCTGCGGCAGGGCGAGCCAATGCCGCGCCGAGGGCGGATATCCCGGCGCGAGCATGCGCTGCCGCAGGATGTCGGCGACGGCGCACAGCTTGCCCTCGCGGATGTACGGGTAGGCGACCGGCGCGCAGCGCACGCGCAGGCGCTGTTCGATGCCGCGCAGCGCGCCCAGGAAGTCGGCGCCGGGACGATCGAGCTTGTTGAGGAAGGCCACCGCGGCACATCCGTGGCGGCGCAGTTGCCCCCACACCGCTTCCGATTGCGCTTGCACGCCGGCGAGCACGTCGAGCACAACGATCGCGCCGTCGAGCACGCGCAGCGAGCGCTCGACCTCGATCGTGAAATCGACGTGGCCGGGCGTGTCGATTAGGTGCAGCTGGTGCTCGCGCCAGGGCAGGCTGGTCGCGGCCGCGGTGATGCTGATGCCGCGCTCGCGCTCGGCCGGCAGCCAGTCGAGCACGGCAGTGCCCTCCTCGACCTCTCCCAGGCGCGCCTCGACCCCGGTGCGCACGAGCATGCGCTCGCACAGCGTGGTCTTGCCCGCGTCGATGTGCGCGACCACGCCGAAGTTGCGCACGCGCGAGGGATCGAAGCGCGCCGGATCGCCGCGGTGCGACACCTTCAGCGCTCCAGCTGCGGATTGGCCGCGAGGAACTGCTCGGCCCAGCGGTAGTTGGCGAGCAGCTCGGGACGCGGGCCCTCCAGGAACGCGATCGCGGCGTAGAGCGCTTCCACCGAGGCCAGGCCCTGGCTGGGGTCGACCGCGACCTTGCTGCGGCGCGGGTAGGCGGTCACGAGCTTCGGCAGGCGCCGCGGGAGCAGTTCGCCGTCGATGGCCTTGGAGATCGCGGGCAGCTTGCGCCAGGCGCAGTCGACCAAGAGCAGTCCCAGACCGCGGTCGGCCGCGGACAATTCCTCACCCTCGGGATGCAGCCAGATGCGCCGGCCGGCATCGACGCGCTTGCCGCCGCGCAACGAGACGAATCGCAGCCCGGGCAGTCCGCGCAGCGGCGTCAGCGAGCACTTCTTCGAAGGCTCCTTCGGGTCGCGAACGATGAGGATGTCCAAGGTGCCAGGCACCTTCCTAAACTGTTGCCGCCAGGCAGTCCACGCGCCGTTGCCGGCTGAGCTCGACGTGGCCGGACCTTACACAGCGCTGTCGGGGCGGGGCAACAGTTTGGGAAGGTGCCAGGCACCGTACTGGAAGGACAGCGGGAGTCGCTACCCGTACGGAGCCAGGCACCTTTCCAAACTGTTGCGTCCACCCAACGGCGCTGTGACGCCGACGACCGCGTCGAGCTCAGCCGGCAACAAGTACGGAGCCAGGCACCTTTCCAAACTGTTGCGTCCACCCAACGGCGCTGTGCCGGCAACGCCCGCGTCGAGCTCTACCGGCAACGGCGCGTGGACTGCCCGGCGGCAACAGGTTGGAAAGGTGCCAGGCTCCTAGTGCGCGGAGTGGGAATAGGCGCGGTTGGCTTCGGCCATCTTGTGGACCGATTCCTTCCAGGCGACGGAGGCTCCGGCGCCGTTGTAGGCGTCGGCGATTTCCTCGGAGAGGCGCAGCGCCATGGGCTTGCCTTTTTTCTTGCGCGCGTTGTCGACCAGCCAGCGGATCGCGAGCGACTGCTGGCGGTTGCGGCGCACTTCGCGCGGCACCTGGTAGTTCGCGCCGCCGACGCGCTTGGAGCGCACTTCGACCGCGGGGCGGATGTTGTCGATCGCGCGGTTGAAGATCTCGGCGGCGTCGACGACGTCGGGGAACTTCTTGTGCGCCAGATCGACGGCCTCGTAGAAGATCTCCTGCGCGCAGGACTTCTTCCCGTCGAGCATGATCTTGTTGATGATCTTCGTCGCGAGCATCGAGTTGAAGCGCGGATCGGGCTTCAGCAGGACGGCGGTGGACTTGTAGTTGCGCGGCATGTTCGGTGGTGGCTCTGGAGGCCTCGGGCCTACTTCTTCGGACGCTTGGTGCCGTACTTCGAACGCTCGTTCTGGCGGCCGTCGACCCCCGAGGTGTCGAGCGTCCCGCGCACGATGTGGTAGCGGACGCCGGGCAGGTCGCGCACGCGACCGCCGCGGATCAGCACGACCGAGTGCTCCTGCAAGTTGTGCCCTTCGCCGGGGATGTACACGGTCACTTCCTTGCCGTTGGAAAGGCGCACGCGGGCCACCTTGCGCAGCGCCGAGTTGGGCTTCTTCGGCGTCATCGTCTTGACTTGCAAGCACACCCCGCGCTTCTGGGGGCACGCGTCCAGGACGGGCGACTTGGTGCGCCGCTTCTGTTGGACGCGGGGCTTGCGAATCAGCTGATTGATCGTCGGCATAGGAGAGGGAGTGAGCGCGGCTTGAGGGCCGGACAGTGTAGGGCTCGCCGCCGCTGCGTCAAGCCGAGGCGCGCCGGCCATGCGGGCAGCGGCCCGGCGCGGCGGGCAGGGATGGCCCCGGATGGTCGCTGGACCAACCGGGGCCCGGATATCGGGAACCTCGGCGAAAGGGTCGCTCAGACCTCTTCGTCGGCGGGTTCGGCCTCGGCGTCGAAGTCCGCGTCGACATCGTCATCGACATCGTCGTCGTCCGTGCCGGCCTTGACCGGCGCGTCGAGGTCGAGCGGGTCGTCGACGTCGTCGACCTTGACCACCTCGTCGTCCACGGGTTCGTCGTCGAAGACCGCGGCGGACGCGAGCCGTCCGAGCGCGACCTCGCCGCCCGAGCCCGTCGCCGCCATGGCCAGCGCCGGCTCGCTCTTCTCCAGCCCGTCGAGGCCGCCGATCAGCGCCTCGAGGTCCGGATCGAGCGACTTGGGCGAGAAGCTGACCGTGGTGCCGATCTCGCCGAAGTCGATGTTCTTCTTGACGCGCGTGCGGTGGTGGTCGCGGAAGCCCGTGCCCGTGGGGACCATGTGCCCCAGGATCACGTTCTCCTTGAGGCCGACGAGATAGTCGCGACGTCCGGCGATCGCGGCTTCGGTCAGCACCTTGGTGGTCTCCTGGAAGCTGGCCGCGGAGATGAACGACTCCGAGGACAGCGAAGCCTTGGTGATGCCCAGCAGCAGCGTCTCGCCCGTGGCCGGCTTCTTGCGCGCCACGCGCAGCTTCTCGTTCTCCTTGCGGAAGCGGAAGCGGTCGACCACGGCTCCGGGCAGGAACTCGCTGTCGCCGGGATCCTTGACCTGCACCTTGCGCATCATCTGCGAGACGATGATCTCGATGTGCTTGTCGTCGATCGTCACGCCCTGCGAGCGGTAGACGTTCTGGATCTCGCGCAGCAGGTAGGCCTGCACGTCCTCTTCGCCGGTGATCGTCAGGATGTCGTGCGGATCGAGCGGTCCGTCGACCAGCGGCTCGCCCGCGCGCACCTCGTCGCCCTTGTGCACGCGCAGGTGCTTGCCCTGCGGCACGGAATGCTCCTTCTCCTCGATCACCTCGCCCTTGGCGCCGACCGCGCGCACGATGATCGTGCGCTTGCCGCGCTTCTTGTCGCCGAGCTCGACGATGCCCTCGATCTCGGAGATCACGGCCGGCTCCTTGGGACGGCGAGCCTCGAAGAGCTCGGTGACGCGCGGCAGGCCGCCGGTGATGTCCTCCGTGCCGCCGATGTCGCGCGCGGTCTTGGCCAGCAGTTCGCCGGGGGCGATCGCAGCGCCTTCTTCGACCTCGATGTAGGCGCGCTCGGGGATCGGGTACAAGGCCAGCGGGTGGCCGGAGCTGTCTTCCAGGACCAGCTGCGGGTGCAGGTCACCCTTGTGCTCGACGACCTGCTTGCGCACCGTGCCGCGACGCGCGTCGCGCTCGACGCGCAGCGTCTTGCCTTCGATCAGGTCCTCGTAGCGGATCTTGCCCTTGAACTCGGCCAGGATCGGCACGTGGTGCGGGTCCCACTTGCACATGCGGGTGCCGATCTTGACTTCGTCGCCGTCCTTGACGAACACCTCGGCGCCGGTCGGCACCGGGTACTGGTCGATCTGGCGACCGCGCGGATCGAGCAGTCGGATCTCGCCGTTGCGGTTGAGCACCACCTGCTGCCCGGCCGAGTTCGTGACCACGCGCAGGTTGGCGAATGCCGCCTTGCCCGCGCGCTTGGCCTTGACCTCGGACTCGTCGACCGCGCGACTCGCCGTGCCACCGATGTGGAACGTGCGCATCGTCAGCTGCGTGCCCGGTTCGCCGATCGACTGCGCGGCAATGATGCCCGCGGCCAGTCCGCGTTCCGCGAGCGTGCCGCGCGCGAGGTCCATGCCGTAGCAGCGCGCGCAGACGCCGAAGCCCGCTTCGCAGGTCAGCGCCGAACGCACGCGGATCTTCTCGTGGCCCAGCGCCTCGATGCGCAGCGCCGCGTCCTCGGTGATCAGGTCGCCCTCGCGGACGATGACCTCGTCGTTGACCACGTCGATGATCGAGTCGCGCGCGCCGCGGCCGCGGATGGCCTGGGCCAGCGAGACGGCGACCTTCTCGCCCTTGTAGACGATGCCCTTGGTCACGCCGTTGAGCGTGCCGCAGTCCTCGATCGTGACCACGACGTTCTGTGCGACGTCGGTCAGCTTGCGGGTCAAGTAGCCGGCGTCGGCGGTCTTCAAGGCCGTGTCGGCCAGGCCCTTGCGCGCTCCGTGCGTGGAGCTGAAGTACTCGAGCACCTTCAGGCCTTCGCGGAAGTTCGCCTTGATCGGCGTCTCGATGATCTTGCCCGAGGGCTTGGCCATCAGACCGCGCATGCCGCCGAGCTGGCGGATCTGGTCGACGGAACCGCGCGCGCCCGAACTGACCATGCAGTAGATCGGGTTGACGTAGTTCGAGCCCTCGTAGTAGTCCTCGCGCAACACCGCCATCAGGTCGAGGCCGACGTTCTCGCGGGCATGCGTCCACAGGTCGATGATCTTGAGGTAGCGCTCGCCCTCGGTGATCACGCCCTTCTGGAACTGCTTCTCGACCTTGTCGATTTCCTTCTGCGTCTCGTTCAGGATCGCCGGCTTCGACGGCGGCACGCGGATGTCGTCCTTGGCGAAGGACAGGCCGGCGCGCGTGCTGGCCTTGAAGCCGAGGTCCTTGAGGTCGTCGAGCAGCTTCAGCGTCGCGTCGCGGCCCAGCAGCCGGTGGCAGTCGCTGATCAGCGCCTGGATGCCGCGCTTGTCGAGCTCGTAGCTGTAGTACGGCATGCCCGCGGGCAGCACGTCGTTGAACACCGCGCGACCGACCGTGGT
>Ga0315910_10003806_pt1 | contig 12720 bp, 11 predicted proteins | sample EdamamesoilMG_FD_204470 | JGI IMG/M metagenome (GOLD analysis project Ga0315910, IMG submission 204470) | Garden soil microbial communities collected in Santa Monica, California, United States - Edamame soil | ecosystem: Environmental > Terrestrial > Soil > Garden | place: USA: California... | reverse complement strand
GTCGGCCGACGCGCGAACGTTCGCGCGGACGGCGACCCGGAGTGCCTCGTTGGGATCGCTCGGCCGCTGGAGCCCCTCCACGTGGGGCGCGATGCGATCGGTGATCGAGCGAATGTTCTTCGACTCGGGCCCGGTGCCGGTGTCGATGGCCGAAAGGGTGGCGCCGACGGCGCCGCAGCGCGTGTGACCCATGACCACGACCAGCCGCGACCCGAACTGCGCGGCCGCGAACTCGATCGAACCGACGACCGACGGCGCGACGATGTTGCCCGCGATGCGCACGACGAAGAGGTCGCCGAACCCCTCGTCGAACAGGATCTCGACCGGCGTCCGCGAATCCGAGCAGCCGAGCACGATGGCGAAGGGGCGCTGCGCGGTGTCGGCGAGGTCGCGGCTCCAGGCCCGGGCGAGGGAGTGGCCGTTCGCCTCCTGGAAGCGGCGGTTTCCGGCCTTGAGGCGCTCGAGCGCCTGCGACGGCGAGAGGGAAGGGGGAGAGCCAGCGGTCGACATTGGGCCGCGGCATAGCACGTCGCCGTCCGGCCGGGGCCAGGGGGTGTCGAGGTCCGAAAACCGCGAGCCCCTTTCCGGTGGGGCGTTATCCTCGGGGCATGACCGAGCTCGACGCGGCCGCCTGCTACCGCGCGCTCCTGACGCGGGACGCGCGCTTCGACGGGCGCTTCTTCGTCGCGGTCACGACCACGCACATCTACTGCTGCCCGGTGTGCCCGGCGACGACCGCCAAGCAAGCTCACTGCCGATTTTTTCCGTCCGCCGCCGCCGCCCAGCAGGCCGGCTTCCGCCCCTGTCTTCGGTGCCGGCCGGAGACCGCACCCGAGCACGCCGCCTGGCACGGCACGTCGACCACCGTCTCCCGCGCCCTCTCCCTGATCGCCGCCGGTGAGCTCGACGGCGACGACGCGGGCGTGGAACGGCTGGCCGCGCGGCTCGGGGTGGGGGAGCGGCACCTCCGGCGGCTGTTCGAGAAGCATCTCGGCGCGTCGCCGAATGCCGTCGCGCAGACGCGCCGGGTGCTGTTCGCCAAGCAGCTGATCCACGAAACCTCGCTGACGATGAGCGAGATCGCCTTCGCTTCCGGCTTCGGCAGCGTCCGCCGCTTCAACGAGACGTTTCAACGGCTCTACCAAAAACCACCGAGCGCCCTCCGGCGGAAAACTGCGCTGACGGAAGCAGCGGCCGGCGGTGTCACCCTGCGCCTTCGTTACCGCCCGCCGTACGACTGGGAATCGATGCTGTCGTTTCTCGGCGCGCGCGCTCTCGGTGGCGTCGAGCGCGTCGAGGACGGCTGCTACGCGCGGACCTTTCGTGAGGACGGTGAGGTGGGGACGGTGGAGGTCGCGCACGCCCCGCGCGAGCAGAGCCTTCGCGTCACGATCCGGGGTGCCTTCGTCCGCGGGCTGCCGCGGGTCGTGGACCGCGTTCGCCGGGTCTTCGACCTCGGCGCCGACGCTTCGGCGATCGGGGCGCACCTCGCCGCCGATCCGAGGCTCGCACCGCTGATCGCTGCCCGCCCGGGCCTCCGCGTCGCGGGCGGCTGGGACGCCTTCGAGCTTTCGGTGCGCGCCGTGCTGGGCCAGCAGGTGACGGTCGCCGCCGCGCGAAAGCTCGGCGAGAAGCTGGTGCAGACGAGCGGTGAAGCCGTGCTCGGAGGCCGCGGCCTGACCCGGCTTTTCCCCACGCCCGAAGCGGTCGCCGGCGCCGATCTCGCGACGCTCGGGGCGCCCGCCGCGCGGCTCGCGACGCTCGGGGCGCTCTCACGTGCCGTGCTCGGCGATCCTCGCCTGTTCGAACCCGGAGCGAGCGTCGAGGACACGATCCTCGGCCTGACTCGCATTCCCGGCGTCGGCGAGTGGACGGCCGCGATCATCGCGCTCCGCGCGGTTCGCGAGCCCGACGCCTTCCCCGCCGGCGATCGCGGGCTCCTGCGCGGCTATGCGCTCGCCACCGGCCGCCCCGCGTCGGCCGCCGCGCTCACTCGAGGCGCCGAGCGCTGGCGCCCATTTCGGGGGTACGCCGCCCAGCATCTCTGGGCCGCCGACCCGAGCGCGCCGTCGCAGCACCAGGAGGTTCGTCGTGCCGAGAGTCGCTGAAAGAGCCGCTGACGCCATCACCTTGCTCGAGGACCGGCTGACGACGCCGATCGGCGTGCTGTCGGTGGTCGCCGACGAGCGCGGACGCCTGCGTGCGGTCGGCTTCCGCGACGGTCACTCGCGAATGGAGCGAACCCTTGCCGATGCGGCCGACGGTTCGCGGACCCGGCTTCGCCGCGCGTCGGATCCGGGAGGCCTGGTGAGTGCGCTCAGCGCGTATTTCGAGGGTGAGCTCGGCGCGCTCGAGGGGCTGCCTGTAGTGATGGAGGGGACGGAGTTCCAGCGCGCGGTGTGGAAAGCCCTCCGCACCATTCCCTGCGGCGAAACGCTGTCCTACGCCGGGCTCGCCCGCCGCATCGGGCGCCCGCAGGCGATGCGGGCGGTCGGTCTCGCGAACGGCGCGAACCCGATCGGCATCGTGGTGCCGTGTCATCGCGTGATCGGCGCCGACGGCACGCTCACCGGCTACGGCGGCGGCATCCATCGCAAGCGCTGGTTGCTCGACCACGAGCATGCCCACTACGTCGAGACCGATCGGGATCCGCCGCACGCGAAACGGCCGAAGCGCCGCTGAGCGGCGCACGAATGATAGCTTCTAGCTATCATTGTCATCGTTTCAATGTCTTGGAGCAATCAGTGCTTCGGCCGCAGAGTGGTGGGAACAGCGGCCTGACGGCCGGCCACCGCGCGGTGCAACCAGCGCCGTCGCCACACCTGAAAATGGGGCAGAAAACCTCGCCGAAGCCCCTGGTCAACGGCCGATGAAGCGTTAACTTTCCGACTGAACGACGAGAACAAGGAGAGTTCGATGTACAAGAGCCCGAGTCAGCTGCCCGAAACGGCCCGCGCGTCGATCAGCGAGACGCTGAACGCGCGCCTCACCGACGGCCTCGATCTCCACAGTCAGATCAAGGTCGCCCACTGGAACATCAAGGGGCCCGGGTTTGCCGCCCTGCACCCGCTGTTCGAGACGTTCGCGGTCGGGCTCGCCGCTTTCAACGACGAGATTGCCGAACGCGCGGTCACGCTCGGCGGCCGTGCCTACGGGACCGCACGCCACGTCGCCAAGGGTTCACGTCTCCCCGAGTACCCCGCCGACGCGTCGCGCGACGTCGACCACGTCAAGTTGCTCGCCGAACGCTTCGAAGCGTACCTCGGCGGTGTCCGCGAATCGCGCTCCATTGCCGAGAAGCTCGGTGACACCGACACGGTGGATCTGTTCACCCGCGTGGTCTCCGATTTCGAGAAGCACGCCTGGTTCCTACGCGCCTCGCTCGAGAGCTAGAGCGCGTCGCCGGCGCGTCAGCCGAAGAGCTCGGGCACCGTGCCGCTGACCTCGCCGAGCGTGTCGCCGTCGTGGCCGACGGCCTGCATCGCGCTCACGAGCACGTTCGCCGGGTGCGAGCCGGTGGCGTCGATGTGACGCCCCGGCGCGAGGCCGCCCGCCCGGCCGCCGACGAGCAGCACCATGCGCTCGACCGAGTGCGTCTGGTTGATGCTCTCGTTGTCGTTGAGCTGCACGCCGTGGCCCGCCTCGGGCATGAAGACGACCGCAGAGTTGTCGAGCAGGGTGCCGGCCCCTTCCGCGGTGTTCTTCAGCTTGTCGAGCAGGTACGCGTAGTGGGAAACGTGCCAGCCGAGCGTGATGCTGACCGGGAGCTGGCCCCGGTTCTCGGTGTCGCCGTTGTGGCCGCACTCGTGCAGATCGGCGCGCACCGGCGTACCGAGCATCTCCGTCACCGGGTACACGTTCATGTGCGACTGGAAGCAGGTGATCTGCAGCGTGGCGACGCGCGTGAGGTCGCAAACGAACGCCATGTGCATGAGATCGGCGAGTAGCCGGGCACGGCCGTGCTCGTCGCTGTAGCCCGTGTTGGTGGCGATGGTGTCGGAGCCGGAGCCGGCGTTGTCACCGCCGACCGCTGGATCTTCGGCGGGTTCCACGGGTTTCTGGCATTCGCCGTCGCCGACGGGCATCGACGCGATGCGCAGCTCGAGCGCGCGGATCTCGTCGAAATGGCGCTCGAGCCGCACGCGATCGGCGGCGCCAACCCGTGAGACGAGCGCCTGCCGCTTGTCGGTGATCAGCGACAGCACGCTCTGGCGAGCACGCAGGGCAAAGTCGTGGGCCGCCGCTTCGGTCGTGCCGCCCGGGGTGAAGCCGTCGAAGAGCGAGCGGTAGACGAGGAGCGGGCTCACCAACGCTTCCACCGGATCGTCGTCGCCGCGGTAGGAGATGTATTGACGGCCGGAGAAGCTCGAGCCGCTCAGGTACCAGACCGGCTGCGCTCGCAGCACCAGCGAGTCGAGGGCGCTCCCCGGGTTCGCTGCCGCGAGCACTTGATCGGAGGTGACGCTGCGGCAGGTGAAACTCGGGCTCTCCGAGCGGGTGCCGCAGAGGAGCGGTCCCGCGCCGCCACCGTGAAAATCGCGGAACGCGCCGCCGGCCGGCACGTCCGCCGGTTCGACCGAGCTCGCGCTCCACGGGATCCGGAGGCCGGAGACCAGGCTAAAATCATCCATCAAGCCGAGGTCCGCGAGCGGCTGGAGCGGCGTCGTCACCGAGTACCCCGCGCCGGTTTCCGGCGGCACGATGAAGTGCCCGCTCTCCTGAAAGCGCTCGCCCGCGATCATGTAGCGGTCCTCTTCCCACTCGTCGCCGCCGAGCGCCTGGCCGGCGAACACGATCGCATAGCGGAGTGGCAAGCCGCCGCCCAGCGCGAGGGCTTCACCGTGCCCGTCAAGCATGCACTCGAGGGCCGGGAGCCCGACGGCGACGCCGCCGAGAGCGCGGAGCATGGTGCGTCGTCGTAGCCTGAACGTCATGGCGCGGGTTCCTCTCGGCGCAGCGCGAAACGCTCGCTCGCCGCGTAGTCGGCAAGCAGCGTCGTCGCGCTGTGGCCCTGGGCGGCAAATTCGTCGCCGAGAACCGCCGCAAGCGCGATTTCCTCGGGTTTGACGGCGCGCCCGATCGCGTACGAGACGAGATGCCGGACGAAGCACGCTTCGAGCTGGCCGCTGGCGACCAAAAGCTGGGCGAGCTCCCCCGGGCCGTTGAAGGTGCCGTAGCCGGGCAGCTCGCCTTCACCAGTGACGGGACACTCGTCGTGCCCGTCGTCGTGCGTGCGGAAGCGTCCGGCCACGTCGTACGCCTCGAGCCCGAGGCCGATCGGATCGAGCTCACCGTGGCAGCCGGCGCAGCTCGGGGTCGAGCGGTGCTCCGCGTAGCGATCGGTCTTGCACACGGAGCCGCCCGAGGCCGGGGGTTGGTCGACGTTGACGTTGGCGGGCGGCGGCTCGACGGTGTTGCAGAGCAGGCGCGTCTGCACGAAGATCCCGCGCTGCGTCGGGCTGGTGTCGGAAAATTTGCTGAAGCCGGCGAGCACGCTGCCGTGCGAGAGGATACCGGCGCGTCCGGTCGTGCCGTAGGACACGAAGCCCTCGCCACCCGCCGGTTCGTCGAGCCCGTAGTGCTCGGCGAGCATGGTCGTGACGTACGTTTCCGGCGAGAGAAAGAGGTCGAGGTAGCTCGAAGGTTGGTCGAACACGACGCGATCGATGAGCGCGCTGGTTTCGAGGTCGAAGGCGGCCACGAGCTCGGCCGTGCCGGGGATCGCGCGGTAGCCGAGCCACATCGCGTGGAACCGATGCACCGTCCCACGGGCGCGATCATCGGCGAGGAGGCGCTCGGCCTCGGTGCGCCGCGTCAGGGCGTCGCCGAGCGTGGCGGTTTCGGCGGCGGTGCGGAGGCCGTCGTCCGGCGCGCTGCCCCAGAAGAGATAGGAGAGGCGCGTCGCGATCTCGTGATCCGAGAGCCGAAAAACTCCTGGCTCGGTCGTGGCGGTGCCGGTCTCGATACGGTAGAGAAACTCCGGGTCCTGCAGCATGCTGCGGAGCACGAGCTCGACCGCGGTGTAAAAATCGTTGTCGACCGCGTCGTTGTCTTCGGTCGCGAACGACAGGAGGTCGAGGTAGGGGGCGGCGTCCGCGCTGGTGAACGGCCGGCGAAAGAGCCGCGTGCCGAGGGCGAGGACGGTTTCTTCGAGGCATGCCGCATCGTCGGCGCCCGAAGGCGTGCACGGCACCACGCGGGCTCGATTCTCGGGCAACACCGCGCGCGCCGCTGCCGCGTCCGCGAAGGCCTCGAGCGAATCGATGAGCGCGCTCGAGGCGCGCTGGATCGTGTAGTCGTTGTCGAACGGCGTGAACTCGTCCTCGCTCAGGTACCGACGAGCGGGTGCGTCGTCGTCGCCGAGCAGGTCACGAACCGTGTTGTCGAGCTCGGCCCGCGTGAGCCGGCGTGCCCCGCTTTCGAGCGCGGTCGGTACGGCGGCCTGCCCGCTCGTGCCGCTCGTTCCGCCGCTGCCGCCGGTCGTGCTCCCGCCCGTGCCGCCGCCGGTGCCGCTCGTTCCGCTGCTGCCGCCGGTGGTGCCTCCGCCCGTGCCGCTGCCGCCCGTTCCCGCGCTCGGCGCTGCGGCGCCGCCGGTCGCCTCGGGTTGTTCGATGGTCCCGCTGCACGCGGCGCACGCGAGCACGGCGCACAGGGCACCGGTTCGCGACCAACGCTTTTGCATCGCGCAGGCGCGCATCGATGGATGGTGGGCGCGCGATGGCTGTTACGGCAAGGACGTCACGAGCCGTGCCAAGACCGATTTGTCGCACCTTGTAGGAGCGCAGAAACGCGAAGGCTCCAGTTGTCGCTGCGCAAACCGCTCCGACCAGCCTGAGCCGAGGGAATCTTGTTGCCCCCGCTGAGGGCGACGCCGTTCGACCCGCGTTCTCGGCCTTCGGCCTCCGAGCGCGGGCGCCCGCCTTAAGCCCGCGTCCCGCGGGCTTGGGGGCGCGACGGCGGAGCTCGACTAGGTCGATGCGGAGCCGCGCCGCGGAAGCGTCGCGATGACTGGATGATCGGGGGCGGCTCGGTCATGGGCCTCGTCGGACGGGGGTAGCAGAGCGAACATTCCGATTTGGAATATGGCCCGCAGGGAATCGTCGTTTCGGCCATTTTCTGGGTGGAAGCGCCAAGTTGAGCTCGAATATAGCCTCCGAGCTATGTGCCGCTCGTGAACCCCTGTTGCAGCAAGTCCACGGGTGTTCCTCGACGCCGATCGGCCGCGGCGCGCTGCCGGTTACGCGAGGCGCTCTAGCTGCCCCGAATCGCGCGGAGCGTGGCGTCGAGGAGGTGGCCGTTGGTGGCGAGCGCTTCGGGTGCCGTGTGCGTCGGCGTGCCTTGCCAGTCGGTGAGCGTGCCGCCGGCCTCGGTGATCACGGGGTAGAGCGCTGCGGTGTCCCACAGGGCCATCACCGGATCGGCGACGATCTCGGCGCGGCCGGTGGCGACGAGCGCGTAGCCGTACGCGTCCGGGAAGCCGCGATCCTTGCCGGTGGCGGCCAGCAGGCGCTCGAACTCGGGCCCCTTGCCGTTTTGCTTGGCGAACTTCGCGCTCGCGTAGACCAGGCGCGCTTCGGAGAGATCGCGCACGCCCGAGACCCGCGCCGGCCTGCCGTTCCAGCGGCAACCGAGGCCCTTCGCGGCGTAGACCGTCTCGGACAGCGCAGGCATGTGGATCACGCCCGCGACGGCCTCGCCCTCCCACTCGAAGCCGACGAGCACGGAGTAGAGTGGAACCCCGCACACGAACGAGTGCGTGCCGTCGATCGGATCGAGGATCCAGCGCGCCGGCTCGGTGCCGACCTTCACGCCGTGCTCCTCCCCGACGATGCCGTGAGTCGGGAACGCGCGCTCGATGCGCTCACGCAGCAGCGCCTCCGCACCGCGATCGGCGGCCGTCACCGGCGTGCGATCGGCTTTCAGCTCGACGCGGGGGTTCGCGTTGAAGAGACCGAGCGTGAACGTTCCCGCGAGAAGGGCCGATTCCACGGCAAAGTCCAGCACCTCGCGCAGCGTCTTTTCGTCGAGCCGGGCCATGGTAGGTACCCCTTCGCACGAAAGGACCCCCATGGCCACTCCGCTCCTCGTCGGCGGTGAACTCCCCAACATTCCCTGGCAGCCGCGCCCTTCGTCGGTGGAGGACGTCGTCTGGCGCTACGACGAGAATCCGGTCATCGAGCGGCACGCGTCGCGCACCGCCGACAGCATCTACAACAGCGCGGTGGTGCCGTTCCGCGGTGGGTTTGCGGGCGTCTTTCGCTGTGACGACCGCGCGCGCAACATGACCCTGCGCGTGGGGCGCAGCGTGGACGGCAAGAAGTTCGACATCTCGGACGAGCGATTGCGGTTCCAGAAGAGCCCGCCCGACATCGCCGAATTCCTGGAGGGATACGACCCGCGCGTGGTGCCGCTCGACGGGCGCTACTACGTGATCTGGTGCAACAACTATCACGGCTACACCATCGGACTCGGCGTGACGGACGATTTCGAGCGCTTCGAGCAGCTCGAGAACGCGTTCCTGCCGTTCAACAGGAATGGCGTGCTTTTTCCGCGCAAGATCGGCGGCGAGTACCTGATGCTGAGCCGGCCGAGCGACGCCGGCCACACCCCGTTCGGCGACATCTTCGTCAGCCACTCGCAGGATCTCGTCTACTGGGGCAAGCACCGCCACGTCATGAGCCCGCGCCGGGAAGGCGGCCTCGTCAACTGGCAGATGACGAAGATCGGCGCCGGCCCGTACCCGATCGAGACGCGGGAAGGGTGGCTGCTTTTCTATCACGGTGTTCTCACCACCTGTAACGGGTTCACCTACAGCATGGGCGCCGCCTTGCTCGATCTCGAAAAACCCTGGGTCGTGCGCTATCGCACGCGGCCCGCGCTGCTCGCACCGGAGACCTCGTACGAGTGCGTCGGCAACACGCAGAACGTGCTCTTCCCCTGTGCGGCGCTGACCGATGCGCCGAGCGGCCGCATCGCCATCTACTACGGCGCCGCGGACACCTGCACGGCGCTCGCCTTCTGTCAGGCCGACGAGCTTCTGACGTTCCTCCGTGCCCACTCCGAGGTCTGACGATCTTGATCCCGCGCGTTGCGCACTTCGTGTGGCTCGGTGCGGAGCTTCCCTGGGTCCACCTGCTCGCCGTGGCGTCCGCTCGCTCGGTCGGCGGGTTCGACCAAGTCCGGTTTCACCACACCGATGAGCTCGCCGACACCCCGCCCGCGCGCGTGCTCGGGGCGCTCGATCGCGTGGTCGTCGAGCGGCTCGAGCCCGAAGCGCTGCTCGAACGGGCCGGCGCCACGGCCCTGATCGATACCTACCGAGCGCTGGGGACGCCGGCAGCGAAATCGAACGTGCTCCGCGTGGCCCTGCTTCGCGAGCACGGCGGCGTCTACCTCGATACCGACACCGTCACGCTGAAGAGCTTCGAGGCCCTCTGCGCGCGGGGCGGGGCGTTTTGCGGCGAGGAACGTCTGGTCTTTCCCGCGCACCTCGGTGCGCCGGCGCGCTCGCGGCTCCGTCCGTCGGCGCTCGTCCGCACGCTCGCTCGCGACGTGATGCGACGCTTGCCGAACGGGTACCAGAGCTTCCGCCGTATCGAGCACCTCTATCCGACGGCGCCGAACAACGCGGTTCTCGGCGGTGAGGCGGGGCACCCGCTTTTTTCGGATCTGCTCGCTCGCATGCAATCACTGACGCCTGCAGCGCGGAAGGTGCGCTACGCGCTCGGCACGCACCTCTTGCAGCGCGCCGTTTCGGAGTTTCGGGGTCCCGGGCTCACCGTGCTCCCGCCCCCGGTGTTCTTCCCGCTCGGGCCCGAGATCAGCGAGCACTGGTTCCGAACGCGGGCCGACGCGTCTCTCGACGACGTCGTCGGGCCGGAGACGCTGCTCGTGCACTGGTACGCCTCGGTGCGCACCCGCCGTCACGTGGCGCGCCTCGACGCGGCGTTCGTGCGTGACCATGCAAAAAAGCAGCTGTTTTCGGCGCTCGTCTTGCCGACGGTCCGCGCGCTCGCGGACGAGAGCCTCGTGCGGGGGCGCTGACCGGCGACCGTCAGATCGGAGCGAACAGCTGGGTCACGACCCGCCGCAGATCCTCCGGGCTGAAGGGCTTCTCGAGCCGCAGGTTGGGCAGGCCGTCGAGAAATTCCCGCGCCGGCGCGATGAAGGCGCCACCCGTCAGAAAAACGATCCTTTCGGCCTCGCTCGGCGCGAGGAGCTGGAGCTCGCGATAGAAGTCGACGCCGGTCTGGTTCGGCATCATCACGTCGCAGAGGATCACGTCGAAACGTTCCCCGCGCGCGATGCGCGCGAGCGCGCCGGCGCAGGTTTGCTCCATCTCGACATCGTGATCGGGCGCGAGCGTGCGCCGCACGGCGCCGGCGACCAGCGGCTCGTCGTCGACCACGAGCACGCGGCAGCGCTGCCGTGAGCGGCTCCTGAGCGGTCGCGATACGGGGGCCACCGCGTCCCGCGCGCTGGCGGCCGGGATTCGAACCGTGAACGTCGACCCGTGGTCGATCCGGCTCTTTACTTCGATGCGCCCGCCGAGCTCCTGAATGATGCGCTGCGAGATCGGAAGGCCGAGGCCGCGACCGACGCCCGAGCGGCGCGTGGTGAAAAACGGCACGAAGATCCGCGCCATGACCGCGCTGGACATGCCGATGCCGGTGTCCTCGATGATCACCAAGACTTCCGCGCCTTCGGCGCGGGCGGTGACGCGGATCTCGTTCGTTTCCACGCGGCCCGGGTCGATCGCGTGCGCGGCGTTCAGGACGATGTTCAGGAAAACCTGGCCGAGGCGGGCTTCGTTCACGTCTACGGGCGGGACGTCCTCGAACGCTTTCACGAGCCTTGCGCGATGCCGGATCTCGTTCCACGCCATGCGCAGCGTCGACTCGAGCACGTCGCGCACGTCGACGACGCTCTTGCGATCTTCTTCGGCCCGGGAAAAGAGGCGAAGGTCACGCACGATCTGGCGCACGCGATGGGCGGCCTCTTTGGCGTCTTCGAGCCCCTCGAGGAGATCGCGCGACGTGCCGGGGATGGCGTGGGCCTTGATGTCGTCGATGGCAAGCTCGACGTTGGCAATCACGGCGGCGAGCGGGTTGTTGATTTCGTGGGCGACGCCGGCCGCCAGCGCCCCAATCGACGCCATGCGGTCGGTGGCGATGAGCTCGGCCACGAGGTCCATGAGCGGCGCTTCCGCGGAACGCAGCTGCTCGAGCAGGTGGTTCGGATCCCCGCGCGCCGAGGGCGGGTCGCTCGCTGGCCGGTCCTTCAACGGCGGCACCCACCGCTAGGGCTAACCCGCCTGCGATCGTTCGAGAAGCACCGAGTGATCGGCGGGAGTCCGACAGTTGGCTGTAAGCGGCCACCCCGTTGGTCGGATCCGGCCGATCCGCTGACCCCTCACCCAGGACAGGGACCCAAAAATGGGCTGAACTGCGACACTTCCATTCCGGACCGGGATTGGCACACTGGTTGCTCTTGATTGGGGGGGCGCTTGTCCATGCCGGGCTGGTTAAAACCACGGTGGGACCCGAACGGGGTGACCTCGTCGGGCGAGATCCTCCGGAACCCGGCCCCCGCGCCGGTCGTCCTGCTCGTGGACGACGAGCCGACCCTCCTTCGCATCACTCAGCGCATGCTGGTGCAGCGCGGGTACACGGTGGTGACGGCTCCCGACGCGGCCCGAGCCCTCGATCTGCTCGTCGAGGGAAGGGCTTTCGACGTGATGGTCACCGATGTGGGCCTTCGGGGGGTGACCGGAACCGAGCTGGCGCGGAGGATGCGCGGCCAAATGCCGCACCTCAGGGTCCTCTTCGTCTCGGGATTCGACGCCGCGACCCTCGGCCTCGAGGGGTCGATGGGTGCTCGGGACGCTTTTCTCTGCAAGCCGTACTCGGCCCGGGAGCTGGAAAGGCGCCTTCTCGAACTGCTTAGCGAAACGGCCGCCAATCCGACCGAGAGCTCGGGCGTGACGCCGCGGGACAGCCTGGGATAGACTCGTTTGGCCTCGCTCCGGCGAGTGCTTTCGCCCATCGAGGAAAACCCATGCGAGTTTGCTTGTTTGCAGGCCTGGTGCTGTTGAACGCCTGTGGCGGCGCAGCGGTCCCCCAGGAATCGATGACGGCCGCCAAGGCCTCCGTGGCTGGTGCCGAGGTTGCGGGAGCTCCCGAGAATCCGGACGCCGCGCTGCACCTGCAGCGAGCCAAGGAGCAGCTCGCCAAAGCGGAGGCGCTGATCAAAGACGGCGACAACGAAGCGGCCACGTCGATGGTCGATCGCGCTCAGGCCGACGCGGACCTGTCGCTCGCGCTCGCCAAGGAAGCGAAGGCGAAGGCCGAGGCGCAAGAGACCAAAGAGCAGCTTTCGCGGCTGAAGAAGACCACGCAGTGATGCGGGTCCGGCTCATCCCTTTTCTCAGTCATTCAAAGGAGCAAGCGTGATGGTGAGTGTTCGGCAACGTCGGGCGACCTGGTCGCTCGGGCTTTTGACCTTGGGGCTCGTCGCGTGCGCCACCGTGCCGGCGCCCAAGGAGCTCGTGGATGCGCGGGTGGCGCTCGATCGAGCGTCCAAGGGACCCGCCGCGAAGCTCGCTCCCGCGCAGCTCGACACGGCCAAGCAGGCCCTGCAAAAGGCCGAGGCGTCCTTCGTGGAAGAAGAGGACGCGCCGATCACCAAGGACCTCGCGTACATCGCGCAGGCCCGGGCCGA
>Ga0315910_10003805_pt1 | contig 12720 bp, 11 predicted proteins | sample EdamamesoilMG_FD_204470 | JGI IMG/M metagenome (GOLD analysis project Ga0315910, IMG submission 204470) | Garden soil microbial communities collected in Santa Monica, California, United States - Edamame soil | ecosystem: Environmental > Terrestrial > Soil > Garden | place: USA: California... | reverse complement strand
CAGGCACGTGGCCGGCGCGTGGCCATCGTGACCGATGGGCGCATGTCGGGCGCGTCGGGCAAGGTGCCCGCGGCGATCCATCTCACGCCCGAAGCGGCGGCCGACGGTCCGATCTCGCGCCTGTGCGATGGCGACATCATCAAGCTGGACGCCCGCGCCGGCGTGCTCGAAGTGCAGGTCAATGCGGCAACCCTGCAGTCACGCGAGCCGGTGAAGCCGGACATTGAAGCGGCCTACGGCGTGGGACGCGAGTTGTTCACGCGACTGCGTGAGGGCGCGACGCCGGCGGATGAGGGCGCGTCCATCTTGTAGGATTCCTGCATGCCCGGCGTACCGTCACGAAAGCAGCTCGCTACCCGGCTTCGCAAGTACACGCCGCGCTCCCTGGATCGCGCGATCGAGTACAACCGACGAACCGACGAGAATTCGGTCAACGCGGTCTCCTGGGTGAGTTACATGGCGATGGGGTCGACGCGTCATCTCGAAGCGCTGGCCAACGCGCTCGAAGCGCAGCCGTCCTGGCCAAGCGATCTGGCCAGCTCGCAGTCTTACGTCTTGTTCGCCGAGCGGCTGAGCTTCTTCTGGCATCGGCAATTCCGCGTGACGTTCCCTGCGCATCCGCAGCCGCTGCGGTTCATGGATTGGGAATCGGGGACCACGGCGATGGCATTGGCCTTCATGCTCGGTTGGCAGGAACAGGCCGTGATCCAGGGCTACATCGCGACGGCGAGCCTGAATCAGGATTACAGCCTGGCCGTCGGATACGACGAGCGTCACCGTCGCGGCCATGCATTCATGTTGCGGTTGTTTGCCAGCTGGAGGAATGACGGCACCGGCCATCGGTTTCCGGATTGGGCACACTCGGTTCCGGTCTACGAGACGTTGTTGCAACGATGGCGAAGCGCAGACGCAACGGAGCTCGGGCAGTTGCTGCACGCGGCCTGTGAGCATCACCTGGAGCAGGCCATTCTGGACACGCGCAAGGCATACCACGACTTCGGTGACGACCGGCTGGCGCGCGTTCCGCTGGAAATACTGATGGTGCTGCGGCTCCGGGAGATCGGGGGGCTCGTGGTCCCCAGGGTGAATCATCCATTGATGGAGGCGCCCTTCGACGACATGTTGCGCCCGATGGCCGTTCCGGATCCGGACGATTACATGAAGGGCACCATGAAACGCGTGATGGAAGACTGGCCGCAGTTCGAAAGCTGGGTCGCGCTGGATGCGATCAGGGAGTTGGCGAGGCAGTCCTGATTCGCAAGATGGTTTCAGGTAGCGTGCTTGCGCGGTAGTGTCGTGAGACAAAGAGGGGATCGTCCATGATTCGCCTGGTCGTCGTTGCGATTCTCCTGGGATGCTGTGGGAATGTGCATGCGAACGAGGAGTGCGTGCCGACGCATCTGGGTTCCGCAGACCTGGCTGCTGCAAAGGCCGCGGCCCAGCAGCAAGTCGGGCGGCGCATCCAGGTGAAGGTGCTGCATGAGTGCCGATATCCGGACGAGGTCTGGGCGTACATCGATACCGTGCGCGAGCGTCAGCCCGATGGCTCGGATCGCTGGGAATCCCTCGAGTGCGTCAGGCCCAGCGGCAAATCCGGCGGGTGGCATTGCGAACAGTTTTCCATGCGGGTGGTCCATCTCGGCACGATCCCCAAGGTGCCGGCATCCGAGGTAATCGTGCCGCTCGAGTTGAAAACCGAGGATGCGAGGGCGCTGGTGAGCATGATCTACGCCGCGCTTCCAAAACTGACTTACGAGGACCGCTGCACCAAGGATCCGTATTCCCACCCGGACGTGAATGCCTTGCGTGCTTCCTTCATGGACTCGGACCCCGATGATTCCGAACTCGCCTTCGAGCAGCTCGACGATTTTCCGTCCCTGAGCCTGAAGCGAAACTTTCACCTCGTGTCATTGCGGCCGGATCCCGATCATCCCGGAGCGTTGCGTGTTCGCTGTTGGGATGAGCTCAGGCTCCATGAGTCGGCGTTTTGAGGGGTTGCGGCGGCGGACTAGTTTGCCTGCGTCCAGTACGCCTGCGTGACGTACGGCATCCGCACTTCATCCTTTCCTGATAACTCGGGCGTCGCGGCGATCAACGCGCGCACCTGGTCGAGCACACCGCTGCGCGTTGCCTCATCCAGTGCCGCGATGAAGCTCACAGACGCGACGCGGTCGAAGATCACCTGTTCCGGGGGTCCCGCGTGCTCATGTCGATAGTCGCGCCGATGCAGCGTGCCGAAGCCCGGCGCCGGAAATACGTGGCGCCACTCGCCGTGATCGTAACGCGGCGCGTCGCCCTCGTGGGGCGCCATGATGCGCGTGAGCTCCGCCACCCAGCCGATCGACTGATCGCGCACGTTCCAGATGAGCCCGAGTACTCCGCCCGGCTTGAGCACGCGGTGGATGTTGGCCAGCGATTCGGCGGAAGCAAACCAGTGAAATGCCTGCGCGCAGACGACCGCGTCGGCCGACGAGTCGGGCATGGGAACCTGCTGGGCGGTTCCGGCCAGTGCGTGCACGTCGGGAAGATCGCGCGCCAGGCGCTCCCGCATGGCGGTGATGGGCTCGACTGCGGTGACGCGTGCGCCCGTCCGGGCCAGCAGGCGCGTGAACTTGCCGGTGCCGGCGCCCAGCTCGATCACCGCCTTGCCCGGACCCAGGCCGAGGTCTTCGCGTAGCCACTCCAGGGCGGCGGGTGGAAAGTCCGGCCGTCCGCGGACATAGGTATCTGCGCCACGGGTGTAACCGTCGGTCGCCATGCGGTGGACGTCGTTCATGGCATCAATGCTACTGCCGTGTAGGACTGAGGTCCGTCCCCTTTTGCTAGGAAACGAGGAATGTCCCCATTAACATTCAGCGCTCACGGGGAAGGTGAACAATGAAAACGCGCGCGGCTCTGGCATGGAAAGCGGGTCAACCTCTCGAAGTCACCACGGTCGACCTGGCGGGTCCCAGGACCGGTGAAGTCCTGGTGGAGATCAAGGCCACCGGCATCTGTCACACCGATGAATTCACGCGCTCCGGCGGTGACCCGGAGGGCCTGTTCCCGGTGATCTTCGGTCACGAGGGTGCGGGCGTGGTGGTCGACGTGGGCCCGGGCGTGACGACACTCAAGAAGGGCGATCACGTCATCCCGCTGTACACGCCGGAATGCCGGCAATGCAAGTCATGCCTGTCGCGCAAGACCAATCTCTGCACCTCGATCCGCGCCACGCAGGGGCAGGGCGTGATGCCAGACGGCACCAGCCGCTTCAGCATCGGCAACGAGAAGATCCACCACTACATGGGGTGCAGCACGTTCTCTAACTACACCGTGCTGCCGGAGATCGCGCTCGCCAAGGTGCGCGAGGACGCGCCCTTCGAAAAGATCTGCTACATCGGCTGCGGCGTGACCACGGGCATCGGCGCGGTGATCAACACCGCGAAGGTCGAACCCGGCGCCAATGTCGTCATCTTTGGCCTCGGCGGCATCGGCCTGAATGTCATCCAGGGCGCGAAGATGGCCGGCGCCAACAAGATCATCGGGGTCGACATCAACCCCAGGCGCAAGGCGCTGGGAGAGAAGTTCGGCATGACGCACTTCGTGAACCCGAAGGAAGTGCAGGGCGACCTGGTCCCCTACCTGGTCTCGCTCACCGACGGCGGCGCGGACTACAGCTTCGAGTGCGTGGGCAGCGTGGAACTGATGCGCCAGGCGCTGGAGTGCTGCCATCGCGGCTGGGGCGTGTCGGTCATCATCGGAGTCGCGGGTTCCGGCCAGGAAATCAAGACGCGTCCGTTCCAGCTGGTGACGGGCCGCGTGTGGAAGGGCACGGCGTTCGGTGGCGCGCGCGGGCGCACCGACGTGCCGAAGATCGTCGACTGGTACATGGACAAGAAGATCAACATCGACGATCTCATCACGCACGTGATGCCACTCGACAAGATCAACGACGCTTTCGATCTCATGCACAAGGGTGAATCCATTCGTTCCGTAGTCACGTTCTAACCAACAAGAGGGGAGTTCCATGGCGATCAAGCTCCATCCGTCGATAGACAAGGGCGTCAAGGCGGGCAACAAGAAGTTCAAGGGCGGCACGCTCACCTGCCATTGCGCCACGGACCCCGTCACCGTTTCCATCAAGGGCAACGTCGCACACAACCATGCCTGCGGCTGCACCAAGTGCTGGAAACCCGCCGGCGCGGTGTTCTCCGTGGTCGCCGTGGTCCCGAAGGACAATGTCAGCGTCACCGGCAATGCCGGCAAGCTCAACATCGTCGACACCAGCGCCACCATCCAGCGCTATGCCTGCAGCGGCTGCGGCGTGCACATGTACGGGCGCATCGAGAACACCGGGCATCCGTTCTATGGGCTCGATTTCGTGCACGTCGAGCTGTCGAAGGACAAGGGCTGGAACAAGCCCGAGTTCGCGGCCTTCGTCTCTTCGGCCATCGAGGCCGGCGCCGCGCGACCCAAGGACATGAAGAAGATCCGCGACCGGCTGAAGAAGCTGCGGCTGCCGCCGTACGACGCGCTCTCGCCGGTGCTCATGGACGCGATCGCCACGCACATCGCCAAGGCGAAGGGCACGCTCAAGACGTGATCGAGGTCATTTCGCGGCATTTCTGTCACGGCGGCGATGTCGGGTATTTCCGGCATCGCGCCGCGACCACGGACTGCGAAATGCGCTTCGCGGTGTTCACACCGCCGCAGGTGTCCAGCGGCCCGGTGCCGGTGCTGTATTACCTCGCCGGGCTGACCTGCAGCGAAGAAACCTTCATGACCAAGGCCTGCGCGCTGTCACATGCCGCGCGCCTCGGGATCATGCTGGTCGCGCCCGACACCAGTCCGCGCATCGAACTACGAGGGGATCGCGAGAGCTGGGACTTCGGCATCGCGGCCGGGTTCTACCTCGATGCCACGCGCGAGCCGTGGTCGCGGCACTACCGCATGTACAGCTACGTGGTGGATGAGCTGCCCCAGGTGATCGTGGGGAATTTTCGCGCCGATCCGACGCGCGTCGGGATCTTCGGGCATTCGATGGGTGGACACGGCGCGCTCACCATCGCGTTGAAGAACCCTGGCAGGTACAAGTCGTTGTCGGCGTTCGCGCCGATTTCCGCGCCCGCGCGCGTGCCGTGGGGCGACAAGGCCTTCAAGGGTTATCTCGGCGAGGATCGCGCGGCCTGGGAGCAATACGACGCCGCGATGCTGCTCGCCGGCGGCCGCAAGTTTCCCGACACCATCCTGGTCGACCAGGGGACTTCGGATAAATTTCTGGAGACCCAACTGAAGCCGGGCCTGCTCGAGGAAGCCTGTCGCGCCGCGGGTCAGAAGCTGGAGCTGCGGATGCATCCCGGCTATGACCACGGGTACTTCTTCATCCAGAGCTTCATCGCCGATCATCTGGCCTGGCACGCGGCGCGGCTCAACCTGCGTCAGTGACTCGCGGCGTCGCCTGGCGCCGCCACAGCGGCAGATAACAAAGCACGAACACCGCCATGCAGAGGGCCGTGGCCTTGAAAACCGGCCCGGTCGACCAGCCGATCACCAACAGGCAGAACACGCCGCCGACCAGCGCGAGCGTGATCTCACCCGCCACGCGGTAACGCAGCGCCGCGGCGCAGGCGCCGAGGTAGGTCAGCAGCGCGAACAGGGTCGAGGACTCGATGAGCAGGCCGAACTGCTGGTTCAGCGTCGGCGAGACGGTCAGCAGGATCGCCGCGGTACCGATCAACCCGGCGACGGCCAGGCCCGCGACCGGCGTGTCGCCCGCGCGCGTGCGGGCAAACAATTGCGGCAGCAACCCGCGGTCGGCCGCCGCGCGGCTCACCTGCGCGGTCATGAGCACGAAGCCCGCGAGTGTGCCGAGCGCCTTCAACATGCCGGCGCAGGCCACCAGCGGTACCACGGCCGGGCCGAACATCTTGGCGGCCGCGAGCGCGAACGGCGCGGAGGAGGTGGCGAGTTCGGAGGCGGGCGCGAGCCCCATGATGGCGGCGCTGGTCACGATGTAGACCAGTGCCGCGAGCGACACGCCCGCGATGGTCGCGATGGGCACGTTGCGCTCGGGTTCATCCACGACGGCGGCGGCGACCGAGGCGCTCTCCAGACCGGTGAACGCCCAGAACACCAGCACCAGCGAATGCGGCACCGCCCGGAAGTCGGACATGCCGCTCACGTTCCACGAGGCGCGGAACTGCGCGGCATCGAACCACCACCAGCCGGCGGTGGCGACCAGCAACAACGGAATCATGCCGGCGACCAGCAGGGGACCATCCACCTGCCCCACGAATCGCGGGCTCACCATGTTGATGAAAGTCACCAGCCACAGCAGTGCGACCGCGATCAACGCGCCCTGCATGGCGCTGGGATGGATGCCGAGAGCCGCCCCGAGATAACTCGAGGCCGCGGTGGCGATGGCGATGTTGCCGATGAGGCAGGATGCCCAGTACCAGAGGCTGGTCTGCATGCCGACGAAAGGTCCGAAGGCGTCGAATGCATAGGTGGCCGGTCCACCCGCCAGCGGCTTGCGCTGCGCGAGTTTCCCGAACAGCAGCGCGAGCGCCAGCGCGCCGATCGAGGCGACCACCCAGCCGATGACCGTGACACTGCCGACGCCGGCGAGCGTGGCGGGCAGCAGGAAGATGCCCGAGCCGATCATGTTGCCGGCCACCACGACGGTGGCCAGAACCGGGCCGAGTTTGCGGCGGTGGGACACTAACTACGCGCGGCCTGGCGCGACCATCCCGCCGCGGGCGGCGCCGGCATGCCGCTCTCGGGAATCAGTCCGCGCATGCGCTTGCCGAAGCTGCGCAAGGCGACTTCACCCGCCGCCAGCGGGCCCACCCGGTAACTGCCCGAAGCCATGCCGTCCTGCACGCGCTGGATGAGCACCGTGTCCTCGGCATTGACCTGCCGGTTGATGCGCCAGTTGCAGTAGCGCGCGACGCGCATTTCGCGGCTGGCATCCGGGCGCGCGTAGCCGATTTCGCGCACCAGCGTCTGCGTGGGCGAGATCGGGATCCACTGCATGATGTCGACCTGGTCGGGATACACATCGAACGCGAAGTTGGGCCACAACTTGAAATACACCCAGGTGCGACGTTTGTCCGCCGGCAGGTTGTGCGCCGCCGGCAGGAATTTCTGGTACGCGCGTTCGGCCCAGTTGCGCGAGGGTTTGTCGGAGAGATCCCCCTTCATCCGGTCGACCCACTCGCGCGACTCGACGCCGTAGCTCGCGCCGAACAGGCGCGTGAGGCCGGGATGCGCGACCGGGATGTGCAGCGCGTCCGAATAATTGTCGCCGACGTTCTTCCAGTTGACCGTGCGCGGGCGCAGCGTGACGCGCCCGATGGGCTCGAGCTTCTCGAATTCATGCGTGGCGATTTCTTCGGCGTAGGGCGCGAGCATCCGGGCGACCGTGGGCCCGCCGCCCTGCAGGCGCGCGAACACGAAGCCGGCGTAGATCTCCATTTCCACCGGCACCAGCGATTCGCGCGAGATGTCGAGGTCCGGGAACGCGCTCCGGTCGCCACCCACCGAGGCGAGCCGTCCTTCGAAATCGTACGACCAGGCGTGATAGGGGCAGATGATGCGGCGCGTGCACGAGCCGCGCGGGCCATCGAGCAACCGCGCCGCGCGATGGCGGCACACGTTGTGGAACACGCGAACCTGTCCGTCGTTGCCGCGCAACGCGAACAACATCTCGCCGATGAAATCGAAACACTGGTAGTCGCCGGGCTTCGGGATCTCGGAGACGTGGCAGATCACCTGCCATGAAGGCCGGAGCACGCGCTCGCGTTCCAGCGCGAGCATCTCCGGGTCGAGGTAGGTCCAGGCGGGGAGGCTGAAATCGTCGGCGTTCGACATGCGCCGAGTCTGCATTAGCAGGCGCCGAAGCGCCACGAGCAGGTCAGTGCTTGGTGCCGGAAGGCGTGCCGTAGCGGGAGAAGTCGTCGCAGGGGAGGGAGGCCGCCGGCGGCGCGATGACGCTGCCATCGCGCACCTTCTCGATGAGCTGCGACATGTCGTCGTTGAGCGTGGCGTTCTGCTTGTTAAGATCGATGCCCTGCTGCAGGTAGCCGATGCAGGCCGGGAAGTCGTCGCGGATCAGCGCTTCGAGACCGCGCTTGAAGGCCTTCAGTGCCGCGCTCTCATCCAGTTCTTCGAGCGGCGCCCAGGTGGCGAGTGAATCGTCGGGCTGCGACATCGTCAGGTACAGCAGGCCCAGTTGCAGCCGTGCGAAGTGCAGCTTGGGGTTGATTTCCAGGGCCGTGCGCATCTGCAAGACGGCTTCCGGGTATTCGCGCAGTTGCGCGAGCTCCGCGCCGAGCAGGTAGCGCAGTTCTGCGTTGGAGGGGTCGCGGTGGATGGCGGCACGCAAACGCAACAGCTCGGGAGATTCCATTTGATCGTCCGCCGGAAAGTTGGCGTGAGCATACCCCAGGGATTCCCCGGGTGCTGGCTTGAATGCCCTGATTAATGCGTTATGCAAAGCGTGAAACGCGCAGCCGGGGCCGCCGCGCGGGATTCGCGCGAGAAGCCGGTGCAGGGCTGACGCGCCATTCGTGCGGTGAATAACGGAAATCGCCAGGCGTCGCGTCTCCAGCAGACGGCCTAACTTCCGGCGAGCGCGCGGCTCTGCCCGCCGAGATCCGCCGCGATGCGATCGAATCCATGCTCCTCCCGGGGGTGCAAGGCCCGCGCATCAATCCGCCATTACCGTTTCCCCGGTGGCGAACGCGCCATTGCGCACCCGCGCCGGCCGGGTGCCATCCTGCCGTGTGAATTCGCGGAACAGGCTGGTCACTCCCTCGCCACGCATGTCGGGCGCGTCCATGAGCTGGAAATGAAGGTGCGGGAATTCCGCGCTGCCGGAATTGCCGACGGCTGCGACCGGCTGCCCGCGCCGTACGCGATCGCCGACTTTCACGGAAATGCTGTCCTGGCGCAGGTGACCGTAAAGGGCGAACGCGCCGTTGCCAAGGTCGATCACGAGGTAATTGCCAAATAGCGCATTGGGGTCCTTGAGACTTTCATTGGGGTCGAAGCTGGCATCATCGGGATGATTCGCGACCGCCTTCACCACGGTGCCGTCGGCGACCGCACGCAGCACGGCACCGAAGCTGTACCAGTTCTCGTTGCGCGTGCGATCACCACTGAACAGCGCGCCGGCGTCGTCCACGCGCACGATGTCATAGGCGTAACGCATCCCGTTACTGGCGAAGCCGAGGCTGCGAAGGAATGGCAGCGCATGATTCCAACGCCGGTGGTGCGCGAGTTCGTCGTGCCCGTCGTAGTTGAGCAATCGACCGGTGAGTGGCATGTCGATTGCGCGCGCACTGTGTGGGGAGACCTTCGTTTCGAGCTCCACGATAGTGGCAGCTCCCTGTGTCGCAGCGAATTCCATGCGGACGCGTATCCGTGCCACCGGGATTCCGGGGGCGACGCGCGGGAAGGGATTGAAATACAGCTGCTGGCTGCCAGGTGCGATCTTGCGGCTGATCACCAGGTCGATGTTAGGTGCGGATCCGACGCCATTGAGCTCGCCACGCCATAGTTCGCGACCCGCTTCGTCCAGGTATCGCAGCTCCATTTTCGAAAGCGTCAACTCGACCTGCTGGTCGTTCGTGACCAGAAGATCGAAGTTGAGATCATTCCCGGTGCGCGTAGGTTCGACGAGGGGGTATTCCGGCCAGAAACGGGCGGTGACGGCATGGGCTGGAAACGTCATGCACAGCAGCAGGGAGCAGAGGAGGGTTCGCATGCGCTTGATACTGCCCAACCGCGAATCCGGTTGCAGCCCGCCTCAGCTCGGTTTCCAACCCTCTCGATAGGTGCGCTTGAGCAGCGCGTCCGAATCGGGGACGTTGGTGACGCGCATGTTGGCCGCGTCGTAGTCGATGCGCTTGCCCGCGTTCAGCGCCACCACGCCAAGCAGCATGATTTCGGTCAGGCGCGCCGAGTACTCGAAGGGGCTCGTGGTCTTCTGCGTGCCGCGGATGGCGTCCACCCAGTTCATCTCGTGGCTGGTCTTGATGCGTGCATAGGTCTCGGGCGGTTTGCCGGCGGACTCATGCAGTGACTTCGGCAGCAGCCGCGGATTGAAGCCATACGTGTCGTGCAGGAGCTTGCCCTTGGTGCCGATGAACAGCACGCCGCCGCCCTTGTTGAGCTCTTCGTCGCCCATCTCCACCGGCTTGGCTGGCGTGAGACCGCCGTCGTACCAGGTCATGCGCACGGCGGGTCGCGCTCCCTTGGCCGGGAATTCGTAGTACGTGGTGGACGCGGACGGGTAGGTGTCGTGGTTGTAAGGCGTCGACACGGTCTCGACGCGCGTGGGCATGTCCAGGTCCAGCGCCCAGAAAGACGAATCGATGAGATGCGCGCCCATGTCGCCGATGGCGCCCACGCCCCAGTCGGTCCAGCCGCGCCAGTTGAACGGATGGTAGATAGGGTGGTACTCGATGAGGCGCGACGGCCCGAGGAACAGGTCCCAGGCGAGCTTGTCGGGCGGCGCGTACGTTCCGAAGGAACCGGCGGCGCGCGTCAACACGCCATTCATGTTCCAGGGAAGATCCTTCGCATTGGGCGGCAGCGGAGCCGGGCGCGGGATGCCCTGCGGCCAGTACGCCAGCGGCCGGTTGGTCCACACGTGCACCTCGGAGATGGTGCCGATGGCGCCGGACTGGATGTATTCGTTGACCAGGCGCGCATCGTCGGAGGAATGACCCTGGTTGCCCATCTGGGTCTGCACCTTGGTGCTCGTCGCACGCAGGGCGAGCTTGCGGCACTCTTCCACCGACCAGGCCAGCGGCTTCTGCACGTAGACGTGTTTGCCGAGATCCATGGCCGCGAGCGCGATGTGCGCGTGGGTGTGATCCGGCGTCGCGATGACCACCGCGTCGATGTTCTTCTGCCCGAGCATCTGGCGGAAGTCGGTGTAGCGTTTCGCCTTGGGAAGCTGCGGCTCGAGTTTCAGCCAGCCGTCGATCTGCGCCTGCGTGCGCTGTTTCTGCGCGTCGTCGGTGGCCTGCGCGAGCCGCTGGCGCGCCTGCTCGATCTGCCTGGGAATGTCGGCGAAGCGCGAGTCGGCGAAGTTCCAGTCCACGTCGCACAACGCGACGATGTTCTGGCTCGAGAGCGCCTGCAGGTTGGCGCGGCCCATGCCACCCACGCCCACGGCGGCGATGTTGACGCGATCGCTGGGCGCGATGCGGCGCGAACCCCCGAGCACGTGGCGAGGCAGAAACGTGAACGCCGCGGTCGTGGCCGCGGCGTTGCGCAGAAACACGCGGCGCGGCAGCGCCGGTTTGATGGGGCGACTCATGGTTTCTCCTCCGACATGTAACCCGGACCGATCCTGGCCTTCACGAATTCCGCGATTGCGCTCATCACCATGCGCTCGTTTTCATCCGACCAGCCGGAATGACCTTCGTCCTCCAGCCGGATCAGCTGCGTCGGTCGTCCAGACTTGTCGAGGAGCTTTTTCATTTCCTTGGACTGTCCGTAGAGCACGATCTGGTCGTCATCACCGTGCACCAGCAGGATCGGCGCCTTGATCGCGTCGACGTGCATGGCCGGCGACACCGCCGCGATGCGCTCCGCATCGATCTCCGGGTCGCCGATCTGCCGCTTCCAGTAAGCGTACAGTTCCGAGTCCGCGCCGTGCAGCTTGCGCCGCGTCTTGAGGAAGTCGTCGAGATCAGCGATGCCGGCGATGGCCACCACGCACTTATAGAGGTCCGGCGTCAGCGTCGCACCCGCGAGCGCGGCATAACCGCCGTAGGACGCGCCGACAATACACACGCGGTTGGGATCGACGATCTTCTTCTCCACCAGCGTCGCGAGCGCGTCGCTGATGTCGTCCTGCATCTTGCGTCCCCACTGGCCGTATCCGCTCTCGGCGAACTGCCGGCCGAAGCCGTCCGAGCCGCGGAAATTCGGCTGGAACACCGCGTAACCGAGCGAGGCGAAGTACTGCGCGTACAAGTCGAAGGACAGATGGTCGCGCACCTCGGGTCCGCCATGCGGATACATCATCAACGGCAGCTGCGTGGCATTGGCCGCGCCGGGTGGCAGCGTCAGGTAACCGCTGAGCTTCATGCCGTCGCGCGCCGTGTAACGCAGGGTGCTCGCGGTCGGCAGCTGCTTGTCGGACATCGCCTCCTGCACGTAGCCGACGCGCTGGATCTTCGTGTCCGTCAGCCGATACCAGTAGTAAGAGGGCGGCTCGTTCGGTCCTTCGATGTACATCAACCAGGTCTGGTTGTCGTCGGAGCTGTCGACCACGTACACGTTGACCGAATCATTGAAGAACTTCCGCAGCGACTTCATGTGCTCGTTCTTCTTGCTGTCGCTGGTCTCGCAAATGCGCACGTCCGCGATGTAGCAGTAGCGCAACAGGTGGGTCCCGTCGCGCGACACCGAGGCCGTGAAGAGGTCGTAGTTCGGGTTCTCGGCGATCACCTCGCCGAAGCTCTCGGTCTTCAGGTCGTATAGATAGACGCTGCGGCGCTGCGCGCCTTCCGGTCGCGCCAGCACGTAGAACTTGCCGTCCTGGTTGGACGGTCCGATCGGCGTGTAGTCGTTCTCGTCCTTGAGCTCGCGCAGCCGCACCTTGTAGTACAGCTTCCACTTCTTGCCGTCGTCCTGGCGGTAGAAGCGCAGGTAGCCACGGCTGACTTCCACCTGCACCACGGGTTTGCCTTCGAGGTCCAGCCACCAGGCGACGATGTC
>Ga0315910_10003803_pt1 | contig 12721 bp, 15 predicted proteins | sample EdamamesoilMG_FD_204470 | JGI IMG/M metagenome (GOLD analysis project Ga0315910, IMG submission 204470) | Garden soil microbial communities collected in Santa Monica, California, United States - Edamame soil | ecosystem: Environmental > Terrestrial > Soil > Garden | place: USA: California... | reverse complement strand
AGGTTTTTTAGAATTCTCATCTTCCAGTTCCACAAGTTCCGGGGGTAATTCCTTCAGGAATGGTGACGGATGACACGGCATCACCTGTCCGTATTTTTTGCGTCCGCCACAATGGCTGACGGAGAGCGTTTGCATCGCGCGGGTCACGGCGACGTAAAACAACCGACGCTCTTCATCCAGCGTGCCTTCCACTTTCGAGCGCGAATGCGGCAACAGCCCATCTTCCAGACCGACCACATAGACGTGCGGAAACTCCAGCCCCTTGCAACTGTGCATGGTGATCAGCGTGACGGCATCCCCCTTTGATTCCTCTTCCTCCTCGCGCTCGTGGTCGAGCGTGATGTCTTCGAGAAAACTCTCCAGCCGATCAGACAATGACTTGTCCACGGCGAAGTTGTTGTCCAGCGTGGTGATGAGTTCCTTCAAGTTGCGGACGCGGTTCTCACCGGCTTCACCGTCCTTTTCGGATCGCCGCAATTCATTCAGGTAGCCCGTCTCGTCGAGGAAACGGTCCGCCCACAATTGCAATCCGTGCGGATCACTGCCCAGAGAAACATCCTGCAAGCGCGCCTGCGTCCGCTCGATGAAATGCACGAACGCCTCGATGCTTTCGCGCGTGCGCGCCTGGAACGTCGTAGTCACGGCGGGATTCTTCATCGCGGCGAAAACTGAGCCTTTGCGTTCGTGACTCGCGCCCAGGAGACGTTCCATCGTCACATCACTCAAGCCGCGAGCGGGGACGTTGGCAATCCGCAACAGACTCACGTCATCGTTCGGATTGATGAAGGTCTTGAGGTAAGCCAGCAGATCACGCACTTCGCGGCGGTCGAAATAACTTTGCCCGCCGATGAGATGATAACGAACGCCCGCCGTGCGGAGCGCGGTTTCGAGCGGGCGCGACTGGAGATTGGTGCGAAAGAGAATCGCGTTATCCGCCCAAGGAACACGACGGGCCAGCCGGGCAAACTCAATCTGCTCGACCACGTTGCGCGCCTCGTCTTCATCCGTATCGTAAGCCCGCAATGCGATTTTGGCCCCCTGCCCTTTCTGCGACCAAAGCGATTTGGCCCGGCGGCGCGTATTGTTTTTTATGATTGCGTTGGCTGCGGTGAGGATCGTGGTGGTCGAACGATAATTCTGCTCAAGCTTCACAACCTTCACCTCGGGATAGTGCTTTTCCAGATCCAGCAAATTCGCGATCTCCGCGCCGCGCCAGCCGTAGATACTCTGATCGTCATCGCCCACCACACAAAAGTTTCGATGCTCCTTCGTAAGGGAATGGACCAGTTCAAACTGCGCCGCGTTCGTGTCCTGGTATTCGTCCACCATCACATAGCGATACTTTATGCGGCACGCTTCGAGCGCCTCGGGATGCTCGCGAAAAAGGCGAAGCGTTAGAAGAATCAGGTCGTCAAAGTCCACGGCATTGCAAGCATGCAACGCCGACTCATAACGTTTCCGCACGTGTTCCGCCATCGCGCGTACGCTCGGATCGGCGAAAACGGCAAAACGTTCTCCACCGTTCTTGAACTTGCTCAGCAACGCGAGAATCGCAACGGGATCAGTCTTCTCGCCCTTCGCCGAAATGCTGCTGAGGATCTTCTTGATCGCGCCCAGTTGCTCGGATTCGTCGTAGATCACGAAGTTTCGTTTGTAGCCGAGCTTTTCAATGTGCTGGCGCAGGATGCGGACACATAGCGAGTGGAACGTGCAGATCGTGGGCCGATCGGGCTTCGCGTCCGAGCCCTGAATTCTGGGCTTGGGGAGCAGTTTGCGCACACGCTCCAGCATTTCGCGCGCGGCTTTGTTCGTAAAGGTGACGCCCAGGATATTTCCCGGGGCAATGCCTTTGCGAACCATGTGCGCGATGCGAAAGGTGATGACGCGCGTCTTGCCCGTGCCCGCGCCCGCCAGAATCAAAACCGGGCCGTTGATGGTTTCAGCGGCCTGTCGTTGCTGTGGGTTCAGGGAATTCAAATCCACCATGCGCGCGCGGAGTGTAGTTTCCGTCTCGCTCAACGCAAGCGGATTGCCGGGCCTTGACACTGCGGACAAAAGAAAGTGCTGCGCGCGCCCTGAACGATCCGTTTGATCGGGGTTTTGCAACGCACGCACGGCTGGTCTTTGCGGTCGTAAACGCGCAAACTCTCCTCGTAAAAGTCCGGCGTGCCGGGAGCGCGTCCGAAGTAAAACAATCCATCCTTCCCATGGCCCGAAAGGCTCAGAGGAATGGTGCTGCCCCGCTGGATCGCGGCCGCCAGCACGACGCGAATCGCGCGCCACAATTCCTTCACCTGCGCCCGGGTCAACCGGCAGGCCGCCAATCGCGGCGAGATTCGCGCGCGGAACAAGGCTTCGCTCGCGTAGATGTTTCCGACGCCCGCGACGAGCGATTGGTCCAGCAACTTTACCTTGATGGCTTGTTGCGAACGCTTGAGTGCGGAGGCGAGATGTTCGCAGGTGAATTCCGATTCCAATGGTTCCGGCCCGAGCGATTCAATCGCGGAAGCATCGAGCGTCAGCCGTCCGAAATAGCGTGTGTCTTCATAGATGAACCGCTCGCGGCCAAAGCTCAACACGACGGCAGCGTGCTTCGGCAACGGTGTATTCTTCCGCACGACAAACATTCGCCCGGTCATGCCGAGGTGACCAAGCACCATGATCAAATCATCGCCACGCTGCGGCTGGACCTCGAACAACAGGTATTTCCCCCGCCGGGAGAGTTTGGTGATCCTTGCGCCAGCGAGCGTGCGCCGGAGCTCCTTTACCGGCGTGGGCAACAGCACCCGCGCGCGGCGCACTTCGACATCACGAATGGTTCTGCCTTGGACCAACGGACGGAGATGCCGGACGAGCACTTCGACTTCGGGGAGTTCGGGCATAGGGGGAAAACCCAAGGAGCTAATTGTCCAAACACCTAAAAATGCAGAGCCGGATGAGCCGCTTGAGTCCGAAGTCGGATATTGAGTATTTGGGTGCTTGGATATTTCAGCCGGTCACCACCGTCCCGACCTTCTCTCCCATGATGACGCGTTTGAGGTTATGCGGTCGGAAGAAATCAAAGACGATAATTGGCATCTTATTATCCATGCAGAGGGAGAACGCGGTCGAGTCCATGACCTTCAACTGTTTTTGCAACGCGTCGAGGTAGCTGACCTGGGCAAAGCGTTTGGCTTTCGGGTTCTTCTTCGGGTCGCTGTCATACACGCCGTCCACCTTGGTGGCTTTCAAGATGACTTCCGCGCCGATTTCGGTCGCGCGCAGTGCCGCAGCGGTATCAGTCGAGAAATACGGATTGCCGGTCCCACCGCCAAAAATCACAACGCGCCCCTTCTCCAGGTGCCGAACAGCCCGGCGGCGGATGAACGCTTCAGCAACTTGCGCCATCGTAATGGCGCTTTGAACGCGCGTGGGCACGCCGAGTTTTTCCAACGAATCTTGCAGAGCCAGCGCGTTGATGACGGTCGCCAGCATTCCCATGTAATCGCCGGTCGCGCGCTCGATGCCGCGCTCGCTGCCGGACAGCCCGCGGAAGATATTCCCGCCACCGACCACCACCACCACCTGCACCCTCAGTTCGCGGACTTCGCGGATTTGATCCGCCATGTCGAGGACGGCCTCAGGACAGATGCCGATACCGCTTTCGCCACCAAGGGCTTCGCCGCTGAGTTTTAGAAGGATTCGGGAGTATTTGGGGCGGGAAGTCTTTTTCATTGTGTCAGGTCTATGCGCGCGTTTCAAAAGCTCGCAGGGTTCTAACAGCCAAAGCGTCATTGGTCAAATCAAAGACCGGTAACGACTGAACGGCGATTCCGAAAAATCCCAATTACAGTGTTTGCGTAACATAATCACGACATTGGCGGCTGCCGGGAAATGTCGCCAAACGGCCGTTGCCCATAAAAAAGCCCGCTCGCAAGAGCGGGCTTCAGAATCTTAATCGTCAAAAAGCCGTTACTTGGTCGCTTCAGGCTTGGCCTCGGTCGCTGGCGCAGCTTCAGTGGCATCCGAAGCGGTGGCAACGGTGTCCACCCACTCAAGAATCGCTTTCTGAGCTGAGTCACCTGGGCGCTGCTCCATCCGGATGATCCGGGTGTAACCCCCGTTGCGTTCTTTGAAGGCGGGCGCGATTTCGTCGAACAGAATGCGAAGCACGTCCTCGTTCTGACGCCACTTCTTCTTCTCTTCCTTTGAGAGTTCAACCGTCGGGCCGTGCGTATGCAGGCGGGCTGAGGCCAGCCGGCGCGCGTGAAGCGTGCCCTTCTTGCCGAGCGTCACAATTTTCTCCGCGACTGACCGGGCCGCCTTGGCCTTGGCCAGAGTGGTCGTGATACGTTTGTGTTTGATCAGGCTACACACCAGATTCGACAACATCGCATTACGATGTTCGCCGGTGCGGCCCAGTTTGGCTGTGCGTTTAAGGTGTCGCATACGTCAAAGCGGTTTCGGCTCTTCCTTTGGGGAGTCCAGCAGACCGGGCTCGAACGACATCCCAAGCGACAGGCCGAGGCCGGTGAGCTTGTCCTTGATTTCGTTGAGCGATTTCTTGCCGAAGTTGCGGTACTTGAGCATTTCCTGCTCGGTCTTCATCGCGAGCTGACCCACCGTGGTGATGTTCGCGTTGTTCAGGCAGTTCGCGGCGCGCACGCTCAGTTCGATCTCGTTCACGCTCATGTTGAGGAGCTTCTTCATCTTGCCCTTCTCCTCGTCCTGCTTGTCCACCACTTCTTCGAACTCGACGGCGTTCTTGTCATAGCCGACGAACACGTCCAAGTGGTGCGCAAGGATCGCGGACGCCTGGGTAAGCGCGTCGTCCGGTGTGAGCCGACCGTCAGTCCAGATTTCCAGAATCAAGCGGTCATAGTCTGTGCGCTGGCCGACACGTGCCGCTTCCACTGCGTAACGCACGCGTTGCACGGGCGAGAACAGCGAGTCAATCGCCACGACACCGATGGCCTGGCCGGGCTTCTTGTTTTCGTCGCCCGGGCAAAAGCCGCGCCCGACCTTGACCTCGAGTTCCATCTCGAACTTCTTCTTCTTGTCGAGTGTGCAAATGAGCTGCTCCGGATTGACCAGTTCAACGTTCTGATTCAGTTGAATGTCGCCGGCGGTGACAGCGCCATCTTTGTTGACCGAAAGCAAAAGCGTCTGCACATCGCGCGTGTGCGCCTTGAACTTGACCTTCTTGAGGTTCAGGACGATGTCGGTGACATCTTCCACCACGCCGTCAACAGTGGCAAATTCGTGCATCGCGCCGTCCACCTTGATGGAGGTGATGGCCGCGCCTTCGAGGGAGCTGAGGAGCACACGGCGCAGCGAGTTCCCGATGGTGTGACCGTAACCGGTTTCAAACGGATCGGCCACAAATCTGGCGTAAGTATCGGTGGCGGTTGCTTCATCCTTCTGCAACCGTTTCGGCATTTCAAAACGTCCTAGACGTACTGGCATGGTTTCCTTTCAACAATTTTAAGCTGACGCTCCGATGATATTCCCGACACCGGTGGCGTCCGTATAATTGTTTTGTCCCGCGAGGGACGGGTTTGGTTTAACGGGAATAAAATTCGACGACCGCCTGTTCATTGGCGATGGGATTGATCTCATCGCGGGTCGGAATGCGCATCACGACGCCTTTGAGTTCCTCCTTGTTCAACGACAACCAGTCCGGCACGGAGCGGCTGGTGGACAATTCGAGATTCTTCGTGGCGAGCTGGCGCGAAACGTTATGGGATTTAACCACGATAACATCGTTCACGCGCAGCGCGGCGGAGGGCACATTAACTTTCCGGCCATTAACGGTGATGTGACCATGAGCCACCATCTGGCGCGCGGAGGCGCGGGTGGTGCCGAAGCCAAGGTGATAGACGACGTTGTCCAAGCGAGTCTCCAGAATCTGCAGCATCTGTTCGCCGGTGACGCCGCGGCGTTTCAAGGCCTTCTCATACACGCCACGAAACTGGCGCTCCATCAGGCCGTAATAATAACGGAGCTTTTGTTTCTCAATGAGGCCGAGGCCGTAGTCCGTCGTCTTGCGACGGGACTTGGGACCGTGAACGCCTGGACCGTAATTGCGGCGTTCGAGATATTTCGTCGGGCCAAAAATGGGAATGCCGAACCGCCGGCTGATGCGAACGCGAGGACCTGTGTAGCGTGCCATAATTCGTGATGCGTGATATGAAAGTTGATTAGACGCGGCGCTTCTTGCGCGGGCGGCAGCCGTTGTGCGGGATCGGAGTCACGTCCTTGATGGCATTGATCTCGAGACCGATCGCTTGCAAAGCTCGAATGGCGGACTCGCGCCCCGAGCCGGGACCTTTGACGCGGATTTCCACTTCGCGCAAACCATGCGCCATTGCCTGACGAGCTGCATCCTGGGCGACCTGCTGGGCCGCATACGCCGTGCTCTTGCGTGAGCCCTTGAAACCGACGCGCCCGGCGCTGGACCAGCCAATCAGGTTGCCGTGCATGTCGGTGATGGTGACCTGCGTGTTGTTGAAAGTAGCCAGAATGTTGGCAATGCCCACGATGATGTTCTTCGCGTGCTTGGCCTTGATGATCTTCTTGCCGGCACTGTCATCCCCGAGCAGTTCAGCCGCAGTAGGCGCACTGGCGGCGACGGGTACGCCCGGAGCAGCCGCTTCAGCAGGCTTCGCAGCGTCCGCCGTTGCGCCTGCAGGCGCGGCCTTCTTCGGCTTTTCCTCGCCGGTCTTTGCGGGTTTCTCTGCACCCGCGGCTTCAGGTTTCGCTTCCTTCTTGGGAGCGGCAGCTTTTTTCTTGGCTTCGTCGGACATAGAAAATCAGTTTAATGGATGCCGGTCTTGGCGTTGGGATTGCGTTGCACGCCGACCGTTTTGCGCGGACCTTTGCGCGTGCGGGCGTTGGTTTGAGTGCGCTGACCGCGCACGGGCAGGCTGCGCATGTGGCGGATGCCCCGATAACACTTGATACCCTGAAGGCGCTTGAGGTTCATACCAAGCTCGCGACGGAGGTCGCCTTCGATAACGTACTTGCCGTCCTGGATCGCATGAACGATCTGGGAAAGCTGCTGCTCGGTCAGGTCCTTGGCGCGGATGCTTGGATCAATATTCGCGCGGGCGAGGACCTCCTTGGCGTTAACCGGGCCGATGCCGTAAATGTAGCGCAGAGCGATATCAATGCGCTTGTTCGGCGGGACTTCCACTCCGATGATGCGGGCCATAATTCGTTAATTCGTTTCCAGGTTAAAATCGTTGACGGGCGATCAGCCCTGCCGCTGCTTGTGGCGTTTGTTGGTGCAGATCACCCGGATCACACCGCGACGACGCACAATCTTGCAGTGCTCACATAGTTTCTTCACAGAGGCGCGAACTTTCATATCAAATCTATTCTTGTCCCGACAAAATGCGCCCCGACGACAGATCGTAGGGCGTCAAACTTAACTTCACTTTTTCTCCGGGTGCGAGTCGCGCGTCTGACCGCCGCGCCCGTCCCGTCACAAACCCCAGCAAACGATGGCCGTTAACCAGTTCCACCCTATACGTCCCGTTAGGGAGCGTCGCAATCACGACACCTTCAATCCGGAAGGCATCCGTTCGGTGCATGTCAAAATCTCCGGCTCACCTTCGGTGATCAAAATCGTATGCTCAAAATGAGCCGATAGTGAACCATCCTGCGTTACCACTGTCCAGCCGTCATTCAAGATTTTTACGGCGGGCCGGCCCGCTGTTACCATCGGCTCGATGGCCAAAGTCATGCCCGGACGCAACTTTTGGTTGCACTTGGCATCCACAAAGTTTGGCACCTGCGGCTCTTCATGCATCGTCCGACCCACGCCGTGACCCACAAACTCGCGGACAATTCCGAACCCGTTTCCCTCTACGTAATTCTGTATGGCGCGCGAGATATCCGTCACCCGGTTGCCGGATACCGCCCGCGCGATGCCCTCGTAAAGTGCCTGCTCCGTTACGTCCATCAATCGCTGTGCGGCCACGCCACATCCGCCCACCGCGACCGTGCGGGCATTGTCTCCAATAAACCCCCGATACATCACCCCGCAATCCACGCTCACGATGTCGCCAAACCGCAACACCCGTTCGCTTGACAGGCCGTGAACCACCTCCTCGTTGACTGAGATGCAAGTATGGCACGGATACTTGCGATATCCCAGGAACGCGCTCTTTGCTCCATAGTGCCGAATGCGTTCGGCTGCGTGCTCGTCAACCTGCTTCGTCGTCACGCCCGGTCGGATGAAGGCGGCGATATCGATCAGGACCGAATTGGCCACGCTGCAGGCTGGCCGCATCGCTTCCAGGTCGCGTTCGCTTTTCAAAATGATCATGCCCACTTTCGGCTCTCAGTCTTGATTTTGATCCGGACGCGCCTTCAGCATTAAGATTACACTCATGCCCAAGGTGCGCGACGGTTCAAATCCGTCCTCGCAACCGTCCCTTTTTCAAGAACCCATCGTAATGCCGCATCATCAGATGCGACTCGATCTGGCGCATGGTGTCCAGCATCACACCAACAGTGATCAACATGCTGGTGCCACCAAAAAACTGGGTGACATCATAGGGGATGTTCATCTCCCCTGTGAGGATGATCGGAATGACAGCGATCACTGTCAGGAAAACCGCACCGGCCAGAGTGATGCGGGTCATACCGAAGTGGAGAAAGTCAGCCGTCGCCTGTCCGGGACGGACACCCGGAATGTAACCGCCATTCTTCTTCAGATCGTCGGCAATCTGCAACTCATTGAATTGGGTCGCCACCCAAAAATAGGAAAAGAACAGGATCATCATCGAGTAGAGCGCGATGTAGAGGAAGGATCCCTCGGTCAAATACATGGCGAGTTCCCGCAGAAACTTCGAGTCAAAATAATTTCCGGCCCGCAGAAAGAGCTGCTGCGGAAAGCTCAAGATAGCCCCGGCAAAAATAATCGGCATGACGCCCGCGTAGTTCACGCGCAGCGGCATAAAGGAAGTTCCGCCGGAATACACCTTGCGTCCCACGGCCCGCTGGGCGTACTGCACCGGGATTTTGCGCTGCGCCTGAGTGACGGCGATGACTCCCGCCACGACTCCCACCAACAATAGAATCAAGGCCACGGCATGACCGAGTGTGTACTGGCTTTCCATGCCGCCGGTCGCAAAGAACATGTCCCACATGGCCTGCACAGCCTTGGGCAAACGGGCCACAATCCCGATGGTAATGACCAGCGAGACACCGTTGCCAATACCGCGCTCGGTAATTTGTTCACCCAGCCACATCAGCAGCATGGTGCCCGTGGTCAGAATGAGCAGCGTTTGAATGCGGTAAACCCAGATGTAGTCATCGCTGTAAAGCACGAGACTCTGGCTGATATTCCCAATCGAGCCCGGCTTTTCCCAGCCGAACGTGATAAACGCGCCCTGCAATAGGCAGAGGACTACGGTCAGATAGCGGCCATACTGAATAATCTTGGTCCGCCCTCCCTCTTCACGGGCCAACTTGCTCAACTGCGGCACAACGGCGGTCAACAACTGAATGATGATCGTCGCGCTAATGTAGGGCATGATGCCCAGCGCACCGACCGCGCAGTGTTCCAACGCTCCACCCGTGAAAAGATTGTACATCCCCACGGCACCACCACCGCCAGCAGCTTGATTGAAATAAGCTTCGAGAGCGGTGCTATCCAGTCCCGGCACACGGATGTAGGCGATCAGCCGGCAAACGGCCAGAATCGCCATCGTAAAGATAATCCGGGACTTGAGTTCCGGAATCTTGAAGCAGTTGCCGAAAGTATTGGCGAGTGCAGCCAGCATTGATTAATCCCCAGTGTTCAGGCTTTCGTGGGTGCCGCCGATTTGCGGCCCACGACTTCACACTTGCCTCCCTTGGCTTCAATCTTGGTCTTCGCAGCAGCGCTGAAGGCACTCACACTGACGTTAAGTTGCTTGGTCAGCTCACCATTGCCCAAAATCTTGATTCCATCACCGGGACCGTTAGCCAGGCCGGCTGCACGCAGGGATGCCTCGGTGACGGAAGCGCCGTTATCGAAAGCGTCCAGTTCACTGACATTGACCGGGATGTAACGCGTGGCGAAACGGGTGTTATTAAAACCGCGCTTTGGGATACGGCGAATGAGCGGCATCTGCCCGCCTTCAAAACCGATTCGGATCGAACTGCCGGAGCGGGCCGTCTGGCCCTTGCCACCGCGACCGCTGGTCTTGCCGTGACCGCTGGATTCACCCTGGCCGAGCCGCTTGCGCCGATGCTTCGCGCCGGGACGGGGTTTGAGATCGTGTAAACGCATAAAATAGAATCAGGCCGTAGCTACTACCGCTGCCGGCAATTTGGGAGTTTCCATCTTTTTGATTTCGATGCCGCGCCCGCGAAAAATGTCCTCGCGCAACCGCAAGCTTAGGAGCGCCTTCAGCGTGGCCTTCACCACGTTGGCCGCATTCTTGGAGCCGAGCGATTTGGTCAAAACATCTTTCAAACCGACGGATTCAAGTACCGCGCGCACGGTCTTGCCGGCAATGACACCGGTGCCTGGGGAAGCCGGACGCAACAGCACCTTCGCGCCACCGTAACGCACGTAAACTTCGTGAGGAATCGTCGCGTCTTTTAACGAGACGGAAACCATCTGAGTGCGGGCGACTTCACCGCCACGCCGAATGGCATCCGCCACTTCGCTCGCTTTGCCCAAACCCACACCCACGCGGCCTTTGCGGTCACCCACCACGACAAGCGCGCTGAAACTGAACCGGCGGCCACCCTTGACGACTTTCGCCGAACGGTTGATGAAAACCACCTTCTCGGTGAGTTCCTCTCCCCCCTGTCCACCAAATTCAGAATCCCCTCCGGGGCGAGGACGGCGTCCCCGTCCACCTCCACCGCGCGGTCCTCGCGGCGAATCAGGGAATTGGCCCCGCGGCGCCGCAGGGGCGGTTTCGGACGGTTGAGCCTCTGTCTTTACGATTTCTTCAGCCACAATATCTGTCTCCGGTTTGGTTAAAATTGCAGACCCGCAGCCCGCGCAGCGTCAGCCAAAGCCGCCACCTTGCCGTTCACGCGCTTGCCATCCTTTTCAGACCAGTGGTAACGCGCGTTGCCGCGATCAAACACCACGGCTTTGATGCCCTTGGCTATGGCCAATTCTGCGGCCCGTTTGCCGATGACCTGCGCACTGACCACGTTGGCGGCCAGTTTGTCCCCAGCTGTTCCCGCCTTCCGGCGCGTCGTTGCCGCAGCAAGCGTCACACCGGCGACATCATCGATGAACTGCACATAGATGTGCTGGCCACTAAAGCAAACGGTCATGCGCGGACGATCCTTTGTGCCCGAAACTTTCTTGCGGACGCGCCAGTGTCGCAATTGGGCCAGACGTTGTTTCTTGTCGGTTCTCATGTCTTTGAATCACGGATTTGGCCGTGAACTCGGTTAAATCATTACTGGACGGTCTTGCCTTCCTTGCGCTGGACGTGCTCGCCCGCATAGCGCACACCCTTGCCCTTGTATGGCTCCGGCGGATAGAAGGCACGCAACTCGGAGGCCACCTTGCCCACCATGTGCTTGTCCGGGCCTTCAACGGTCAACTTCGTGTTTTCCTCGACCGTAACTTTGATCTGGTCCGGAATGTTGTAATTGATTGGGTGCGAATAGCCGAGGCTCAGATTCACGACCTTGCCCTGCACTGCGGCTTTGAAGCCGACACCTTGAATCTCAAGCTTCTTCACGAAGCCATCCGTAACGCCCTTGACCATGTTGTTCACCAGCGCGCGGCTCAAACCATGAAGTGCCTTGGCCTGAGCGTCCTCGCCGTCACGGCTGACAACGATCTTGCCGTCCTGCACCTTGAGGCTCGTGCGCTTGGGCAAATCCCAATCGAGTTTGCCTTTCGGTCCTTCGACCAAAACTTTTTGCCCTTTTACTTCCACCTTGACCTTCGGCGGAATGGCAATCGGTTGCTTTCCAATTCTCGACATAAAAATCAGTTCCTTACCAGACGTAACACAGCACTTCACCGCCGAGGTTCTTCCGACGCGCTTGCACGCCCGTCATCACGCCTTCGGGAGTGGAAATAACAGCCACACCCATTCCGGCGAGCACGCGGGGGATTTCGTCTGCGCCCACGTAGCGCCGGAGACCCGGCTTGCTGATGCGGCGGATGCCTTCGATGACACTCTTCTTGCCCTGAAACTTCAGCTTCAATTTGATCTTCTTCGCGACGCCGCCTTCCACCGCCACGTCGGTCAGGTAGCCCTCCTGTTTCAGGAGGTGCGCTATGCTTTCCTTGAGGCGCGAATGCGGCAGTTCCACCACCGGCTGCAACGCCAGTCCGGCATTACGAATGCGCGTCAACATGTCAGAAATCGGATCGGTCATAAGATTTACCAGCTCGCTTTCACCACTCCAGGAATCAATCCATTTAACGCCGCCTCGCGAAATGTCATGCGCGACGCCGCGAACTTGCGCAGGTAACCGTGGCGACGTCCGCTCATCGAGCAACGATTCACCACCCGCACCGGACTGGCGTTCTTCGGCAGTTTGGCGAGTCCCGCGTAGTCACGCTTCGCCTTCAACTCCGCGCGTTTGGCGGCGTATTTCTTGACGGTTTCCTGCTTGCGCTTATTGCGCTCTAACCATGCGGTCTTGGCCATAAATTCGTCTGCTTGATTATTTGTCCGCGAACGGAAAACCCATGAGCTTCAACAGCTCGAGCGCTGCGTCGTTATTGCGGGCATTGGTCACAATGGTGATATCCATG
>Ga0315910_10003802_pt1 | contig 12722 bp, 14 predicted proteins | sample EdamamesoilMG_FD_204470 | JGI IMG/M metagenome (GOLD analysis project Ga0315910, IMG submission 204470) | Garden soil microbial communities collected in Santa Monica, California, United States - Edamame soil | ecosystem: Environmental > Terrestrial > Soil > Garden | place: USA: California... | reverse complement strand
TTGCCAAACCAGCTTTTTTTCCCTCTGAAGCTTGAGATACGCTTGTTATTCTTCTTTATGCTTTTGCGATTGATCTGGGCACTGGCATCAGGGATAAAGGATAGCGCGAAAACGGCCACTGCCAGGTAAAGAAGCTTTCTCATAGGTCTTAAGTTAATAATTAACCAAGGAACTACAAATTTAGCAAAATATCAATTCCTAATATCAAGACCCCAATTCAACTTTTGCCTTAACGTCTTAAAGTATTGGTTGCTTTCAAGCTGAACAAGGTGGACTTTAAAGTCGGCTTTCTTGACCACAAGTTTAATAGTAGAATCAACAGAAGACATCCGTGAATCGAGAGAAACGAGAAATCTCTTGCTCCTCCCCTCCACCTGAAAAGTTATCTCTGAGCTATCGGAGACAACTATTGGGCGCACCGTCAGGTTATGAGGACTCACAGGGGTAATAACAAAGTTTCCGGAGCGTGGAAAAATTAGGGGACCACCGCAGCTTAGAGAATACCCGGTTGACCCAGTTGGGGTGGCAACAATTATTCCGTCGGCCCAATAGGAATTCAAAAACTCCCCGTCTATATAGGTATGAATAGTAATCATTGCCGAGGAATCCTTTTTCATCAATGAAAAATCATTGAGGCCAAAATTGAGGGGACCGAAGATATCTTTATTGGAGACCAGTTTGAGAACGGCTCGTTTATCCAGGGTATATGCTCCTTCAAGCAGGTTCTGAAGAGCCTTTTCAGTGTCTTCCTTGCTGATAGTAGCGAGGAAACCAAGCCGCCCGGTGTTAATCCCCAATACAGGAATTTCAGATTTTCCGATATGCGTAATTGACTCCAGCAAAGTTCCATCGCCTCCTATACTGATAAAGAGTTCAATGTTATTTAACTCCACTCCGGGATGGTAAACCTGGTATTCAGATTTGATTATCGATCGCGTCAGGTATTTACTGAATTTTGAAGAAATGCTTAAGTCTACCTTGTGCTGGCTAAGAATTTCGAATATGTGAGTGATAAATGGCGCTGATGATCTGTTAAATTCTTTGCCATGGACAGCTATTCTCATGAAGTGGTATTTTACAGCTCCGGTTAAGCCCTTGCCGCAGCTATATTAAAGATAGGAACGCTTCCCGTCTGGACAAAGCGTGAATTCATTATATATCCAGGTAACGAAGCAGCATGTCAATACGCTCCTTCCCATCTCCCACAGGTTTCGTGTCCTGGTAGCGTCCAATTACCTTGTATCCAAACCGTTCGAGGGTAGCAACGATGCGCAACAGATCTACCTGGTTAATTTTCAAAGTCAGCCTTAGCTTTGAAGGATCAAGAGGATCTTCCTTCACCAGACTGCTCAGAACTTTTGCATGATTCTCTTCAATCAACCGGCTGATTTCAGAAAGGGAATAATCAACATGGTTCATAGAAAGGACCAATATTCCTCCCGGCATCTGAACGGCAGCGGTTTGTGCAAAGGATGTAAGGGTGTCCTGAACGGTAATCAACCCGCAATAACTTTGATCTTCATTTAAGACAGCTATTACCTGAAGCTTATTATCAGCGGCCACTTTAAGAATGTCATAAAAATGGGTGTCCAGCTGTACATAACAATTTTGACCAACAAGGTTAAACTCTTTAACGGACTTTTCGATTTCGTTGGTTTCCAGAATAATTTCTTCAGAGATAAATCCCAGGAGTTTGCCATTGTCAACAACCGGCATGTAGTTGCAGCGGAACTCGTCCATCCACACAATTGCCTTATGTGCGTCATCGTCACCTTTGAGGGGTGGAATCATGTGGTTTATTAAATCTTCCGCTATCATCGACAGTTGTTCAACCTATTAACTTAAAAAGTCTTCTACAAGTTCATTAAACTTTTCCGGATGCTCCATCATTGGGGCATGGCAACATTTATCAATAAATCTAAGATCCGAATTGGGAATTAGTCTGTTAAATTCATGTGCGACCAAAGGTGGTGTAATGGTATCGTTCAACCCCCATACTAGTAACGTTGGAATTTTAATTTTGGGTATTTCATCGGCCATGTTATTACGTTGAGCCGACTTAGCAATGGCGACTATTCGAAGGCATTTCGGAATGCTATTTGTAATTTCAAAAACTTCATCAATTAATTCTTTCGTTGCCACTTTCGGATCGTAGAATGTATAGGAAACTCGTTCTTTAATGTACTGGTAGTTACCCCTTTTAGGATATGATCCCCCCATGGAGTCTTCAAATAATCCGGAGCTCCCGGTGAGGATGAGCTTCTTGACTTTTTCGGAGTTTTTTAGCGCGTACATCAAAGCGATATGTCCACCTAAACTGTTACCTACCAAAATCAAATCTTTTAGGTCCTTGAGCGCAACAAAATCTTCCAGAAATTTCCTTAATCCATCAAGTCCGGCTTCACGGATTGGCATTTCATAAAGCGGCAGCATGGGAATAATTACCCTGTAATCTTTAGAAAACCTGGTTACCAGGCCTTCCCAATTACTGAGCGCACCAAACAAACCATGTAAAAGAAGCAAAACTGATCCATTTCCTTCTTCCACGTAACGAAAACCCTTCTCTTCCCGAGTTGCTAGAGCCATAGTCGTGACTTATAGGTGATAAATAAGTAAAAAAAATACTGAGAATGAAATGTTTCTAATGTAACCAGACGGCTTCAAAAAACATCGCCAAATACTGGCAATAAACCACTAATCCAAATTGCAAGGGTTGGGGCAACATCTGCAACAATCGGATAAAGCACGGAACCATCGGTCCAATCAGGAAGGAACCTTAGCTTTAATGAGTCGACAATCCACAAAACTACGCTAAACATAAAAGTGGTACGAAGGAGTCCGAGAATACCACCGGCTGCCTGATCTACACTCCCCAGGAAAGTCCTGTTTACGGAAGCGCTAATTAATTTACCTAAAAGGCCGACAACAATTACGACCACAATGAACACAGCGATAAAAGCTATATAAGGGAGAAACTTTTCATTCGTATCAATTCTGTTAGCTAATAAAAGCATAGCAGAGCCCATTAGTTTGAAGCCCAGCAAGACTCCAAGGACCACGGCAAAAAGGGAAAACAATTCAAGCAGAAAGCCTGACTTGTAACCATGGTATGCGCCGAGGAGAATGAATAGCGCGAGGCCAATATCTAATCCGCTCAAACCGTAAGAAGTTTTTTCACCAATTCAGAAATCAATTTTCCATCAGCTTTTCCCGCAAGCGATTTGGTAGCCAGACCCATTATTTTACCCATATCCTGAGGGCCTTTGGCGCCAATTTGAGTGATGATCGCTTTTAACTCATTCTGGATTTCTTCCTCCGAAAGTTGCTTGGGAAGGTATCGGTTTATTATACCCAATTGAAATAGTTCTTTCCCAGCCAAGTCCTGCCTATCTTGTTGTTGGAAAATATCAGCCGATTCCTTGCGCTGTTTGGCCGCTTTAAGGAGTAGTTTGTTCTCGGTCTCCATGGAGAGCTCGCTAGTTGCACTCTTATCTGTTTCTGCCAGAAGGATAAGGGATTTTATGCTTCGCAACGCTTCAAGTTCTTCTTTGTTTCGGGCAAGCATTGCCTTTTTAATATCCGCATCTATTTGTTCTTTTAAGCTCATAAGTATTCATTAATGTAGTTTACGAAACGATTTTTTAATTAATTGAGTTAAAACAATATTTAAGAACGGAATTGATTCACGCACGAATATGACAAGACTTAGTGTCAATATTAATAAAATTGCCACACTCCGAAATGCACGTGGAGGAAATAATCCGGATGTAATAAAAGTGGCTCTTGACTGCGAAAGGTTTGGAGCTCAGGGCATCACGGTACATCCTCGGCCTGACGAACGACACATACGCTACACAGACGTACTACAATTGAAGGACGTTGTTAAAACAGAATTTAATATAGAGGGGTACCCTGATGATCGATTTATGAGAATCATAAGCCTGGCGAGACCAGCACAGGCTACCCTCGTTCCGGATTCACCAGACGCAATAACTTCAAATGCCGGTTGGGATACTCTTAAGCATGCACATTTCCTGACGGAAATGATCAAACAAATAAAATCTTATGGCGTACGGGTCTCTGTCTTTGTTGACCCTATTCCAAGAATGATCGAGGGCGCGATAAAGATTGGTGCCGATCGTGTCGAACTATACACTGAACCATATGCCCATGAGTTTCTGGTTAACAAGGAAGTTGCCGTGAAACCCTATAAGGAGTGTGCGAGGATAGCAGACGAAGGTGGGCTGGGAGTAAATGCGGGACACGATCTTGATCTTAACAACTTGGGGTACCTTGCTCTGCATATTCCTTACCTGGAAGAAGTCTCTATCGGCCATGCACTGATTTGTGACGCACTTACATATGGACTTGAGAACACGATTCAACTCTATCTAAAACAATTGCGTCAGAATTGAGCGACAGTTCTTATGAAATTCCGGATTTGTCAGGAATGAGTTAAGATATGGGAAATCCCCAATCCGGTATCTCGAAATCAAGTTACGGGGTACGTCATATTCCTAGTTTTTAGATTTGATGTAGTTATATTCACCACAAAATCTTGAGGCAGACTCTTAAGAATATTGCCAGTAGATAAACATTAAAGAAGAATTAGTTATGAATATAAAAAGCAAATTTAACGATTCGGAGCTTGAGCGTATAAAGGTTGCGGTCAAGGAAGCCGAAAATCAGATTTCGGGCGAAATCGTCCCGGTTATCGTTGAACGCAGTGGGCGCTACCTGATCGCCAATTATAAGGGTAGTCTAGTTGGATCCTCTTTTGCTTTCATTGTAATGATTGTTCTTGACCGATACATTATACTTAATGCTACTAACACACTTTTCTATGACCCGGTTTTCATTTTTCTTGTTGTAATTCTTGGAGGAGTGCTGGGTGGGGTTATTCCAAATTTTTCCGACGGGATCAAAAGACTTTTAATAAGCCAGGCATACATGGATCATACCACCCGACAACGGGCGGAAAATGCCTTTCTGGAAGAGGAAGTATTCAACACAGAACAACGTACAGGAATAATGATCTTCATATCCTTTTTCGAGCATGAAGTGATTGTGATGGCTGATCGGGGCATCAACAAAGTTGTTGAACAGAAACAATGGGATAAAATAGTAGCGGATATCGTACTACATATTCGCTCCGGAAATATTATTGAAGGACTGGAAACTGGAATAAAAAGATGTGGAGAAATACTCTTGGAAAAAGGATTTCACAAGAGCGGCACTGACGTCAACGAATTGCGGGATGATCTCCGGATAAATTGAATATCGTTTGAAGCAACCTCGACGTCAAAATGCAAAACAAGGCACTCGTTTATCTTTTTTCATGAAATCTTTAATCATCACGCCTCTTCTTTTATTCACTTTTTTAGGGTATGGACAGCTTCAAATTCCTGATCATGGAGGAGTTTGGGTACATGATAAGGCCAATGTGCTTAGTTCCTCAACGAAAGCATGGCTTGAATCTGTTCTGAAAGCGGAGCGAGACTCCACCAGCAATCAGATAGCAGTATTGATTATACCCTCATTGGAAGGTGAGTCTCTTGAAGATTATTCCTTGCGGGTTTCAGAGCAGTGGCGTCTTGGTCAGGAATCAAAGGATAACGGAGTGCTTTTGTTGATTGCCATAAATGATCGTGAGATTCGTATAGAAACCGGCTATGGTCTGGAAGGTGTGCTGACGGATGCGCTTTCAAGTCGAATCAATCGAAATGAAATTGCTCCCAATTTTCGTCAGGGTAATTACGACGAGGGTGTTAAAGCAGGTGTTATTGCGATAATACAAGCCATTAAAGGCGAGTATACGAATGATGAACCTCCTGTGCGGCGAAAATCATCAAAGAGATCTCCTATCGGTACAATTTTGTTCTTGATCATAATTATTATAATTGCCTCCAGGCGAGGGCGCGGAGGACGCGGTGGCGGTGGTTATTGGTCGGCAGGTAGCGGATGGGTTGGAGGAATGGGTGGCGGCTTTGGCGGAAATTCCGATTCGTGGGGATCTGGTGGTGACTTTGGAGGCGGCGGCGGATTTGGAGGCGGCGGCTCAAGTGACTCATGGTAATGCGCCCTCAAAACGACAGGCTATTCAATAATAAAAGACCATGACTAATTCAAGTGGGTTGATATCTGGGAAAGTCGAGCAGCGAGGTTATAAAATACCTGGTTGTTGGCGATTGTTACTTTTCGTTTCTCTCCTTCTGTCCAGTCATACAATAAGTCTTGGACAAAAACCATTGCCTGAGTTATGGGGTATTCATGTTCATGATGAGGCGAAGCTACTTTCGCAACAAACCGTAGATGAAATAGAAAGGATATTAAAAGCATATGAAGATTCTACATCAAACCAGATTGCGATACTGATCATCTCCTCTCTTGAGGGTGAAGTTTTGGAGGAATATACGTTGCGTGTAGCGGAGAAGTGGAAACTTGGACAAAAGGACAAAGACAACGGGGTATTGTTGCTCATAGCTGTTGATGATCACAAAATGCGGATCGAGGTCGGTTATGGTCTGGAAGGAGTGGTAACAGATGCACTGGCAAGCAGGATCATTCGGAATGAACTGGCACCAAATTTTAGAAAGGACGATTATGATACCGGAGTCATTTCGGCGGTTAATGCAATTATCGCCGCTATTGGAGGTGAATATAGGGCAGATGAAACGGATGAAAACTCAGCCGAAGAACTCGGTCTGAAGGAACGAATACTTCTTGGCGTATTTATCTTCGGGATCCTTGGGGTGTTCACGGCAGCGGGACTTTTTACGACGGGTTGTGCAGGTTGGTTTCTCTATGCCTTTCTTATTCCCTTTTATGCAATATTCCCTATGATAATCCTTGGAGTGAACGGCGGAATTGCCGTTCTGGCGACTTATGCTATTGGTTTTCCAATACTGAAGATGATAGTGAGCAAAACACCATGGGGCAAGCGTATGGCGAGCAAAGCAGGGACAAGTCAAGGGAAAGGTGGAGGATGGTCGAGCGGGTCTGGCTGGTTTGGAAGTGGCGGAGGATGGTCTTCTGGTGGCAGCAGTAGTGGCGGTGGTTTTTCTGGTGGAGGAGGTAGTTTTGGAGGAGGAGGAAGCAGTGGTTCGTGGTAAAATAATTAGAAGGCCCAGGATCTGCAACACCATAATTTAAGCAGCGTATCATTTCAATGTCGCCTGACTTGAAGGTATAATGAATTGTTTTTTCGTGCATTCAGTACTTTTCCGACAGTGGACGGCACAGGTTGATTGAATCTTTGATTCTCAGGAAAAACCAAAGGAATAGCCAAACAAAATTTGTGTTCTCGCACGACACCCTTATTTTTGACCCTTCTTTAAAAACTCAATCACAGAATGAAACGCGACAAGGCCATATTCGATCTCATTGAGAGAGAAAAAAATCGTCAGGAAGCCGGCATAGAGCTCATTGCCTCCGAAAACTTTACCTCCCTTCAGGTTATGAAGGCTCAGGGGTCGGTCCTTACCAATAAGTATGCAGAGGGTCTGCCGGGCAAACGTTATTACGGTGGATGTGAGGTTGTAGATGAAGTAGAACAACTTGCGATTGACAGGGCCAAGGAACTTTTTGGAGCAGAATGGGCAAATGTTCAGCCGCATTCGGGAGCGCAGGCAAATGCTGCTGTAATGTTGGCCTGTCTGAAACCTGGCGATAAGATTCTGGGATTTGATCTGTCGCATGGCGGTCACCTCACCCACGGCTCCCCAGTGAATTTTTCAGGCAAACTTTATCAACCGTCTTTTTATGGAGTTGAACAGGAGACTGGTCTGATTGATTTTGACAAAGTTATTCAGACGGCGCAAAGAGAACAGCCAAAAATGATAATATGCGGGGCCTCGGCATATAGCAGGGATTGGGATTATAAAAAGTTAAGGGAAGCTGCTGACTCCGTTGGGGCATTACTTCTTGCGGATATCTCCCACCCTGCCGGCTTGATCGCCCGAGGATTGTTAACAGATCCTATGGAACATTGTCATATTGTTACAACTACTACACATAAAACACTTCGTGGACCCCGAGGAGGAATGATCCTTGTGGGTAAAAATTTCGACAATCCCTGGGGTTTGAAAACAGCAAAGGGTGACATAAGAAAAATTACCTCTTTCCTTGACTCCGGTGTGTTTCCGGGTACACAAGGCGGACCGCTGGAACATGTTATTGCTGCTAAAGCTGTGTCGTTTCAGGAAGCGCTCTCAGACGAATACATGGAGTATATCCTTCAGGTTTCAAAAAATGCCAAATCAATGGCAGAAGCTTTTTATGATAGGGGTTATAAAATTATTTCCGGAGGCACAGATAACCATCTTATGCTTATAGATCTACGGTCTAAAAACCTTACGGGTAAGCAGGCGGAAGAAGGCCTGATTCAGGCGGATATTACGATCAATAAGAATATGGTTCCATTCGATACGCAGTCACCCATGATTACGTCGGGGATGCGCATCGGTACTCCCGCCATCACAACGAGAGGGCTAAAGGAAAAGGATGTTGTTAAAGTTGTTGAGTTGATTGATGAGGCCCTTCAGAAACCGGAAGACAGCAAACATTTAAAAGCAGTCAAACGGAAAGTAAATCGCTTCATGTTGAAATTTCCCTTGTACTAAAAAACCAATTCATTATCATGCCGCTGGATCAAGAGCCGATTGAAGAGAAAGAAATGAGTTTCCTCGACCACCTGGAGGAACTGCGGTGGCACCTTATCCGTTCGTTGGGGGCAGTGATTGTTTTTACGATTGGTGCATTTATCAGCGCAAAGTGGATTTTCGAAAATATAGTATTTGGTCCTGCCAGACCTAATTTTCCAACTTTCAAAATTCTCTGCAAGTTGGGAGAATTCCTTGGGCAAGACAGTCTATGTATTACAGACATTCCCTTTAAAGTTCAAAGCCGTAATATGACCGGCCAGTTTACGATGCACATCATGGCTTCATTTATTCTGGGGCTTATGATTGCCTTTCCCTATGTTGCGTGGGAGATTTGGAGATTTATAAAACCCGGATTACAAGTTAAGGAACGAAAGTATTCAAGGGGAGCAGTTGCGGCAATTTCAATATTGTTTTTCTTTGGTGTCATGTTTGGGTATTATGTTATCGCTCCCTGGATGGTATACTTTCTTGCAAACTACAGCATCAGCGATATGGTGGTAAATGAATTTGACATCACTTCATATGTTTCGACGGTGGTGATGCTGGTTTTTGGATCAGGTCTATTGTTCCAGCTTCCCGTTGTAATCTACTTCTTGACTAAAATCGGAATTGTCACACCTGAATTCCTCCGTAAGTACCGAAAACACTCAATTGTAATAATCTTAATAGTGGCGGCAATTGTCACACCACCAGACCCACTGAGTCAAATGCTGATTACCATTCCATTGTATCTTCTTTTTGAGATCAGCATTCTAATATCCGCAGGTGTAGCGAAACGAAAAGCAAAAGAGGATGCAGAGGAACTGCTAAGAGAACAATCACTGCCGTCATGAAGATAGCTATTGGAAGTGACCATGCCGGTTTTGAATACAAGGAACATCTCAAGAGTTGGCTTGTTGAGAACGGATACGAAGCGGTTGATTTTGGGACCTATACCGGTGAGGCCGCTGACTATGCAGATTTTGCGCACCCGGTATCAATAGCAGTGGAAAAGAAGGAACAGGAAACTGGTATTCTGGTTTGCGGAAGTGCCAATGGCGTAGCAATTACCGCAAACAAACACCAGGGAATTCGTGCTGCTATCTGCTGGACGGAGGAGCTTGCTTCGTTGGCAAGACGTCATAACGACGCGAATATTGTTTGTCTGCCTGCACGCTTTATAGACCTCATTACTGCAGAAAAAATTCTTAATACTTTCCTGAACACATCATTTGAAGGCGGCAGGCATGGTGTACGTGTCAGCAAAATTAGTTGCTGACCTTCTTGGTATAATAAATACCATCCTTGTTATACAATTTCCTGATCTCCGGGATTCTTTCCAGGAATGGATGTAACAAGCCATCTTTGTCACGGATAATGTCCGGAGGGTCTGATTTCAAACCATCATATACACGGATGACATTTTCGTAGTACTGAGGATTACCAAAAATTTCATGCGATAAGTTCCAGTTAAAGAATGGCGAAGCCAGACTATGATGTCTGTAAATGCTCCAGTCATTGTCCAACACCAAAACGCTGCTTTTTTGAGCTGTTGGTTTTACATCAGGAACAAAAAGCAAATGATAGCTGACAGATGGAAGCAAGTTAAACCGGGCAAAATAGCTGACAGACACGGTTCCTAATAATAAAATCCACACATAGGCTTCAGCAATTCGTTTACGGCGGATCAATAGTAGAAAATGAGTAATGAAGAAACACAAACTGGGAATAAGTGTGATGAGATTTTGAGGTCTGAGGTCTTTGGAGTAAAGAACCTGGAGAACAGAAAAGATCAGCCACAAGAACATACACTGAACGAGCTGTGATTGGTATTTTGAGAATCTGGCATCACGGTTCATCATTACAAATGATATAAACAAGAAGGTAAGAGGTAGTGCGCCCAGTACCCACAAGCTCCTGATTGAAATGTATGGTGTTGAATTAAATTGAAGGTTTGGTAAATAATAGTATTCCATCAATGGTGTGAGCCCATCCACGAGATAGAAACTACTCATGAATAGGAGATGCGGCAGAAGGAAACCAAATACCAGGAGAAAATATTTGCGAGCACTGCTTCGTGTGAATATGATCAGCGTTATTACAACACCCACCAGGTACACGCTATATGAAAACGAGAATAGAGAGGCGAGGCTTATATAAACGCCAAGGTTAAAAATTGACTCATCACGTTGCTCTCTGAACTCAATTTCCTTGAAAAGATTATTGAGCGCAGGAAGCAAGAACCAAGCACCGGCCAACTCGGGTGTAAGGCAAATCGTGTCAAATGAAAAGATAAAAAGGATGCCTGCGATAAGCGAAGGGATGTACGTGTTTTCTGCAAATGCCCTTTTGTTTGCAAACACGACTCCGATATATGAAGCCTGCAGAAAAATAAGGAAGAAAGCCACGATATGCCGGGCGAGAACTGAGCGACCAAAGAGGACATCCATCAATCCGTTAAACCAGGCTGCCAAAGGGGCAATTGAATCTATTACCTCAACATACATCAAGTTTCCATCAGACACCTTTTCGCCTATGACAATACTCCTTAATTCTGGGTAGGTCAGATCCGGTGGACTAATGAAATTTGGAAGACAAAAAACCAGCAATATGGCCAACAGGCCAAGTAAGCGGTAAGGATCATTAACTCGAAAGTATTGGAACAAGTAAAAATTGCGTTAGGGAGCACAAAATAGAGCAGGTTTTTATAATTGCCAATGGTTCATTGCTAATTGTTGGTCGATAAGAGATATTTGTCATTATGAGTGGCACGACCAGACAACAGAAATACGCAAAGCTTATACAAAAGGAACTAAGCCTGATTTTTCAAAAAGACCAGCGAGGCATTCTGGACAACGCCTTTGTGACCATAGCAGATGTTCGTATGAATCCTGACCTGAGCGTGGCAAAGGTTTATATCAGTATGTTGCTTGCTAAGGAAAAAGAAAAAGTTTTGGTGAAAATTAACAGACACAAGAGTGAAATCCGGAAAGCACTGGGGGACAGGATTGGTAAACAGGTACGAATCATTCCGGAGCTTATATTTTTTAAAGATGAGTTGGAGGAAAATGCTTCAAAGATGGACGAGTTAATCAAGAACTTAAACATCCCACAACCCGATAAGAAATAACCCTTGCTAATTACGCTACGTTGAATCTCCCTTACTTTATAGCCCGGCGATACCTTCTATCCAAGCGAAAGAAGAACTTCATTAATGTAATCTCAATTATCTCAGTAGTAGCTGTAGCCATAATTTCCGCTGCTATTATAATAGTACTGTCAATCTTCAACGGGTTAGGCGATCTGTTGCATACCATTAACAGTTCGTTCGATCCCGAGCTAAAAATTGTGGCCACTGTCGGCAAATCTTTTCGGGTTGATGATACATTGATAAAGAAGATAGAACAGATTCAGGGTGTAGAAATAGTGACGGAAGTAGTAGAGGATTATGCCTATGCCCGATACAATGATGCAAATCAGGTTGTGATGATAAAGGGAGTAAGTGATAATTTTATGGATCAACGGAGGATTCCAGCAACAAGTATTGTTGAAGGAGAACTTCTGCTAAAGAAAAATGGAGTTGACCGCGCTTTGATCGGATATGGAGTTAAAAGTACGCTATCCATTGCGTTAGAACAGGACTTTTATCCCTTGCAATTGTATTATGTCAAAGGCGCGAGAGGAGGCAGCCTGGATCCATCAAAACTCTATTCACAAAAGAGTATCTATCCTGGAGGAGTTTTCTCTATTATCCAGAATTTTGATGAGAGTTATGTGATAGTCCCATTAGCGTTCGCAAAAGAACTCTTCAACTATGATGACAAATGCACGTCTATTGAAATCAAAACGATGCCTGACATTGATATCCTGCAAATTGAAGAGTCGATTCAGACAGCATTAGGAAAGGATTTTACGGTTCTGAATACGGAAGAACAACACAAGGATTTGTACAGGGTTTTGAAACTGGAAAAGCTATTCGCTTCAATTGCGGCAATCCTCTTGCTGATTATCGGCTCTATTAATATCTATTTTAGCCTAATGATGCTCGTGCTGGACAAAAAAAGGGACATTACCATTCTA
>Ga0315910_10003801_pt1 | contig 12723 bp, 11 predicted proteins | sample EdamamesoilMG_FD_204470 | JGI IMG/M metagenome (GOLD analysis project Ga0315910, IMG submission 204470) | Garden soil microbial communities collected in Santa Monica, California, United States - Edamame soil | ecosystem: Environmental > Terrestrial > Soil > Garden | place: USA: California... | reverse complement strand
ATCGTCGAGCACGAAGACAGGGACGACGTCGCCGCCCCCCTGGTTGCTCACGTTCAGGGCTGCGCGCAGCGGCGCATGGTCCGCGATGCGCAGATCCTTGCCGCGATACCAGACGAGAGTGCGCACAAACCGTGCGCGCGTCTTACTTCGAAACCACGCGCATTTTGCGAAGCAACTGGCGATCCACGTACGTGCGGCTGTCGAGCACCAGGCGGTCCTGGAACTGCTGCAGCTGGTGCATCCAGAACATCACGATGATGCAAGCCACCAGTGCGGTGAGCGTGGCGTTGAAGGTGATGCCCAGGCCCATGGTGACGCCGGAAATGTCACCCCCCATGGCGCCTTGCGCTTCCTGGAGTGCCGCGCCGATACCGCGCACGGTTCCCACGAACCCGACTGCCGGAATGGCCCAGGCCGTGAACCGGACCATCGAGAGCTTCGTGTCCATGCTGGCCGTCTCGAAATCGCACTCGTCGCGTACCGCTTCCGCGGCGTCCTGCACGCTGCGCGTGGCGCCGAAGCGGTTGTACGCCACCATGAGCAGGCGAGGGAGGAAGCGGCTTGCTTCCGCGGGCGGCAAGGCTTCCAGTGGCCGGGAGTAGACGCGCGCGTCTTCCGGCAATACGACCTGGCCCTCGCCGATCTTGACGTAATCGCGGTCGAGCAGCTGGCGGGCGAGGCGCGTGTCCTGGGCCTGGCGCGCCAGCAGCAGCAGCGACCACATGCAGAGGATGACGCACAGCTCCTGTTCGTGGTCCTTGAGGATTACGTACACCGAGCGCAACTGGAGCACCTGCGCCTTCACGTTGGTGCCGGCCTGGGTGACAGTGACCCGCTGGGACAGCACAGCTTCGGCGCGCGGGCGGATGACCAGCGTCCAGATGCTGTGCATGACGATGACCGAGAGCAGCAGGGCGCTGATGCTGTAAACCGCGTCGTCCAGGACCCAGTGCGGCCGTTCGCGGCGCCTCTCAGCGGTGGTTTTCTCCATGCCCAGAGGTGCGTTCTCGGTTGCCATTCAGAATTTCTCGTTCCTGGAAGAGTGGAAAAAAGTCTACTCGTTAGTCGGCGGCGTAACCGATTAAGTTCCGGCGCCTTATAACCGTTTGTCACCGCATTGTAACCACGGCGCTATTCGGGCCCATACCGGGGGCTGATAGCATCACCGCCGGTTTTTACCCCGCCCATCCAGCATGTCCATAGCACTCGACCAAGTCACGAAACGGTATCAGGACCAGCCCGTCGTCAACGACGTATCCATTGAGGTGGGGGAAGGCGAATTCTTCGTGCTTCTCGGGCCTTCGGGCAGCGGCAAAAGCACCCTGCTTCGGGCCATTGCAGGACTCACCGGCATCGACCACGGACGCATTTCCCTGCATGGCCGCGACGTGACCCACGTGCGCGCGCGCGATCGCGGCGTCGGCCTCGTGTTCCAGAACTACGCGCTCTTCCGCCACATGACCGTGGCCGACAACATCGAGTTCGCGCTTCGCGTTCGCCGCATGAAGGCCGCCGACCGGCGCGAACGTCGCAAGGAACTCCTGAAGCTGGTGGCGCTCGAGGGCATGGACGAACGCCTGCCGGGCCAGCTGTCGGGCGGCCAGCAGCAGCGCGTCGCCGTGGCGCGCGCGCTGGCGCACAAGCCCCAGGTGCTGCTGCTCGACGAGCCCTTCGGCGCACTGGACGCCAAGATCCGCGAAGAACTCCGTCGCACCATCCGCGCCGTGCAGCGCGAACTGGGTATCACGACCGTCCTCGTCACCCACGACCAGGAAGAAGCCTTCGCACTGGCCGACACCATCGGCGTCATGAATCACGGCCGCCTGCTCGAAGTGGGCCAGCCTCACGATCTCTACGCGCAGCCCGCCACGCGTTTCGTCGCCACGTTCCTGGGCGCCGCCAATCTCCTGCTGGCACGCCAGACGTCCGATGGCATCCGATTCGGCGCGACCCCGGTCGATGCCGAGGGTGCCGAACCCCTGCAGGCCGGCCGCGAACACGAAGTGGTCGCGGTGCTGCGTCCCGAAGAGGTCGAAATCGCCTCGAACCGGGACGACCTGCGCTCCAACTACATCGCGCGTGCGTCGGTCGAGGAAATCGTCTTCACGGGCGCGCTCGAGCGCTTGCGCGTACGCCTGCTCGACGAACCGAGCGCGGCACAGTTGTTAGGCTCGTCGAGCGAAGGCGATGCGCGCCTGGAAATCACGCGCACGCAGCACGACCGTCGCGGCCTGCCACTGGCGCAGGGCGCGCAGATAGCCATTGGCGCGCGCCGCCTGCATGTGTTGCCGACACCGCTCTCCAGCTTCCTCGCCTGCGGCGCCACCGAGGTCGATGCGGCCGCGCTCGCGCGCGAACCGCTGCTCGAAAGCCTGTCCACGCGCATGAAGACGCGCGTCGGTCTGCGTGCCATCGACGGACTCACGGGCACGCCGAAGCCGTTTGCAGGCGTCGCGGCGATTGCCGCGGGTCCGGATGCCGCGCCCACCGTCGAATGGCTGTTGCGCCACGGCGCCGCCGAAGTGCTGGTCCTGCCGCGCAATGCGCCCAGCCCGACCCGGGTATTCATTCACTGGACCGATGAAATCGCACGGCGCGCGACGCTGGCGGTGGCTGCGAGCCTCCTGCGCCACGTCTCCGCCGAAGCGGTGTACCTCGGCATCGTGCCGGAGAGCCGCCCCGGCAGCGGTCGGCCGGCACCGATGCGCGCGTTGCTCGATGCGCGCTCCGAGGCGCAGCAGACCCACGGGCTCGAGATGCGCACGGAGCTCGCCATCGGCGAGACGGTCACCGAACTCACGCGAAACCTCTCCACGGGCAGTGCGCAGATGCTGGTGCTCGGCATCACGGACATCACGCAGGCCAGCTCCGCGTACCGCAGCCTTCTCGCCGCACAGCCCGGCTGGCCGGTACTCATTGTTTACAGGCCCACGGAGGCGCGTGCCGCGCCTGACCTCGTCGCCCCGGGTACTGCGGCATGAAGAATGTCGGCCAGCGCGAGCCCAACGTCATTCCGGGTTTCGGAATCACGCTGGGATTCACCACGTTCTTCCTGTCGGCCATCGTGCTGTTGCCCCTATCGGCGCTCGTACTCAAGACGGCCGGTCTCGACTGGTCGCGATTCCTCGAAGTCATCGCGAGCCCGCGTGCGCTGGCTTCGTATCGGCTGTCGTTCGGCGCCTCGCTGGTCGCGGCCTGCGTGAACATGGTTTTCGGGTTTGCGCTGGCGTGGACGCTGGTGCGCTACGAATTTCCGGGCCGCAAACTCGTCGATGCCATCATCGACATGCCGTTCGCGTTGCCCACTGCGGTGTCCGGCATCGCACTCACCACGATCTTCGCGGGCAACGGCTGGATCGGGCAGTACCTCGAGCCTGCCGGGATTCACGTCGCCTACACGCCGCTCGGCATCACCGTGGCGCTGACGCTGATCGGCATGCCGTTCGTGGTGCGCACCGTGCAGCCGGCGCTGCAGGAAGTTCAACGCGATCTCGAAGACGCCGCCGAAACGCTGGGCGCAGGACGGTTCTACATCTTCCGCCGCATCATCGTTCCCACCGTGCTGCCCGCGTTGCTCACGGGGTTCACGCTCGCGTTCGCACGCGCGGTCGGGGAATACGGTTCGGTCATTTTCATCGCCGGCAACAAGTACATGGAGACCGAGATCACGCCGCTGCTCATCATTTTCCGGCTCGAGGAATATGACTACGCGGGCGCGGCCGCACTGGGCTTCGTGATGCTCTCCATCTCGTTCGTGATGTTGCTGGCCATCAACCTGTTGCAGGTGTGGGGTCGCAAGCGCCTGATGGTGAGCCGCTAGCCATGGCAGGGCCTTCATCACATGCCGATGTCGCCGCCGAACTGGCCACCCGTCCGGGTTACAAGAGCGTGCGTGCGACGCTCGTCCGCTGGCTGCTGATCACCGTCTCGCTCACGTTCCTCGGCGCGCTGCTGGCAGCGCCTTTGGCAGCCGTATTCGCGATGGCGCTGGAGCAGGGCTGGTCTGCCTACTTCTCGAGCTTTGGCGACGAAGCGACACGCGCCTCGATACGCCTGACGCTCACCGCCGCTGCGATTGTCGTTCCCCTGAACACCGTATTCGGCATCACGGCGGCGTGGTGTATCTCGAAGTTCGAGTTCCGCGGCAAGAGCATCCTCATCACGCTCATCGACCTGCCGCTCGCCGTGTCGCCCGTGGTGTCGGGACTCATCTATGTATTGCTGTTCGGCCTGAATGGCTGGTTCGGCGCGTGGCTGCAGGAGCACGACATCAGCATCGTCTACGCGCTGCCGGGCATCATCCTGGCGACGATGTTCGTCACGTTCCCGTACGTGGCGCGGGAACTCATCCCGCTCATGCAGCAGTTGGGTAACGACGAAGAAGAGGCCGCCATCACGCTCGGCGCCGGCGGCTGGTTCACCTTCTTCCGCGTTACACTGCCGCGCATCCGCTGGGGCCTGATCTATGGCGTCATCCTCTGCAACGCGCGCGCCATGGGCGAGTTCGGCGCGGTATCGGTGGTTTCGGGTAACGTCCGCAACCTCACCATGACCATGCCTCTCCAGATCGAAGCGCTGTACAACGAATACAACATGGTCGGCGCGTTTGCCGTCGCGTCCGTGTTGTCGCTGCTTGCGGTGGCCACGCTCATCATCAAGACGCTGGTCGAAGGGCGCACGGGGTACCGGCGCCGATGAAGCGCAACAGCCTTGGCTGGTGGCTGGCGGCCAGCAACGTGGCCATCGTGCTGCTGGTCGCGGCGGGCATTTCCTATTTCGCCATCGACATGCTGCGCGACCTGGCCGACAACCAGCAGAAGGTGCGGGTGCAGCTGGCCGGCGCCAATGCGCGCCAGGAAATCACGCGCATGGCGGAAGACACGCTGACTTATGCGCGTGTGCTCGCGGACCGTCCTCCCCTGGGACGATTGCTCTCGGAGCCCGGTCGCGAAGGCCTGGCGCCATTCCTGCGCCGGTTCTGCGAGACCTCCGGGCTCGATGCCTGCGTGGTGCTCGACGGCGCGCAGGTGGTTGCCGCCGCCGGCAAGGATCTGCCCTGGCCCGCGATACTCACGGTCTCCCGCGAGCAAGGTGATCGCTTCATGGCCGTGCCCGCCGGAACGCAGTTTTCGGTGATCGGCGCGGTGGCCAAACTACCTGGCCAGTACAGTTCGTTCAGCGTGATGGTTGTTCACCTGCTCGACGAAGCCGTGGCCGCCACGCTCTCGGCCCACAACGGCCTGCCGACGCGGCTCGTCAATTACCGCGCATTCAATTCGCTTCCCGACGACGAATTCACGTCGTTGCACTCGCAGGCCCTGACCGATGGCCGCTTTGCCGTGCAGCGCATCGAAAGCCTCGGGTTGTATGCATCCAGCTTTCCGGTCTTCTCGTCGAGCGGCGAGGGCATTGCGCTCATCGAGGTTCGCGCGTCGGCAAAGGAAACGGATCGATCGGTGAGCGCGCTCGTGTGGCGCCTGATCATCACCGCGTTCGCCTTCGCCGTGCTGGCGCTCGTCGCGGGGGTGATGCTCGGCTGGCGTGTGACGAAGCCTGCGGAAGCGCTGACCGACGCCGCCGTGCGACTGGGGCAGGGTGACTTCGCCACCTCCATCCCGACAGCGGGTCCCGCGGAGATCGGCCAGCTCGCGCGCACCATGGACGACATGCGGCGCAATCTCGTCGAGCTCAATTCGGAATTGCGTCACCGCGAAGCGGAAGCGCAGGTGGTGCTCGAAGCGGTGGTCGAGGGCGTGTATGCGGTCGACCAGGAACGCAACATCCGCTACCTGAATCCGCAGGCCGCGCGCTTGTTAGGCGTCGAGGCCGGCGAGGCGATCGGCAAATTCTGCGGCGACGTGCTCAGGCCCTGCGGCCCCAATGGGACGCGTCCCTGCACGACCACCGCCTGTCCGATCCTGCGTGCCCGCGTGGCCGGCAGCGCGCAGTCCGTAGAACAGCTGCAGACCTCCTCCGGGACGCGTCACACCGTCATCACCAGTTCGCGCATCGTCAACGGCCTGCAGGTGCAGGTCCTGCGTGACGAGACCGAGCTCGAAGGCGTGCGCCGCGCGCGCGACACGATCCTGGCCAATGTCTCGCACGAGTTCCGCACGCCGCTGGCGGCGCAGCTCGCCTCCATCGAGCTCCTGCGCGAAGGATTGAAGACGGGTCCGCCCGAGAAGCTGGAGGAACTGGTGCTCTCGCTGGAACGCGGCACGTTGCGGCTCACGCGCCTCATCGACAACCTGCTCGAGAGCGTGCGCATCGAGTCCGGGCAGCTCGACGTGCGCCGGCAGAGCATTGAGCTCGGCGATGTGGTCGAGGATGCGCGCGTGCTCGTCGAGGCGCTGCTGCGCCAGCGGCACCAGCCGCTCGAGGTCAGCGTTCCCCAGGGGCTCGAGCTGCAGGGCGACGCCACGCGGCTCACGCAGGTGTTCGTGAATCTCATTGCGAATGCCAGCAAGTTCGCGCCCGAGGGCACCGCGGTGCGCGTGGGCGCGAGCGTGGAAGGCAGCCAGGTCACCGCGTGGGTCGAGGATTCCGGCCCCGGCATTCCCGACGGCGACGCCGCCAGTATTTTCGAGCGCTTCCGTCGCGGAGGCTCGCAGGAGCCGGAGCCCGGTGGGCTCGGCCTCGGGCTGTGGATTTCACGTTCCATTGTCGAACGTCACGGGGGCACCATCAGCGCGGCACGCACGGGCGAGGGATTCACGCGGTTCACCATCACGTTGCCGACCGAGATGGCGTCGTGAAGATCCTCGTCGCCGATGACGATCTCGATTTGTTGGGACTGGTGGCGTATTCGCTGTCGCAGGCGGGTTACCTCGTGGTGAAAGCCAGCGACGGCCACGCCGCGATTTCCACGTTCGATGCCGAGGCGCCGGATCTCGTGATCCTCGACATCAACATGCCGGGCGCATCGGGGTTCGAGGTGTGCACGGCGATTCGCGCGCGGGGTGATGTGCCCGTGATGATGCTCACCGCTCGCGGCGAGGAGCAGGACCTGGTGAAGGCGCTCGAGCTTGGCGCCGATGATTACCTCACCAAGCCATTCAGTCCAAAGACCCTGCTGGCGCGCGTCAAGGCGCTGCTGCGTCGCGCGAGCGCTGACCGTGCGCATGCGCCACTGGCGGCCGGCCGTGTCACGCTCGACCTCGAGGGTTATGCGGTGCGTATCGGCGATGGCGAGGCAATCGCGCTGACGAAGCTCGAACTGAGGCTCATGCAGATGCTGCTGGCGCAGGCCGGCCGTGCGGTGAATTCCGACCGGTTGTTAGTGCAGGTGTGGGGTCACCGCGGCTCAGGCGACCGCCAGCTGCTCAAGCAGCTCGTCCACCGGCTGCGCCACAAGATCGAAGCCAACCCCGCGGTACCGCAAGTGCTGCAAACTGCCGCGCCGTCAGGCTACAAACTGGTCGTGGACTGAAAATGGGGTCAGACCCCATTTCCTAGCAAATGGGGTCTGACCCCATTTACTTGGCGGTGATCTGGTCGAAGATGCCGCCGCCGGCGAAGTGCTCCTGCTGCGCGAGCTTCCATCCACCGAAGTGTTCGATGGTGACGAGTTCCACGTTCGCGAACTGGCTGGCGTATTTCGCGAGGACCGCAGCGTCACGAGGGCGGTAGAAGTGTTTCGCGGCGATCTCCTGGCCCTCGGGCGTGTACAGGAACTGCAGGTAGGCCTCGGCGACGGCGCGTGTGCCGCGGCGGAGCACGACCTTGTCCACGACGGCGACAGACGGTTCCGCGAGCACGCTGATCGATGGCACGACGATCTCGAAGGCACTTCCGCCGCGTTCACGCAGCGCAAGATGTGCTTCGTTCTCCCACGAGATGGCGACGTCGCCGATACCGCGCTGCGCGAACGTGGTCAGCGATCCGCGCGCGCCCGTGTCGAGCACGGGCACGTTCTTGTAAACCTTGCGCACGAACTCCCGCGCGCTGGCCTCGTTGCCGCCCGGCTGCTTCTCCGCCCACGCCCAGGCGGCGAGGTAGTTCCATCGCGCACCGCCGGACGTCTTCGGATTGGGCGTGATCACCTGCACGTCATCGCGTGCGAGGTCGCCCCAGTCGTGGATCTTCTTCGGATTGCCGGCACGCACGAGGAACACGATGGTGGAGACGTACGGCGCGCTGTTGTGCGGCAGGCGCTGTTCCCAGCTGAGCGGGAGCAGTTTGCCATCGGCGGCAATCCTGTCGATGTCACCGGCCAGTGCCAGCGTCACCACATCCGCGGACAGTCCATCGATGACCGCGCGCGCCTGGCGGCCGGAGCCACCATGGGATTGCCTGATGTGCACGGTCTGTCCCGAGGACTGCTTCCAGTGCTTCGCGAAGGCGACGTTGATCTCGGCATACAGCTCGCGCGTGGGGTCGTAGGATGCATTGAGCAACGTGATGTCGCCCGACGAATCCTTGGCGCACGACATGAGCCCCAGCGAAGCGCAGACGACCAGTGCCGCCGCGCGAATTCCTGACTTCCACATTGTCCCGTTCCCCCGAATGAAGGGACGGGAGCCTAGCAGGCTCAGGCCTTGAACGCTCTCCAGGAGCAAGTGGGCAGGAACCGGCGCACCAGGGAGCGGGTCGAGAGTGACCAGGCCCGCGGCAGGCGCATGCTTGCCCGGATCCGGCAGCGATCGCCTCCTGGATGCGCACGCGAAGCCTTGGCGCCAGGCTGTGCTACCTATCTACTGTTGTCCCTTCCGAGACAGCAGTCGGCTGCCGGAGACGGCTGTCGCGGCGTACATTTCGAGGCGGTCTGGACCGGGTCGCATGTCGGGGAAAGGCCCGCGCACTTTTCACCGTTTGGCCGGTCTGATGACTGTCCCGGTCGATGCATACATATATATGAGGAGTGATCGAATGCGTAACCTGAGTCTCGCCGGCCTCGCCCTGATGTTCAGCCTGGCGGGCGAAGCCGCGCCGGAAAAAATGCAGGCCGTCGAAGTGGGTGAGAACGGCACTCTGTCGGTGCAGACGCGGCCTGTGCCGCGGCCGGGCGTTGGCGAGGTACTCATCCGGGTGCGCGCCGCCGGGGTGAACCCGGTGGATTGGAAAGTCGCAATGCGACGCCTCGGCATGGTGCCGGGCACGGATGTTTCCGGAACCATCGACACGCTGGGGGAAGGTGTCACAGGCTGGAAGGCGGGTGATGCGGTGCTCGGCTTCGCGCGCAACAGTGGCAGCTATGCCGAGTACGCCGTCATTCCGGTGACGGGTCTCGCGCGCAAACCGAAGTCCATGACCTTCGAACAGGCGGCAGGCGTGCCCATCGCGGCTGAAACGGCTTATCGCTCCCTGCACGAAGCGGGCAACATCATGCGTGGCCAGACAGTTCTCATTCACGGTGCCGCAGGGGGCGTGGGTTCGTCGGCCGTGCAGATCGCGAAAGCCGCGGGTGCGCAGGTCATCGGCACTGCTTCGCCTAACAACCATGACTTCGTTCGTTCGCTCGGCGCCGACCAGGTCATCGATTACAAGAGCCAGAGATTCGAAGACGTCTTGAAGGGCGTCGACCTGGTGCTCAACACCGCCGATGCCGACACCACCAGGCGATCCATCGGCGTCGTGCGCGCCGGCGGCACGCTGGTTTCCATTGTCGGACCGCCCGACGCAGGCGCCTGCGCTGCCGCAAAGATCCGTTGCGTTCGTCCTAATCGGGATACCGGCGCGCCCAGTGCCGAGATGCTCGCGCACGTGGTTGATCTGGCGGATGCCGGAAAGTTCAAGGTGTTCGTCGAGGCAACGTACTCCATGGAGGAAGCGGCGAAGGCATGGCAGAAGAGTCGAGAGGGTCATACGCGCGGCAAACTCATCGTCGTCGTCTCGGAAGGCCCGACGATGAAGCACCAGTAGTCACTCCTTGCGACATTCACTAGCCAACTGGCGAGAAAGGTTAGTCAGGCGCGAACCCGAACTGGGGCGAAAACCTGTTCGAGGCAGCCCCGGTCATCAGACCAGGACGGAAATTGCGCCAAGGACGGCGCTCACCGTGAGAGTACGGGCGAGATTCCATCGAAGGACGAAGACCATCGTCAGCGCGGCCGCCGTGAGAAGCGCGGGCACCGGTTGCCACGACGAGAAGTCAGGAAGCCCGAGTGGGTCATGCCGCGCGAACAGCACGTGCAAGGCAAACCACAGTGCCAGATTGGCGATGACTCCCACAACGGCAGCCGTGATGGCCGCGAGCGCGCTGGCGAGCGCCACGTTGCCTCGCAGCGCCTCGATGTACGGTGCGCCCAGGAAGATCCACAGGAAGCAGGGCACGAACGTGACCCACACCGTGAGTGCGGCGCCGAGAACGCCGGCAAACAACGCGCCCTCATTGCCGGCCGCCTGGTAAGCCGCGAGAAAGCCGACGAACTGCAGTACGAGGATCAGCGGACCGGGCGTCGATTCGGCAAGCCCGAGCCCGTCCATCATCTGCGTCGGCGTGACCCACGCGAATCGTTCCACGGCCTGCTGCGCGACGTAGCTCAACACGGCATAGGCGCCTCCAAACGTGACCGTGGCCATCTTGCTGAAGAACACGCCGAGCTGGGTGTAAACCGAGTCAGTACCCAGCAGCAGTCCACATGCCAGCACGGGCACGAACCACAGGGGCAGCCAGATCGCGAGTAGTTTGAGTGCGCGAATCGTCGTCGGCCGTGCCTGCGTCAGCGCGGCGGCGTCGATGATGGGCGGAGGAACTTCGGTGACCTTTGGCGAGGCCGCGGCCGAATCGGCAAAGCTGCCCAGTGTCGTGCGCGGAGTCAGGAAACCGACGAGTCCGGCGCCAAGCACGACGAGCGGGAATGGCACCTGCAGCACCGCGATCGCCACGAAGGACAACACGGCGACGCCGATGGCGGCGCGTGTCTTCAACGCACGCCGTCCGATGCGAACCAGTGCCTCGAGCACGAGCCCGATGACGGCGGCCTTGAGTCCGAGGAAGACACCTTCCATGAGCGGATGCTGGTGCCAGAGCACATAGACGATCGAGAGCCCGAGGATCGCGATGAAGCCGGGAAGGATGAACAGCGTGCCCGCCATGACCCCGCCTCGCGTGCCGTGCAGCAGCCAGCCGATATAAGTCGCGAGTTGTTGAGCTTCGGGCCCCGGCAGCAACATGCAGTAGCTCAGCGCATGCAGGAAGCGTTGCTCGCCGATCCATCGCTTTTCCTCGACGAGGATCCGGTGCATGACCGCGATCTGTCCGGCAGGGCCCCCGAACGACAGCAGCCCGATGCGCGCCCAGGTGCGCATGGCATCGAGGAATGAAATGGAATGGGCAGGCAAGGCGCGCATGTTACCGGAGCGCATATGACAAGCGCGTCACCGCGATAAGCCCAACTGAATCGAGCTGTAGAAGTTCTTGACCGCGTCAGTTTCATGTCATTGCAGGATGCGCCCCATGATCTGTCGCATCTGGCATGGCCGAACCCCGAGGAGCAAAGCCGTTGCTTACACCGCTTTCCTGGTGAAGCGGGCGATGCCCGACTATCGCTCGGTGGAAGGAAACATCGACGTCGAAATCCTCCGGTGGGATGAGGGCGAAGTAACTCATTTCGTCACGGTGACGCACTGGGACTCCGAGGAAGTGATCCGCGGGTTTGCCGGCGAAGATCTGCTGAAGGCGAAGTACTACCCCGAGGATCGGGACTTCCTGCTCGAATTCGAACCGACCGTCCAGCATTACGTGGTTCAGGAAAAAGCGGGCAGGTCGGCAACGCCCTAGTGTCCGTCTATCCGCGCGTCGGCTAGTCTTGCGGCCGATGAACGAATCGGATCACCACTGCCAGACCCCCGGCTTCGATGCGGGTAATCCTCTTGCCGAGGCAAACGTCCGTCGCGCGATGTGGCTGACGTTGATCATGATGTTCGTCGAGATCTCAGGTGGCTGGTGGTTCAACTCCATGGCCGTGCTGGCCGATGGCTGGCACATGAGCTCCCATGCGCTGGCGCTCGGGCTCTCCGCATTTGCGTATTCTTTCGCGCGTCGGCACGCCCGCAACCGTTCCTATGCATTTGGCACCTGGAAAGTGGAGGTGCTCGGCGGATACAGCAGCGCGCTGTTCCTGCTGGGCATCGCGGCATTGATGACGTTTCAGTCGATCGAGCGGCTGATGGCGCCGCAGGCCATTCACTACGATGAAGCTATCGCGATCGCGGTGGTGGGGCTTGCGGTCAATCTGTTGTGCGCGTGGTGGCTGCGCGGGCATCACCACCACGACCACGACCACGACCACGATCATGGTCACGATCACCTACACGACCACGCGCGGCACCAGGACCTCAACATTCGATCGGCCTACATGCACGTGCTCGCGGATGCGGCGACCTCGGTGCTCGCCATCGTCGCGCTCGTCGGCGGTCTCCTGTGGGGCGCCGCGTGGCTGGACCCAGTGATGGGTCTCGTCGGCGCGGCACTGGTCACGGTGTGGGCGTGGGGGCTGCTCAAGGATACCGGGCGCATTCTGCTGGACGCGGAGATGGACGCGCCCGTGGTGGCCGAGGTCCGCGAAGTCATCGAGAAGGGCGCCGTGCCTGCGCGCATCACCGACCTGCACGTGTGGCGAGTCGGCCGTGCGAGGTATGCGGTGGTAGTTAGTGTCGAGACGCCGAGTGCCGAAGGCGCGGAGTATTTTCGTCGCGCGCTCGGCATCCACGAGGAACTCGCGCACGTCACCGTCGAGGTGGCGACCGTCCAACAATAGAGTCGACCCGCGTCGGACGGAC
>Ga0315910_10003800_pt1 | contig 12724 bp, 6 predicted proteins | sample EdamamesoilMG_FD_204470 | JGI IMG/M metagenome (GOLD analysis project Ga0315910, IMG submission 204470) | Garden soil microbial communities collected in Santa Monica, California, United States - Edamame soil | ecosystem: Environmental > Terrestrial > Soil > Garden | place: USA: California... | reverse complement strand
CGAGCCGAGGCCGATGCCGGCCGAGCCGCCGGTGCCGCCCGTCGCGGGAGCGCCGCCGCTCATCGTGCCGGCCGAGCTCAGCATGCCGGCGGTGCCGGCGGACGAGGTGAGCTGCGGGCGCTCCGCGGAGCACGCGCTCCAGCCGAGCAGTGCCAGCGCGGCTCCGCTGAGCCACAGCGACCGAAGCCGCCCGGCGTGTCCTTGTTTCCGACCCACTGGGCCCGAATATAGGCCGGTTTTCCGCCCGCGCCAGTCGGGCGGTTTCGCGCCCTCCCGCGCCCTTCACCACGCCCTTCACCGCGCCCTTCACCCCCCCCGGGGCACAAGTGAAACAATTTATCGCATCGGAAACGGAAAATAGCGCTGGTCGGGGGCGCGCCAGGCGTTACCCTTCTCGGCGGAGGGCCCGTGGTGTCTCGGCTTCTCTCTTTCTTGGTGGTGACAGTTTCCTGCGCGCTCGCCTGTGGCGAACGCGAGAGCGACGATCCGAAACCCGCGACCGCGGGGAGCGGTGGTGCGTCCGCCGGAAGCGGCGGTGTCGGCGGTGCGAGCGGCCTTGGTGGCAAGGCCGGCTCGGGCGGCGTTGCCGGCTCGGGTGGCGCGCTCGTGGGCGGCGCCGCGGGCGGCATGATGGGTGAAGGGGGTGAGGCCGGTGAGCCCGCTTCCGACGACGAGGACGCCGACGGTGACACGATCTCCGATCGTGACGAAGGCGCTCGCGGTCGTGACACCGACCACGACGGCACGCCGGACTTCCGCGACAACGATTCGGACCAGGACGGGATCCAGGACGGCTTCGAGGCAGGCGACGAGAACCTCGCCACCGGGCCAATCGACAGCGACGGCGACGGCACACCCGATTTCGTCGATACGGATTCGGACGACGACGGCATCCCGGATGCGACCGAGATCAGCGGCGGATTCGACACCGACGGCGATCTGACGCCCGACTACCTCGACATGGATTCGGACAACGACGATCTGCCCGATCTCGACGAGGCGCGGCGGGGCCTGAGTCCGCGGGACAACGACTCCGACGACGACACGATCAGCGACGGCCACGAGGACCTGATCGACCCCGACGACGACGGCGTCGACAACCCGCTCGACGAGGACAGCGACGGGGACGGTTACGACGATGCCGACGAAGCGGGGGACGCCATCGTCGACACACCGCCGGTCGACAGCGACGCCGACGGCGATCCCGATTTTCTCGACTTCGACTCCGACGGGGACGGGCTGCCGGACGAGAAGGAGGGCACCTGTGGACGCCTCGCGATCGACGGCGACGGCGACGGTTACAGCGATCTCGTGGAGGTGCTCACCGAGGCCGATCCGTGCGACGAAGACGACACCGTGCTCGAGCACGGCGTGGAGTTCTTCTTCGTGCTCCCGTTCGAGGGCCCGCCCCAGACGGCGACGCTCCGCTTCGTCCCGCGGGTCACGAAAGCCGACGTGTTCTTCCAGGTCGACACCACGAGCTCGATGAGCGGCGTGATCGCGAGCCTGAAATCGGGGCTCGGCTCGATCATCACGAGCACGCGCGCCCGCGTCACGGACAGCGGGTTCGGCGTGGCGTCATTCGAGGATTTCCCGCAAACGCCGTTCGGCAACGTCGGCGACGAGCCGTTCCACGTGTTCACGGGGGTCACCCTCGAAGCGGAGGTCGCGCAGGCCGCGGCCAACGCGCTCGCCCTCGGCGCGGGCGGCGACCTCCCGGAATCCGGCTTCGAAGCCCTCTTTCAGGCGGTGGACGGCTCCGGCGTCACCGGCGCTGCCGGCACGTTCGGGCCGTTCGGAGCCAGCGATCGGGTCGGTGGCGCTCAGTTTCGGCCGGGCGCCTTGCCGCTCATCGTGCACGCGACGGACGCCGAGTCACACGACACCGTGGCGGCCACCGGCAACCCGGCGTACCCGGCGTCGTTCAACGCGCACGATCGGGACGCCGCCTTCGACGCGCTCGACCGGGTCGGTGCCCGCGTGATCACGATCCAGAACGGAACCTCGGCTCCCGCGGCTGCCCACCTGCGCGAGGTGAGCCAGCTCACGCGTGCGGTCGTTCCGGTGTGCTCGTTCAAGACCAGCGCGACGACCTGGCGCTGCGGGGCGGACCAGTGCTGTTTGCCCGATGCGACGGCGCCCACGCTGGGTGCGGGAGACGTCCCCGAGTGCGTGCTCCACTACCAGATCCAGGGGAACGGCACCGGTCTCGCCGACGTCACGGCCGACGGTATCGACGCCATCATCAAGTACACGAAGTTCGACGTCTTCGCGGCCGGCCGCGACGACGGCAACGGCGCCACGCCCGACACGAGCCAATTTCTCTCGCGCGTGGCAGCGAACACCCCGGACGACACGTTCAAGCCCCCGCTCGAGCCGGAGCTCAGCTGCAATCCGGTGCCGACGCCTGCGGCTTTCGCCGGCGCCACCTACGACAATGGATTTTCGGGTTTTGCCGTCGGCTCGAGCAGCGCGGACCGCGAGGGTGCACGCCTGTTCTTCACCGTGCGGGCAGAGAACACGACGGTGCCGGAGACGGCAGAACCACAGATGTACCGCGCGTTCGTCGACGTCGTGGACGAACGGACGGGGACGGTTCTCGATAGCCAGGACGTGGTGGTGATCGTTCCGGGCGTGCCGGGCGGCGTGGGGGAATGATGGAGCGGGTGATGCGATTCGAGCTCGGATTGATCGGGGCCGCCCTGTCGGCCTGGCTGCTCGTCACGGGCTGTGGGGACAAGACCAAAGCTCCCGACGACGATAACGGTACGGGCGCCACGGCGGGGACGGCGGGCGTTGCGGGTAGCGGCGGGAACGCGGGTACGGCGGGGGCCGGTGCCGGCTCCGGAGGCGCGAGCGGGGCGGCGTCCGGCGGCACGGCGGGCGATGCGCCCGGCGAAGCAGGGGCCGGCGGCAGCCCCGATACCGGGCGCTGCGGCGACGGTGTGGTCGACGGTGACGAGGTCTGCGACGGCTTCGACTTCGGCGGCGAGAGCTGCGAGAGCCTCGGGTTCGGTCCCGGACCGCTCGCCTGCGGTTCGGACTGCACGTTCGACCCGACCGGGTGCTCCCCCGGTGAAAATTGCGGCAACGGCGAGATCGACGGCGCCGAGCAGTGCGACGACGGCGAGGACAACTCCGACACGGAGCCGAACGCCTGCCGGACGAACTGCGCCTTGCCGCGCTGCGGGGACGGCGTCCACGACGCCCGCGAGGGTTGCGACGACGGCCCGGATAACTCCGACTATCGGAAGGACGCCTGCCGCAGCGATTGCCGCGAGGCCTACTGCGGCGATGCGCTGATCGACACCGGCGAAGCCTGCGACCGCGACAAGCTCGGGCTCGCCACCTGCGAGCGGGAGGGGTTCAGTGCCGGCGAGCTCACCTGCTCGGCCGAGTGCACGATCGATACGTCGGCCTGCGTGACCTGCGGCGACGGTACCGCGGACGGCGGCGGTGAGGCCGACCCCGGCTACGAGGCGTGCGACACGAGCGATCTTCGCGGGCGAAACTGCACCGATTTCGGCTTCGTCGGCGGGCGACTGGGCTGCACCTTCGGCTGCGAGATCGACACCTCGAGCTGCGGCAACGAGCCGCCCGAGTGCGGCAACGATGCCGTGGAAGTCGGAGAGGTGTGCGACGGCACGGATCTCGACGGGCACACCTGCGCCGACCACGGCTTCACCGGTGGGCGGCTCGGCTGCAGAACCGATTGCGGCGGCTTCGACATCGATCGCTGCAACACCTGCGGCAACGGAACGGTCGAGACCGGCGAGGTGTGCGACGACGGCAACATCGAAGACGATTTCACCTGCGCCGCGGACTGCCGAGCGGACTGCGGCATCGGCTACGGCACCTGCGACGGCAATACGTCCACGTTCTGCGGCTTCAATCGCGAGGGCGAAGCCGTCGTTCAGACCCAGGAGTGCGACCCGCTGCAGGGGCTCACCTGCGACGATGGACTCTGTCAGGGCCCGTGCGCCGTTTCCGCGCTCGGTTCGAGCTACTTCGGCTGCGACTACTACCCGACGGTCACGAACAACCAGCTGCTCGTCACCTCCAACGGTGATTTCGCGATCACGGTGGCGAACTCCGGTTCCAATACGGCCAACATCACCGTGACCAAGGGCGCGGCCATGGTCGGAACGTACACGGCCGCCCCGGGAGACGTCGCCGTCATCGTCCTGCCCTGGGTGCTCGAGCTGAAGGCCGCCGTGACCGGGCTGTTCGTCGACGGTGCGTACCGCGTGCGCACCGATCAGCCGGTGACCGTCTATCAATACAATCCGCTCAATTACCTGAGGGGCTCCTCCTACACGGCCACCAACGACGCCTCGTTGCTGCTACCGACCAACACCTGGACGGGCAACTACGTCGTCGTGGCGCGAAACCACTGGTCTGGTTACCCGGGCTTTTACGCCGTGGTCGCCAAGGAGGACAACACCGAGGTCACGCTGATTCCCTCCGCCACCGGCGGCAGGGTCGTGGCTGGAGCGGGCGTCTCGGCGACCGGCACCGGCACGGTGACGCTGAACGAGAGCGACGTCCTCCACGTCGGCACGTCAACAGGAGGAGGCTCGCCCGACGTGAGCGACGTCACCGGTACCCGTATCCAAGCCAACAAGCCGGTCGAAGTGTTCGGCGGCCATGCCTGCACCAACGTTCCCTGGGACGCCTACGCTTGCGATCACCTCGAGGAAGCGATGCTCCCGGTCGAGACGCTCGGCACGCGGTACATCGCGTCGAGCCCGTGGATCGCCGTCGGCACGGAGAAGGCACGCATGGTGCGGGTGACGGCCGTCGAAGCGAGCACGACGATCTCGTACGATCCGCCCCAGGCCGGGGCGCCGACGACGCTGGCGAACGCCGGGGATTACTTCGAGATCCCGGAGACTCTCGGCACGTTCGAGATCACGGCCGATCGCCGCGTCATCGTTGCCGAGTATCATATTGGGGAGTCGAGAGGGGGCGGGACCGGCGATCCGGGGATGGTGCTCGCGGTGCCGGTCCAGCAGTATCGGACGCACTACCTGTTTCACGCGCCGACCAACTACGAGGCCAACTACGTGAACATCCACGCGCCGAGCGGCACCGCCGTCACGCTCGACAGCATGACACTCGCTGCGGGTACGCCGATCGGCACGACCGGCTACGAGGTCATCCGCGCCCGCCTCGACAACACCGGCAACGGCAACCACTTCATCGACGCGAGCGGCCCGTTCGGCATCACCGTCTACGGCTACGGGCAGTACACGAGCTACTGGTACCCGGGTGGCCTGGAGCTAACGCAGTTCTGATCGTCCCCGAACGCTAGTCGACGATTGGAATATCCGGCGGATCACTGACCAGGTTCAAGTTCAGCCCGCCGGGGTATTGATAGCTCGTGAACCGCCCGTAGCCGACGACTTGAATGCCGACCGGCGCGGTGGCGCTGAGCTCGTGCTGGCCGGCGCGTGCCGAGGCGAGCGGAGCCCGGTAGATGTCGTAGGTGAGCGCTGCCGTGCCGTCGTCGGCGCGGCCGGCAAGCTTTGCTGCGGTGGCGGCGTCGAGCACGGTGCCGTCGAGGGTCACGACCGTGCCGGCGGCGGCGACGATGTCGACGAAGTTTTGTGCGTAGTCGGGCGGCGCGAGGAACACGTAGCGCTCGCGAAACTGGCTCTTCCCGGTGGTGAGGCTCTGCGACGGATCGCCCATGCTGTCCCTGGGATCGGCGGCGGGATCGAGGACCGCGCCGCCGACCAGGAACGAGCCGACCGCGAACGGCGCCGTCCCTTGCACCTGAAAATCGACGGCGGCGGGAAACTCCGCCACGGCGCCGGCAGCGAGCGTGTCGGGCGCGCCGGCGGGTTTGTCCGGGAAGTAGCTGAGCGTCGTCGGCATGGCGTGGCCGAACAGCCTGACGACGTGCTGAACCGGCGTGCCGTGCGGACCGGTCGGCACCGTCACCACGTAGTCGCGCCCGACCGCCTCGGCGGGGAAGACGATTTCCTCCAGATGATCGGCGGACTGCGTCTCCGGATCGGGCACGTTGGCGGCGGGGTTGCCGGTCATCACCTGGATCGGTTTTGCGCTGTTCGACTGCACCTGCGTGCCGCTGAGATCGGTGCCGGACACCGCCATCAGCTCGACCACGTCGAGCGCGTTCATCATCAGCGAGAACACCGTTCCTGGACCGGCCTCGACCAGCGTCGAGCCGGCCGGGCCCGCCTGGATCGTGCCGAGCGGTCCCACCTTCACCACGACCTCGGTCGCATCCTCCACCGCCGTCACGGCGATGTACGAGGGTTTGGACGACGCGCCCGCATCGCGCCACGAGAAGGCGAAGTAGTTCGGGGTGAGCGCGTTCTTCGGCAAGAGGAGCGAGGCATCGTTGGCGTACGTGTTGCACGTGCAGATCGCCGCTGGGTCGCAGCTCCAGACCTTGCCCGGCGGGCCCCCGAGCGCCTGGAACTCGAGCGGATTGAACTGGTAGGCGGCGACCGGGCGCGTGCTCGTCAATCGGTAGGCACCGCCGGGAGCGATCACGGACGATGCGAAGCGATCGGAGATGCAGAACCCGTCCACGTTCGGCCCCTTGAGCGCGTCGACCCAGGGCAGGTAGATCGTGGTGAGCGCGTGGGGGGCGACGGTGGCGTCGGCAGTGAAGGCATTGGGTCCGTCGACGTGAACGCTCGCTTCCTCGTCGCTCGCGTTGGCGACGACGACGGCAAAGTCGAAGATCGGGTTGACCGCGTTGCCGAGCACGGTCGGGAAGTACTCGCAGCCGAGGTACGTGCGGAACGTGTTCGCTTCCTCGCACGTCGTCGGATCGCGAGTGCCCATGCCGGCGAAGCCGAAGCCGGCGCTTCCCGTTTGCCCGCCCCCGCCCATGCCGCCGAGCTGGATGCCGCCGCCCGAGCCGGCGAGCGTCGGTAGCCCACCGGTGCTCCCGCCGCTCCCCGCCGGGCCTGCGCCGCCGCTCCCACCGCTCGTGCCCCCGGAGCCACCTTGCGACAGCATGCCGTTGCCGGGATCGACGGGCTCGCTCGGCGTGCAGCCGAGGAGCGCGAGGAAGGCGGCCGAGGCGACGAACCCGCGCGTCACACGCGCTCCCGCGTCCGGCGGCGGAGCGCGCCGATCAGCGCGGCACCGAGCGCGAGGAGCCATGGACTCGCGCGGCCCGAGGGTGCGGCGCGGCAGTTGCAACCGGGATCGGCGAATTGTTCCTCGTCGTGGACCTCGTCGATGACGAACGTCGTGCCGCCGCTGCCCGCTCCGCTGCCCGCGCCGCCGCCGGTGCCGCCGGTACCGCCGGTCGTCGTGACCCCACCGGTGCCGCCGGTCGTCACGCTGCCACCCGCCCCGGCGCTCCCGCCCGTGGCAGGCGGCGGGGCCGTGCTCACGCACACGCCGTCCCGACATTCCTCTTCCACCCCGCAAACGACGCCGGTGCAGCGGTCGACACAGGCGCCGTTTTCGCACCTTTGCGAAAGCGTGCAGATCATGCACGGGTTCGTGCAGACGCCGGCCACGCACTGGTCGCCCGGATTCGGGCACGCCGTGGTCGTGCAGTCGGCGGCGGCCACGCACTCTCCCTGATTGTCGTCGCCGGGCACGCAGCTCTGGCCCGGGATGCAGTGCACGCCCGTGCACGAATCGGTGCACACGCCGGCCACGCATTTTTCGCCGGTCGCGCAGGTCACGTCCGTGCACGCGTCCACGCAGGCGCCGGCCACGCATTTCTCGCCGCTCGGGCAGACCGCGCCGGTGCACGCGTCCACGCAGGCGCCGGCGGCGCACACCTCGCCCGCCGCGCATGAAACGTCCGCGCATCCCGTGGCGACGCAGCGCCCGTCGCTCTGGCACTCGGTGCCGATGCCGCACACCTGGCAATCGCACTTCGGCACGCACACGCCGCCGTCGCACACGCGCCCGATTTCGCACGTGACGCCGAGGCACGGATCCGCACAGCGCCCGGCCAGGCAAACCGTCCCGCCCGGACAGACGACGCCGCTGCAGGGCGCCTTGCAGGTCCCGTCCTCACAACGCTCGCCCGCCGGGCACATCACCGTGGCGCAGGCAGCGTCGACACAGAAGCCCTCGTCGCTGCAGATCTCCGTGCTGTCGCAGGTGTTGGCGAGCTCGCTGCAACGAGCCACGCAGCGGCCCCGGTCGCACACCTCGTTCGTGGGGCAGAGCTCGCCGTTGTCGATCTCGCCGTTGCAATCGTTGTCGAGCCCGTCGCAGGTCTCCGCCGTTTCCGCCACCTGCTGCCGGCACTCGAGCGTGCCGCCGGCGACGCACTCGGTGAGACCCGGTGCGCACAGGCCGGGCACGCCGGTGTCGCACGGGGCGCCGCCGCCCGGGCAAGCGACACCGGTGATGCGGAACACCTGGTCGTTGAAGTCGCCGTCGTTGTTCCAGCTCGACGGCGCCGCGCTCGCTCCACCCCAGTCCTCGAACGCGAGGTAAAACGTGTTCTCGAGCTGGGTCGAGGGGTAGATCAGCGCCGCCTTCCAGTGATCGACCATTTGCCCCGCGCCCGTGCAGCCGGTGCAGATCTCGTTGCGACGAAACTCCGAGTAGTAGGTGACCGTCGGCGGCGTGGTCCCGTTGTTGTCGTCGTCGCGGACCAGCGCGAAGCCGATCAGGCCGTTCGCGTAGGCCATGTTGGTGCGGATGTCGGCGCTCGTGATCGTCGTGCCGACGGCCGTTCCCGGCGGCACGATCGGGAACACCTCCGTTTGCGGAACCGGTCCCGTGGCGTCGGCCGTGGTGTTGTACCAGGAGATGCCGGCCATCGCGCTCGAGTCCTTGAGCACGAAGGTCGCCGAGAAATCGCAGAGCGGGGAGAACGCGCCGGGCTCCGCGGCAGCGTCGAGCACGACGTCGAACGTCTCGCCTTGCTGCATGAACCAGGTGCCGAGGTAGATGCCGCCGCTCGCGACGTTCACCGGCACGACCGCGCCGTTCGGCTCCGTCACGGCCGCCTGAGCGGGCCGAACGACGAGCGCGAGAGCGGCCGCGGCGAGGGCGAGACGGAAGGAGCGCATGGGGAGGTGAAGCGGCGCGGCTCCGATGAGCACGCCGACAAGACCTCACAATGTGGTCATTTCTGACCTAGCAATCAAGGCGAGACGGCAGAAAAACCGCGCTGCTTGCACGAGCGATGTGGGCGGATGTGGTCAAAACTTGCGCTCCGAAAGCAGAATTTTCGCGCGGTCGAGCAAAGCCGCGCGTTCGTTCTTCGCCGGGTTCTCGATCACCTCGTCGAGTAGCGCGCGCAGCACCTCGCCGATGTGCCGGCCCGGACCGACGCCGAGCTCGGTCATCAGCGTGCCCCCGTCGATCGCGAGGTCGCGCAGGCCGAACACGGCACCCGCGGCCACGACGCGCGCCGCGTGCTCCTCGAGCGAGACGATATTGCCCAGATCGACCGTCGCGTCGCGGCCCTTGGCGAGCGCGTCCGCGCGACCGAGCGCGTAGAGATCGGCGACCGTCTCCGGACCGACGCGCTTGAGCCAGCGGCGCACCGCCTTGTCCGACCAGGTTTCGTCGTAGCAGAGGATGTGATGCCGAACGAGCGCAACGATGCGGGAGCGCTCCTCGTTCGAGAAACGGAGGCGCGCGAGCAGCGGGTCGGCCATCTCGGCGCCGATGCGGTCGTGGTCGTAGAACGTGTAGTCCTGGTTCTCCTCGCTGAAGGCGCGCGAGCGCGGCTTTCCCACGTCGTGGAGCAGCCCGGCGACGCGCAGCACGGCCGAGGGCGGGCAGGCGTCGAGGCACGCGAGCGAGTGATTCCACACGTCGTACGCATGATGCCGATTTTGCCCACAACCGACCGACTCGAGCAGCTCCGGCGCGGTGATTTCGAGCAGCCCTTCGCGCTCCATGACGCGGAAGGCCCGGCTCGGCGCGCGCGCCTTCATCGTCTTCAGCCACTCGTCGCGGATGCGCTCGGCACTCACCTTGCGGTAGCTCGTGAGCGAGGGTCGGATGGCGCGCGCGGTGGCCTCGTCGAGCTCCACCTCCAGCGTGGCGACGAAGCGGGCGGCGCGGAGCACACGCAGCCCGTCCTCGGCGAAACGCTCCGCCGGGTCACCCACGGCCTTGAGCCTCAGCTGCTCGAGATCGCGCACGCCGTCGAAGGGATCGATCAAGCGGTCGGCCAGTGGATCGTAGGCGATGGCGTTGATGGTGAAGTCACGCCGGGCAAGGTCGTCCTTGATGTCGTCGACGAAGTACACGGCGTCCGGGCGGCGCCCGTCGGTGTACGTCGTCTCTCCGCGGAGCGTCGTCACTTCGTATTGCGCCTCGTTCATCAGCACGGTGACGGTGCCGTGCTGGATGCCGGTCGGGATCACCCGGCGAAACAGCCGTTGTACCTGCTCGGGCCGCGCGCTGGTGGCGATGTCCCAGTCGTTGCGAGCTTGGGTCGGCACACCGCGGAGCTCGGCGAGGAGCTCGTCCCGCACGCAGCCGCCGACGATCCAGGCGCGATGTCCGGCGTCGCTCAGCCCTCGGACGAGCTCGCGCACCTCGTCGGGGACGGAGGCGCTGAGGCGCGCCGTGTCACGCATGGCGATACCCTAGTGCGCCGGGCGGCGGCCGGCCACGGGGAGCGGCGCTCGCACTGAGCCCTACTTGCCCCAGGGATCGATGATTTCGCCGCCGCCCATCGACGGACGCTTGCCCGTGGGCTTCGACGTGGGCTTCGTCGCCGGAGCCGCGGGTGGCTTCGCCTGACCGCCGGCGGGAGGCTTCGCGCGCGGCTTCTGACCGGCGAGTGGCTCGAGACGGATCTGCTGCCTCGTCTCCGAGCCGTCGACGATGACGCGCGCGTCCTTGAATCCCTCGGTCCGGATCGAAAGCTCGACGGACTGACCCTCGGGCACGTTGACGCTGACGGGGCTCATCCCGAGGTCCTCGGTGCCGCGGTAGATGTGACCCGCGACCGGCTCGGTGGCGATCAGGACCTGGCGCACGACCGGACCCGGTTGGGCCGGGGGCGCGGGAGCAGCTGCCGCTTCGACCTTCGGCGGCGCTGCGGCGACCAACGGCTCCTTGGCGGGCGGCGGCGTCGTCGAGCCTTTGGCCGCGAAATACCCGCCGACACCGAGCGCCAGCAGGGCGAGGACGGCGACGACGACAGCGCCGCTTCTCTTCGGCGGCACGCCGGCCGGCAGGCCCTGGTTGAAGTAGCTCGCCGGGTCGGCGAGCTGGGCGCTGCGGCTGGTGAACGCCGCGGACGGTTTCCCGCCGGCGCCGAGCTGGTCGAGGTCGGTGACGAGATCGTGCATCGACTGGTAGCGAAGCTCGGGCTTTTTGGCGAGGCACTTGGCGATGATCGCTTCGAGCCCGTCGGACACGAGCTCCGGCCTCGTTGCCATCTCGCGCAGTGAGGGCGGCGCCTTGTACATGTGCTGGGTGAGGACGCCCATGAAGTTGTCGGCGTCGAACGGGGTCTTGCCCACCGCGAGCTCGTACAGGATCACCCCGAGCGAATAGATGTCGCCGCGGTGATCGACGTTGGAGCCGGCAGCCTGCTCGGGCGACATGTAATGCGGCGTGCCGAAAACGGCGCCGGCGCGCGTGAGCTTGCCCTCGTTGCTCGAGACCTTCGCGATACCGAAATCGAGGATTTTGACGAAATCCTTGTCGCTGCCGCGCTGGATCAGGAAGATGTTGTCCGGCTTCAAATCACGGTGAACGATGCCCGCGGCGTGGGCGGCGGCGAGCGCTTCACCGAGCTGTCGCCCCACGCTCACGATACGCTCGAGCGGCATCGTGTTGCCGGCATTCACCTCCGCCGTCAGCGGGTGCCCGGTCAAAAACTCCATCACGAAGTAGGTGGAGCCGTCCGGCAGCTGGCCGAAGTCGCTGATGTCGATGATGTGCGGGTTGCCGATCGCCGACGCGGATTTCGCCTCGTTCAGGAAGCGCTCCGTCACCTCGCCGTCGCGCGCGAGATCCGCACGCAGAACCTTGAGGGCGAGCTTCTTGCCGATGATGGTGTGGGTGCAGCGATAGACGACGCCCATCCCGCCTTCGCCGAGCACGGTCTCCACCTTGTAGCGGCCGTCGATGACCGAACCCACGTACGGATCCCGCCGGTCTCGGCTCGGCGCCTCGAGGTCGGGGAACGAGTTGGTTCCCGGCGCGACGGTGACGATGCGGAGCCGCGTGCCGTCCGGCACCGGGGTTTCCCCGGAGACGGCCGAGCTGTCGACGGTGCCGTTGGCGAGCCGAGGCCCGGTGATGGTGCGCGACCCCGAGCCCGGCGTCCCGCCTCCACTCGCTGGCTTGTTGGCCTCCGTCATCTCGAGCTCGTCAAAAAGCTAAGTCCCTCAATTGCTGGTACGGCTGATCGGAAAATTCAGTCTGCCCTGGTCTTCGCGCCCAAACGAAACCATGGATGCAAAGGCCGAGCCTACCCCCGTGCTCCTCCGGCGTCCCCTTGCAGCCACTTTTCTTCGAAGATCCAGGGGGTTTCAGCGGGAGGCGTGAACTCCAGTCCGCAACGGTTGCGGACTCCGAGCCGTCTCTCGGCCATAGGGCCGACCGGCTTCCGTGCTCCGGGGGTGGCGGGGCCGCGCGCCGAGGGTGGTAGATCCCGCCGGCTCCATGGGCTTTCCGCTGACGCTCGCGCTCCGCTACATGCGCTCGAAAAAGCAGGCGAGCGTGTCGGTCGGAACCCTGTTCGCGATCCTCGGCGTCGCGCTCGGCGTGGCGGCGCTCGCGACGG
>Ga0315910_10003799_pt1 | contig 12725 bp, 7 predicted proteins | sample EdamamesoilMG_FD_204470 | JGI IMG/M metagenome (GOLD analysis project Ga0315910, IMG submission 204470) | Garden soil microbial communities collected in Santa Monica, California, United States - Edamame soil | ecosystem: Environmental > Terrestrial > Soil > Garden | place: USA: California... | reverse complement strand
GCGTTCGTCGCCCGAGCCGATCGTGATCTTCGAGCACGATCGGCCGCTATCACTCGGGCACGCCGTGCTGGGCGGCGCTCGCTCCAGCTACTACGAGAAGGACGTCTCGGCGCCGTCGATCGCGGTCGGCGCCACGCTGCTGCCCGGGGCGCCATCCTTGCTGTTCGGCGTCGGCGCCGACGAGCTCGCCGAGCGCCACACGCGCCTCGACGAGCTGTGGGGCGCAGAGGTGGAGCGGCTGCGCGAGCGCCTCGCGGCGTTGCCTTCGGCCGCCGCGCGCGTCAACGAGCTCGAAGCCTGCCTGCTCCGGCGGCTGCCGCCGGCTCGCCCGCTGCACGCTGCGGTCGCGAGCTCGCTGGCTCGGCTGCGCGCCGGGGAGGCGCGCATCGGGGCGCTGGTCGAGGCGAGCGGCTACAGCCACCGCGCGCTGGTAGCGGCGTTCCGCGCGGCCGTGGGCCTGTCGCCCAAGGCGTTCGCCAGCGTGCTGCGGTTTCAGCGCGCGCTGCGCTCGCTCGCCGGAGCGCCGGAGACCCCGCTGGTCGCGGCGGCCCTTCAAAACGGCTACTCGGACCAGGCGCACCTGACCCGGACGTTCGCGCAGATGGCCGGCGTGTCGCCCGCGCGCTACCGCGTGCTCACCCTGGAGCACCCGAACCACGTGCCACTCGCACCGGTACGGGGCGCCCAGCGCTGAGGTCAAATTCCTTCAAGACGGGCCCGAGCGGCTCGGCCAAGCTGTGCAACCGAGGCAGCGCCTGCCGGTCTGAACCGGGCGCGACATTCTCAGCCTGTCGGAGGTAGAAGATGAAAATCCACGAGCTATTTCCCTATCTGCGCGTCAAGGGCGCGGCCCGGGCCATCGACTTTTATCGCGCGGCGTTCGGCGTCACCGAGAAGTTTCGGCTCACGGAGCCCAGCGGGCGCATCGGCCACGCGGAGCTCGAGTTCGGCAGCATGACGCTGATGCTTTCGGAAGAGTATCCGGAGCTCGGCTTCAACGGCCCGCAGACGATCGGCGCGACCAGCGTCTCCATCCACCTGCACGTCGAGGACGCCGACGCGCTGCTGGCGCAGGCGGTCGAGGCGGGAGCCAGCCTCGTGCGGCCCGCCGCGGATCACTTCTACGGCGAGCGCAGCGGCACCGTGCGCGACCCCTTCGGCCACGAGTGGATGATCGGGCACGAGATCGAGAAGGTGACGCCGGCCGAAATGCAGCGGCGCTACGACGAGCTGATGCGAAAATGAAACGCGGGTCTTGACGAGCCGCGCGGGCGGGCCGCGTGGCGGGCGCGACGCCGCTCATTTTCATGGCGGGGGCGCCGTCAGGCGGCATCGGGGGTGCTAGCGTGTCAGCCATGACCTTCGCGCGCCCCATGCCCTCATGCACGCCGCTCCGCGCGGCGGCGTTCCTCGGCGACGGTCCGGTCGCGGCCCGGTACGTCACCGCCAGCCATGTCGCGAGCGGCCGTGTCGCGAGCGGCCGTGTCACGAACGAGCGCGGGGCGCACCGAAACGCTGGTGGCCACGCCGCGCACGAGCACAACGTGCTCGCGCTGTACACCGGCGGTCGCGCTCGCATGGAGCAGCGCGGGAGCTGGGAGCTCGGGCCGGGCGACGCGCTGCTCGTGCCGGCGGGCGAGCCCCACCGCCTGCTCGAGGCGTCGCACGCGGAGTACTGGGGGCTGGCGTTTGTCGCCGCGGGCGACGCGGGGCACACAGCGCCTCTGCTCGAGCCGTTCGACCGCGTGCGGGCGGGCGGCGCCGCCGTGGTGCGGGTCCCCGGCGAGCGTCAGGAGCTGCTGCACACCTTGTTTCGCGAGCTCGAGCGCGCCGCGAGCTCGGGCCCCGCTGCCGACGCCATCGAGGTCGCGATGCGTCACGGCCTGCTCACGTTGATCCTGGGCGAGGTCGCCCGCGCCGCCCGCTCGGCGCCCGCTGCGCTGGAGGCGGCGAGCGGGGGCTTCTCGAGTCCGGGCGTCGTGAGCCAGACCCTGCGTTTCATCGAACGCAACTGCCTGCGCCGGCTCACGCTCGACGAGGTCGCGGCTGCCGTCGAACGCAGCCCGGCCCACGTCACGTCAGCCCTCTCGCGCGCGACGGGCCGCAGCGTCTCGCTCTGGATCCTGGCTTTCCGCATGGCCGAGGCGCGCCGCCTGCTGCTGCACTCCGACCTGGCCGTCGAAGCCATCGCCGAGCGGATCGGTTATGCGGACTCGACGCACTTCGTGCGCATGTTCCGCCGCGAGAACCGGCACACGCCCGCCGCCTGGCGCGCGGCGCGCCGGAGCTCGCCTGAGCCTCACTTTCGCACCTCCTAGGCTTTCGTCGGTGCGCAATTGAGGCTGGGCTTTTCGGGCTGAGCGCCTTCCGCCCTCACAGGCACGCGCCGTTCGAGCACGTCCCGGGCGCGCACTGGCTATCGTCGTTGCAAAAACACGTCCCGTCGTTCGTATCGCACAGCAGCGGCGCGCAGTGGGCGTCCTCGAGGCAGCGCACACACCCGGTCGAGTCGCCGGTGCAGTAACCAGAGATGATGCTGCCGGAGAAGCACGTGTCCCCGCGCAGCGCGACGTTCTCGCACTGATAGCTCTGGCAGCGCTTGCACAGATCGTTGCACTCCGCGTCGCTGGTGCACTCGGGCTCGAAGCAACTCCCCTGTCCGCTGCAGAGCAACGTCGCGCCCGCTGCGGAGACGCAGCCCGGATCGCTGCTCCCGCGCTCCAGCGGCTCGCACGCTCGTCCGCTCGGATCGCACGCCTGGCAAGGACTACACTCGGGTGAAGCCTCGCAGCAGCTCGCGTCCGTTCGGTCCGCAGAGATGCAGACCCCGTCGCCGCAGTCTTGATCCGTCGGACAGCAGCCGCCCACCGGCGCGCACCTCTCGATGCCATCCAGACAGCGTGTGCAGCTCAGCGTCGCCTCGCACGCGGCGTCCTCGCCGCACGCCTCGCCGAGCCCGACCAGGCGCTGGCCGAAGCCGGTGAGCGCGAGCGTGAGGGTGGCCCCGCTGCCCGTATCGGTGACGTTGATCGCGCCGCTGATCTGCCCGGTGTCACGCGGCCAGAACGTGATCCCGAGCTGGCAGCTGTCGCGGGCCGGGATCTGCGCGCCGGAGCAGGAGTCCTCTCCCTCGGTGATGACGAACTCGTCGGGGTGGTCGCTCACGACCGCCAGCTCGCCCGTCGGTAGATCTCCAGTGTTGTTCAGCACCCAGGTCAGCTGGTTGTCGGCCCCGGGCGCCACGCCCACGGGCAGCATGCCGAAATCGTGCAGGGTCACCGCGTCGAGCCGAGCCGGCGCGCGGCCACGGCCACGCAGCTCGAGGCTGACCTCGCCCAGGGCGGCGGATGTGGCCAGCAAGCGGGCGACAGCCGCCGTCGCATGCGTGGGGGTAAAGGTGACGTCGAACGTACAGCTCGCGTCGTCCACCAGCCCGCCGGGCTCGAGCGCGCCGCACTCGCGCGGGGAAACTGCAAACGCGGCGTTGTCCGTGCGCAGCGTCAGCGGCCCCGAGGGCTCGCCCCCCGGATTCGTCAGCGTGAACGATCGCATGACCCAGCCGCCGAGCGCGACGTCACCGAAATCCGTGCCGTCCTCGGCCACGGGTGCGAGCTCGAGCGAGCCCGGCAGGATGCCTTGGCCCAGCAGCAGCACACTGGCGCGGCCCCCCGGCTCCGCAGCGATCTCCAGCGTGGCAGAGCTGGAGCTCGCCGCGCTCGGCGCAAACGTCAACGCGACCTCGCAGGTCTCTTCGAAGCCGAGCTCGGCGCTGCAACCGCTCTCGAACGTGAACGCGGCGGCCTGCGCGCCCTTCAGCTCGAAGCTCGGCGACGGCAGGCCTTGATCACCGGCGTTGCTCAGGCCGAAGGCCCCCCGGGCCGTCGTCCCGGTCGTCACGCGACCAAAGTTGATCTCGCTGACGGCCAGGGTCAGCGCTGCGGGTGCGAGGCCGTTGCCGCCGAGCGCCAGGCTGCTCGCCCCCGCCAGCTCCGAGCTCACGGTGAGCGCCCCCTCCACCGCCCCGCGCTCGGTCGGGGCGAAGCGCACGTGGATCGCGCACGTCTGCCCGTCGATGAGGGACGTCTCCGGCGTGCAGTCGCCCGCGGCGGCGGACGGCGCGATCTCGAAGCCGTTCGTCCCCTGCAAGGTCAGGGCGCCGGAAGGCTGGGCGCCCGGGTTGGCGACCTGAAACGTGTGGACGAGGCCCTCGCCCAGGAGCACGTCACCAAACTCCTCGTCGCCGGGGGTCGGGACCGTGATCTCGAGCTGGCCGCGCTTCAACGCTCGGCCCGTGAGCGCGATGCGTTGCGTTTGATCGCCCGCCGCGCCGATCACCACCTCCGCCGTGGACGTTGCCTCGCTCGTGACGGGCCGGAACTCGAGCTCGAGATCGCAGCTCGCGCCCGCGGCGAGCACCTGGCCCGCCGCGCAGGTGCCCCCCACGATCGAGAAGTCCGTTCCCTCCGTGGGCTCCAGCGCGAAGCCGCCGAGCGTGAGCGGCTCGTCGCCAGCGTTCTCGATCGTCAAGGTGCGACGCGCCGTCTCGCCCGGCAGCACGCCCTCGAAGTCCAGCGTCGTCGTCGACGTGGCGAGCACTCCGGTCACCATGCCGGCGCCAGACAGCGTCGTGCTCACCCCCGACGTCTCTCCAATGATCGCCGTCAGCGTCGCCTCCACCGGCCCGCGTGCGCTGGGGGTGAACCCGATGCGCACGGCGCAGGAGGCACCCGCGGCCAGAGACTCGCCGACGGGGCACGCCGGAGGCGCGGCTGCTGCGTCGGCCGCCGCGGGCAGCAGCGCGAACGCGGGCTGGTTGACGTTGAAGCGCAGCGCGCCGGTCGGTTCTACGCCGGGGTTCGTCACGCTGAACTGTCCCACGGCCATCGCTCCGACCAGCACCTCGCCAAAGTCCTCGAAGCTGCCGCTCGCCGGTGCGATCGAGACGTCGCTCGCGACCAGCCCGAGGCCCGCGAACGGCACGTCCACGGAGCCGCTGGCAGCGCCTGCCACGCGCAACGTCGCGGCGATGGGCCCCGCTTTCGTCGGCACCAGCTGCACGCGCAGCTCGCAGGACTGCCCGGGCGCAACGGCGGCCAGGCACTGATTCTGGACGACGCTGAAGTCGGCGTCGCTCGTCTCCGACCAGCTGACGTCTGGCGGCGGCAAGGCCGCATCACCCACGTTCGATACAGCGAGGCGCGCGCGCGACGGAAAGCCGATCGCGACCGGCCCGAGCTGCACCGGGGTGGCGTCGAGCGCGAGGCGCGGGGCGCTCGGCGAGCCCGGATCCGTGGCGCGCGGATCCGGAACGAAGCCGCCCGCGCCTGCGCCCCCATCGATCCCGCCGAGCGTGGCGAAGTTTCGCTCGTCGAGCGCGCACGCGAGACACAAAACGCAACACGAGAAGCACGCCCGAGCGGCGCGCCACGCGACCCCCTCGCCCCTCTCGACCACACGCCCCTCCCCGATCTCCCGAGCCTGGCTCAGGCGCGACCGATGATCGACGATCGTAGCAGACGGGCGCACGCAACGCTCGCTCGAGCCTGCGCGCTTGGGGCGCGGGGCGGCGAGTTAGCGGTGAGGCATCACATCGCCGAAGCAGATGGTCTGATCACATGGAGCTGGTCATACGCGGCTGGTCACACGCAGGTGGGACGCCAATCTTTGCTTCTTTTCACTTTCCTGCTTCTCGTGTTCGCGACAGGACGCTGTCCAAGGCCGCGAGATCCACGGGCTTGACCAGGTGAGCGTCGAAGCCGGCCTCGGCGGATCGGCGTCGATCTTCAGGTTGACCATATCCCGTCAACGCCACCAGCCGGATCTCGCGCAGAGCCGCGTCGGCGCGCACCGCGCGGGCGACGTCGTAGCCGCTCATGCCGGGCAACCCCAGGTCGCACAGGACGATGTCGGCCGGTCGCTGGCGCAAGCGCTCGAGCGCCTCGGCGCCGGAGAGCGCCACGGCCACCTCATGACCGCGCAGCTCGAGCAAGGCTCGCAGGGTCTCCCCGGCGTCCACGTTGTCCTCCACGATGAGCACGCTGCACGCGGCCGCAGGCGCGATCGACTTGGCGCGGCTCGACGGGCTCGCGGGTTCCCCCAGCGGCAGGCGGACTCGGAACTCGGCGCCGGCGCCCGGCCCGTCGCTGAGCGCGTCGACGCTCCCCCCGTGCAGCTCGATCAGACCGCGCGCGAGCGCGAGCCCCAGGCCGAGCCCTCCTGCCTCTCGCGCGATGTCCTGCGCCTCCTGCTGGAAGGGTTGAAACAGGCGCGTCAGCATCTCGGGACGGATGCCCACTCCGCTGTCGCGGACGCGCACGAGGACGTCGTCGCCATCGCGCCCGAGCGTGAGCTCGATGCTGCCCGGCGAGGGCGTGAACTTCACGGCGTTGCCCAGCAGGTTGTCGAACACTTGCGCCAGCCGCACCTTGTCGGCCCAGATCCAGAGCGGCTGATCCGACTGGCTCACGCGCAGCGAGAGCCCGCTGGCCTCGATCAGGGCCACCCGATCCTCGATCACACCCTTCAGCACGTCGCGCACGTCGATGGCGGCGCGCTGCAGCTGGATCTTCCCGCGCGCGATGCGGGAGATTTCGAGCAGCCCGTCGATCAGGCGGGCCATCTGCGTCGATTGCCGCTCGAGGACGCCGTGCACGCGCAGCAAGCGAGAGTCGGCTGCGGCCAGCAAGCTCAGCAGCTCCGTCGCGTTGCGGATGGCCGCGAGCGGGTTTCGGAGCTCGTGACCCAGCATCGCCAAGAACTCGTCCTTGCGCCGATCGGCCTCGCGCAGCTGCTGCTCGGAGTTCTTGCGTTCGCTCACGTCGACGGCGGCGCCGAACCATTCGATGAGCTCGCCGTGGGCGTCGAACAGCGGCACCGCACGAGACAGCGTCCAGCCGATGCTACCGTCCGTGCGCAGCACCCGGTGTTCGAGCTGGAACACGCTTCTGTCGCGGATGGCGCGCGCGATCACCTCCGTCACCTGCGCGCGGTCCTCCGGGGGAATGTATTTCTCCAGCCAGCTCTCGAGCGGCGCGTGGGTGTCGGCGATGAACTCGCGCCCCTGCAGCTGGCGCATCTGCCTCCAGTCCGGGCTCATGCGATAGACCACGTCCGAGCCGGCGGTGACCAGCACGCGAAAGCGCTCCTCGCTCTGGCGCAGGGCCTCGACGCCGGCGCGCCGGACGCGCGCCAGGCTCAGGTGCATCTGCACCCGCGCGCCGAGCTCGCGGGCGGAGAACGGCTTGATCATGTAGTCGTCCGCGCCCGCCTCGATGCCCTCGACGCGGGCCTCCTCGCCCGCCCGCGCCGAGAGCAGGATGATCGGCACGTCGCGCGTGGCGGGCTGTCCGCGCAGGCGGCGCAGCAGCTCGAAGCCGTCCAGCCCCGGCATCATCACGTCGGCCAGCACGAGATCGGGCGGGCTCTCGCTCGCGGCGTTCAGCGCGGCGACGCCGTCGGCGACGCATTCGACCTGCCAGTGCTTGCCCAGCAGCTGCTCGAGGTAGCGTCGCATGTCGGCGTTGTCGTCGGCCACCAGCACGCGCGCCCCATGCCGGGCAGCAGCGGGCGCGGAGGCATCGACCCGGGGCGCCGGCTTCGCGTCGGCAGCCGAGAACCAACCGAGCGCCTCTTCCACATAGGACTCCCCCATCGGCGAGCTCGGCTCGAGCGGGCGCGCCGCGACGATGTGCTCGGCGGGCAGGTGCTCCGAACCGAGCGGGATCCGCACCCGAAACGTCGTGCCCACCCCCAGCTGGCTCTCGACGCTGACGGCACCACCGTGCAGCTTCGCCAGCTCCTGGACCAGCGACAGCCCGATGCCGGTGCCTTCGTGCGTGCGAGAGCGCGCGCCCCTGCTGCGGTGGAAGCGCTCGAAGACGCGCGGCAGCTCGTCCGGGGCGATACCCGAGCCCGTGTCCCGCACGGCCAGCTCGACCGCCGCGCCCACCCGCCCGAGCGAGACGGCGATCTCTCCCTGGAACGTGAACTTGAGCGCGTTCGACAGCAGGTTGAGCACGATCTTCTCCCACATGTCGCGGTCGACAAACACGGGCGCCTCGAGCGGCGGGCAATCCACGCGCAGCGACAGGCCAGCGCTCTCCGCGGCGGAGCGAAAGACGCTGGTGAGCTCGGCAGTCAACCTGGACAGATCCGTCGGCTCGTAGCTCGCCACGGTGCGCCCGGCCTCGATGCGCGCGAAATCGAGCAATCCGTTCACCAGCTTGAGCAAGCGCAGCGCGTTGCGCTGCACCATGTCGAGCGCAGCGCCGGCGAGCTCCCCTTCGGGCGTGGCGCGCGCCTCGGCGAGGGGCCCCAGCATCAGCGTCAGGGGCGTGCGGAGCTCGTGGCTCACGTTCGAGAAGAACACGTTCTTCGCGCGGTCGATCTCGGCCAGGGCTTCAGCGCGCTGCCGCTCCTCCTCGTAAGCGAAGACGCGCGCCAGGCCGAGCGCTATCTGGTCCGCCGCCAGCCGGAACAGCTCCTTGTAGCGATCGTCGAGGGCGCGCAGCGGGCTGACGCCCGCCACGAGATAGCCGTAAGGGCGCGCTTGCCCGGCGCCGGTGAGCGCGACCACCACGGCGCGCTCGGGGGTCCCCCAGCGCGCTGCAGGTAGCGGGCCGACCCGCTTTGCGAGATCCTCGAGCACCTGCACGCTGCCCGGTTCGACCGCGAACAGAGGCCAGGGGTAGTCCTCGGCCGCGGCGATGCGCTCGACACTCGCTGGCCATGCGTGTCCATCGAGCCCGCTGCGAGCGACGAGGATCGCCGCGTCACGCGCGCGTTCGACCAGGTACAGGAGCGCGAAGGGAATGTCCGCGTCGTTGCGCGCCAGGATCGTGGCCGCGGCCTCGCATGCCGCCCGCGCAGAACCCAGCGCTGGCTGCGCGCCGAGGTCTCGCAGCATCTCGAGCTGCCGCTCGCCTTGCACGTCGGCGGTCGTCTCTTGACAGGTGACGAGCACGCCGCCGATCCCGCCCGCGTCGTCGCGCACGGGGCTGTACGAGAACGTGAAGTACGTCTCCTCCAGGAACCCCTTGCGCATCATCGGCAAGAGCAGCTTGTCGTTCCACGTCGCGCCTTGCCCGGCGAGCACGCGCTGAAACTGGGGGCCAACGATGTGCCAGATCTCGTGCCACACCTGCGACGCCGGTCGCCCCATCGCCGCCGGGTGCTTGTCGGCGAGCAAATGGGTGTAGGCCTCGTTGTAGAGCTGCAACAGGTCGGGCCCCCACATCAGGTTCATGGGGAAGCGATTCTCGAGCACCATCGCCGCCATCGCCCGAAGACTCGCTGGCCAGCGCTCGACCGGACCCAGACCCGTACGACTCCAGTCGAACCCACGCAGCAGCGATCCGACCGCGCCGTCATCGAGCGGAAGCCGAGGCAGATCGCCACGTTCCTGGAGCATTCCGCCAGTATCGCTCAGCACCGCGCGATCCTCCATGGCGGAAGATCCCAGCGGGGCAACGCGACCCGATGGCGCCGATGTGAGCGAGCGGCGCGCCGCCCGCGTCGGCTCAACCACGCATCAGCGAGCCAGCGTGCGCCGAAGGGCTCAAGGCTCCCAGGCCATGTTGGCGCCGACGTCCCAGCCCCCCGCGACGGTGGGACCTCCGCTGCCGTCATCCTTCTGCGGCGTGTAGATGATCCCGACGCGCTTGAAGTTGAGCGACACCTGCTCGACGATCTGATCTTGCCCGTCGCTCCCGGTCGTCTGCACACCGGTGATGAGCACGTGCTCCATCTTGACCACCAGGTATTCTAGCGCCTCGCCACCCGCTTTGCGCACGGTGAGCACCGCGCTGTCGACGTGCGAGCCGTTGCAGCAGAGAGCGAACAGCGTCGGCGACGACCTGTCGACCTTCTTGGTGATCGTCAGGTCTTGGATCGCGACACGGCCAGCACCCGAGCCGCCCCCCGTGTGGGAAACCCCGGTTTGATGAGCCGCGAAGCTCCACGACAGCAGGTCGATCTCGCCCTTGTGCACGCTGTCGGTGGACTCGCCGTTCACGGTGGCGATCTCGAGGAACATATCGACGGCCATTCGGGTCTCCTTCAGTCTCGTGGTCGAGTCTCATGCTGCCCAGGGAGCGCGCCGCGGCGCCCCGGTACGCAGCCCTCAGTCTTATCAACCAGCACGGAAAGCGCCACCCCGCGCGAGTATCACGCGGTGTGTCACCGAGACACAGCCCGCGAATCCCCCATGGGGCGGCGCGGGCTCGGGGCACGTGCAACTCGTTAGCTCCGCCGCCACCCGCCGCCCCCGCTTTCGCTCCGCCCCAGCCATTCCGGCAGCAGCGCAGCGCGACCACCGCCACCTACCCGGCCCGCACGACGCGCGAGATAAGGTTTTGATCAGGTCCTGAAAAGGACGCCGGGCGTGTCCTCGACCCAAACTCGACGGGCATCGACGAGAGCGCCCTGGGCGGGCGCGGAGAGGAACAAGCTCATGCATCACCAGGTTAATTCTCGCGGAATTTCCGCGCGCGGGCCGTCGCCGACTTACAGGGCTACCGGCCGCCCTCGCACGTTCGCAGCCGCCACCGCGTCGTCCCGTCGCACGGGAGATTGCTGACATGGCGACCACTCCTGACTCCGCCGCCCGCTCTGCCTCGTGGCTGAGCCGCAGCCTCGTGCTGGCTTACGGCGCCGCATGTTACGTGGCCTTTCTCGGCACCTTCGTCTACGCGCTCGGCTTCATCGGCGATTTCGGCGTGCCGCGCAGCATCGACTCGAACCCCATCGACCCGGTCTCGACGGCGCTCGCCATCGATCTCGGCCTGCTGGGCCTGTTCGCGCTCCAGCACAGCGTGATGGCGCGCCCTGCGTTCAAGCGCCGGCTGACGCGCCTCGTGCCCGAGGCGGCCGAGCGCAGCACCTATGTGCTGATGTCGTCGGCGGCCCTCGCGCTGCTCTTCTGGCAATGGCGCCCCATGGGCGGTGTCGTCTGGAGCGTGGAGCACCCGGCGCTCGTCGGCTTGCTCTACGCGGGCTTCGGCTTCGGCTGGTTGCTCGTGCTGGTCACCACGTTCTTGATCAACCACTTCGATCTGTTCGGGCTACGCCAGGTGTGGTGCTACTTCCGCGGGGTGCCGCGCGAGCCGCTGCGCTTCGTCATGCCTGGGCCGTATCGACTGGTGCGTCACCCGCTGTACCTCGGCTGGTTGTGCGCGTTCTGGTTCACTCCGACCATGACGCTCGCGCACCTGGTGTTCGCGCTGGCCACCACGGGTTATATCCTGCTCGGGATCCGCCTCGAGGAGCGCGACCTGGTGGCAGCGCACGGCGCCGACTACGAGCGCTACCGCGCACGAACGCCCAAGCTCCTGCCCCGCTGGCGTGGCGTCGCGGCGACCGAGACCCAGTTCGTCGAGCCGCACCGGGAAACCAGCTGAGTCATTCGAGACGGCGACGGGCGGTCGCCTCGAGGTTGACGCCAGAGGCCGGGCCTGGTGCTCCGATCGTGGGAAGCACCACCCGGCTCGGTCCGGCTCGCCGCGGAGAGCGTTCAGCGCGAGCCTCGAGCGCGCGCCAGCGACGAGCAAGCGATCGTCTCCCCCGCCATACACGCGCGTTCATAGTAGTTCACGGCGAGGCTCGGGTCCTTTCGCACACCGAGTCCCTCCTCGTACATCTTGCCCAGCAACCCCCAGCCCAAGGCCCCTCCCTGTTCCATGAGCGCCACGGCGCGCGCCAAGTTCTGTGGCACACCTCGGCCGCCGATGTGCAAGAGCCCGAGCTCCGCACAGCTGTCGAGCTCTCGCTGCGCGCAGGCTTTCTCGAACAACTGGGCGGCGCTCGCTGGATCCTTCGGAACGCCTTTCCCCTCGAGGTACAGGCGGCCCAGGTGGAGGCACCCGCGCACGTCCCGGCGTCGGCACTCGCGCTGATACAGGCTGACGGCGAGAGACGGATCCTCGCGAACCCCCTCACCGGTCTCGTAGAGGTGCGCCAGCTGCAGGCACGCCACCGCGATCTGTTTCCGGCAGCCGCCCTCGAACAGCTGGGCCGCTCGCTCGACGTCGCGTGGGACGCCTCTGCCCACGCTGTAGGCGACCCCGAGGTTGGTGCACGCGGCGGGGCTCTTGCCGGAATCGCACGCACGTGTGGCGAGAGCGACGGCTCGCTCGTCGTCCTGTGGCACCCCTTCACCGAGCGAGTACAGGACGCCGAGCATCGCGCACCCCTCCACGTTGCCACCGGTGCAAGCCCGCTCGAACATCTCCGCTGCGCGCGAGGCGCTCCGGATCAGCCCGTCCGCCCCGCGACGAAACAGAGCGCCGAGCGTGAAGCAGGCGTCAGCGTCGCCGCGCTGGCAGCCGATCTCGGATTTCTTCGCCAGCGCGCCGGGCTCGCGCGGGGAGGATGACTCCGCGTCTACGCTGGCACGCGGAGCGACGGCCGGCGCAGCGGGGCTGGCGCTCGTGCCGGCCGTCGATCGCGCGCCCGGCGCCGGCGCGGCGGAACCCGCACAGCTCCACAGCGCGCAGGCGAGTGACGCCAGCGCCAACCCCTGCTGCCTCGCGTTCATCATCCCCATGCGGAACGCTAGCACGCGGGCCGCGCGGCCACGATGACAGGCCATGACGGTCGCGTCGCGCCTGCTTTCGGGCGAGGTGGTTGCCGCCCGACGTCAGCGATAGCCCATCACCGCGACGATCTGGGCGCGAGTAGGTCGATGTCCGGCATCCATACCACCTCGCGAACGCTGCGCTTCGCGCGAG
>Ga0315910_10003798_pt1 | contig 12725 bp, 9 predicted proteins | sample EdamamesoilMG_FD_204470 | JGI IMG/M metagenome (GOLD analysis project Ga0315910, IMG submission 204470) | Garden soil microbial communities collected in Santa Monica, California, United States - Edamame soil | ecosystem: Environmental > Terrestrial > Soil > Garden | place: USA: California... | reverse complement strand
ATCTCGAGAATTTATCTGCGGTGTTGATGTTGTCGGGCGAGGTACGCAATGGTGCGTGGGCGTTATTCGGGGATGTCATCTATTTAAAATTCGAATCGGAGGACGGTGCAGTCAAGACCATCGATTTCGCAGCCAGTGCTGCGAATCCAGTCAGCACGACACTTGATGTCGGCACGACCTCCGAACTCAAAGGCTTGACGTGGACACTTGGGGCAAGCCGAACTGTTCTCACCGGGTCGAATGGAACGCTGGATGTCCTAGCGGGTCTCCGTTATTTCGAGCTTGACGCACGGTCCGATTGGCGGCTTTCTGCAGCGATCAACGGCCCGACTGCTGCTGTATTTCCTGCGTCAGGCCAAGTCGGACGCGAGACCCGGTTGTGGGACGGCATCCTCGGTGTTCGTGGGCGCGCACAACTTGGTACGAGTTCATGGTCGGCGCCGTATCATTTGGATATCGGCATCGGATCGTCCGAGCTGACTTGGCAAGCGCTGGCCGGCATTGCGTATGGGTTCAGCTGGGGCGAACTGACTCTTGCGTATCGGCACTTGTTCTACGATCAGTCCAACGACGAACTCTTGCAGGATTTCGAATTCAGCGGGCCGACATTCGGAGCGACGTTTCGATTCTAATGTCGCAAGAACACGCAGCGTATGGTTGGTGCCGTGTGCACAAAGTACATCGCGATGAACAGTCGGCGTTCGTAACTGCAAGTCGCGAAATATGCGTCAGAAGGCTGAAGTGGCACGGTGTATCGGAATTCAATAACTCCACGCGGCATGTAGAAAGAGATCCTTCTCATTCGCCGCGTGCGGAACTCTTCGGCTAATTCGGCACTCTGGGCGAACACAAGCAATATCGAGGAGTCGCCATGAGCAAGCGCATCGATCCAAGCAAAGTCGCCGCAGTGATCGGCACAAGGTATCCGCAGCCTCACGATACTCCCTGTCTGCGTCGAGAACGCAAGAAACTTGGCGACATCGCGGGGCTAACGCAATTCGGCGTCAATCTGCTTCGTCTTCCGCCGGGAGCATGGTCGAGTCAGCGGCATTGGCATACTGCCGAGGACGAGTTTGTGTTCGTCGTTGAAGGCGAAGTTGTATTGGTCACGGACGACGGCCAGGAGACCTTGCGCGCCGGTGACTGCGCGGGGTTTAAGGCGAACGAGTCGAACGGTCATCATCTTCAGAATCGCTCGCAAAGCGACGCGGTCGTTCTCGAGATCGGCAGTCGTAGTGATCGCGACGGCGTGTTCTACTCCGATATCGATATGCGAGTTGAGCCGGGCAGCGATCGCTATGTGCGTCGTGACGGCTCGCCGATTTAGGGCGGACGTCGGTGCCGGGCTTATCACCCGGCGCCATTCGATCACGTGCGACTACCAAGTAATATCGAGCAAGCTGCCGTACGTATTGTTATTTTCAATATCCTCGACTACCTCCGAACCGGAATCGGAGATCGCGCAGAAAATGTAGGAGCCCAGCACCTCCGGCGGATTGGCGAAGAGGGTCGTATAGGCCCCGTTAACCGCACCCGGGGCGAGGCTGGAAATACGGCGCGAGCCTAGAAACCAATCGCTGGTTGTGCAAACGGCATCCTTTGATAAGTAAAACGCCAGCGTAAAAGCCGGCGAGTTCTTTTGGCCGCGGTTGCGCACGGCGTTGGCGACGGTGAAAGACGTCGCGGTTCGTACTGTCCTGGGAACAGTGAGGGTGCTCATCGCGAGATCTATCCCGTTTGGATGGACGGTGATCGGAATGCTAATGCTGTTGTTGGTTTCATTGCTCTCGGTGATGATCGAATAGAAATCCGCGTTCGCGCACAGCGTGTAGCTACCCGGCGCGGTTCCACTCGGAATCGTGAGGGTCGTTTCATACTTGACCGTGCCGGTACTAAAGAGAAAATTTTGCGGACTGCCGCCGACAAGCGGATCGGGAAATTGGCAAGTGCGATCCGTCGACAAGAAGAAACCGACAGCGAATTGCGACTTAATGAGAGGATATGCATCGCCCTGGTTGACCGTTGTGGTGGTGACCGTGAGTGTTTTACCGGGCAAGACGGTAGTGGTGCTGGTGACCGCTAAGTTCGTCATTGTAAAGTCAGGGACTATTACCGGTACGCTGCAATCGTTCGGGCCGCCTTTGCCGAGGAGTTCACTGTGGCCGAGGCAACTGAAACTTCCGACAAACGTACAGTTGTTTGATTCCACGCTTTCCGTCACCGTGCTGTCGCTGTCGACGCAGATACCGAAGAAATATTTCCCGGGCGTAGTGTTGGCGGGGATCGTCAGCTTTTGTATGGCCAGCCCATATTGGTGAGGCCCGAGATACGAATTGAAATACGTTCCCAGCAACGTGTCGGACATGCTGATCGTCGGATTGGTCGACAAAAAAAATGCAATATTGAAATTGCCGGTCGCTAGATTGCCGCGATTTTCGATGGCGAATTCCATTTCAAATTTGTCGCCGCGAACTACGGCCGGAGGCATGCGGATATTTTCCGAGTCCCTCTGTCCTTCGTCTTCTCCGCAATCATCCGCTTCCCCGCCGGTGTTTTTTATGAAGAGCGGCGCGATATCGATTTCCTGGCCACTCCCTGGATAAAGGCTGCGCAGGGCCGCTTTGTCGTCGGCGTGCAATCCGTCCTGGTACTTGGCGCCGCTCATGACGCCCACACGATCCTTTCGGTATTCATGGCATAGACCTAATGCATGACCGAACTCATGGCGGGCAAAAGGCAGAAGGGATACGGGGTCCGAACCGTTCCCCTCAGCTCTGTCCAGAGGCAGGGGATTGAAGACCGCGCTCCAGTTGTGCTTTGCATTGAAGTGAACATCGGCGAAGTCGAATAGAAAGTCCGTGTCTCTGGCGAACGTAGCAACGTGCGCGTGTGCGACTCCTCCGCCGTGGTTTCCCCAATTTAAATCGGGCTCGATCGACACGCAATTTACGCCATCGGTAGTTTTATACGGATCGCACTCTGCGGTTACGGCTTCGAACTTAAAGCTCGATCCGGGGACATTGCTCCAAAACTTCATGGCGTCCCGTGCGGCGCGATTCAGATCGCTTCCCTCGGGGAAGTCGCTGGCATTAAGTGTGAATCGCACGGTGGTGGTCGGCCACTTCTCGTAGAACTGCCATGCCTGACTCGTTGAGGGCAGTGTCAGTGTTACCGCGGTGAGAAGTATTGTTGTTATCGTACGCATGTAAGTTACCTAGTTATTGTTTTGTGGGTGCGGGATCGCGTGAGCTCGATCCTTGCAGTCAATTCTTGCCGGCTTAGCCGGAAGCCGCCGGCGTTTTTTCGTCAAGTACGTGCCGATCTTCAGTTGGCGATCACAAACCAAGCGCCAAAGCCGCCAACATAAGGATGAGCTTCGATGGCTTTCAGCACTGTTTTTATCGAGTGATAAAACACGGTTGTCCCCGCTCCATTGCCGGCAACGATAATTCCTTCCGGCAGCATCAGATTGGACATCTTCCGATATACCGGCCCACCGCTGTCGCCTCGTTGAGCGATCCGGTTGCCGTCGGTGGATTTCACGGTAATCAATTTGCACGTGACGGTAAATTGATCGGTGGCTTGGCAACTATTCATCGAGCTGATGCGGGCGTTACATTTTTCTCCGGTTCGTGCGCCGTTAAAACAAACGATCGTTCCGACTTGGGCAGCCAGCATCGCGACGCCCGAGGCGCTTTGCGGATTGTTGATTCGAAGCGATGACGATTCGGTGATCCACACTCTGCTGCCATAGCTGGTGCCGAATCCGATGAGCGCCCAGTCGAGCCCGTTGTTGGTTTTTTCGCGCGCAAGAATTCCGCCTACCCACTCGTTGTCCGACGGTTGTCTAATGGCTGCACCTTGCCCAAAGCAGTGGCCGGCGGTGAGCAGTCCGGTAATTGCGCCGCCCGGTTCGCTGACCGGAAAACCGGCCGTACACAATTCAAGATCGCTGGCATAAATGGCGTTTGGAAACGTTCCTTGTACCGGGATGCCGCCATACCACGGCGCATAATCGTTACTGCGTGAATAATTGCTGTTTAAGTCAGCAACCAACCGCAATTCGACCGTCGCGCCAAAAGCGCGCCGAGCGGCGTCTCGAAGGTCGGGTGTGATGGCGGTTACGTTGACGGCAACGACATTCTCTTCGACATCTATCTCCCAGCCCGACAGCACGGGCCGCACCAGCGTGGCCCACGGTTCCACACGCAGCATGCGGTCAAACGTCCACTCAAGCTGCCGATTACTACGCGTGACAGGTCGCATTTCCACCGACCACGATTGCTCGGCATCGCGGCGTTTCGACTTTTTTAGAGCGGTTAGCGCTTCGCGAATTCGGTACGGATCGCTGTTTCGAGAGTGACGAACAATAATTTTCCGCTCGGTCTCGTCAACGCTGACGCCTGCGAAGTCGTCCGGACTCTCCGCCACAAGCTGTTCAAGTGCTTCCAGCTGTGATGGCAGCACCGTAACGTCCGCAGCGGAAGCCGCCGATATCCCAAACGTCGCCAAACATGCATGAACAAATGCGGTACGAACAGTCATAATCGCTCCGGTGAATTCTTTATGCGTCAACTGTCGGCTGGACTGCCGGCAGTTTCTTCGGCCGTTTAGGCTACGGCATTCACCGAAGAGCTGATTGAACTAAGTCGCTACGGTCGTATCCGGCCGGACGCGGTTCCGTATGTTTGTCGATTGTGCCGGCCAGGGCTTACGGAGATCGCTTTACTTCGCCGGCACCGTGATCGGTGCGCCAACCGGCTTAACCATGACCACTAATATTTTTGCCGGTACGGTCTTGCTCGCGTTGCGCGACACGGTGTGAATGTCGCTCGGCGATTCATAGAACGTCTGTCCTACCGTCAACGTTTGCTCCGGCCCGCCTTGAACTTGCATGACGACTGTTCCTTCGAGCACGTACACAAATGTATTCGCGTTGTGCCGGTGAGGCGACGAGTCTGCACCGGCAGGCAGTTCGACAGTGAGCATGGTCGCTTCCTGTCCGTCTATTCCAACGAGCGGTTTTGTCAGCAGTAGCGCTGCCTTAGATACCGGTGCATCGGCGGCGACCGCGGCTGACGCTACCGCGCTCAGCGCAACGGCAAACGTATTGATGAATAACTTGTGCATGGTTCACCTCAAATAAATAAACGTGTTGTCTTGTCGGTCAACCGGCATGCTGTCCCACACGGTAGTGGCCGGGGACGGCGTTAAAGGAAATTGAGATGCGATTCCAGCCGTTGATCTCGACGATCGCAAGCGTCAACGCAGCAAGCTCCGCTTCGTTGAACTGCGCTGCAGCTTGAGCATAAACCGCTTCGGGGACCTCGCCGTGTTCGAGCTTCGTGACTGCTTCCGCCCACGCAAGCGCCGCGCGCTCGCGTTCGCCGTACAGGTGCGAAGCTTCGCGCCACACCTGCAGCAAGTACAGGCGCTGTTCCGTTTCGCCTTCGGCACGGGCATCTTTGGAATGCATGTCGAGACAATAGCCGCAGCCGTTAAGCTGCGACACGCGCATTTTCACCAGCACCAGCAGCGAATGTTCGAGACCGCTTGCGTACACGGTCTTGCCCAACCCTCGCATCGCCGGATAGACGGATTGAAACGCAGCGGAGTTCATTGAAATACGAGATTGCATCGTGTGACCCTCATGTCAGGTTTGTCACACCTAAGACGCAGCTGACCGCGTATCTGTGACAGCCCTCCGTGACAACTCTCTTTGATAACTAAGAGGGCCTGCTCAATCACTCTTGCGCTTCACGTTCCGCAGTACGCCCGCAACTTGTCCGGATTGCGGAGCGTGCAGATCGAATGAATGACCGTGCCGTCCGTTTCAAACGCACTTAACGAGATGAGTTTGTTCTGCCAGAAGTACCCGATACCGTGCTCGCCGTTGATCGTCACGATGCGAGCCTCGACACCCACATTCCAGCGGCGGGCAATGGCATACCACAGGTACGAGATGCGCTCCGCGCCAAGCAGTGGCCGAAACACGGCGGTTGCTTTACCGCCCCCGTCCGAGGTCATCACGGCGTCCGTTGCGAAGAGTCGAACAATCTCTTTGCGGTCGCCTTTCGCAGTGATTGCGATGAATCGCTCCAGCATGCGCCGTCGCGTTGCTTCGTCGATCTGAAAGCGCCGCCGCTTCGACGTGACGCGTTCGCGCGCGCGATGCACGAGTTGCCGACATGCGGCTTCGGATTTCCCCAACGCCTCGGCAATGTCCGCGTAATCATCGTCCATGACGTCGTGAAGGACGAAGGCCGCCCGTTCTTCCGGCGCCAGCGCTTCGAGCAGCGTCATGAACGCGATTGATACATCGTCTTGAAGTTCGGCGGCGAGCTCGGGCGTTCGCAGGTCCTGTTCCGCGAGCGGTTCGGGCAACCATGGACCGAAGTACGCCTCACGCTCCGTCTTGAGTTTGCGCAATCGATCGATACTCAACCGCGTGACGCTTGTTGTCAGCCAGGCTTCGCTCGAGCGAATTTCACGCGGATCGACGTCTTGCCAGCGCAAGTACGCGTCCTGCACCACGTCTTCCGCTTCGGCGCGGACACCGAGCATTCGGTACGCCAGGCCAAACAGCCGGGCGCGATGCGATTCGAAAATGCGTGCTGATTCCACGGAGTCCGGATTCCGACGAGCAAGGTTCGGGTTCATAGCCCCAAGACGTGCGAGCGACCGGAATTGTGACAGGGCGGGGCCACTGCGGCGAGATATTGATCCCTAAAACTCATCCGTCGTTCCATTGATAGGGCTGCGGCATCCCAGAATTTCCGCGGCCTATGCTTTCTTATCCGCAGCAAGCGGCAGCAGAGCTAGTCCAGCCTCTTGAATTCGACATCGCCCATTTGCATTTTGATCACGCGCCCATTTTCGTCGACTATTGCCTGCGCGCCCGCAACGATGCCGACGAGCGGCTGAAGAATTGAATCGTCGTTTTTGCCGAACAATTCTATTTCGCCATAGGTCTCGCTCTGCGCGATCAATCTATCGCCGCGTGCAACAACAGTGACGGGACCTGCACGGCCAAGCTGATATTGCCCAGGCAAGCGCTCGAGCAGGAATTTTGAAAGGGGCACGGCCGACATCTGCGCTCGCGTCGGAAAGTTGAGCCATTGATATTCTTTGGCGATGCTTGCGAGGATCTCGCCGCGCAAAGGTCCCGAAAGGTTTGCGTTGGTCATGATGACCGCGCCGTTCCCACCGTGAACATAGGCAATCAGGTTCGCTTCAAACCCCTCGTCGACGCCGCCATGGAAGAAGCGCATCGCGTCTCCTTCGCCTTCGATTTGCGGTCCAAGGCCATGCCCGCCGCTCTGCTGGATACTCAACATCTGCCTAACGAGGTCGGAGTTTAGAAGCTTGTCTTCCTTCCCCTGCGACGCGCTTTGCGCGTAGACAATGTAGCGAGCTAAATCCGAAGCGGTGGTCCACAGTCCCGCCGCCGCCATTTCCGGATACAGGTGCACCTTTCCCGGTATCGGCTTGCCGCCGGCGCGATGCCCCGTTGCTCGCCGAGCGAGCTGTTCCGGCGACAGCGACTGCGAATAAGTACTCTGCTTCATGCCAAGCGGAGTGAGCACTGCAGACTGCATGTACGTTTCGAACGGCATTCCGGAAAGATCGATGACCAGTTGCTGCATAACCGTGTAGCCGCCGCCGGAATAGCGGTAGCGCGAACCGGGTTTGGTATCGAGGAGAATCGCCGCAGTGTTCGCCGGTTTCTCGCCGTTCAAGATTTGCAGGAGCGTCGGCACCTGTACGGTCGAGGAGTAGCCAGGGAAGCCGTGGACTGTCATTCCGGCCGTGTGGCTGAGAAGCCTGCGTAAGGTGACTTTCTCATCGGACATCAACGAACTATCGGGCACCTGCCAGGATTTGAGCCGTGCGTTGACGTCGTCATCCAGTCCGATCTTTTCGTTCTTGACCAGCGTCAGAGCGCCGAGCGCCGCGACCGGTTTGCTGATTGAGCCGGCGAGAAACAACGTGTCATTCGAAACAGGTTTCTGTACACCGGTTTCGATGACACCGTAACTGCGCGCCCAATGCAGTTTGCCGTCTTTAACTACGGCCATGCTGACGGCGGGCACACCATAAGCGGCCATTCTTTCTTGAACCCGCTGCGTCGCGCCGATGCGATCCTGCATCGCGACTATAGGGAGGAGTCCGCTCTCAACCCGTTTGATCTGCGCTTGGACCTCAGCGCTTTCCTGAGCCTGCGCGTGCACACATGGCACGCTCATGAACACAATGCACAAGGCATTTAAAAAACGTGCGCGCATGAAAAGCTCCTTGTTTGGCCATGCAGACGATCCGCTACCGGTGCTTGGAACGACCGCAGTTCTCGTTCATTGCCGACGTGCAGGCGAGATTACCAGACACCGAGGAGGGTATTAGGCGTCCAGAATCGCCGAGCCGCTCACCCTTCGTACGCAGCGGAAGATGACAGGGTTGCAGGACGTAAGCAGGGAATGCCGGTATCCACAGGTACCGCGAGTGCCTACCCAAGTTGTCTACGCGGCGCTTTCAGTGCCTGTGCCGACGACGTCGGGGTGAGCTCGCGGGAGGCGTCTATATCAGTGGTCAGCAGCGTCGGCGGTCCAACGAACGGTCTTCGTCGCAAAACACCATACTGGAGAGTCGCATTGGCTTTACCCATTCGAACCGCGGCCATCGTCGCGACAACACTGCTCGTGGAATTGTTCGCAACCTCGCGCACTCTGAGCGCGACCGAGCGGCCGGCAGTCGCTATCGACGTTGCAGAAATCACGATTGCGGACGTTCGGGCTGCGTTGGAAAAAGGCAGTTACTCGGCCGAGCAGCTTACTCAAGCATTCCTAAATCGAATTGCGGCCTATGACCCTTACTACAATTCGATAATCAGTCTGAATCCCAATGCACTCGCGGACGCGCGACGAATCGATGCACGACGCGGGGCGGGTGAATCCTTGGGGCCGCTTGCAGGTGTTGCGGTCGTGATCAAAGACTCGATCGACATCGCCGGCATGGCGACCACGAATGGTTGGGCGGTGACTGCCGCCGCTGCGGGTGGCTTCGACCTCATTCCGGAACGAGATGCTCCGGTGGTCGCAAAATTGCGAGCAGCGGACGCGATTATTTTGGGTAAGGCGAACCTTTCAGCGCTGTCACGTTCGAGCACATCGGCCAATACAAGTTGGCGCGGTCCAGTATTCAACGCGGTCAATCGGGATATCGCGCCCGGCGGCTCAAGCGCCGGAACTGCCACTGCAATCGGTGCGAGTTTTGCTGTCGTAGGCCTTGGTGAGGAAACCGGCGGATCCATTCAAAATCCGGCGGGAGCGCAAAGCGTCGTCGCGGTCAAACCGACCTTCGCTCTCATTCCCAACATCGGCATGCAACCTTCCAACCTTGAGTTGCAAGATGTCGTGGGTCCGTTTGCACGCACGGTAACCGATGTCGCGATACTTCTTGATGCCATCTCGGGATACACAGTCGAAGATCCGAAGACCGTCGCATCGTTCGGCAACCGACCGGCGCGAGGCTACGCTGCAGGCTTGACGGACAAAGCACTGCGCGGTGCGCGAATTGGCTTATATGGACCGGGTTGGAGCGATCGTGCGCTGTCGCCCGAAACGCAAAAACTCTTCGACGCGGCGGTTGCTGAACTTCGAGCGCAAGGCGCCACAATAGTTCGCGATCCATTCGCCGGTTCCGGCTTTGCCGCCCTGCGCACAAGTGGACCACCGAACAGCCGAGCGGTGTATTTCTACGATTGGGAGGCTTATCTGCAACGCCTCGGTCCGAATGCCGTCGTCAACACACTGTCGGAGTATCGAGCGCTGCCTACAGTGGTGGGATTGAAGACTGCGCCGCATCTTAACGAGGCTGGCGATCTGTTTGGTCCGGGAGGACTGCGCGCACCGAGCCCAGACGATGCGGCTGCAATTGCGCAACTGGAAAATCCGACGATTCCGCCGGACTTGTCTGCGAACTTTGCTTACCGTGAAAAATATCTCGCAGCGTTTCGTAGCGTCATGAAGGCGCACAACCTCGATGCCATGGTGTTTCCACAAGCGCCCGAAGAGTATCCGGGCGTTTTTGCGGGCCAAAGGATGAGCCAGACCGCAGCGGGGATGAATACGCCGAACCTTCCCGGAGTGGTGGTGCCCGCAGGTAAATATGCCAGCGGCACTCCCTTCGCGATCATGTTCGTCGGCGATCTTTGGGCGGAGGGTGCGCTGCTTAACTTTGCCTACGACTACGAGCAAGCCACTCACCATCGCATCGTTCCTAAGCTGGTGACTGAGCCTTATCCAGTGCCGAAGGAAATTCCGCCGGAGCGCTGAGTCGGCGTTCATTCGTGTGCAGCGCGCAGTATCGACGATCGCGTGTTCGCCTGCTTACTGAGCGGCAAAACACCTGGCCGCGCACACAAAGTCACATCGTGATGAACGGCCAGCATTCTTAACCGCAATCGCTAACTACAGCATAAGCGGCTGCAGCGGCGTTGCGTCGATCTCCGATAACTCCGGCCGGCACCTAAAAATAAATCCTTGTCATTCGCCGAGCCCGGGTTGCTTCGGTCCATCCGGCATCAAAAATCCATCCCGATGTGCCGATCGGTCGATCCGTCGCCGGTTGCGGTCCCCCAAGAAAGAAGGATCGATGTCCATATTACGTTAACGCGCTTCGATCAGTGGCGGATGCCAAATGGGTATTCCTCACAGTTCCCAAAAACATCGCGTGACGCCTTTCACATCGACGCGATCCATACCCAAAAATGGGGACGCCGAAAAAATTCCTTCTGAATAGTCTGCGCCCACGTTAAATCGATGCGGGGACTATGTGATGTACGGAATGAAGAGTTTCCCAGGCGACGTCACTGTCGCCGCGAAGGCGGGACGCATATGAAAGCAAAGGTGCTGGTCATTGCGACGCTGTGTGAATTGGCATTACTGAGCGGATGCGCAAGCGTACCCGCAAGTCGTGCGGTGACTTATCAAGACGTGAATTCCGCGGGCACCGTCGCCGGTGTGGGCATCGAAAGCCAAGACATCGTCGGCGTCACCGATCGAATGGTTCGCGACATCCTCTCGAATGCCGCGCTTACGCAACGCGCCACAGCGCCGCGCGTGGTGATGGATGCCGAATACTTTCGCAACGAAAGCGCGCAGCCCATCAACAAGAGCCTGATGACCGATCGTTTGAAGATCAATTTGCAACGCGCGGCGCAGGGGCGGTTGCTATTCGTGTCACGCGAATCGGCGGGCATGGTGGCCAAAGAGCGCGAACTCAAACGCGACGGGATGACCGATTCCGGCACCACGGGGCTGACTCGTGCGCAGGCGGGTGTCGACTATCGGCTCACCGGGCGAATCAACTCGCTCGATGCGCGCAGCAAGTCGAGCGGTACCGTCGAACGCTATACGCAAATATCTTTTGAATTGATCGACATGGAAAGCGGCATCAGCGTGTGGGCCGATATTTACGAATTCAAAAAAGGCGGGCTGGACGATGCCGTGTATCGATAAAAAGCGTATCGATAAAACATACGCTGCGCTCTCCTTGTCGATCGTACTGGCGCTTGGAAGCGCAATCGGCAACGCCGAAGCCGCCACTATCGCCGACATTGTGGAACGCGTCCGCAGCGAATCGCCGGCCGGTGAAAACGGCGAAGCCGCCACGATTCCCCCGGCATTGGTCGATCTCGCCAATCGCGACTTGCGATCGCCGCCGCGCGACCGTGTGCTGAATGAAATGCATGCGGGCGTAGTCGCACTGCAGTTGGGCGCACATCGTTACGCCACGCCGTTGTTCTCGGATGCGCATGCACAAATAGAAACGATCTACGCCAACGATCCCAACGCTGCGAGAGCGCGCAGCACGTTCGTACCGGACGCCAGCAAGGACTTCAAAGGCGACGCCTACGAGCGCGCGATGCTCGGCTATTATTTGGGATTGTCCTACATGTTGAACGGCGATCTTGAGAACGCACGCGCTTCGTTCCGGTGGGGTGAATTTCAAGACACGATGTCGGCGTCCGAGTCGTATCAATCCGACATGGCCGGCCTCCTGTACATGCGTGCCTGGGTCGCCAAATGCCAAGGCGATGCCACGACATCCGCGGAAGAATTCGCCGCCGCGAACCGCATTCGAACCACATTGGCCGTGCCGAACGCCGATGACAATGTTCTGTTGATAGTAGAAAGCGGCTCAAGCCCCGTTAAAGTCGGCTCGGGGAAATACAGAGAGAGTCTGACGTTTCAACGCGGAGCATTGGCGCCGGCCCCCGGCATCTCAGTTACGTACGCCAATCAGACGCTGCCGCTCGGAATTGGAGAAGACGTTTATTGGCAGGCATCCACGTTGGGAGGCCGCGCTGTCGACAAAATTCTGGCGGGCAAAGCCTCGTTCAAACAAGGAGCGGAAACCACGGCGAACGTAGCCGGCGGCATCGCCCAGGCCAGCTTGTTCACCGCGAGTTCCGCGTTGACCTCCGGCAATCTCGATCTTGCAAGAAACCTCACCGGTGTAGCGGGCGCGGGAATGTTAATCGGCTTGGGCGCAAAAATGTTTGCCGAGAAAGCCAAGCCGGCCGCCGACATCAGATTCTGGAATAACTTGCCCGATCAAGTTTGGATAGGCAGCGCCAAATTCAACAAGACGAACTCAGGCGTCGTCTCCTTTAAAGAAGCGTCGGGCGCCGAATCGCACACGCAATCGTTCATCGTGCAACCGAC
>Ga0315910_10003797_pt1 | contig 12725 bp, 11 predicted proteins | sample EdamamesoilMG_FD_204470 | JGI IMG/M metagenome (GOLD analysis project Ga0315910, IMG submission 204470) | Garden soil microbial communities collected in Santa Monica, California, United States - Edamame soil | ecosystem: Environmental > Terrestrial > Soil > Garden | place: USA: California... | reverse complement strand
CCACGGACTGGCCCCTGACGGAGGCCGGCGTGCGCGCGCATGCGACCTTCGAGAACAGCGACAATCCGGGCATGAACTGCGTTTCCTACGCCCCACCGTTCCTGATGGTCATCGGGGACGCGAAAACAATCACGCTGGGAGAGGATGAGATCATCATTCGTACCGAGCTCGAGAGCGCTCGACGGATCATTCATATGAACGAGACCTCGCATGACGGCGCTGAGCCCTCCGTGCTGGGCCATTCAATCGGGCGCTGGGAAGGCGATGTCCTTCTCGTCGACACGGCGCGGTTTGCCGTGCACGGCATGGGCAATGCGCAGAAGCTCCCCTCGGGGCCGGACAAGCGTCTTACAGAGCGCTTTCAGCTGAGTGCAGACGGGACACGCATCTTTTACAGCTTCGAGATGACCGATCCAACCTACTTGACCGCGCCCGTCGGCTATGAGTTCGAGTGGGTCTACTCGCCGGACTTTGAGATGGTTCAGTTACCTTGCGACCGGGAAAGCGCCCAGCGCTATCTGAAATTGCCATAGGGACAGACGAAGCGTTTCGGTCTTCATCGAGAACGTTTTCCTCATCAGTCTCAGGCGAACCGGCTGGACAGGCTAATTCTGCATCGCGACCGCTACGCTGCTGCGCGCGCACGCGTGCCTGAGCAGCTTGCTTTGACGGCTCGTACCTGACACAGCAGCAGCGGCAGGCGATAACCGATGATCTTCCCTGTGCTCTTCCGTGGTAACAGGGACTCAGGAGAAACGGAGACGGGTTCGCAGCGGACTCCCTGCACCCCCGAGCTTGCCTAGAACTTTCGTACCGCTGATGTCCGGGTACGCGGGGCGGTCCTTTTCTAGATGGAGTCGACACCTTTCCACTATCGGCATGGCATATCCTTAGCCAATGCGATCGTCTATCCATTTGCTGGTCGTTATCGCAGTGTTCGGTACAGCCGGCGTCGCTCGAGCCCAAGACGAAGCCCAGGTCCAAGACTGGCCGCGGTTCCATATCGGCGGAGCCGTCAGCGAATCTAACTTGTTGGTCTGGGATTGGGCCGATTCCGGCCTTCCAGAGCGCTTCTGGGGCAACGACTCGGTGGAGTCCGGCACGGCGTGGAAGATAGCCGCAAGTTTTCGGCCAGTCCGCATCGTTGGAGTGGAGTTCCAGTTTATCGACTTTGGCGAGGGGACCGAACGCGCCACCAGTGGATGGAGTCTCGGGGGCGGTCAGGTACCAACAAATAGGGAACGAAGCAGTTCTCTGAACGCCAGTGCCGAGGCGAGAGTCCTGAGCGCTCTTCTCTTCGTCCCCGAGCAATTACCGTTGATCGACGTATATGGAAAGATCGGCATAGCAGACCTTGACGAATCGATTATTGCCAACGCGACCGAATACGTTTGCACGCCGCTCTCGATTTGTCGCAGCGATTTTAGTTCCGAGCTTCGCCAAAGCGACGTGGGTCCTTACGTCGGATTCGGAGCCCGCATCAAGGTCGGCGCGGCGGCGGGGGTTCGCGCTGAGCTGGAGGCTGTTGATCGTGACGGCGGAGATCCAATGACGTTCCTGTCCGTGGGCATCGCGTGGGAGCACTAGGCCGAGCGCTATAGACCGGAGCAGCGGCGACGGTAGGGCTTTAGCTTGAGTTCGCCCTTGCAGCGGTGCGCATTCTCGATCCACCGCTCATGCCATTAGCCGGTCAATGAAACCGCTGATGCAGTTTTCGCACCGCTAATTCAACGCGGCGTCATGCCCACACCGCCGCTCCGTACTATGCGCCACCCCTCTCAGGCGCATCATAAAGCACATGTTTCGTCGTAGCATGACTCGTTCCCTCCACCATCGCAGTTGGCTAACGCTGCTCCTCGTCACGCCGGCCGGTGTCGCATACGCGGGCGCTATCTCGGTCGACATCGTCGACGCCGTGACTACAAGACCCCTGGCAGGTGTGACGGTAACTGTCGAATCCAGAAGCGGTGAATCTAGGAATGTGGCAACGGGTTCTGACGGGTCGGCTTACTTCGAGGATCTGGCCGACGGGTTCTACGAGTTCCGCGCTGAAGCGGACGGTTACGTTCCGGGTGTAGAACCCGCCGTTCGGATCATCGAGCGCAGGACGGAGCGGCTTCGTTTCGAGCTGCAGCCGCAAGCGGCTTCCGTCGATGAGGTCGTCGTCGTGGGCCGGGCCCGAGGAGCCGATCCCGACGGCTCGGCAGCGGACCGCTTCCTGACGCGCGACGAGCTGCGCAACGCGCCCGGCAGCGGCAGTGACGTGATGCGCGCCCTGGTCGGCCTGCCGGGAGTGGTGTCGAGCGGGGAATTCGCGAGCTTCTCGGTGCGCGGCCACGGGCCGAAAAACAATCTCATATTCATCGACGGCTTCCCGTTCCCGCAGGTCGCGCATTTCGAGCAAACGCTCGGTAAGCAGTCCGACATCGTGAACGGAGGCCGCTACTCGATATTCGCCCCGAACGCGGTGACGGGCGCCGAGTTCTCACCCGGCGGGTGGAGCGCCGAATTCGGCGGCCGTAAGGCGTCGCTGCTCCAGTTCGAGGTCGCGGAAGGTGCGCCGTCGCCGGTGGGCCGCCTGCGACTGGACCTCGCGGGGGTCGAGACAATGTACGAGGGGCCGAGCGGCTTTCACGACGATACGTCGATGTTTGTGCAGGCGCGGCGCTTCGACTTCGGCAAGTTCTTCGAGACCATTGAAGAGGACGATTTGGGTTCGCCGGTGTCGAGTGACCTGATCTTCAAGACGACAACGCGTCTGAAGAACGACGACATCGAATTCTTGGCCATTGTCGCGCCGGAAACATACGAGCGGACCGTCGACAACGTCGTCGCTGGGAGAGAGAAGGCAGAAGGAGCCGCGGATCTGACGCTGCAGGACGACGAGCAAGATCTAATGCTGACGGGAGTCACCTGGCGGCGGCGATTCGGCACTGACGGCGAATGGACGAACCGAGCGTACTTCCGGGAGAGCGATAAGGTGTCCTCGGAGGGCGAAGCGAATTACGACCTCGTGCCCGACGGCACCCCGGCCGACCAGGTGCCGGTGCGGGAACGCCTGCTGACGGTGACCGAGAAGGACTCGGAACTCGGCTGGCGCAGCGACATCACGGTTGGCAACGCTCTGGGCCGCTTCTCCGCTGGCTTGAACCTCGTGAATACCGATCTCGATTACTCAACCACGTTGCGCGAAGACTGGATTCGCTTCATCTACGAATCGGACGACCCTCGCCCGCCCGGCGCGAACTACATAGTCCTGCAACCGGCCGAGATCAATTCACGGTACCTCCAGAGCGAGACGAACTATGCTCTGTACGGAGAACAGGTGTTCGACTGGGGACGAGCCAGTCTTCGAACAGGCTTGCGCCACGACTATGATGGGTTCAGCGACGAGAGGCTCTTATCGCCGCGTATCGCTTTCAACTATGAGCTTTCGCCGTCTTTGCGCCTTTCCGCGACGACCGGTGTGTTCTACGAATCGCCGAGAAATCTCGCCCGCGCTCTCGATCCGGCTAACTTCGGGCTGAAGAACGAGAAGCTCACTCACGTCGGCGCGGGACTGGATTTTCGAATCGGCGAGAATCTGAATCTATTGGTGGATGCGTATTCCCAGAGCATCGACAAGCGCCTGGTGGAGGGAAGTCGGGTGTCCGGCAAGATCACCAACGATGGCGAAGGCACCAACCGCGGCGTCGACGTCGTGTTTACGCGCGCGTTCGCCAATGGTTTTGCTGCCGATTTCGTCTATTCCTGGAATCAGTATCGCGTCGATGACAATGACGGTCGCGGCGAGTACGACTGGGATTTCAATCGCGTTCATTTCGCCGCTCTCGGCGGCCGCTGGGAGCTCAACGAGCGCTGGCAGATTGCGGCACGCTGGAGATACGGATCGGGACAACCGGGATTCCGGTTCATCACGCATGATGATGTCCTGGCACCGGACCTACCCGTGCGGTTCTCGCAGGAGATCACTGAAACGAACGTCGGTCGCGAGGACGCGTTTAATGCGCTGGATTTTCGGGTCGACTACCGGCGCCCGCTCGGCCGACTGGACCTAGTTCTGTTCCTGGACGTTCTGAACTTGAATGGCGGACCGGCCGGCTTGCCCGACGAGTTCGACATACTGACCGGGCAGACGATCAAGGAAGACGAGGAGACTTTGCCGCTGTTCGGACTCACCTTCGAGTACTCCTGGTAACTTCTTGGACACTACGTATGAATCGCAACGCCGTAGTCAGTAACGGAACAGTCTTCGGAGCCTGGGCGCTGGGGCGCTCCATCGCGGTCGTCGGTGCTCTCCTCGTCATTACCTTCGTGGTGATCGAGCCAGAGGCCAGCTGGGGTTTGGGCATAGCGGCAAGAACGGTCTTCTGGGTGATTCATGTAGGGCTCGGACTTGTAGCCCTCTACATCGCAAGCTGGCTCGTTCTGCCGCACATGATGAAATCCTTGCCGGCGTGGCTCGTATTGCTAGTCGCTGGGACCGGTGGTGCGTTACTGATCGCGCCGGTGAGCTACCTAGTGGAACAGGCGCTGCCGGTCACGCTCCGCCCTCTCCAAGACGAGGACGAGTGGCTATATGTCTTCGCCAGCCGCGGTTGGTGGCAAGCCATTGCAGCCGAGTTCCTCCAGCTTGCACCGGCAACGCTGGGTTTCTGGATGATCATCAATCTGCCGTTTTTGGCGCATCGCCGATCGTTCGACGATGCACGCGATCCCAACGTCACCGGCTCGGCCGAGCCGGTCGATCTCGACAAAACGGAAGCGGGTCGCTACGCCGAATCCGCCCGGGCGGAGTTCATCAGCCGGTTGCCCGAATCGCTGGGGACGAACGTCATTGCGATTTCTTCCGATCTTCACTATCTGCACGTCTACACGGACCTCGGGCGCTGCATGATTCTCGGTTCTCTGCAGCAGGCCGCGGATGCCATGGGGGAAGCCGGCTTGCGCGTCCATCGAGCGCACTGGGTAGCGCGACGCGCCATCGTGAAAATCGTCAAGAACGGCCATCAATGGTACTGCCTGCTCTCCAACGACCTGAAGATACCGATTAGCCGCCGCAACAAATCTACGGTCGCGGGCTGGTTCGGCCATACGACCCGAATCGTCCCAGTCAGGAAAAGCAGTACGGACGCGAATTGAGCATCCGCGGCAGGCGATCCGTTCAGGTGGACATGCGGCCAGCGGCTTTTCTCGACACTGAGCCAAACTGGGGAAATCGCGTCCGACGGCGATTCGAATCGGTTGTGCAAGGTGGGCGCGAAGCGCGTTCAATACGATTTCGCTGGCGTGTTCCCAAAACTACGCGACCGCGCGCGCTTAAACAGACAACGATCTATCCGTCAGTTGCCGCGAACGCGCGCCAATGCGTTCACGAACTCCAGCTGTTTCAGCACGGGATCGTTCGTCACGTTCGACTTCAGGGCGAGCAGTATGATGAAACCCTCATCGAGTTCGTGGTTGGCCGCCTTCTGCGCCGCAAGCTCGAGCGATTCCAGCGCACGTGTCTCGTCGCCTATCGCGAGATAGGCCATCGTCCATCCGCCAGCGCCGGGCGGTGCCCCTGCATTCGCGGCCTGCTTGATCTCCTCGAAAATGCGGGCGGCGTCATCCTGACGGCCTGCTCGCGAATACGCGTAGGCCCAGGGCCCTAGCAATCCGATCGGACGAGTGCCGGCGGCGAGCTGTTCTGCGGTTTTTATCAGCGTCGGTGCCGCGGTGGCATTGTCGCGTCCGATTTCCATGAACGCGAGCCAGTGCCAGTACAAGGGATTACTGGGTGCGTCGTCGATCACCTCTTCGAACTCCGCGGCCGCGGCATCATGTTGGCCGGCATAACCGAGCTCGAAGGCATAGAGCGCGTTCGCGTCAACCGGATCGAGCTCGCGGGCACGCTCAGCGAGCGCGATGGCCTCGCGATGGCGGCCGCTCGCCGATAATAGGTGCCCGTAGAAATGCCAGCTCATGACCGATGTCGTTGGGACAAGCTCAGTTGCTAGCCGAAGCGCTGCCTCGGCGTCCGTCCATCGCCAGGTGACGAAGTCCAGCACTCCAAGCGCCGTATAGGCATCGGGAGAGTCAGCGTTCAGATCAATGGCGCGCCGCGCATGAGCGCGCACCAGTTCGTCAACCTCGGCACGCCGAACCGGGGTCTGGGCCGGGCCATTAGTGGAATTGATGAGGCTCAATGCGTAGCGCAAGGCCAGCGCTCCGTGGGCGAGCGCAAAATCCTCGTCGCGGCGGATCGATTCCTCGAGCATGCCGATAGCGGGTGCGTCGTCTTGGCTGAGCGCCCCCAGATACAACGCGTACGCGTCTCGCGAATCAGTAGGCGCATGCGCGATGCGGGCCTGCTGGTCGCCCGTCCCATAGCTGTGACAGAACGCGAGCCCGGTTGTCGTCACGATCACGCAGAGCAGCGCAAACCCGAGATACGGCAAGCGACGCCGGCGACCGCCTGAAGGCTCGATGACTGGATCGGTTTTGTCCGCCTGCGGCGAGCCGAGGGTCTCCACGGCGGGAATCAGGCGGTAACCGTGACCGCGCACGAGGCCGACATAGCGAGGTTGGTCCGCATCATCGCCTAGAGCGTCGCGCAGTAACTTGACCCGTTGCGTCACCGTCTCCGGACTTGTCGTCCGCCCGCGCCAGAGGCGCTGCACGAGCTCATCGTGCGTGACAACGTTTGGCGCGCTCCGGACCAGTTCGAGCAGGAGCGAATACGTCAGTCGGCCGAGCTCGATCGACTGCCCGTGGCGCGTCAGCTCGCGACGTCCGGGATCCAGCACAACGTCGGCGATTCGAAACTGCATCGGTGCCTGATTTGGACTTATGTGACGATTTTTCTGGTTCTTTGGCGCGCTTTGGGCCGTTCTTCACGCGAGCGCGCTCGCACCGCTCTAACGTCAGCCGATGGTCCGGTCAAGGCGGACCCCAGTCAATAGATGACGCAGGCAATCGACGAGGAGAGTGGCCGTGACCAACCACAATGAGACCCGAAGACATGTTCCGGAAGCTTGTGCCGGACCGCGTCATGGTTGGCGCCGCATTGCCGCGGCCACCGCGCTTGCGATCCCCTCGCTCGCCTTGGTGTTGAGCGCTTGCTCAGTGGATTCCGTACGGATGCCCGTCGCCACACTCTCCGAGGCTGACGGCACCGTTTGGCTGCCTGCCGACGCGGTCAGGTATTACCGGTGCGACGGCGGTCTGAAGTTGTTCTGCGATACCACGCTCAGCAAGCTCTCGGATCAACTCTGCCGGTGCGTCCGCTAGCGCGCCCGCTCAGCGATCCGTTCCTGCCTTCGGGGCGGGTGCGTTGGCCGCCGGATCGGGGGCCTGCCCGAATCGTCAAGAACGGACGTGAGTTGAGCATCCCAGGCAGGCCGCCTGCTAATTCGGCCAGGGGGGATCACTGGTCGCCGAAATTGAAGATGTCCTCTTCTTCGGGCCGCTTCATGCCTTGCTCGAAATATTTTTCCCAGAGCTGCGCCCAGGGTCGCCCGAACATGTCGGGCACTTCGTACTCGAACTTGGCGCCCGGCGTCAGAGGCGTGGAATGGCCGGCGACGGGGAAGATCGTCGCGACACATTCGATGAACGGCGGCGGATCACCTTCTTCGAAGCCGGAGACACGCGCGTAATTCCGTACGATGCGGATCGGCTCCACGAACGCTTCCGGGTCGTAGAAGATCGATTCGTGGTTCAGGGCCGTGACGTTGCCCGCATTGTCGCGAACCGGCGTGTAGATCTCGATCGTCTGCAGCTTGCTCGAAAACTCGAACACGCCGTGGCCGGCCCAGCCCTGAACGTTAGATGTCCATGTGATCAGCGCGTCCTTGTCCCAGAACCCGATCGTCTCGCCGTACCAGCGCGGCACGGCCGGGCCCAGACGTGGAACACCGCCCTTCTCGACGTCCTCCATGTTGAAGGTGCGGCCAACGTGGATGTTCGTGACGAAGTTGTCGGCCACGCCTGCCTCGATGTGGACCAGCGAGGGAGTGACGATCACTGTCTGCGAGAACTGGATCGCGGCTGAGTACCAGCGCCGCATGAATCCTTCGGGCCAGCAATATTGCGACGGCCACTGCGGCGCGTTCGTGTTTCCCTGGTGGTACATGTCTTGGACGAAGCGCTTCTGGTATTCCGGCGTCAGTACGGACAAGACGGTCGGGAGCTGCACCCCGAGCATTGCGGAATACCAGTTGTCGACGAAACCACCCGGCGCATAGCGGCCGTTGATTTCGCCGGGCACCGTGGCATACGTGTGCTGCGTGGGACCACCGCGCCTTTTCGTTTCCGCGAGCAGCGCCTCATAGTGCTCCTGCGCGGTCTTGAACCCGTACGGGCTCACGATGCCCTCGCGCGGGTAGTCGCGATCGCAATATCCCCATGCGGCGGAGCGCGGGGGATCCTTGCCGATCAGCGAGCCGCTCAACGCGCCTCGCTGTGACTCGAGCGCCAGCGGGCTGTTGCAGCGGAAGTACCGCTTGTCGGTCCAGAGCGCGCGATCGGAATAAAAGTCCTTCGACGTGAACAGGTCGATGGGCAACGGCTGCACACCCGGCGGGACCGCCCCGTCGGACGCAGCGACGATGCGCATGGGACCGAAGGCAAACGGGCCGACGAAAATACGGCTGAGTGTTTCCATGGTCCGCTGCATCTCCGCAGGATCTGCGTTTGCAGCGGCAGGGCCGATCGGCAGTGTTGCGGAGGGCAATGCCGCGGTCACCGGCATGCCACGGCCCACGCTCTTGAATCCCGGATCGGCAACTTGCTGGGCACTCACGCTTGCAACGAGCGTGGTTGCCAATACAGCGGCGGCAACAGCGAATCCGAAATATCGTTTGGTCTTCATTAGTATTCCAAGGCTCCCAGGTAAAATCAGCGGGCGCGGTTCGAACGTCGGGGTGTTGGCGGAGAGGCGCTGGGTTCCGCTGCCGGTTCCGCGTTCGCCGCGACATAGTCGGCGACGGCTGCTTCGACGCGTTGCTTGATCTCGTCGAGGATATAAGCGCCGTCTCTGTCTTCCGCTACACCGAGCCCGCTATAGCTGTTCAACGAGAAGCGCGCGAGATCCGCGCCTTGCCGGCCGATGAAGTCCACGTCCGTACGAAACGCGACGCCGCCGCCGAGGCACGCGACGTTGACGTATAGCCACGGGGGTGCCAGCGGAACCTCGACCTTGGTCGGATCGAGCGGCGCCACCTGAAACCGAGTCAACACGCCTTCTGCCATCTGGCGTACCGTCGCGGCGTCGACTGGACAGTCGCGCGTTTCGACCAATAGCGGCAGCTCGTTGGAGTTCGCGCGTCTCATATACGGCCACGGATCGGCCGCAACCGACGACGCGGCGAAAGCTGTGAGTGCGAGAAACGGAAGCTTGAGCACGAGCACTATTGCGCCGATACGCACGCGAAATTAGCAGCATCATCGATGCTGCCGCTGCCGTCGTATCGCGCCACCTCGGGGTATGGGCACAGCGGTCTCGTGCGAACGGTTTTGCCGTCGACGATCTTTGCCGCCTGAATTTGCGACGGGGGTTCGCCGCGCTCCACCCACGCCTCGAGCGCGCCGAGCCCATCGAACACGTCCGGACCGGCGCCACCTCTGCAATGACTCACGCCGGGCATCAGAAACAGACGGTGGAAGTCCTGCACGTCTCGACGCGCCTCCACGGACGTCGAGCCGCCGACCGTCGCCACCACGCTGTTGAAGTAGTCGATGCTGTTGTACGGCGTGATGCCCCAGTCCGCCCAGCCGTGATACTGGATGAGCTTACCGCCGCGATCCCGAAACGGCCGAAGATCGGGGTTGTTCGAGTTCAGCAGCTTGCCGACATGCTGGTCCGCGTACGCGACGTCGCGCTCGAGATCCATCGACGCGTAGCTCCACGTTGGATCCTTGAAAACGAAATAGCGGTACAAGGACTCGGCCCACGCGACTTGCCCGGTGTTTCCGAGGTAGCCCCCGGCCATCAGGTTCCAATTGAGCTCGCTGCCGTGCGGGAAGCCCGGAAAGATCTTCGATCCGTCCCTGCGCCGGATGTCCGCATACAGTTTCTTGACGGCCTGAACTTGCGGCTGCGTCAAACACGTCGCCGAGTCGCCGCTCGAGCACGCGAGTTCCTGCGGATCGAACCGGCAGACTCCTGGATTCTCGATGAGCCCATCCTTCGCACCGTCCTGTGCGTCGCACGCAGCGAGGACGGCCTCGTGAAGCAACGGCAGCTTGTTGTGCGGCTTGATGAGACTCGTGGCCGGATCGACTTCCGTCGCAAGCCCGAACGAAATCTGCGCAGCCTGCAGGTGCGTAATGAAGTTGGCGGGGGCGCCGGCCAGAATTCCATCGTAGTCGTTCGGATAGCGCTGCGCTTCCGTCATCGCTTGAAAGCCGCCGCTCGAGCATCCCGTGAAGTATCGATGCTCGGCGGGTCGTCCGTACACGCTCTCGACGATCGCCTGCGACTTCACGGACATCTCGTGAATGCCGCGATGCGCCCAGTCCTCGACGATCTGCTGATTCGGGGCTCCGTTCACCAACGCCCATGTGCCATCGTCCGCTTCACTCTGGTGACCGGTGTCCGTTCCTCCGACGGCGTAGCCCCTGTCCAACGATTGCGCCATCGGGGTGTACGGCAACTTTCCGTAGAACGCACCGAGACCCAACCCCTGGAAACGGCCGTTCCAGTTCTCGAGCGGCATCCACGTCTCGAAGTTGATCGCGGGCTCGACAACTCCGACGACGCGACAAAACGATCGATGGACCTTCACGGGTGCATTAAGGCCGATTCCCTTCTCGGTGCCGGGAACGGCGTGCTCGCCGTTCACATGAATTGCTTCGGCGCGAATGATCTTGGTTTGCGGCAGCGTGAGTCGGGCAATGTCAGAGCACGCCTGCTCGACATTGCGCGCGGGCTGGGCGTGCGAAGGATCGGCAGCAAAGACCACCGACAGCAACGAAGCCATGAGGGAAGCAAGCGGTCGTTTTCTTGCAAGCATAGAGCGCTCCCGTCGTGAGCTGATTGAGGCCGCCGAAAACCCCGAGTGTGGCGCGCCGCCACGAGATCATAATACCGTGCGGCCATCACCCCGGCCGCATGCGACGCAACGACATCATCTCGGGGTAGCTGTAGATCGCGCTCTGCGCCGGAGGATGCAGCGCGGCAGCCACCATCGCTTCGGCGATCTCCGTCGTCCGGATCGAACGAAACTTCGCCGGCGTTACGAGTGCAAAAAGCGGCAGCAGAGCCGAGAGCAGCCATGGCGTATGCCGAGAGCCGAGAATCATCGCAGGACGAAAGATGCTGACGACGGGCGGGCCCTGACTCGTCACAGCGGCTTCGGACTCGCCTTTGACGCGAAGGTAGCGCGGCATGCCTGCGGCGCCGGATCCGGTCGTCCTGGCATTGACGTCCGCACCGACCGACGACATGAACGCCAAGTGTCGAACCTTGCCTGACGCCTTCAGGCCTCGCGCGAACGCAGCATTGAGCTCGACGTCCACGGCGCGATGTTCATCCAAAGAGAGCTTCGCCGTGCCGGCCCCCACTCCCAAGACACTGAACCCGACCACCTCACCACTGAGCTCGCGCAGTGCGTCGACGGCGGCTTGAAAGAGTTTGTCCGGCTTCATTTCCGGCACGAGCCGCTCTTCCACTTGTGGGCCTAATTTCAGATCGAGCGGCCGTCGCGTCATGACGAGAATCCGGCTGAAACCGCCGCAGCGGACGACTTCGGCCAGAAGGGCCTGGCCAACGGAGCCCGACGCTCCCAAAATAACCGCCGTTCTACCAGCCATACCGCGCGAGCGCCGCCCTTCCTCGAAGTTCTACGTGATCCAAGATCCTATCTTCTATCTGCTGGCTGCGCCTGCAGTCATCCTGCTCGGCTTTTCGAAAGGCGGGCTCGCGGGCGTCGGATCCCTGGCGCTACCGCTCATGGCGCTCGTAATCGATCCCGTGCAGGCCGCGGCCATCCTGCTGCCCATACTGATCGCTCAGGACGTCGTGGGCGTCTGGTCGTTCCGGCGCCATCTCGATTGGTACGTGCTCGGGTGGACGTTGCCCGGCGCAACGATCGGCATTCTGATCGGCTATCTGTTCGCAGCGCGTGTCTCGGCCGCGGGCGTCATGGCGCTGCTCGGCATCATCTCAATCGCGTTTGGCGCCTATCGCCTGTGGTTGGGACGACGCGGCGCGCCCAAGACGACCAGCACTCCATCGCCGGGCTGGGTTGGGTCGCTGGCCGGCGTCGCTTCCGGCTTCACGAGCCAGATCGCGCACGCGGGCGCGCCGCCATTCCAGCTTTGGGTGCTACCGCGCCGTCTTCCGCGCGACATGCTCGTCGGCACGTGGGCCGTGTACTTCGCCGCGCTCAACTGGATCAAAGTGCCTGCGTTCGCTGCGCTCGGCCAGTTCACCCGCACCAACATGCTGACGGCTGCGGCGCTTCTTCCTGTGGCGATCGTGTCGACGTTCGCGGGCGTCTGGCTCGTGCGCCGCATCGACGGCGAACGTTTCTACAAGATCATCTATTGGCTGATGATCTTGGTCGGCGTCATCCTGATCGGTGAAGCCACGCTCTGATCGATCGACGAGCCGCGGCGGCGACGCGCGCGCAGGTACAGCTCCGCGACGATCAGGTTCGGCACCCACGACAAGAACGCAATCACGCGGTACGCGTCATCGACCTCGACGGGCAGCGCCTGCGAGATCGGCAAATACACAC
>Ga0315910_10003796_pt1 | contig 12726 bp, 10 predicted proteins | sample EdamamesoilMG_FD_204470 | JGI IMG/M metagenome (GOLD analysis project Ga0315910, IMG submission 204470) | Garden soil microbial communities collected in Santa Monica, California, United States - Edamame soil | ecosystem: Environmental > Terrestrial > Soil > Garden | place: USA: California... | reverse complement strand
CGCGCAGCTATCTTTCGCAGATCCTGCAGATCACCGGCGGCAACGTCAGCCAGGCCGCGCGCCTGGCCAAGCGCAACCGCACGGACTTCTACAAGCTGCTGTCCCGCCACCAACTGACGCCCGAGGACTTCAAGTCGCGCTGACGCCTGCCAGGCTTTCCGAAGCCCCAAACAAAAACGGCGCTCCGAAGAGCGCCGTTTTCGTTTCGATCGTTTGAGATCGGAGTCGGCTGTCAGATCATCGCGTTGCGACGACGACGCATCACCGCGAGGCCGATGAGGCCCGCGCCGAACAGGGCGAGAGTGCCCGGCTCCGGCACGCGACGGTGCGTCAGGCGGATCACGAGATCGTCATGATCATCGTCACGGTTGGCACCCGAATCATCCCAGAGCAGCCAGGCCGTGCTGCCACCGTCGCTCAGCCACATGCCGATCGACTGGAAGCTGTTCCAGCGCGAGGTGTTGTTGGCGGAGTTCGAGAGGCAGGCGCCCACGCTCACGGCGCAGAACTTGAAGTTCAGCGAACCCTCGGTGGCCGCGACCGTCGCGACGTCACGCTCCTGGAAGCTGCGGTAGCCCTGGTTGTCCAGGACCTTCGAGCCGTTCCAGTAGAAGGTGTTGCGGTAGGCGGCTTCGGCCGCGAAGAAGTCGATGTCGATGACGTCGTCCGCGCCCACGTCTTCCAGGCCCAGGGTGCGGCCCAGCACGAACTGCGGCACGGCCGCGGAGTTGAGCGCGCCGCTGAAATCGTTGCTGCCCGGCAGGTTGATCGGCGAGGTGCCGGCCACGTCGGTAAACACGAATCCCGCGTTCGCGGTGGCGCCCGCAGCGAGTGCCATGACGGCAGCAAACGCGCGGATCTTGTTCTTCAGAAGCATGTGAGACCCCCAGGTCGTCTTGTTCAATGGTTAAGGCTGCCCTAGTTAGAGCAATTAGCGCGCCACCCCCCGCCTTTTCCTTGTGTCTCAACCAGTTACACCTCCATCGCTGCTGTGCAACCAAAGCGGGAGGGGCAATGTGTAACGGTTTTCGACACCGGGTGTCGGATTTCCATGGCCAAAAGGCAGTTCGCGCGTAACCTCGGGAATTACTTCACATATCTCGTCGAAGAGGTCACCGATAATACGAACCCCTTGCGCGACCCGAAGGACACTCTGGCGGAAGCCGCTGGCGCGCAAATCGACTGATGACCGAACCCGTACTCCTTCGAAACAGTTTCACCTTCGCCTTCCTGACTATCCTGCAGGCCGTCCTGCCGCCGATGGTCGCGCTGGCATCGCTGTTCCTCATCGGCGAGATCCTGGGTGGCCTGGATCCCACCTCGACCGCCGTGGTGATCATTGCCACCCTGTCGCTGACGCTGATCCAGAAGCCCCCGGATCTGAACGAACAGCTCACGGTGTCCCGAACGCCAGTCGTGGTCAACGCGGTGGTCCGCTGGCTGCTGCTGCTGTTCATGTTCCTGGTGGTCGGTTACGCCACGCGATCGCTCGAAAGCCTCGACAGCCGCGTGTTCCTGACCTGGGCCGGCGCGACCCCCGTGGTACTCGTGGTCGTGAGCCTGCTCATGCAGACCTGGATGCGGCACCTGCTGCTGACCTCGTCACCGCCGCGCAAGGCAGTGGTCGTCGGCCTGACCCAGACCAGCCGCGAACTCGCCCGGCGACTCGGCAAGTCGGGCAAGGGCCGCATCGTGCTCGAAGGCTTCTTCGACGACCGCAGCGATGAGCGCCTCGGCCTCACCAGCCAGGACCGGCTGATCGGCAAGCTGGACGCGATGGCCGCGTTCGTCCAGGCCGAACGCATCGACGTGATCTTCATCGCGCTGCCCATCCGCCATCTCAAGCGCGTGATGAACCTGCTCGACCAGCTGCACGACACCACCGCGTCCATCTACTACGTGCCCGACGTGCACGTGTTCGATCTCATCCAGTCACGCTCCACCGAGATCCACGACATCCCCGTGGTGGCCATGTGCGAGACGCCGTTCTACGGCTACCGCGGGCTCATCAAGCGCGTCACCGACATGGTGATCTCCGCCGGCGCATTGCTCGCGTTGTCGCCGGTACTGCTCGTGGTCGCACTGCTGGTCAAGCTGACATCGAAGGGCCCGGTCATCTTCAAGCAGCGCCGCTACGGCCTCGACGGCCACGAGATCAGCGTCTACAAGTTCCGCTCGATGAAAGTGATGGATGATGGCGCGCACGTGAAGCAGGCATCGAAGGACGATCCGCGCCTCACGCCCATCGGTGGATTCCTGCGCAGGTCGTCGATCGACGAACTGCCGCAGTTGATCAACGTCCTGCAGGGACGCATGAGCCTCGTCGGGCCACGGCCGCACGCGGTCGCGCACAACGAGGAATACCGCAAGCTCATCAAGGGCTACATGATCCGGCACAAGGTGATGCCGGGAATCACGGGCCTCGCACAGGTGAACGGCTGCCGCGGCGAAACTTCGAAGCTCGAGGACATGGAAGCGCGCATCAAGTACGACCTCGAGTACCTGCGCCGTTGGACGCCCATGCTCGATTACCAGATCATGTGGCAGACCGCGATGAAGCTGCTGCGGGACGACAAGGCGTACTGATTCCGACGCCCCTGCGGGCATGGACGCCGATCCCGCGCGGCGAAGCCGATTTCACTTAATTCCGCGGCCCGAAAGGCCATTGCGCGCTACTGATGCGCAAATTTGAAGAACGACCGATGACCGCACTGTGAACGCACGTCACAAATGTTCACTGGGCCACACTTTTATGACCGAGCCACCCCTAAGGCATTGATCTAGTGCGATGGCGGGGCGAGAGTGCGACCCCAGAACAAATGCAATCGGTCGCGGCACAGGTCTTGCTTTGGTCCCTGTGTGCAAGCTGATCGACCAGTCCAGCAGAGAGAACTCAAAGGAATGACCCCGTGGCCGCAGTAATCGAGTCGGTCTCCAATCTCGTCGCCGATGCGGAAGTGCGCCGACGCGTGCGCTTCGGGAACATCGAGCCCGCGGTCCTGGCATTCCTCAAGCAGCTCGATCCCGCGATGACGGTGCTGTCGCTGTTCGCCTGCGCGCTCGTGCTCGGCCAGCGCATCACCTACATCTACCTCGGCCTCGGCCTGCTGACCTATCTAGTCGCCGCGCCCATCTTCGGTCGCGTCAACAGCGACGACTCCGTGTTCAAGAAGATGCCGCTGGCCAGGACCTTCTCGCGCGTGTTGTGGCCGTGGGCGCTCATCGTCGCCATCGTGCTGGTGCTGGGATTCGCGTTCAACGTGACCGAGCAGTTCTCGCGCACCGTGATCCAGAGCTGGATCCTCGTGACGCCGCTGGCCCTGCTCGCGGTGCACGCGTTGCGCCACCGCACCCAGAGCCTCATCGAGAACGGCGCGAGCGGCTCGCGCTACGTGGTCATCGGCGCGAACCGCATGGGCTTCGAGCTCAGCCGCCGCCTGCCCGCCAAGGGCTTCCTGGGCTTCTTCGACTTCCGCAGCGCGGACCGCCTCTCGCAGGCCATGGGTTCGCGCTTCAAGGATGGCCGCGACCTCGTCGGCCACTGCCGCGACGTCGCGCGCTTCGTGCGCGCCAACAACGTCACCGATGTGTACATCGCCATCCCGATCAGCAACGTGCCGCGCATCGCGGAGGTCATCCAGCAGCTGCGCGACACCACGGCGTCCATCTACTTCATCCCCGACGTGTTCGCCTTCGACCTCATCCAGGGCCGCCTGGTGGATATCGACGGCGTGCCCGCCCTCTCCGTCTGCGACACGCCGTTCTACGGCATGGACGCGGTGCTCAAGCGCGCTTTCGACGTGGTCGCCACCTCGCTCATCCTGGTGGGCGCGTCGATCCCGATGGCGCTGATCGCGCTCGGCGTGAAGATGACCTCGCACGGCCCCGTGCTGTTCCGCCAGCGCCGCTACGGCCTCAACGGCGAAGAAATCAACGTCTACAAGTTCCGCAGCATGACGGTGTGCGAAGACGGCGCCGTGGTCACGCAGGCCAAGCGCAACGACGCACGCATCACGCCGTTTGGCGGCTTCCTGCGCAGGACTTCACTCGATGAACTGCCGCAGCTGTTCAACGTGCTGCAGGGGCGCATGAGCCTGGTGGGCCCGCGTCCGCATGCCATCGCGCACAACGAGCAGTACCGCAAGCTCATCAGCGGCTACATGATCCGCCACAAGGTGAAGCCGGGCATCACCGGCTGGGCCCAGGTCAACGGCCTGCGCGGCGAAACCGACACCATCGAGAAGATGAGCTCGCGCGTGAACTTCGACATCGACTACCTGAAGCACTGGTCGCTGATGCTCGACTGCAAGATCCTGCTGCGCACGCTGGCGATCGTGCTGAAGCGCGACAACGCGTACTGAGCCCCTTTCGGGGCCGTCCAATCCGGAATGTCGAGTGACGCGCCCGGGGCTCAGCCCGGCGCGCCTTCCTGCTTGCCGATCAGCCCGGGTGCATCGTCGCGATCCGCTACGCCCTCGAGGATGTAACGGCGCAGGGAAGTGATCAGCTTGCGATCCGCATACGGCGAGATGGTGGCCGCCTGCGCACCGCTGCCCGCGGCACGCTGCAGCGTGGCCGCCAGCACGGTCTCGTCGTCGGCGACGTAGACGTTCTGCCGGCCCGCGAAACGCGACGCCGTGGCCATCTGGTGCTCGTTGCGATGCTCACCGAGTGAAGCTTTGCGAGCCATGATCACGATGGGCTTCGCATTACGCAGCGCGCCGATGATCGAACCCATGCCGGCGTGCGCGATGATGAGATCGGCCTGGGCAGTCAGTTCGTCGAACCGGCCCGGTGCGATGAACTCATCCCATTTGAAATGCCTGGGGCGGTAGCTGTCGGGACCGATGGCGCCGATCTGGCCGACGACATCGGTACGTCCCGTGGCTGCACACCAGGCATCCACGGCGCGCGTCAGCCGGCAGAACGGCAGTTGGGACCCGACGGTCAGCAGGATCAAAGCACCGCTCCCATGTACAGCGGGGCCGGCGACTTGTCGTTCGAATCCGCCAGGTGTGGCCACTGGGTGAGCCAGAGGTCGGCGAAGGGCCGCACACGCTGCCCGGCCAGCGACAGTTCTTCGGCATTGGCGATGCTGTCCACCCAGATGGTGCGCCGGCCCAGGTACTTGGCCAGCCGAAGCGCGAAGTAGCCCGCCGAGGCGCCCGTGGAAATGACCACGTTGGGGCGCTCCTTGAGCACGATGCAGGCCACGACCACGAGCTGCCACACCAGGCGCGCCTTCTGGGTCATGTTGGCATCGGGGAATGTGTAAAACCGCGGGCGATTGGCCGCGGCGGCGGCATCCTGGTGGACGCCTTTCTCGTAGTCGGCATGCGTGGTCGCGTAGGCGACATCGCAGCCCTCCCAGGCCGGCCGCATGCGCAGCAGCTGGGTCCAGTGGCCGCCCCCCGACGCGATGGCGAGGACGCGGACCGGCTTCGAGGAAACGGGTGTCGGCACGGGAGAGGTGCTCTTCATGAGACCTGGGATAGCCCTGGCGGTGAGTACAGCGCGAGCTGTGAGGCTAGGGAAATAACCTTTGGTTGTCTCGTCAGGCAGGAAGCGCGGCATCGCGGTTTGTGCGGCAAGTCTCGAAAAGATGATGAGCACGTTCGATGACAGCTGTTCACAGCCCTTGCCGGGCCGGCCGTGGGCTTTGTGATTCAGGTCTCAAAACCTCGCAGGTAACCGATTGATTTCAGTAGCTGAATCGAGGCGAACGACTACGATGTCCCCGCCATCTATCGGTGGGCCATTGGCCCTTCCCGGGATTCCGCGCCTGCGCCGCAGCTGCAGGACGATGGCAATGCAGGTCGCACACTCTTAACACTTCACGGATCCAATCGCTGGATGGCGATGCCATTGATTTCAAACGACTCAGTCAGTGTCGCGCTCTTCGGAGCCGCTCCCGATACGGGCAACATGGGCGTTTCCGCGCTCTACCGATCCTTTCTCCATGCCATGGGCAGGCGCCTGCCGAATTTGCGGCCCCTGGTATTCGACAACGGGCTGGGCGAGCGGCAAGACTCGTTCCGCGTCGATGACCGCCCGCTGGCCGTCACGAGGTTCGGGGCGCGCGGCGGTCACCGCTACTACCGCGCCGAGAACATCCAGACCATGGCCGCGCTGTCGTCCTTCGGCGTTGGTGCCAGCCTGAATCGCGGCCTGGCACTGATCGATGGCTGCGACGCCATCATGGACGTGTCGGGTGGCGACAGCTTCAGCGACATCTACGGCCCGCAGAGATTCCGCAACATCGTCCTGCCAAAGATCATCGCCGCGCGTCGCAAGCGCCGGCTGTTGTTGCTGCCGCAGACCTATGGACCCTTCAAGGATCCGAAACACCGGGCGCTGGCCCGTGAAGCAGTGCTGGGAGCAGGCCAGGCATGGTCGCGCGACTTGCGCAGCCACGAAATCCTCAAGGACCTGCTGGGCAGCGACTACGACCCGCAGGTCCACCGCACCGGCGTCGACATGGCCTTCGGCCTGACGCCAGAGTCGCCGCCGCAGGCCGTCGTCGACCAGTTCGCCGACTGGTTCGCCGGCAGCACGCCGGTCATCGGGCTGAACGTGAGCGGCATGATCTGGGGCGTCGATGGCACCAGCGCGCAGAAGTTCGGCTTCAAGGCCGACTACCGCGCGCTGCTGCGGCGCCTGCTCGAGTGGATCCTCGACAACAGCGACGTGAACGTGATGCTGGTTCCGCACGTGTTCGCGCCGGATGGCGCGACGCGATCGGACTCGGCCGCGTCTGCCGAGCTGGTCGCTTCGCTGACCGGGGGTCGCGACCGCGCCACGCGCATACGCCTGGTGCCGGACCTGCCAAACGAACAGCAGCTGAAATGGCTGATCGCGCGCGCCTCGTGGTTCTGCGGCACGCGCATGCATGCCACCATCGCCGGGCTCTCGACCGGCGTTGCGACCTCGAGCATCGTGTACAGCGACAAGGCACTCGGCGTGTTCGAGACCTGCGGCCAGGGCGGCCAGATGGTCGACCCGCGCAAGGCGGGCACCGAAGAATGCCTGGTTCGCATGCAGGAGCTGTTTCAGCAGCGTGACGCGGTGCGCGAATCGCTGGCGAAGGCACTGGTCGACGTGCGCGGCCGCCTCAACCAGCAGATGGATGACATCGCGCGTTTTGCGATTCCCCGTACATTGCCGCAGAGTGGTCAGCCGTGACGATCAAAGAAATAGTCCTGCACCGATTGCCAGACCCCGTGGTCGATGTATTGCGATACCTCGTCCGCGCGCTGCGCGTCATCAATGTGTGGATCAGCACCTTCTGGTGGACGCTGGTCGACAATCTCCGCTACCTGCGTCACCAGGGTGAGCGCGCCAAGGGCCTCACTAAGCAGCAGGCGATCGCGCACATCACCAAGACTTACCACTCGCTCGAGAAGGGACTGAGCCTCAGGGACGTGCGGCCGGGCTTCGGCCTGCCCCAGGCGCTGCGGCTGGCGCAGCTGCTCGAGAATTTCGGCGCCGACCATGGTGTCGATCGCACCTTCCGCGCCGCGCTCGACGCGCTGGATCACTACCTGCGCTTCCAGTCCGGTGTCGGCCATGAATTGCCGGTGCTCAAGGGTCGCGCCGCGGCGCTGCGCGCGCTGGTCGAGAAGGCCGGCCAGGAACCCGGCAATACGCCGGGTGGCGTCGAATCGATCTCGAGCTCGGAAATGTTCCGGATCTCGGGCGCGGACTTCGAGAAGTTCCTCAAGAACCGACACAGCATCCGGCATTTCGACGCGGCGCCCCTCGATGAGGCCGCGCTGCTCGAGGCCTGCAAGCTGGCGCAGCTCGCGCCATCCGCCTGCAATCGCCAGGCGGGCCGCGCGCATTGCTTCACGTCACCCGAAATGGTTCGCCGCGTGTTGTCGGTCCAGCCTGGCAATCGCGGCTTCGGCCACACGGCCACCGGGGCCATCGTGATCACGGCCAATCTCGAGTCCTTCGCGGGACCGGGAGAGCGGCACCAGGCCATCGTGGACGGTTCGCTGTTCGCGATGACCTTCGTCTACGCGCTGCATTCGCTGGGCCTAGGCTCGTGCATGCTGGCCTGGGCGGTTTCGCCCGGCAAGGATCGCGAGATGCGGGAAGTGGCTCGTATCCCCGACAACGAGCAGATCGTGGTGGTGATCGCCGCGGGTCACCTGCCCGGTTCGCTGCGCGTGCCGGCGTCGGTCCGGATCGACGTCGGGCAATTCGCCCAGGTTCAGACCACGGACACGTCGGCGGGCTGACGCGCCACGCGGGCGCCGGCCAGCGCTTCTTCATAGAGCGCGCAGATTCCGCGCGCCTTCACCGACCACACCTGCTCGGTGCGCAGCTTGTGCTTCGCGGCCTCGCCGAGGCGCCGCCGCAGGTCCGGATCGTCCACCAGCCGGGTAATGGCCGCGGCCAGGTCCCTGGGCATGGTGACAGGATCGGTGACGTCGATCTTCAGGCCGCAGTCTTCGCTGACGATCCAGTCGGGCCCGCCCTTGCGCACCGTGATGATGGGCAGTCCGCTGCTCATGGCCTCGAAGAGCACGATGCCCATGGATTCGCGGAAGCTCGGGAACACGAACACGTCGCTTGCCGCCACTTGCTCGGCGATCCTGGGATGCGGAAGCTGGCCCAGGAATGAAACCCGGTCAGCCACGCCGATATCCACCGCGAGCTGCTTGCAGAAATCCGTCTCCACGCCCTGCCCGATGCTGGTGAGCGTGACGTCCTTGTGCCGCAGCAGCGCCATGGCGCGAACCACGTCGCGCAATCCCTTGGTGCGCACGCCGCGGCCGATGTGCAGCAGCCGGACCGGCCCGGTGGTGCGCGCCTCGCGGCTCACATCCGCGACGTTGTCGACGCCGATGCCGAGGAAGGCCTTGAAGTTCTTCAGGGGCACCGCGCGCAGCACGTCGCGCACGTAGGGCGCGACGCCGATGACCATTTCCGCGCGCGAATAACCGGCGCGCAGCCAGGGGTCGTACTTGAACCGCAGCTGGTCGATGAAACGCAGCTTGGTGAACCAGGCCTCCGAGGATGACTCCCGCTTGAAGGCCTCCGGCGTCTCGAGCGCGCCACCGACCGGCCCCACGATGTACGGCAGGTCGAACTTGCGCAGCGCCGTGTAGTACCGGGGCGCGCTCGGCGTGAGCTGGTGCGCGATGTCCCAGGTACGCCCGGCCGCGAGCTGGGCGCGGATCCATTTCTCGACCTGGCCCACCAGGAACAGCGTGCTGGTCTTCAGCATGGCGGCGAGACGTTCGTGCTTGCGGTAGACAGGCGGCTCGCGCCAGGTGACCACCTCGGCGCGCGGCAGCTGCCGGGCGAGCGGCGGCCCCTTGTTGCATTCCAGGGCCAGCACGGTCACGTCCGCGAGTTCACAGATCTCGCGCACCAGCTTGATGGCCATGACGGCCTCACCGATCTCGTGATCGTCGAGCACTTCCGCGACGATCAATACTTTCAGCCTGGACAATCGCGCCTCGCTTCGGGATTCAGGTGTTCTGCGGCTTCGGCCATATCGTACCGAGCGCGCCCACGACCCGGCGGAAATGCGTGGCGCGCGAAGACGCCCCTTCCGACGGAACGATGGCGGAACGCAGGGTCCAGTACGCGGCCCGGCTGGCATTGAAGGCCGCGGTGATGAGCCAGCAGGCGGACGCGGCGATCACGCCGTTGTGCTTGAGCTGCAGGCGGATCATCGCGCCGCTCAGCATGACGTCGCGCTTGTGGTTCAGCTTGCGCACCGACGCGGAGCCGTGATGGGTGATGGTGCCGACCGGCGCGAGCCGCAGCTTCCAGCCGGCCTGGCGCATGCGCAGGCACCAGTCGGTCTCTTCGCCGAAGAAGAAGAAATTCTCGTCGAGCATGCCGACCTGCCTGACGATGGAGGTGCGCACCAGCAGGTAGCAGCCCGAGATGGTGTCCACGTCGCGTTCGCTGTCGCGCTGCCAGTCGGTCATGAGGTACTTGCCGAAGTACTTCGGCCAGCGGAGCTTCCACAGCCCCGAGGCCATGAGCACCTGGTTCCACAGGCTGGGGAACTGGCTGCAGGTCAGCTGCACCGTGCCGTCGGTATTGAGCACGCGGCAGCCCATGGCGCCCACGTCGGCGTGCTCGCGCAGGTAGCGCACGGATTCTTCCAGCACGTTGCCGTGCACCAGCGTGTCCGAATTGAGCAGCAGGATGTTGCTGCCCCGCGCGATCACCATGGCCTGGTTGTTAGCCGCGGCGAATCCGCGGTTGGTGTCGTTCTCGATCAACGTGTACTGCGGGAACTCCTGCTTCACCATCGCCTGCGAACCGTCACCCGAGGCGTTGTCCACGACCAGGACTTCGTGGGCGCACTGGGGCGCGTGGTCGCGCACGGACTCGAGGCACTCCTTGAGGAGCTGCCGCGTATTCCAGTTGATGATGATGATCGAAAGTTCCACGGTACTCCCTGTCGCCCGTGCCAACGGCCAGGCCCTCGAGATGCGCATAACCGCAAAAGACGCCCGGCACGCCGCCCCGTGGGCAGGCGCGCCAGCTGACATAACACACCGGAGTTTGCGGCAATAAAGTCGCACGCAGGTGGGCAGATCAGGGAAAACCGCACCGACTGTGAAAGAGTGCCACGGAGGGCCCGCGATCCGCGACAAGGGCCGTCCGCCGGGCTTTCCGATCTGTGACGCCGCGCTCATGGGCGGCAATCCGGAGGTGTGAAGGTGTTGGCGCGGGCGCCCTTGACAACCGTGCCGCCACGCTCGAGCCGGGTGCACGGATCGCGTCGCGCCGGGCGCATGCGCGTGCCCGGGCCGGGTTGTTTGCACGCGGTCGCGACTGCCATGCGCAGGTCAAACGTCGATGACGGGCCGGCAGAAAGTTTTTCAACGCGGCGCAGCGAGCGCGTGAAGCCCCTAGAGCGATTGAGTAATGCTTTGCGGCATGCCGTGAACTGCGTCGCCGCTTGCGCATTCAGGAGTGCAAAAAACACTGTTTTTCCGCAGGTTTTTTGTCGTTGATGGGCGACGTCTGGTGTCGAACAAACGGGATGTTTAGAGTCGCGTTAAGTTGAAGCGAGTGAGTTCGCAACCAGGACCGACGACGGTCGACTCCTGGGGAGCTGCAAGTGGAACGGCCTGCCAGCATCGCGGAGATTCACGATCCGAAACTCGTCCCCGAAGGATCGAGTCCCTTCCCACCCGGATTTGCGAGAGGATATTCAGTCATGAAGAGATTTTTAATGGCATTGGTGTTGTTCGCCCCGCTCGGCGCCTGGGCCGACGTGGATTGCGGAAGCACCAATTCGTCGGCGGCTTGCACGGGCCGCAGCCACACGCACGTGGTCGACGGCACCACGTTCACCTGGAACTACACCTGCAACGGCGGCGACTGCCAGCACGGCCGGCTGCTCGACGGCACCGCCTGGGTACGCAACCCCACGGGCGGCAGCGTCACCATCGTCAGCGTGACCCCGGATGACGCGGCCAGCGGACTCGAGAAGAACCCTGCCACCGGCACCAAGGCGACCTCGTTCACGCAGGGCCTGTTCGCCCACCCGGGCAGCGACTCTAACTACAGCGCGGCGAACGACCTCTCCACGCAGCTGCCCTACCAGGCGGCCGCGGACGACGGCGTGTACGTCAAGGCCAAGGCCTTCACCGGCGGCGAGTGCGGCTACACCGGCGCGGTGGGCTCGAACTGCCTGGATACCTTCGACGCCATCACGGTGGTGCGCAACCTGCCCGGCGACGGCGCCCTGGGCCGCAACACCTTCCGCCCCGGCATGGCCGGCAACACCAAGCTGTGGCTCACCACCAGCGACTTCGACCTTTCGCGCCTGCCGCGCTACTCGGCGGTTTCGCCGGGCAACTACGCGCAGATCACCACGCGCTGGGGTTCGCCGTATCCCGCCTTCTACATCGGGCAGAACGGCGACAACGGCCGCCGCTGGACTCCGCATGCGCGCATGCCCAGTGACGACTACTCGGCCGACCAGGCCGTGCGCAACCTCACCGACATGTTCGGCCTGTTCGGTACGGACTCGCTGAGCGCTGCCAAGACGACCGCCGTCTACTCGATGATCCAGTACGGCTTCGACATGTATACCGGCTACCTCGAGGGAGTCGAGTGGGTGACGGGCGCCGGCCAGGGCCAGGGCCACTGGCATCCCATCGTGTTCTTCGGTGCGCTCACCAAGAACACCACGGTGCAGGCGAACATCCGCGCCGCGGGCTCCAAGATCACCGTCGACGACGACGGCTCGAACGTGCAATTCACCGAGCTGCACCAGGTGCGGCGCGGCGCCCATGGCCACGCGATCTGGGGCGGTGCCCCGGGCAGCTCGCAGACCAGCGACGGCTGCCGCGGTGGCGCGAGTGGCTTCGGCGTGTACTGGGCGGACTATGCCGCCTCGGTGCTGCGCAACGGCACCGGCAAGCGCACCTGTGGCGACCCGTACGGCTACGTCGACGGCATCGCGGAAGGCCCCGGCGAGGTCTACGCCAGCTGCTGCTCCTCGGGCGTGTACGTCTCGATCGGCCTGGCCATGAAGATCTGGCCGGAATTCGACAACGTGGCTAACTACCCGCCGATGCGCGAGTTCGCCGAGCGCCTCATGGACGGAGCCGGCTGGTGGACCGCCGAGGACCAGGTATCCATCTACGATCCGCGCGAATCAAAGGATTGCGACCCCTACACCGCGAGCTCGGCCAGCAGCACCTGCAACTACTTCGGCAAGACCTGGGGACAACGCAG
>Ga0315910_10003795_pt1 | contig 12729 bp, 11 predicted proteins | sample EdamamesoilMG_FD_204470 | JGI IMG/M metagenome (GOLD analysis project Ga0315910, IMG submission 204470) | Garden soil microbial communities collected in Santa Monica, California, United States - Edamame soil | ecosystem: Environmental > Terrestrial > Soil > Garden | place: USA: California... | reverse complement strand
CCTGACCGTGCCTTCCTCGGCGTTCCTGCCGCGCTGCTGGCGGTCTCGATCCTCTGGCATGATTCAGAGGCGCTCTTCGCGGTGAACACCATCGCCCTCGCCGGCCTGCTGGTGCTGGCGACGCGAGGGAGCAGCCGGGTTCCGGTGCTGCAGGCGCAATTGCTCGACCTCTTCGAGCAGGGTGCCGTACTGGTGGCCGGTTGTGCCGGTGGTGCGATCCCGGTTGCGACCGCATCCATGTCGGGAAGCCGGATGCCGGGCCGCACGCAGTTCGGTTTCGGCGTCGGCGTGGTGGCGGTCTCGCCCCTCCTGGTCATCTTCGCCCTGCTCCTCGGCAATGCCGACAAGGCGCTGCTGCGCCTGCTGGAGGGGATCGTCGACATCAACCTCGAGCCGGTGCTCGAGCACGCCATTCCCATCGTGCTGCTGAGCTGGCTGGCGCTCGGCGTGCTCTGGGCCCTTTGCCGTAGTCCGCGGCCGCTGCCGCGCCCGCTTTCCACCGGTGGATTCGTGGCGCCGAGCATCGTGGTCGGGGGGCTCTCGGCGCTGGCACTGCTGTTCAGCACGTTCCTCGTACTCCAGTCGCGCTATCTCTTCGGTGGACGCGCGGTCGTGCTGGCGGGGGACCTCTCCTTCTCGGCGTATGCACGGCAGGGGTTCTTCGAGCTGGTGACGGTCTGTACCTGCATGCTTCCGGTGCTGCTGGTCGCGGACTGGGTCGCGCGCCGGGTGGACGAGGCGTCGACGCGGAGGCTTGCGAGGACGATGCGCTTCATGCTTTTCCTTCTGGCCGGGTTGTCGGCGTCGGCGCTCATGCGGATGCTGGTCTACACCGCGGAGATGGGGCTGACGGAACTGCGGCTCTACACGACCGCGTTCATGATGTGGCTCGGCTTCGTGCTGCTCTGGTTCGGGCGGACCGTGGTCCGTGGCCGCCGTCACCTCTTCACCGGCGGCGCGCTGGGGAGTGCGATGCTGGTGCTCCTCGCACTCAACCTCCTCAACCCGGTGTCGCTCATCGCGGGGTACAACCTCGACCGGGCCGCGAAGGGGCACGAACTGGACGTGAACCACATCGTCGACCTCGGCGGCGCAGCCGTACCCGTGGTGCTCGACCGGCTCGGTGAACTCCCCGTTGCGACGCGCTGCCCGCTGGTGCGGGAACTCGCGGTCCGATGGGTGACAGGGGAGGATGGATTGAAGCGGTGGACCATCGAGGGCGAGCGTGCGATGCGGCTGCAAGCCCGGCTGCGGGCGGAATCGAATCAGTGCTCAAACTGGGGTGTCAGTGAGAATCGTCGTACCTGAAGTGAAGAAGTTCTCGAGGGTGATGACTCGGAGGCGGTTCCTCGCCGCGACCGGCATCGCGGGCGCCGCCGGCATCGCGGGATGTGCCTTCGGGCCGAATGCGTCTGCCGTGGAACTGAGCCGGCATGACGTACCGGTTCCAGGACTTCCGGACGGCCTCGCAGGCCTCAAGGTCGCCCACATCAGCGACGTGCACCTTCCGGCCAACCACCGCGCCGCCGAGCGGGCGATCGAGATCATTGCCGCGGAGAAGCCCGAAGTCGTCATCATCACCGGCGACATCACGGAGCGTGAATCGGCGCTGGGGCAGATGGTGACGTTCGCGCGATCCGCGCGGGGTTCGATGGCAACGTTCGCCGTGCGGGGGAACTGGGAGATCGCGGCGGGAATCGCGCCGGCTACGCTCCGGGAAGCGTGGGCATCCGCCGGCGTGACCTACCTGCAGAACGAGTCGTCGATCCTCAAGGTGGGCAACACCAGCCTCGCGATCGCCGGCCTGGACGATCCCGTCCTCGGGCGGCCGGACGTCGGCAAGGTCAAGAACCTCGATGGGGCGGAGATGATCATCTGGGCGATGCACGGCCCCGGCTTCGCCGACACGATGCCTGCGACGACCGCCGCCAACCTGCTGCTCGCCGGGCACACGCACGGCGGCCAGATCCGGTTGCCGTTCATTCCCGCGCTGAGGCCGTCGGGCTCGGGGCGTTTCCTGGCGGGCTGGTACGAGACGGCGGCGGCGCCGCTCTACGTCTCACGGGGTGTCGGCACCACCGACATCCGGGCGCGCTTCCGCTGCCCGCCGGAGGTGCCGGTCTTCACGTTGCGAAAGGCTGGGATGGTCTAGGAGGTCGCGTGCGGGTCAGTAGACCCGGCCGCCCAGCGGGACGTCCCGCTCCGGGGTGAGGAGCACGACGTTGCCCTCGGCATCGGGGAGGCCCAGCACCAGCACCTGGGACATGAAGCCGTTGATGCGGCGCGAGCCGAGGTTCATCGCGGCGATCACCAGGCGGCCCACCAGCTCCTTGGCCTTGTACACCTGCGTCAATTGCGCACTCGAGGTTCGCTCGCCTTCCGGTCCGAAGTCGATCCAGAGACAGTATGCGGGCTTCTTCGCGCCGACGTTGGGCTCGCAGCGCGTGATCCGGCCGACACGCATCTCGAGCGCGGCGAATGCCTCGACGCTCATCGCCCGCCGCCGATCACGGCGTCCACCTCGACCTCGAGCAGGTGGCGGGGATCGATGAGCCGCGAGACCTCGACCATCGTGGCGGCGGGCCGGATGTCACGGAAAACCTCCCCGTGGGCCCGTCCGATTTCTTCCCAGCGGGAAATGTCGGTCACGAACATCCGGGTCCGCACTACGTCGCCCAGGGTCGCGCCCGCTTCCTCGAGTGCCTTCCCGATGACGCGGAAAATCTCGACCGCCTGCGCATAGGCATCGCCTTCGCCCACGACCGAGCCATCCGGGCGCGTCGCCGTCGAGCCCGCTACGTAGACATGATTGCCGACGCGCACCGCGCGGGAGTAGCCGACCTTCGCCTCCCAGGGTCCGCCGGATGAAATGAGGGTGCGGCCCGCCGTCACGGCTTCATCTCCGCGTAATGACATGCCACGCGCACCCCGCCGACCTGCCGCAACTCGGGACGCTCGGTGCGGCAGCGCGCATCGCGGAGCCGATGGAAGCAGCGCGTGTGGAAGGGACAGCCGCTCGGCGGATTCGCCGGGCTCGGGGGATCACCGGCGAGCACGATGCGGCCGGGCTGCTGCTCCGGCCGCGGCTCCGGCACCGCGGAGCGGAGCGCGATGGTGTAGGGGTGACGCGGATTGCTGAGCACCTCGTCCACTGGTCCGGTCTCGACGATGCGCCCGAGGTACATCACGGCGACGGCATGCGCGACCTGCCGCACCACCGCGAGGTCGTGCGCGATGAAGAGGAATGCCAGCCCACGCTTCCGCTGCAGGTCGGCGAGCAGGTTGAGCACCTGGGCCTGGACCGAGACGTCGAGCGCGGAGACCGGTTCGTCGCAGATGATGATCTCGGGCTCGACGGCGAGCGCGCGGGCGATGCCGATCCGCTGGCGCTGGCCGCCGGAGAATTCGTGGGGGAATCGCCGGGCGTACGCGGGATCGAGCCCGACTTCCTCCAGCAGTGCCGTGACGCGTGCCTTTCGTTCCGGGGCCGTGCCCAGTCCGTGGATCTCCATGCCCTCCGAGATGGCATCGCCCACCCGCATGCGCGGGTTGAGCGAGCCATAGGGATCCTGGAAGATCATCTGGATCCGGCGCCGCATGGCGCGGAGTGCTTCCGGCCCGAGCGTGAACAGGTTCACGCCATCGAGCAGGGCGCTGCCGGAGGTGGGCTCCTGCAACCGGATGACCGTGCGGCCCACGCTGGTCTTGCCGCAGCCCGATTCGCCGACGAGGCCCAGCGTCTCGCCCTTCTGCACTGCGAACGAGACGCCGTCAACGGCGCGCACCGGTGGCGCCGCGGGACGGAAGAAGCCCCGTGCGTGATAGTGCTTGACGAGGTCCCGCACCTCGAGGAGCGGCGGGCTCACGGTAGCTCCGAGAGCCAGCAGCGCGAGGCATGCTCGGGACTCACCGGGAAGAGCGGCGGCATCGCATCACAGCGTTCGAATCGCTCGGGACAGCGCGGCGCGAAGCGGCATCCCGTGGGCCACGCCCCCGGTGACGGAACGTTCCCGCGAATCGGCGTAAGGCGGCCGCGGGGTCCGGTCATCGAGGGGACCGAGGCGAAGAGTCCCTGGGTGTACGGGTGCGCCGGCGCGGCGAAGAGCTGTTCCGTCGGCGCGCTCTCGATCACCTGGCCGGCGTACATGACGGACACGTGATCGGCGCGTCCCGCGACGACGCCCAGGTCGTGGCTGATGAGGAGGATCGCCATCTGCCGCTCGGCCTGGAGCCGCTCGAGGAGTTCCAGGATCTGCGCCTGTACCGTGACGTCGAGGGCGGTGGTCGGCTCGTCGGCGATCAGGATCGCCGGCTCTGCCGCGAGCGCGATCGCGATCATGACGCGCTGGCGCATGCCGCCGCTCAGCTGGTGCGGATACTCGTCCAGGCGGCGCGCGGGATCGGGAATGCCGACCTCGGTGAGGAGGGCGAGGGCCCGGTCACGCGCGGCAGCGCGGCTCACGGCCTTGTGGGCCCGAACCGCCTCGGCGATCTGGTCGCCGGCGCGGAGCACCGGATTGAGGCTGGTCATGGGATCCTGGAAGACCATCCCGATCCGCCCGCCGCGAATCGCGCGCATGTCGCGCTCGGTGAGGCTGGTGAGTTCCTCGCCATCGAGCCGGATGCTGCCGCCGGCGATGCGCCCCGGTTCCGGCACGAGGCGTAGGAGCGCCAGGCTGGTCAGGCTCTTCCCGCATCCCGACTCGCCCACCAGCGCGAGCGTCTTCCCACGCTCGAGCGTGAAGCTCACGCCATCCACCGGATGGGTGACCGTGCTCCCCGGACCGGGGAACGCGACGCGGAGGTCCTGCACGGCGAGCAGGGTCATGTGCTCCTGGGATCGATGGCGGCGCGCAGGGCGTCGCCGACGAGGTTCACCGCGAGCACGGTAAGCATGATGGTCACCCCGGGGAAGATGCTGGTCCACGGCGCGGTGATGGCGACACTCCGGCTCTCGAAGATCATCCCGCCCAGGGTGGGTGTGGGCGGACGCACGCCGAGGCCGAGAAAGGAGAGTCCCGCCTCGAGCAGGATGACATCGCCCACACCCAGGGTGGCCGCGATCAGGATCGGTCCCGCGACATTGGGGAGGAAGTGGCGCAGGGCCACGCGCCAGCGGCCGGAGCCGAGCCCGCGCGCGGCCGCCGTGAAGGGCTCGGTCCGGATGCGCGCGGCCTCCGCGTGCACCAGCCGGCTCGTGCCGTACCAGCCCGTCAGGCCCAGCAGCACCACGACGGCCCAGACCGGTACCCGGTCCCAGAGCGCGAGCGCCAGCATGAGGATGAAGATGCGCGGAATGGCGAGCAGGGCATCGACAGTCCGCATGATCAGTGACTCGGCGGCGCCACCGAGCGACGCGGCCGTCAGGCCGACGGTGGTGCCGAGCAGCGCCGCCATCGCCGCGGCGAGGAGGCCGATGCCGAGCGAGAGGCGAAGGCCATTCACCACGCGGGCGAGCACGTCGCGGCTGAGCTGGTCGGTCCCGAACGGATGGGCCGCCTGCGGCGACAGCACCTGGTGGGTCAGCAGGCCAAACTGGCGCGTGGGATCGGGTAGCGTGAGCGGCCCGAACGCGGCGATGACGGCGAGCAATGCGAGTACGAGGAGCCCGACCCGTCCCGCCGGACGCCGCCAGGCGACGCCAATCGCATCCAGTGCGCCCCTCACGTGGCGCGCACTCGCGGATCGAGCCAGGCGAGCATCGCGTCACTCAGCAGGTTTCCCATGACCACGACGAAGGTGGCGAGCACGGCCGTACCCATCAGCACCGGATAGTCGCGACTTCCTGCGGCGTTGGCCGCGAGGCTCCCGAGTCCCGGCCACGCGAACACCTGCTCCACGAAGACGGATCCCACCACGACGATCGGGAGCCACAGCCCGAAGAGCGTGAGCACCGGCGGCAGCGCGCTTCGCCATGCATGCCCCCAGACGACGCGCTCCTCGGTCAGCCCGCGTGCGCGTGCCGACGTCACGAATGGCTGCGCCAGTGCCTCGATCATCGCTCCCCGCTGGTAGCGCATGCTGGCCGCGATCGTCACGAGCGAGAGCGTGGCCACGGGGAGGACCAGGTGCCGCAGGCGATCCATCGCAAGCGCGCCGCCCGCGAGCGCGCGTGAAGAATCCTCGAAGCCCGAGACCGGGAGCCAGCGGAGGTGCAGCCCGAACAGCAGGATCAGCATGAGGCCGAGCCAGAAGGCCGGCATCGCGTAGAAGCCGAGCGAAAGGAAGGTGAGGAGCCGGTCGGGCCAGCGCCCGCGACGCCGCGCCTGCAGCACGCCCAGCCAGAGCCCGAGCGAGAAGTTCACCACCAGCACGGCCGTGCCGAGGAGCAGTGAAGCGGGAAGGCGTTCGCGCACCATCTCCACCACGGGACGCCCATACTGGATCGAGCTGCCCAGGTCGCCTCGCACCGCGCCACCGAGGAAGCGGCCCAGCTGCACCGTCAGCGGCTGGTCGAGGCCGTACAGCTCTCGCAGCCGCGCCACCTGCCCCGGCGTGATGGGACGGTCGTCGTCCGTCGAGGGGAGGGGATCGCCCGGGACGAGCCGCGCGAGGATGAAGAGCGCGACCAGTGCGACCAGCATGGTGAGCAGCGCCTGCCCCAGTCGCACCGCGAGCCAGCGCACGTCAGCGGCCCGAGCGGTTCCAGGTCCAGACCATCAGGTACGGCGACTCCGGATGGAAATCGGGGTTGCGATACTGCTTCGGGATCGGCAGCGCAAAGTCCCGCCCGTAGAGGAAGATCGCGGGATGGTCCGCCACCAGCATGCTGAAGTAGCGCCGCAGGTCCGCGTTGGGATTCTCCTGGCTCCAGTGGGCGCGGCTCAGGAGCGAGTCCGCGGCGGCATTGCAGTACCGCGCCAGGTTGTTGGCGCCGGTGCAGCCGAAGAGGTCCACCAGCCCCCACGGGGACGGATCGATGCTGTACGACTCGACGGTGATGTCGAAGCGGCCGCCCAGTCGCGATGCCCGGAACACCGGGCCCTCGACCGGCTGCACGTCCACGTCCACGCCGATGGCGCGCCACTGCTGCTCGACCACCTGCGCGAGCTGCACCCGCACCGTGCTGCTCATCGGCATCATGATCCCGAGTCGAAGCGGCTGGCCGTCGCGCTCGAGGATGCCATCACCATCCACGTCACGCCACCCGTCCTGGAAGAGGATCGCCTGCGCCCGCTTCGGGTCGAACTTGATCGGCGGCGGTGCCAACGTGCGATACCACGCGGCACCGGGGGTCGGGCCGGAGATCGGCTCGGCGTACTTGCCCATGAGGCCGCGGATCATCGTCTGCTGGTCCAGCCCGAGGGCCAGGGCCTCGCGCACCGCCGGCCGGGAGAGGATCGGGTGCGGACCGGTGGTGTCGCGCGGGTTCCGCTGGTTGAGCAGCAGGTAGGCAATCGTCTGCGAGGGGAACTGCGCCAGCCGGAGGTCGCTGCGCTCGGCGAGGCGCGCGAGGTTCGTGGTCGGCGGGAGGAAATCCTCCATCATGTCGGCGCCGCCCGACAGGAGCTCGTTGAGCCGTGCCTCGTGCGACCCGACGAACCGCCACACCACGCGGTCCACCCTGGGCTTGCCAAGGAAGAAGTCGGGCACCGCGGCGAGCTCGGTGAGCTGGCCGGGGATCGCGCGAGACCAGCGATAGGGCCCATTCCCCACGGGGGCCCTGGCGTAGGCGCTCGCCATGAGGCTGTCGGCGGGAATCGAGGCGACCAGGTGCTTCGGCAGTATGTGGACGTGATAGGTCGCGTCGTACAGCTGCTCGGAGTAGGGCCGGGTGAACTTCACCACGATGCGGCCGTCGGCGTCGCGCGAGACGGAACTGATCCCGTTGAGCAGCGGGGCGAGTTGCGCGGCGCGCTTCGGGTCGCGCGCCCGCTCGAAGCTGAAGAGCACGTCGTCGGCCGTCACCGGCGTGCCGTCATGCCACTTCGCCCTCGGGTCGAGCTCGAATGCGATCGTGGTGGAGTCGAGCCGCTTCCACGACCGGGCCAGCTCCGGCACCGCGGCCTTGTCGCCATACGAGGTGCCGGCGTAGCGGCCGAGGCGAAGGAAGAGCAGGTCGGAGATGCGCTGCGCCTCGACCGGGCGCGACATGCCGGGAAGCGGAATGGAGAAATCGCCACCAGCGGCGATGATCAGCGTGTCGGGGGCCGCCTGCGCACCGGCGATCACCGGAGCCGCGAGTAGAGTCAGGAAGGCGACTACGGTCCTGCGGAGACCGTGCATCGATCCTCGAGCGGATGTGGGGAGGATGGCGCTGCAGCGTTCGAGAAGTATAGGACGGTGGACTGCCCGGGGGCAGCGTTGCGTCGTGTCAACGGCGCCAGGTCCACAGTGGGTCGCGGAAGCGGGCGAGTTCCGCGGTGATGTCGAGGTCGGAGGGCGTCGCGTCCGCCAGGGTCCAGTCGGCAGCGAGGTGCGGGGCGGCGTGCGCGATGACGGCTTCGGCTGCTTCCTCCCACGTGATCACTCGGCCGAGGAGGCGGGCAAGCGGCGCCCCGCCGTCCGGTGCGCCTCCCGAGAGTTGCTGCACCAGGTGCTGGTCGTCCTCGAGCAGCAGTGATCCATGCTGCAGCATCCCGCCACCGCTCCTGAGCTGCGCACTCCCGATCACCTTGGCGCCGTCCACCGTCACTTCGCCACCGGCGGCGGATGCGAAGCACGCACCGCTGCCGAGTGCTGCCGTCGCCGTGGGCGGAGCGAGCACGGGTGCCGCGCCGAGTGCTGCCACGGCCCGGGCGAGTGCTTCATGAATCCGCAGGTAGGCGTGGCGCAGCGTGCCGTAGGCCCCGTCGGCCGCGGTGACGGCGTAGGTCAGCTCGCGCGCGTGCCACACCGCGCGCCCCCCGGTCGGGCGACGCACGGTGTCGATGCCGAGCCGGTCGATGGCGGCGCGATCGTAGCGGCGAAGGGCCGGTTCGTGGGCCCCGAAGGAAAGGCAGTGCGGTTCCCAGCGATAGAGCCGGAGGTAGATCGAGCGTTCCGCCGTCGCGCGATGCATCAGCGCGAGGTCGGTAGCCATCTGATGTGCGCCATCCCGTGGCACGGAATCCAGGATCAGGGTGGCGCGCATCAGCACGGGAATCAGGCTCCCGCGAGCTCCTCCATCGTCACGCAGGTGCAGATGAGGTTCCGGTCGCCATAGGCGCCGTCGATGCGCCCGACCGTGGGCCACACCTTCGACTCGCGCACCTGGGGCGACGGGAAGCCGGCCCGCTCCCGGTCGTACGGACGGGTCCACGCGTTGCCGACCACCTGCTGCAGGGTGTGCGGCGCGTTGACCAGCAGGTTGTCCTCCCGCGGGGCGGCACCGTCCTCCACCTCGCGGATCTCCTGGCGGATCGCGATCATCGCGTCGCAGAAGCGGTCCAGCTCCTCCTTCGACTCGCTCTCGGTCGGCTCCACCATGAGGGTGCCCGCCACCGGGAACGACACCGTCGGCGGATGGAACCCGAAGTCGATCAGCCGCTTCGCGATGTCCTCGACGTCGATCCCCGCGCTCTGCTTGAAGCCGCGGGTGTCGAGGATGCACTCGTGCGCGACCAGCCCGTTGGCACCGGCATAGAGTACCGGATAGTGCTCCGACAGCCGCTTCGCGACATAGTTGGCGTTGAGGATCGCCATCTTGGTCGCCTCGGCGAGCCCGTCGTACCCCAGCATGTTGATGTACGCCCACGAGATCGGCAGGATGCCGGCGCTGCCCCATGGGGCGGCCGAGATGGTGCCGCAGCTCTGCGCGTTGTGCAGGTCCACCACCGGATGGTCGGGGAGGAATGGCGCGAGGTGTTCCGCCACGCCGATCGGTCCCATGCCAGGTCCGCCGCCGCCGTGCGGGATGGCGAAGGTCTTGTGCAGGTTCAGGTGACAGACGTCGGCGCCGAAGTCGCCCGGGCGGCAGAGGCCGACCTGCGCATTCATGTTGGCGCCGTCCATGTAGACCTGGCCGCCGTGCTGGTGCACGATGCGGCAGATCTCCCGGATCCCCGACTCGAACACGCCGTGGGTCGAGGGATAGGTCACCATCAGCGCCGCGAGGCGGTCGCTGTGCTGTGCCGCCTTGGCCCTCAGGTCGGCGATGTCGATGTTGCCCATCTCGTCGCTCTTGACCGGCACCACCGTCATGCCGGCCATCACGGCGCTGGCCGGGTTGGTGCCGTGCGCCGACATGGGGATGAGGCAGACGGTGCGCTGGGTATCGCCCCGGCTGTGGTGATACGAGCGGATCACCATGAGGCCGGCGAACTCGCCCTGCGAGCCGGCATTCGGCTGCAGCGACACGCGGTCGAAGCCGGTGATTTCCGCCAGCTGGTACTCGAGCTGCCGGAAGAGTTCGCGATAGCCCTGGGCCTGGTCGGCCGGCGCGAAGGGATGAATGCGGTTGAAGCCGCGCCAGCTCACCGGCATCATCTCGCTGGTGGCGTTGAGCTTCATGGTGCAACTGCCCAGCGGGATCATCGCGTGGCAGAGCGAGAGGTCCCGCATCTCGAGCCGCTTGATGTAGCGCAGCATCTCCGTCTCCGACTGGTACTTGTGGAAGACGGGATGGGTCATGTAGGCGCTGGTGCGCGTGAGGCCGGGAGGGATCGCGCGGTCGAGCCGCGTGCCGAGGTCCTCGAGCATGAACGGCAGGGATTCGCCCAGCGAGAAGATCGTGATCAGGTCGGCCACGTCGCCCAGCGTCGTGGTCTCGTCGAGCGCGATCGAGATGCGGGTCGGCGAGAGCGCCCGGAGGTTGATCTGCCGGGTGCGCGCCGCGTCCATGATGCGGGGCAGGGCCCAGCGCTCGACCTCGATGCAGAGCGTGTCGAAGAACTGCTCGTGCACCAGGTTGTAGCGCAGGCGGCGGAGCGCGTTGGCCAGGATCACGGCGCGGTTGTGCACCCGCTCGGCGATGCGGCGCAGGCCATCCGGGCCGTGATACACGGCGTACATGCTCGCCATCACCGCGAGCAGCACCTGCGCGGTGCAGACGTTGCTCGTCGCCTTCTCGCGGCGGATGTGCTGTTCCCGGGTCTGCAGCGCCATGCGGAGCGCCGGCCGGCCGTCACGATCCTTCGAGATGCCGATGATGCGTCCCGGCATGTGGCGCTTGTACTCGTCCTTCGTCGAGAAGAACGCCGCGTGCGGACCACCATACCCGATCGGCACGCCGAACCGCTGCGAGCTGCCGATGGCGATGTCGGCGCCCCATTCGCCCGGGGGCGTGAGCAGCGTCAGCGCCAGCAGGTCGGTCGCCACCGTCACCAGCGCCTTTGCCTCGTGCGCCTTCACGCAGAGCTGGCGGAAGTCGCGCACACCGCCGTCCGTCGCGGGATACTGCACCAGGCAGCCGATCACGCCGGGCGTGAACTCGAACTGCTCCGGCGCCTGCACCTTGACGGCGATCCCGCGCGCTTCGGCCCGCGTGATGACGACGGCCACGGTCTGGGGGTGGCAGTCGGAATCGACGAGGAACACCGGATGATCGTGGCGCGGTGCCACCGCCAGGGTGAGGCCCATCGCCTCGGCGGCGGCCGTGGCCTCGTCCAGCAGCGACGCATTCGCCACCGGCAGGCCGGTGAGGTCCACGACCATCGTCTGGAAGTTGAGGAGCGCCTCGAGGCGCCCCTGCGCGATCTCCGGCTGGTAGGGCGTGTAGGCGGTGTACCAGGCCGGGTTCTCCAGGATGTTCCGCTGGATCACCTGCGGCACGAACGTGCCGTAGTAACCCATGCCAAGGTGGGAGCGGAAGATCCGGTTCTGGTCGGCCATGCCGCGGAGCGCCTGCAGCACTTCCCGCTCGCCCCGGCCCGGCGGCAGGTCGAGCGGCCGGCGGAGCCGGATTTCCTCCGGGACCACCGCGTCGATCAGCGCGTCGAGCGACTTGTAGCCGAGATATTCCACCATCTCCGCCACGTCTTCCTTGCGCGGCCCGATGTGACGGTAGGCGAAGTGATTCGGGTGCATCACGTCGAAGGACGGTGCCCGGTGCGCCGGTCCGGATTGTTCATCGGTCGGCCGCACGGGCGGCCTCTCAGTTGCGGTCATGCTCCAGAGAACTCCCACTCGTGAAAAAAGGCACAAGCAAAACGCGCCCCGGTTCGAATGAACCGGAGCGCGGACATCGAATCGAAGGCCACCGGACTACTCGCCGATCTGTGACTGGTAGGCGTCCGGCGTGAGGAGCCCATTCAAGCTGCCGGGGTCGGACAGCTTGAGCTTGATCATCCAGCCGCTGCCGTAGGGATCGCGATTGACGAGGCCCGGGTCACCGTCCAGCGAGCCGTTCACCTCCGTCACCTCGCCCGCGACGGGGGAGAAGAGGTCGGACACCGCCTTGACCGCCTCCACCACCCCGAACACGCCGTGCGAATCGAACTTGTCACCCACCTTGGGCAGGTTCACGAAGACGATGTCGCCGAGTTCGCCCTGCGCGTAGTCCGTTATGCCGATCTGCACCAGGCCACCGCCCAGGTCCTTCACGTACTCGTGCTCGGCGGTGTAGCGGAGGTCGGAAGGAACGTTTGCCACTGATACTCCCGGAGAATGGTGAGGCGCGCCAAGGATATGGCGCCGGGCAGACAGGGTCAAGGAACGGGACGACCGGTCGCGAGGCCCCAGACTCGGGCCGCTTCCTGCTCCAGCCAGGCGAGGTCCCGGTCGTTGTCGATGACGTAGGTGGCGCGGGCCCGCTTGAGCTCGGCCGGAAGCTGGGCCGCCATCAGCCGGTCCGCCTCATGAGGCGGCAGG
>Ga0315910_10003794_pt1 | contig 12731 bp, 11 predicted proteins | sample EdamamesoilMG_FD_204470 | JGI IMG/M metagenome (GOLD analysis project Ga0315910, IMG submission 204470) | Garden soil microbial communities collected in Santa Monica, California, United States - Edamame soil | ecosystem: Environmental > Terrestrial > Soil > Garden | place: USA: California... | reverse complement strand
ACGTAAAACCAATCCTTCGTGCCCACGTTTCGGTCAGCCACCACGCGCACTTGCTTGCGGGCTGGCGCGGGCACCTGATCGAGCTTCTGCCCCACCTTGAAGTCGCCGTTTTCGTCTACCCAGGTCAAAAACAGATTGGGCGTGTCGTCTTTGAGCACTAGCTTGGGCAGCTGGTCGGGGGCAGGCTCTGCCGATGCAGCCGGCGGGGGGCTTTCTTGCTTCCCCTTGCAGGCGAAGAGCCACGAGCTCATGAGGAGCGAGCCCGTGAGCAAAAGGGCCAGCGGAGCGCGGCGCAGTCTCGAAAACGTCATGACAGTCGTTCGATCGCTTACCTAGCGCGTCGTGCGTCCGGGTCAACCTCCCCGTGCGCTACAGGGGGCGGAGGCTGCCGCCCCGAAGCGGCTACAGCGGGTCGATGGCTTGAGGCGGTACCGAGTCGCGGCTGTGGCCTGTGAGGCGCGCGGCCAGTACGCGCACCGTCTCGACGAACCCGATCAGGATGTAGACGGACAACAGCCAGACCAGCACGAACTGGGGCTTCGACCAGCGCCACACGAACGCGCTCGATCCGATCGTGAACAGCACGAGGGCGATGGTGCCGGTGTTCAAGCGCAGGTCTTTGAATGAACGGAAGCGCACGTTCGACACCATGAGCAGGCTCAGGACGACGGTCGTGACCAGGATTGCGGCGGTGTATTCTTCGCCGCCCAAAGCTCCACCCATCGCGCGGTTGGCCAAGAGCAGCGAAATGAGGATGCCCGATGCCGGTGGTGTCGGCAGGCCTATGATGTAGCGCCCGGGCTTCGCTGGCCCTGCCGTACTACCGCCGGTGAGCACGTTGAAACGCGCCAAGCGCACCGCTGCGCAGCCGACGAACATGAATGCGCAGAACAACCCCAATGTCGGCACCCTGAACAGCGCCCACTTGTAGACGAGCAGCGCTGGCGCCAGCCCGAACGAGATGATGTCCGCCAAAGAGTCGAGCTGCAGACCAAAAGCGCTCTGCGTCTTGGTCAGGCGCGCGATGCGACCGTCGAGCAGGTCGAACAGCATCGCGAACGTCAACAGCACCGCGGCCTTGTAGAAGTCTTCGACCGTCGGATTGTCGGTAGCGACGATCAGGATCGCGTTGAACCCGCAGAAGACGGCGGCGAGAGTGACCAGGTTCGGCAACACGAACAACGTCTTGCGCAGGTCCAGTTCGCGGAGACGCCGCCGTGGTCGCTTTCGAACACCCACCGACACGCTCATGACCGTAGACCCCTTTCCCCGCCGAGTCCAGTTTCACTGTCCGGGCCCGCCGACGTCGCTTCGTTAAGGCCGCGCAGCGACGCGGTGGCGAAACCGTTGTGGTTCTGAAGGCTTTTGTGAGTGGTAGGTCTTCTCATCGACGATTGCCTGACGTTTTTGGCCCGCGTGGCAGTTCCACCGTAGGATCCCCCCAAGAGGAGCCCATGAAGTACCCCCGTCGAGTACCCCGACCCGTGATTGGCTTGGCAGCCACCTTGTTTTGTCTGCAGTGCGGAGCCTGCGCAAGCCCTGATGGCATGGACAAACGGCTCCAGTCCCTACAAGAAGAAGTGGACCGGGTGCAAAGTCGTGCTGACCGCTTGGAAGAGCGGCTAACTGCGCTGGAAGTGGGCAATCAAAAGCAAACCGTTCACCTCGATGAAGAGGGGGCCGTGAGTGTCGAGGGACGCCCTGCGCTCAAGGTAGTCAAAGTGGCGCCGGAGTCGGATGCTGTGCAGGCAAAACAGTCCAGGCCTGCGGCAACAGGGAGCGTCGATGAGAAGGACCAAGGGCCGCGTCCCGTGATTCGGGCGTCCGGCAGCGGCGAAGGCAGCATCGACAACCTCGAGCCGCCCGAGCGCTCCGAGCCGGTTCGTCCCAAGCAGACCGACGGCAAAAAATCCGAAGGGGGCTCGTGAATCATGCGAGCACCCCGTTCTGCCTTAGGCTGGGCGCTACCACTCTCCTACGTGTCTCTGTCCGCGGTGGCGCTTGGCCAGTCCTCGGGCTCCGCCCCAAGCGGAGGCTCTGAAGCCGCCGAGGCCGTACAGGCGACACCAGGGGGACCTCCCGTCACGGTCGAGGTGGTGCCTCCACCGGCGACACCGCCTCAGGTGTTCGTGCCCGGTTACCCACAGCCTGGCACGGTGCTGGATGCACATCTGCCTTCGGGCTCGCGCGCTCACGCGCCGGGCGAGACCGACAGCTTCGATCTGCACGGTGGCAGCGACTCCGGTTCCAGCGTCGTCACGGGCACCGGCGAAGCCATCCTACTCGAGCCACAGCTCGGCTCGGGCCAGCCCATGGTCGTGCCGTCGATCCACGTGGTGAAGCAGGGCGATACGCTGTGGGACCTGAGCGGCCAGTACTACCAAAACCCGTGGAACTGGCCGCAGGTGTGGAGCTTGAACCCCCAAGTCAAAGACCCTCACTGGATTTACCCCGGCGATGAGCTGCGCCTGCGTCCCGGTAGTTCGATCCAGTCGGCGCTGGCGTCTGGAGCTGGTGGTGGCGGGACCGGCATGGGCGGCGCGGGCGCGCGAGGGCAGCAGGGCCTGACCCCTGGGACGATCGTGCTCCGAGACCAAGGCTACATTGGCGATCCCAAAGAGAACGTCTGGGGCGAGCTAGTCGGCGCGCGCGAGGATCAGATGCTGCTGTCCGAGGGGAACGAGGTTTACATGCTGTTCCGCCCGGGCGTGCCGCTGAAGCCGGGCGAGACCCTGACGATTTTCTTGCCGATCCGCAAGCCGCCCCGCGTGGCTGGGGGTCGGCAGCCGCCGGGTGAGCTGGTCAAGATCATCGGCACGGTGCGCGTCGATGCCTACAACGAAAAAGACCGGATCGCGCGGGGGCGCATCATCGAGTCCCTCGACACCATCGAGCGTGGCGCCAAACTCGGACCCGTTGGGCGCGAGTTCAGCGTCGTGCCTCCCAAGCACAACCAGGTGCAAGTCTGGGCTCGTGTCCTCACCAGTCTGACCCCGCTCGTGTTCATGGCTCAGAATCAGGTCGTGTTCATCGATCGGGGCGAAGAAGACGGGCTCGAGCCTGGTAACCGTTTGCGGGTGTTGCGTCGCGGTGACACGTGGCGGCGCAACCTGAAAACTGCGTCCCGCATGGCTCGCGACCGCGTGCGCATGGATTCGCGCAAGAACGTCGATATCGAGTCGACGCCGCTGAAGGGCAACGACGAGAAGTTCCCCTACGAAGTGGTCGGCGAACTCTTGCTGTTGAAGACCGAAAGGTACAGCTCCATCGCGCTGGTGACGCATTCGCGGCGCGAACTCGTGGCCGGTGATCGGGCGCTCGCCACGGTCGGATACTGAGCGTCTTTCCAGTGCCTGCGGCCGGCTGCAGCAATCGACGGGCTAAAACCCGTGGCCGCGGCATAGAATGGCGCCATGGGTACTACCCGTGTGTTCCTTCCCGACGACGCCCTCGACGCGTGGTTGGCCGCCGGCAAAGCCGAGATCGCTGGCGGCTACCTGACGACCAAACCCGAAGGGTATCGCTACCGAGTGGTCGAGGCAGTACGTGTGCTCGGTGAGGTGACTGGTGGTGCGGACGGGCACCAGCTGGTTGGGAAGGTCAAACCGGTGGTCTACGTCCGTGAACTCGGGGCCGAACTCTTGGGGGATTCGATGGTTCTCGACGACAACGCGTACGACATCGTGACGGGGTGGGTGGCCGTGCCAGACGTCGACAAACCGGCTCAAGCCGCGGAACCCCTCGACAAGCGGTCCGGGGCACACCAGGCTGAGGCGGAAGCGCTAGCTCAATTCCTGGCGCGCAACTTGTGAGGTCACCGTGGAACAGCTGGCCACCGTCGCATTCTATCTGGGCGTGATCGCATACTCGATTGCGGCGACACTGTTCTTCTTGGATCTCGTGCGGAGTGAGGGCCTGAGCGTAGGCGTGCGCTGGGCTCCCCGGCTGCTCTCCGCTGGCGCCGTGTTCCATTTGTCCCACTTGGTCGCAGCGAGCCTGTTCACGCGTGTTTGCCCCGTCGAATCGGTGAACTTCGCATTGAGCCTGGCGGCGTTGATGGCCACCACGGTGTTTCTGTTTCTGCGCCAACGCTCGAGTTTGCACCTGATGGGGGCCTTCGTTGCGCCGTTGTCGCTGACGTTCCTGGTGAGTGCGCAGTTCGTTTCTGCCGCCACCACCACGCACGTGCCGCGCGCGATGTTGGCGTTTCACATCACTGCCAACGTGCTCGGTGTCGGACTGTTTTTGCTCGCCGGGGCAGCTAGTGTCTTCTACCTGGTGCAAGAGCGCAGACTGAAGCAGAAGCGCGTGCACGTCTCGAGCAAGCGCTTACCGCCGCTCGACGCCCTGGACGCGACCGAACATCGCCTATTGCTAGCCGGGTTTCCTCTGCTCACGTTCGGCGTCGTCACCGGCGCCATGTTCATCAGTCAGATTGGTCCCATCACCAGCTTGGCCTCGGTGCGCGCCGTGTTGGGCTACGCTACTTGGATCCTCGTGGCTGGGGTCTTGATTCTGCGGGCTCTCGCCGGTTGGCGAGGCCGACGCGCTGCGTGGGGCACGCTCGCTGGAGCCGTGTGCGTGCTCCTCGTGATCCTGATGTATGCCTTCAGTCCCGCAACGGGGAGCGCGTTGTGATCGTCGTCGTCGGCGTATCCCACCAAGCTGCACCCATCGAGGTGCGCGAGCGGCTTGCGCTCTCGAAGCAAGCGACCGCGCCGTTCCTGAAAGGGCTGATCGGCGGCTCGGTCGTCCGCGAAGCCATGGTGCTGTCGACGTGCAACCGCGTCGAACTGATCGCAGCCGGAGAAAACGGCGCGAATGAGTGCCTGCAAAACGTCGCGGCTGTCTGCGCTACGGAACTCGTGGCGCGTGCGCCCGAAGCGCTGAGCTATGTCTATCGCTACGAGGGGGCGGTCGCCGTACGGCACTTGTTCCGGGTGGCGGCATCGCTCGACTCGATGGTGCTCGGGGAGCCGCAGATCTTGGGTCAACTGAAGCAAGCGTTCGATGCCGCCTGCAAGGTGGGCACGGTGGGCAGTGCGTTGCACCGCGCCATCCCGCGCGCGCTACGGGCCGCCAAGCGGGTCCGCACCGAAACGACCATCGGCTCGGGCCAGGTGTCGGTGCCGAGCGTCGCCGTCGATCTCGCGACCCAGATCTTCGGCGACTTGTCCGGCAAGACCGCGCTGCTCGTGGGGTCGGGCGACATGGGGCAAACCGTAGCTCGGCTGCTCGCCGGAGCCGGTGCAGCGATCCAGGTGCTCGGGCGGAACGCGACGACGGTCGCGGAGGTCGCGCGGGTGGTCGGAGGGCTGCCGCGATCGCTCGCCGACCTGAAAGCGAGCTTGGTCGAGGCCGACGTGGTGGTGACCAGCACCAGCGCGCCCAACGCCATCGTCACCCGAGAGCTGGTGGCGAGCGTGCGCCGATCGCGGCGTGGTCGCAGTCTCTTCTTCATCGATCTGGCCGTGCCACGCGACGTCGACCCGAAGGTGGGTGAGCTCGACGGCGTCTTTCTGTACAACGTCGACGACTTGTCGCAGATCGTCGCCGAGTCGCTGGCGAGCCGGCAGCGCGAACGCGATGCGGCGGAGGCCATCATCGCCGATGCCGCAGAAGGCTACGAGCGCTGGGCCGAAGCCGAGCAGGTCACACCCGTCATCAAGGCTCTCAGAGCTCGTTTCTCTCAGGTGATGCACGCCGAGCTCGAGCGGAGTTTGCGCGGCCGTCTCAAAGATCTCGGCCCCGTCGAACGCGAAGGGCTCGAGAAGATGATCGACGCTTCGATCAACAAGATCTTGCATGAGCCGAGCAGTGCGCTGCGGAGCTTGGCAGGCGATCGAGCGCGCGATGCTGATTTCGTCGAGTCCGCGGTCGAGGTGCTCACTGCCTTGTTTTCGCTCGAGATCGTGCCGGATCAATCGCGATCGCTTCCGCCGCTCGAGGGGTCCGCGACACGAGCAGCGGCGCCCGGACCCGAGTCCGGCCCGCACCCCCCACAGGCGCGCCAAGAAGATGCCGCCAGCACCGGCGGTCGGTGATAAGGGTCAGCTCCATGCCGAACACGATCACCGTTGCGACGCGCAAGAGCGCTCTGGCGCTGGCTCAATGTCGGGCCTGGCTCCGCGAACTGACGTCCCTGCACCCCGGCCTCGAGGTGGTAGAACATCACGTCACGACTACCGGCGACCGCATCGTCGACCGCTCGCTTGCCGAGATCGGAGGCAAGGGCCTGTTCGTCAAGGAGATCGAAGAGGCGATCCTCGCGGGCGAGGCGGACATTGCAGTACACTCGCTGAAAGACGTTCCGCCCGCGCTGCTGCCCAAGCTCGTGCTCTCGTGCTTTCCGAAGCGCGAAGATCCGAGGGACGTGGTGGTCACGCGCGATGGCGGACTCTTCGAAGCGCTCGCGCCGAAGAGCCGCGTCGGGACTTCGTCGCTCCGACGCATGGTGCAGCTGAAGGCGCTCAGGCCAGAGCTCGAGTACGTCCCTATTCGTGGCAACGTCGATACGCGCCTCAGGAAGTGCGAAGAGGGTGTGGTCGACGCAGTCGTGCTTGCTCGCGCCGGCCTGGTGCGACTCGGTCTCGAGCACCGCGCGACCCAAACGCTGAGTACTGACCAGTGTTTGCCAGCGGTGGGGCAAGGGGCCCTGGCGATCGAGCAGCGCGCTGACGATGCGCGCGTGCTCGGCTTGCTCGAGCCGATGCAACACATGGAAACTGCACTGGCGGTGCACGCCGAGCGCGGGGTTATGCTGGCGATCGAAGGCAATTGCCAGACGCCGGTAGCGGCTTACGCAGAACGCGCGGGCGACGCCATGCGCCTGAGAGCCATGCTGTCCGAACCGGATGGCTCGCGCCTCCGCCGTGTCGAACAGAGCTGTCCCTGGCCGGCTTCGCTCGGCGAAGCGTTCGCATTCGGTGAGCACGTCGGGACGACGCTCAAGTCGGCATGAGCAACTCGGGGCCCAGGCGCAACGTCGCCGCTTGGTTGGAAGACGGCAAATTTCAGGGCAAATTCGCGCGTTTACTGGCCAGATACTGGGAAAAGCACTCCCGCCCCGTACGGCCCGTGAAGCTGCCGCAAGGCGCGCTCGTGATCGGCGTGGCCGGCTCGACGTTGGGTGGTGGTGGCAAGACGCCGGTCGTCAAAGCGCTAGCTCGGGAGCTGCGCGCGCGCGGTCACGCCGTCGCAGTCGTGGCTTCCAGCTATCGAGCACGCCCTCCGAGCGCTGTGCGCGTGCTCCAGCATCATCATGTGGATCGTGTGGGGGACGAGGCGCTCGAACTGTGCAGAAGCCTGCCCGACGTACCCATCTACGTCGGGCAGAGTCGGGAGAAGGTGCTGCGGCTCGCGGCGCGCGCGGCGACGATAGTCCTCGTCGACTCGCTGCTTCAAACCGCTCCCGAGCGCCTGGCGCTCTCGGTGCTGGTGGTCGACGGGTCGCGTCCGTGGGGCTCCGGCGCCTGCCCTCCGATGGGCGACCTGCGGGCGCGGCGCGATCGACTGCTCCGGGCCACCGATGTGCTCTTGGTCGAAGGGTCGCTCGCAGCAGTCGAAGACGTGGCGTTGCCGCCTTGGCGCTGGACATTTCGGCGCACTCCCGTTGGGGTCGAGCTTCCCGATGGCCAGACCCTCCCGCTGAGCGCCCTCGCCGGCAAGCGGCTCGGATTGCTCACGACCGTAGCCCGGCCGGCGCGGGTGCGTGAGAAGCTGCTCGCGCACGGCATCTGCATCAGCGAATGGCGGGCGGGCGCCGATCACGCACCCATTGAAGAGCGCCGTGCGAGCGGCAAAGCGCCGGCGGTCGATGTCTGGCTCAGCACCGCGAAGTGCCGTGAGCGCGTGGGGCAACTTTTCGAAAATATTCCAGTTTGGGTGATCGTCGAACGTCTGGACTTGCCCACGGAGCTAGTCGATCTCGTGAGTGAGAAGGGGGTGATCCGGAGCCCGGGACCCGTGCTAGAGTCCGCGCCATGTTTTCCCGACCGCTAGCCAAGATGAGCCTCGTTTTGTCCCTCTGCCTACCGCTCGCCGCGCTGGGTTGCGGGGCGGGCGACAAGGAAGTCAAGCACTCCACACTCAAGCCCGGCGAGATGCCGATGGGCGGCAAGTGGGCCGGCGTGTATTACAGCCAGGTCTACGGCTACCTGCACCTGACCGAACAAGGCAACGCAGTCACCGGCGCGTGGCGCAACACCGCAGGTGACAAGTGGGGCGAGCTCGCTGGTGAAGCCGATGGGCGTCTGCTCAAGTACGAATGGAGCGAGCACACCATCGGCGCGATCGGCGCCGGCGCCGACCGCAGCGGCAAGGGCGTCTTCCTGTACTCGATCCCGAAAGAGAACGAGCCTCACGAGATCAACGGTGAGTGGGGCCTCGGCGAGAACGAGTGCTGCGGCAAGTGGGAAGCCGTCAAGCAGATGAACATGGAGCCCGATCCGAAGAGCGTGCGCCCCGACGAGATCGAAGGCCGCGTCAGCGGTGGCGGCTGGGACGACGAAGGCGGCGAAGAAGGCGGCGAAGGCGACAGCGGCGGTGACGAAGACTCGGGGGACGAGGGTGGCGGTTCTGATTCGGACGAAGGGTCCGACGAAAAAGGCTCCGAGCCTCCGTCCGGCGAAGGTCCCGGCTACGAGCCGCTCTGATCGGCGGGGCGCTCTGATCGGCCGAAGTCGGGGGTGGTGCAACGCCACCCTCCGGTCTGACTGAAATTGGGGTGTCTGAGGGGCGCCGAGCGCACGATTGAAGCGCGGGCGCCCTTGAGTACCGGCGCGCGTTGCGTATGATGCGCGCTTTCCTCACCGCCCCCACCCCAGGAGATCCAAGCCCATGCCAGGAGAGGCAACGCGCGGCCTTCAGTTCATCGAGCCGCCAATTTTCGAGCGCGGCGCCCGCGGGCGCAGCGGCGCCTCGGTTCCAGCGCTGGATGTTCCGGCCGTCGATCTAGAACGCGAGCTCGGCGGGCTCAGGCGAGCCGAACCCGCCGCCTTGCCGGAGGCGAGTGAGCCCGAGGTGTTCCGGCATTTCGTGCGCTTGAGCCAGAAGAATTTCGCCATCGATTCGCAGTTCTATCCGCTCGGTTCGTGCACCATGAAGCACAACCCGAAGGTCAACGAGTGGGCGGCGCGCTTGGATGGCTTTGCCGGGTTGCATCCCCTGACACCGCCGCACCTCGCGCAGGGAGCGCTCGAGCTGATGGTGGCTCTTCAGGATCTGCTCGCCGAGATCGTGGGCATGGACGGGGTCACGCTGCAGCCGGCTGCTGGTGCGCAGGGCGAGCTCACCGGGCTAATGATGATCCGGGCTTACCACCGTTCCCAAGGGCGTAGCCCAACGAAGATCTTCATTCCGGACAGCGCTCACGGCACGAACCCTGCGTCGTGTGCATTGAATGGCTTCGAAGCGGTGCCGTTTCCTGCGGGTGAGCGCGGCATCGTCGAACCAAGCACGCTAGCCCATGCGGTCGAGCAGGCGGGCGATGACGTCGCCGGGCTCATGATCACCAACCCCAACACGCTCGGCCTCTACGAGACCGGCCTGCCCCAGCTCGCCGAGGTCATCCACGAACGGGGTGGTCTGGTTTACGGCGATGGCGCCAACATGAATGCGGTGCTCGGTCGCTCGCGGCCGGGAGACGCGGGGGTGGATGTGATGCAGTTCAACCTGCACAAAACCTTCACCACTCCCCACGGTGGCGGTGGCCCTGGGTCAGGTCCAGTCGCCTTCAAGCGCCTGCTCTCGGCATTCCAGCCGACGCCGGTCGTCAAGCGGGGTGCTTCGGGCTTCGAGCTCGAGCACGACCTGCCTCAGTCGGTCGGTCGCGTGCGTTCGTTCTTCGGCAACTTCGGCATGATGGTTCGGGCATACACCTACATTCGCGAGCTCGGTCCCCAGGGGCTGAAGGCGGTCACCGACATGGCGGTGCTGAACGCCAACTACCTCGCAGCACGCCTGAAGGACACGCTGCCGCTCGGTGTCGAAGCGCCGGTGCTGCACGAAGCCGTATTCACCGATCGAAAGCTCGAAGCCGAGACTGGCGTGAAGACGCTCGATCTTGCGAAGCGTCTCATCGACTACGGGTTCCACCCGCCCACGGTGTACTTTCCACTCGTGGTGCGCGGGGCGCTGATGGTCGAACCCACCGAGACCGAGACCAAGCAAACGCTCGACGCTTTCATCAGCGCCATCGAAGCCATCAAGCAAGAGGCCATCGACGATCCCGAGCTCGTCAAGAACGCTCCTCACCTCACGCAGGTAGGGCGTCTGGACGAGGCCCGAGCCGCCCGCAAGCCCATGCTGCGCTGGCGCGCGGGCGGTGGCGCCACCGAAACCTAGCCGCTGCCTCGAACCGGAGCGCGCGCCGCTGTTCAGCGGGCTGGGGTGCGGCGGGAGCGCGCGCTGCGGCGAAGGTGTGTGTGGGTGGGTGGGTTGGAAGGATGGCACGATCCATGCTGGATGGATTCGCACTGATTGTCAGAAGAACTCTGGCGATCGACCACTCACTTCCAGCAAGCCCGACGGAGGTTTCTCGTGCACCCGGCGACTGCCAGTCCCTTTGGAAAGACCTTGAAGCAGGTGCTCGCCCAGGACAGCCTTGGGTTCGATAGCAGCGTCCAGGCCGCCGTCGTGGCCGTTGCCGACACGAGCGCCGAGCTCAGCCAACGCTTGAGGACTGCGGCGCTCGACCAAGCCTTGGGGGGGGCAAACCGACAAAACGTGTTCGGCGACGAGGTCCAGAAGCTCGATGCGGAGGCGAACACGCGATTCTGCATGCGACTGTCAGCTACGCGCGCGTGTATTGCCATCGCTTCGGAAGAGCTGGAGACGCCCATCGTTCACGAGGGGCGCACGGCGAGAGCGAGCGTCATGCTCGATCCCCTCGATGGTTCGGGCAACCTGGACACGGGTCTCAGCGTGGGCAGCATCTTTGCGATCCACGGCGGTGTCTATTGGCCCTCCCACGACCAGGCATTCTTCCGCAAGGGGCGCGAACTCGCTGCGGCAGGCTACGTGCTCTACGGGCCCAGAACCATCTTGGTCTTGGCGAGTAGCACGCAGGTGATGGCCTTCGATCTCGATGCGCATGGCGACTACGTCTTGACCGAGCCTTCCGTCGTGTGCCCCCAGGCAGGCGCGCAGTATTCGGTGAACGAGGCGTACCAAGACGACTGGGACCCCGCGACGCGCGCGTGGCTCAGCGAGCGCCGAAAGGTTGCGCCAGGTGGGGCTCGCGCGAGCTTGCGCTACGACGGAGCCTTGGTGGCGGATGCGCATCGCACGCTGGTCCAAGGCGGTGTGTTTGCCTATCCTGGCACCCTGGCGCGGCCCGAGGGCAAGCTCCGCTTGCTCTACGAGGTAAACCCGATGGCCTTCGTGTTCGAAGCTGCCGGCGGTGGAGCCTCCACGGGGCTCGGCAGCCCGCTGGATCAGGTGCCCCGCTCGCTCCACCAACGTTCGCCCTTGGTACTCGGCTCGCAGAGCGACGTGGCGCGCTACGAAGAGGCATGTGCTAACCTTGCACTAGCTCAGCAGTAGCGATGAATTCCGGAATGCGATATTCGACAATCCTCGAGAAGAATCCCGCAGGCGCGTCGGCATCCTCCTCCGTGATGAGTAGTCGATCGTCGACGACGCCGAATGCGCGCCATATTGGTACGGCTGTCGGTCGGCGCCGGTGCACGGTGCGGTTCATCAGGTCAACCAAGTAGACCCCACACTCGTCCCCCTCACACCCGCCCAACAAAGCCCACTTGCCCTGGGTGGTGAGCTTGTCGGCCGATCGCGTGATCGGAAGCTTCAGCTGCTGGCCGTCGTCGTCGCTCGCAGCGTCCAACGCTCGCCAGCGCAGGCTAGCGGCTTCGTAGCTGCCTTCGCGTGTCCTCGGCCCCGTCGCGCCGACCCACACGACCTTGCTGCTGCTCACCGCCAGATCCACCACGTCCGAGTCCGCCTCGGCAAGCAGTTCGGGCTCCCTCGCGCCAGCCTTCCAGCCAAAGATTGCATTCGAGCCGCTGCGCGACTCTGCGAACACGACGCGACCGCCGTTCGAGTGAGGATGCAGCAGGTTGCCGTTCGACGTGTACAATTCGTTCTGTGTGGCACTGCCGGGACTGGCAGCCGCCAGGGTACGACCGTCCCAGATGGCACCCCAACCATCCTGATAGTCGAAGCCCGAAAACGCTGGGTTGACGATGGCGGGCTCGAGCCAGTTCGGCGCATCAGAAGTGGAGTCGATGCGACCGATGTACAACTGGAGGCCCGACCCTGCCGCACCATTGACCACCGTGGTCACGGTATGCGGCGACTCACGCGACAGGAATCGATCGATGCAGCCTGAGGCGCTCTGTTTGATCAGTGCCAGCGGGTGCAAGTCGGTGTCGTATTCGAACAGACCGAGCAGGCTGAAACCGGGATCGGTCTTGATCCCCATCGAGAGGTACAGTTCGGTGCCGTGCGCACCAACTCTCAGCCCTGAACGGTAGTCGTCGCCGATCACGGCTGCCTCGCCGCGCACTGGCTTCAGCGAGCGACAGCCGTCGCCGCATTCGGTCCATTCGGTTCCGGGGAACTCTAGCTTGTCCAAGATCGCAGACGCTGGGCGACAAGGACCAACCACCGTCGGTTCGCGCCATGCCTGCGCATCGTGGACCCAGGCGTAGCCGTCCCCCTGAGTGCCGCCGCTGCCGCTCGCGCCACCGCCGTCGTCCGTTCCCCGGCCGCCC
>Ga0315910_10003792_pt1 | contig 12732 bp, 9 predicted proteins | sample EdamamesoilMG_FD_204470 | JGI IMG/M metagenome (GOLD analysis project Ga0315910, IMG submission 204470) | Garden soil microbial communities collected in Santa Monica, California, United States - Edamame soil | ecosystem: Environmental > Terrestrial > Soil > Garden | place: USA: California... | reverse complement strand
GGAGGCTGTTGAGGAAGATGAGCAGTTTGCGGGCGACGGCGATGAGGGCGAGCTTGGCGGGTTTGCCGCGTTCGCGCAGGCGTTTGTAGAAGGTTTTGAGCGTGCTGTTGTGTTGTGCGGCGACCAGCGCCGCGCAGTAAAGGGCGCGTCGCAGCGGGGCCCGGCCGTGGGCGATGCGTCGAGGGCCGTGGCGTGTGGCGGAGTCGTCGGGCAATGGGGCCAGGCCAGCGAGTTTGGCGAGTTGGCGCGAGTTGAGTCGGCCCAATTCAGGCATGTAGGCGAGCACGGCCATGGCGGTCTGCTGGCCGACACCCTCGACCAGGCAGAGGGTTTGCACACGTTGGGTGAGTTCGAGGTCGGCGTGCAACAAAGCCTGCAGGTGTTCATCGATTTGCTGGATACAGCGGCGCAGTCGGACACATTCGCGCTGTACGCGTGCGCGCAGCTGAGCATCCAGCAGGTGTTCCAGGCGGTTCTCCTCGGCGAGCAGGCGCGCCTGCTCGTGGGCTCGCTGCTCGATCCACTCGCGCAAGGCTTGGTGTTGGGCCGAAGGCGGTGGAGTCGGCGCAGGCCGATTGGCCTGACCGAAGCGCGCCAGCACTTCCGAGTCGATGGGATCGGTCTTCTCGAGTCGGCCGATGCCGCGTGCGAAGTCGCGCACCTGGCGCGGATTAGCCAGGGTAAGGGCGACTTGGTGGGCGGCGGCCGCGGCGATGAGCGCACGCTGGTAGCCACTGGCGGTGGCTTCCGCGATGATATGCACCAGCGCGTGTTTGTTCTTCAGCTCGATCATCCACTGGCTGATTGCCGCCAGAGTATTGGCCACCTGATCGTGTCGGCGGTGGGGTCCGACCTGTAGAAACGCTTTGCCGATATCCACACCCACGTAATGAACCTGTGCGAAAGAAGCGGACATGCTCTACCTTGTTTTTGACGCGCTTGCAGTGGCACTGCAGCGCAAGTAACTGTTCGAGGTTACGCTTCAAAAACGCCGCGGCGGATCATGCTACCGACGAGCGCGCAAGCGCTCAAGGGCGAGGTCGATCTCACCGCGGCGCGCGCAGGCCGGGACTGCAGTCCCGGCCTGCGCATCCCGCTCCCATGCCAGTCGAACAGCTTCCCCAGCTTGGAAGTGGAACGCAGGCAATGTAGCACGTTTCCAAGCAACAAGGGCGAGGCCTCCGGCCGAGCCGCACGCGTACGCCGCATGCTGACGCGGCTCGGCCGGAGGCCTGCCCTGCGGAGTTCGCGACTCGGCCGGAGGCTTCGCCCGACCGGGAGACAAGGCCGGCGCACACCGCACTGGCGTTCCGGCGCGGCCGGGGGCAGCCTCGGTCGCGCATGCCTGGCGTGACGATCCTCTGGTCGATGTGCGCGGCGGTGAGCCTGCTCATCGCCGGCATCCACCTCGCCGTGTGGGTGCGGCATCGCGCGGCGAAGTCGAGCCTGGCGCTCGCGCTGCTGTCGCTGGGCGTGGCGGCCGCGGCGGGCGCGGAATACCTGCTCATGCACGCGGCCTCGCCGGCGGAGTTTGCCGCGGTCATGCGCTGGGCCAACTTCGCGATCCTCGCGATGTTCGTCGGGATCGTGTGGTTCGTGCGGGCGGAGTTCGGGACGGCGCGGCTCGCGCTCGGCGGAGTCGCGGTGGCGCTGCGTGCGACCGCGCTCGTGCTGGGTTATTTTCCGGGGGTCACGCCGATGTTTCGCGAGATCGCGGCGCTGCGCGAGGTCGCGTGGCTCGGCGAGCAGATCGTCGTGGTCAGCGCGGCCACGCCCGCGCCGTGGAGCTGGCTGCCGGCCCTGAGCAACTACGTGCTCGCGCTCTTTGTCGCCGATGCGTCGATACGGCTGTGGCGGCGCGGCGGGCCCGACGACCGTCCGCGGGCCCTGCGCGCGGGCGGCGCGATGGTGGCGTTCATCCTCCTGTCGACCTCGGTGGCGATGTTGATCAACGCCGGCGTGCTGCGCGTGCCCTACATCACGGCGCCGAGCTACCTCGCGATGATCCTGATGCTCGGGTTCGAGCTGGGTCGCGACATCCTGCGCGCGCGCGAGCTCGTGCGCGAGGTGCGGCGGCGCGAGGCGCAGCTCAATGAGAGCGAGCGCCGCCTCCAGCTGGCCGGCGAGGCGGCCGACCTCGGATTCTGGTACTGGGAGATGCGCACCGGGTCGATCTGGGCCACGGAACGGGCGCGCAGCATCCTCGGGCTGCCGGCCTCGGGGGAATTGACCTACCCGATGTTCATCGAGCGGGTGCACGCGGAGGATCGCGCGATCGTCGAGGCGCGCATCGCCGCGGCCTTCCTGGATGGCAGTGGGTATGATGCGGAGTACCGCGTGGTCCTGGCCGACGGCACGCCGCGCTGGGTGACCGCGCACGGCGATGTCGCCGCGGGCGAGGATGGCAGGCCGGCGTCGATGACCGGCGTGGTCTTCGACACGACCGAGCGTCGCCGCGCCGAACTCGAACTCGCCGATCAGCGCCACGAACTCGCGCACCTCTCCCGCGTCGCGCTCGTGAGCGAGCTCTCCGGGTCGCTCGCGCACGAGATCAACCAGCCCCTCGCCATCATCCTGACCAACGCCCAGGCGGCGCAGCGTTTTCTCGCGCGCACCGCGCCGGACGTGGGCGAGGCGCGCGAGGCCCTCGCCGACATCGTGCGCGAGGCCGGGCGCGCCGGGGAGGTGATCCGCCGCCTCCGGGGCATGCTCCGCAACGGTCACGCCGTGCTGAAACCCGTCGACGTGCGCGACCTGATCGAGGACGTGTGCCAGCTCATGCGCCGCGACCTCGACGCACGGGGCGTGCGTCTCCTGCGCGTCATCGCGGACGGCCTGCCCGCCGTCGCCGGCGATGCCGTCCAGCTCCAGCAGGTGCTGCTCAACCTCGTGCTCAACGGCTGCGAGGCGATGGAGGGAAATCCCCCGGAAGGCCGCGTGCTCACGGTGTCGGCCGCGCGCAGCGGGTCCGGCGTGCGTGTGTCCATCGCGGATACGGGCCATGGACTGCCGGCGGACGCCGAGCGCGTCTTCCAGCCGTTCTTCACGACCAAGCCCGATGGCCTCGGCCTGGGCCTGCCGATCTGCCGCTCGATCGTCAAATCCCATGGCGGCCGCCTCTGGGCCGAACCGCGCCGGCCGGCGTCGGGTGGGGCGGACGACGGGGGCGCGACCGGAGCGGTGTTTCACCTGGAACTCGACGCGGTGGAGCACAGTTGACCCGGGGCGCCGATACGCGTCAGGTTCGGGGCGAACCCACGGCTGCATGACACCGCCGCTTCCGACCGTCCACCTGCTCGACGACGAGCCCGGCCTGATCAAGGCGCTCACGCGGCTGCTCAAGGCCGAGGGATTCGTCGTGCGCGGCTTCACCTCGGCGCGCGAGTTCCTCGCGGCGCTCGACGATACCACGGTCGGCTGCCTCGTGCTCGATGTCGCCATGCCGGGCCTCGGCGGCTTCGAGGTGCAGGAGCACCTCATGCGCCTGGGCAATCCGCTGCCGATCGTGTTCCTCACCGGCCGCGGCGACATCCCGATGAGCGTGCAGGCCCTCAAGGCCGGCGCCGTGGACTTCCTGACCAAACCTGTCGACGACGCGCACCTGCTGCGCGCCGTGCGCGAGGCCATGGCGCAGTGCGTGGCGCGGCGCGAACAGGCCTCGACCCTCGCCGCCCTGCGCGAGCGTTTTGAGAGGCTCACCCCGCGCGAGCGCGAGGTCATGCAGCACGTCGTCGCCGGCCGGCTCAACAAGCAGATCGCCGCCGACCTCGGCACCGGTGAGCAGAACATCAAGGTGCATCGCGGGCGCGCCATGGAGAAGATGGAGGTCGAATCGCTGGCCGATCTCGTGCGCGCGGCCGAGCGCCTCGGCATCGGCAAGGGTCCGCCGGTGGTCTGACTCCGACTCAGGCCGTCCGAGGTGTCCATCCGAGGTGGCCATCCGAGGTGGTCGGCCGTGTCCCACGGCCGGTCGTGTGCGGCAGTCCTGCGCGTGCGTCGTGCCGCGCGGCGCCGAAGCCACGCGCCTGGGGACAGGCGCGTGCACCTTGGGGTCGGCGTCGTTTCGGTGCAGACTCGGGCCACGCTTGCATCAGTCCGACACAGGTGGAGTGCGCCCTCCCGCCGTGGCTGAAGCTTCCGTGTGACAGTCGCGCGTCGCTGGCATGCGTGCGTTTAACCTAGGTGCAATCACGGCGAGACGCGCGTTGCCACCTGCCATGCGTGCGCGTTGTGTTCGCGACCCACGCGATGCCGTCCCTCCCCGGATACAGCCCGGTTGTTGTCCGAAGCGTCGTCTCGTGGCGACGGGTGTCATTCACGGATCGAGCGCGGATCGACCTTCCCATCGCGAGATCGAGTCGGTTTACTCCGAGCGTTTTCCGGGCGCGTGGTGTGCCCGCCGTCGTTGCAGCAGTCCCCGTCACGGAAGTCCTGATCACCGCATGAAACCTTCCTGCTATATTCGTCCTGCGCAGCCCGGGCGTGCGACCCACCGGTGGCTCGCCTTGCTCGCGCTCGTGGTGCTCGCGCCCGCTTCGGCGCACGCCTCGATGTTTCACGGCGAGACGCTCGACGCCATCGCCGATGTGATGGCGTGGGTTGTCCTCATCGTGGCGCCCACCGTCGGCCTCGCGGTCTTCTGGATCGTCCACATCCTCCCGGAAAAGATCGCGGAAAAACGCCAGCACCCGCAGGCCGGCGCGATCCAGTGCCTGTGCCTGCTCTCGCTCTTCTTCGGCGGGCTGCTCTGGCCGATCGCGTGGCTCTGGGCCTATTCGAAGCCCGTCCTCTACAAGATGGCCTACGGCACCGACAAGGTGGAGCACGGCCACGGCGACAAGGGCGCGAAACACGCCGAGCCCGAGAAGCCGAAGGCCGTCGAGGCGGAAAAACCCAAACCCGTCGACGACGCCGAGCAGCTCAAGCGCCTGCGGGCCGAGGTCGCGGCCCTCGAGGCAAAGCTCGCCCCGAAAGCCAACACGCAGGGAGGCAAGGCCTGAGTCATGGAAATCATCCTTCTCGGTATCTACGCGTTTTTCGCCTGGCTGGTCTTCGGCAAGTTCAAGTGGCTGCCGTGGAACATCGTCACGCAGGTGATCACGATCACCCTGCCGATCGTCGGCATCACCGCCCTCATCCTCATCCTCAACGTCGTCGCGCCCTCCTCGCACGACATCCGCGTGGTCAACTACGTGGTCCCGATCAACCCGCGCGTCGCCGGCCTGGTCACGGAAGTGCCGATCGAACCGAACCGCCCGGTCAAGAAGGGCGACGTGCTCTTCCGCATCGACCCCACGCCGTTCGAGATCTCCGTGCGCAACTTCGAGGCCGACCTCGCACGCCTCCAGGTCCAGCTCGTCACGGCCGAGGCCAACACCCGCAACCTTTCCGAGACCCTCAAGAGCGCCACCGGCCAGAAGGACGCGATCACCTCGCAGCTCTCACTCGCCCGCCTGCGCCTCGGCCAGTACAAGGAACTCGCCGAGTCCGGCGCCGGCAACAAGTTCGACTACGAGAAAGCCCAGGCCGACGTGGCCAACCTCGAGGGCCAGCTCGCCTCGGTCGTCGCCTCCGAGCAGCAGGCGAAGGAAAAGCTCGGCGCCAAGACCGCCTCCGGTGAGCAGGACGAGGTCGCCAATGTGAAGGCGCAGATCGCCCGCGCCGAGGCCCAGCTCGCCAACGCGAAGTGGGAGTTGAGCCAGACGACCTATCATGCCCCGGCCAACGGCCGCGTCGTCGCGCTGAATCTCCGGCCCGGCGCCATGGCCGTGCCGCTGCCCGTCGTGCCGGCGATGAACTTCGTCGAGGACGACCAGTGGATCCTCGCCATCTTCAAGCAGAACGAGGTGCGCAAGGTCGCGGACGGCCAGGAGGCCGAAGTCGCGTTCAAGCAGTACCCGGGTCGCATCGTGAAGTGCAAGGTCGACTCGGTCATGTGGGCCACCGCCCAGGGCCAGCTGCCCATCGGCACGGTCAATCCCAACGGCGGCCTCGCGCCCATCCCACCCTACGCGCTCGCCGTGCGCCTGCTGCCCGACGCCAAGGACAAGGACATCTTCCTCGCCGCCGGCGCGCACGGCGCCGGTGCGATCTACTCCGACAGCGGCAAGGCCATCCACATCATCCGCAAGATCCTGCTCCGGGTGAGCGCCAAGCTCGATTGGCTCATCCTCAAGATGCACTGAGCCGCGCCGCCATGCGTATCCATGTTTTCATGCCTGATCTGTGCGCCCTGGCTCTTCGTTCGCTGCTCGCGGGTAGGGCGCGCTCTCCGAGCGCGCCGCGCCTGGTGGCACGCGTTCGCGGCGGGTTCGGAGAACCCGCCCTACCGGCGGGTCATCCCACCGCCGGCCGACTGACAGGCGCCACCGTCGTCACCTGCGCGCTCCTGCTCGCCGGCTGCGCCACGAAGGCGCCGCCGACCGCGGAGGAGCTGCGCGAACAGACCGGCACGCTCGCGACACTCGTGCCGGCCGATGGCTGGAAGGGCGGCGCCGACGCCGGCGCCGTGGCCGACAACTGGCTCGCCACCTTCGGCGACCCGCAGCTCGACGCCCTCGTGGCCGAGGCCCTCGCGAACAATCCCGACCTGAAGGTCGCCGCCACCCGCGTCGAGCAGGCCGCGGAATACGTCGCCGTCGCGCGCGGCGCGCTCTGGCCCTCGGTCGGCGTCTATGCCTCCGGCGGTGAAAACATGGGCGGCGGTGACGCGCTCCAGATCATCACCGTGCGCGCCTCGTGGGAGATCGATGTCTGGGGTCGCGTCCGCTACGGGCGCAACGCCGCCGAGGCCACCTACCAGTCCGTCCAGGCCGACTACGCCTTCGCCGGCCAGTCGCTCGCCGCCACGGTCGCGAAAGGCTGGTTCACCGCCACCGAGACGCTCCTGCAGATCCGCATCTCCGAACAGGCGGTCGCCGCCTCCGCGGAGTTGGTGCGGCTCGCGGAGAAGCGCCACCAGGTCGGCATCGGCACCGAGCACGACGTCGCCCTGGCGCGCGCCGCCCTCGCCGACGCCGAGGACACCGTCATGCAGGTGAAGCTCGCGCACGAGCAGGCCCGCCGCGCCCTCGAGCTCCTCGTCGGCCGCTACCCGGCGGCCGAACTCGCCGCGCGCGACTCGCTCCTGCGTGTGACCGCGCCGATTCCCGCCGGGCTGCCGCTCGAGATGCTCGAGCGCCGGCCCGACCTCGTCGCCGCCGAGCGCCGCGTGGCCGTCGCCTTCAACCGCGTGGGCGAGGCCAAAGCCGCGATGCTGCCCAAGATCTCGCTCAACGCCAACGTCGCGACCATCGCCTCCGACATCCTCGATCTGAAGGAGGATTTTCAGAATCCCGCCGGCGGCATCGGCGCCAGCCTGCTCGCCCCGGTCTTCACCGGCGGCCAGCTCCAGGCGCAGGTTCGTATCCGTACTTTGGAGCAGAAGGAGGCCACGGCCGATTACGCCCGTGTGGCCCTCCGCGCCCTCGGCGACGTCGAGAATGCCCTCGCCGCCGCGCAGACCCTGCGCGAACGCGAGGTCGTGCTCGAGCGCGCGCTCGGCGATCACCGCCGCGCTCTCGAACTCGCGCAGACCAGCTACCGCGTCGGAAACGCCGACCTGCGCGCCGTCCAGCAGCAGACGCTGCGTGTGCAGGCCGCCGAACTCTCGCTCCTGCGCGTGCGCAGTGAACAGCTCGCCCAGCGCGCCAACCTCCACCTCGCGCTTGGCGGGAGTTTCGCCGCGCCGGTCGAGGTGGCGAGCACCGGCTCGTCCGCGCCCTGAGTCGCACGCGTCACCACCCACCTCCACTCTTACCCCGATCTGTCGTGCAGCATCGAATCCTGCATCACAGGTAGGGCGGGGTCTCCGACCCCGCCGAGAACATTGAAACACTTCCGCCGCGCGGTCCCCGCCCTGCGCGACGCGGCATCTCCGCACCAGGCATCCCCATCGAGATCGATCCCATGAAGACCAAGGAAGTCATCAAACGAGCCGCCGCCTTTTCCGCCCCGTATCGCGTGACCAAGGGGAAGAAGTTCCGGCTCAAGGACGTCGACCCCGGTGACACGCTGGGCCTCAAGTCCGAGGACAAGGACAAGGCGAAGGAGGCGCTCGCCACCGGCGTCGAGGTGCTGGCCGAACTCCAGGACAAGCTCTACGCGCAGGACAAGTGGGCCGTGCTGCTCATCTTCCAGGCCATGGATGCCGCGGGCAAGGACGGCGCGGTCAAGCACGTCATGTCCGGCGTCAATCCCCAGGGCTGCCAGGTCTACTCGTTCAAGTCGCCGACGAGCGAGGATCTCGACCACGACTACCTCTGGCGCTGCATGAAGTGCCTGCCCGAGCGCGGCCGCATCGGCATCTTCAACCGTAGTTATTACGAGGAGACGCTCGTCGTGCGCGTCCACCCCGAGTACCTCGCGAAGCAGAAGCTGCCCGAGCGGCTCGTGACGAAGCGCATCTGGGAAAACCGTTTCGAGGACATCGCCAACTTCGAGCGCTACCTCACGAACAACGGCGTCGCGGTCTGCAAGTTCTTCCTCCATGTCTCGAAGAAGGAGCAGAAGCGCCGCTTCCTCGAGCGCGTGGAGAATCCCGACAAGAACTGGAAGTTCTCCTCCGCCGACATGAACGAGCGCGGCTACTGGGACGACTACCAGGAGGCCTACGAGGACATGATCCGGCACACCGCGACCGACTACGCGCCCTGGTATGTCGTGCCGGCCGACAACAAGTGGTTCACCCGCCTCGTCGTCGCCGCCGCCGTGATCGACACGATGAACGGCCTCGACCTCGCGTATCCGGAAGTCGGACCCGCCCACCTGAAACAACTCGCCGCCGCCAAGCGCGCGCTGCTGGCGAAGAAGTGAGCGGACCGTGCGTCGTGAACCGAGCGCGCGCCGTCCCGGGGTAGGGCGAGGCCTCCGGCCGAGCCGCGGACGCGTCATGACACACGCATGAGCCTCTCGACCGAACTCGCCGAGCGTTTCTCCGGGCCGATGGCCTTTCGCCTCGTGCTCCAGCCGATCATGGCCTCGACCCTCGCGATCCTCGCCGGCCTGCGCGACGCGCGCATGGGTGCGCCGCCCTACCTCTGGGCCCTCGCGACGCACACCGGCCACCGCCGTGCCCTGCTCGGTGAACTCTGGCGCGGCGTCGGCCGCGTGCTCCTGCTCGCGATCGGGATGGAGGTCGCCTACCAGCTCGTCGTGCGCGGCTCGATCTCCGTCGTGGAGACGATCGCCGTCTCCGTCCTGCTCGCAATCGTCCCCTATGTCGTGCTGCGCGGTCTGGTCAACCGGCTGGCGCGCACCCATTCACGCTGATGCCAGGCATCTCACAGGAGGTAACGGAGGAAACGGAGAAGACGGGCGACCGGGTGCGCTCGATTTCAGAGTCTCGGGTTCGTTCTCCCTTTCCTCCCGTGCGTCTACGGCGAGTTTTCAAGTCCCGTTTCCGTCGCATGCGGCTTGTCTGGAATGGAGGGCCGGGCTCCTGCCCGGCCGCGATCGTGGAGCGGCACGCGCTCATCGGTGTGGGTTCGCGCCGGCGCGGGAGCGCCGCCCTCCACTCGTGAACTGAGGTTTGAAGACACGCCTTGGATTCAAACTCCCGGTTTCGATCTCCGTTACCTCCGTTTCCTCCTGTGGAAATCTCTTTCCCCGCCGATCCATGAGCGCCCCATTGCCCGAGAGTACCTCGGTCGTTCGTTTCCTCCCCGCTCTCGGCTGGCTGCGGCGCTACGATCCGTCGTGGTTGCGTGGAGACATCGTCGCGGCGATCACGCTCGCGGCCTACCTGCTGCCCGCCGGCCTCGGCGACGCCTCGCTCGCCAACCTCCCGCCCGAGGCCGGGCTCTACGCCTGCCTCTTCGGCGGGCTCGTCTGGTGGCTCTTCTGCAGCTCGCGCCACACCGCCATCACCGTCACCTCCGCCATCTCGCTGCTCACCGGCGCGTCCCTCGGTGAGATCGCGGGCGGCGACGTCTCGCGTTTCGGCGCGCTCGCCGCCGCCACCGCGCTGCTCGTCGCGGGCATCGCGCTGCTCGCCTGGCTCGTGCGCGCCGGCGCGATCATCAACTTCATCTCCGAGAGCGTGATGACCGGCTTCAAGTGTGGCGTCGCGCTCTTCCTCGCCAGCACGCAGCTCCCGAAACTCTTCGGCGTGCACGGCGCCCACGGCGATTTCTGGGAAAACTCCGGGCACTTCCTGAAGCACCTCGGCGACACCAATCCCGCGTCGCTCACGATCGGCGGCGCCGCGCTCGCCGTGCTCATCGCCGGGAAGATCTTCCTCAAGAACAAGCCCGTCGCACTCGTCGTCGTGGTCGGCGGCATCGTCGCGTCCTCGCTGCTCGGCCTCGAGTCGCGCGGCGTGAAGCTGCTCGGTGAGGTGCCGCAGGGCCTGCCCGCGCTCGGGCTGCCCGCGATCACCTGGTCCGACCTGAACAACCTGCTGCCGCTGGCGTTTGCCTGCTTCATGCTCGGCGCGGTCGAGACCGCCGCCATCGGCCGGATGTTCACCGCCAAGCACGGCGGCCGATTCGACGCCAACCAGGAGTTCCTCGGCCTCGCCGCGGCCAACCTCATGTCCGGCCTCGGCCGCGGTTTCCCGATCAGCGGCGGCATGTCGCAGTCGCTCGTCAACGAGGGTGGGGGCGCGCGCACGCCGCTCTCCGGCGCGCTGGCCGCGGGGATCGTCCTGATCGTCGTGCTCTTCTTCTCCAGCCAGCTGCGCGCCCTGCCGCAGCCGGTGCTCGCCGCCGTCGTGCTCGTGGCCGTGGCCGGGCTCTTCAAGCTCAAGACGCTTCAGTCGCTGTGGCGCGGCGACCGCCCGGAGTTCGTCGTGGCCCTGGCCGCGCTCGCCGGCGTGCTCAGCGCCGGGCTGCTGCACGGCGTCTTCATCGGCGCGATCATCTCGCTCGTGCAGCTGCTGCGCCGCGCCTCGCGCCCGCACGTCGCGCGACTCGGCCGCATCCCGGGCACGCGGCGCTTCTCCGACCGCGAGCGCAATCCCGAGAACGAGGCCGTGCCGGACGTGCTCGTCTTCCGGCCCGAGGCGAGCCTGCTCTATTTCAACATCGAGCACGTGCGCGACACGATCGTCGACGCCGTGCGCGCGCAGCCGGCGCCGCCGCGCCTGGTCGTGCTCGATCTCTCGGCCGCGCCGATCGTCGACCTCCAGGCCACCCACGCGCTCGGCGGCCTCGCCGACGAGCTCCGGGCCGCCGGCGTGCGTATCCAGGCGGTGGAGCCTCGCTCGTCCGTGCGCGACCGCCTGCGCCGCGAGGGCGTCGACCAGAAGCTCGGCGGTGTCGACCACGTGAAGTCCGTGGCCGACGCGGTGGAGCAGAAGACGTGAACCGCGCATGGACACGAATGAACGGGAGTTCAGAGCTGCCCGCAGGCCGTCCGCTCGCGGACGCCCGTGCGACGTTCGCGCTCCGATCCGGCGCCCGCAAGCGGGCGGCCTACGGCCGATGACCGACATCTCTCGCATCCGTGCCCATTCGTCCCGCCTCGCGGGATCCGTGGTTCCTTCCTGTTTGATCTCATCATGAACAAAATCGGAGTCGTCACCGGTGGCGGGGATTGTCCCGGCCTGAATACCGTCATCCGCGCCGTGGCCAAGGCCGCGGCCCAGCGCGGCTGGGAGACCGTCGGCATCCTTGGCGGTTACGAGGGGCTGCTCGAGCCCGCGAGGTATGTGCCGCTCGACTACAAGGCGATCGGCGGCCTGCTCAACCGCGGCGGCACGATCCTCGGCACGGCCAACCGCGGGAAGTTCTCCGCCAAGACCGGCCACGGCGAGACGCGCCAGCTCCCGCGCGAGCTGCTCGACGGCGTGCGCGACGGCATGAAGAAGCTCGGCCTCGGCGCGCTCGTCTCCATCGGCGGCGACGGCTCGCTCACCATCGCCCATCAGATGGCCGAAGCCGGCATCCCGGTGGTCGGCGTGCCCAAGACGATCGACAACGACCTGCACGGCACGCTCATGACCTTCGGCTTCGACTCGGCCGTGGCCTGCGCGACCGACGCGCTCGACCGCCTGCACACCACGGCGGAGAGTCACAGCCGCGTCCTCGTGCTCGAGGTGATGGGCCGCTACGCCGGCTGGATCGCGCTCTATGCCGGCGTGTCCGGCGGCGCCGACGTCGTGCTCATTCCGGAGATCCCGTTCACCTACGAGAGCATCGTCGCCAAGGTGAAGGAGCGCGAGGCGCAGGGAAAGCACTTCACCCTCGTCGTCGTGGCCGAGGGTGCGAAGGAGAAGGGCGCGGACTTCGTCACCTCCGCCGGCCAGGAGGCCAACCGCGAGGCGCGGCTCGGCGGTATCGGTGCCGTGGTGACGGCGGAGATCGAGAAACGCACCGGCAAGGAGGCGCGCAACTGCGTGCTCGGCCACCTGCAGCGCGGCGGCAGTCCCACCACGTTTGACCGCGCGCTCTGCTCGATGTTCGGCGCCACCGCGGTCGAGCTGATCGCGGCCGGCGACTTCGGCAAGATGGTCGGTTTCGTCGGCACCGGCGTCGGCGCGGTCCCGATCAGCGAGGCCATCGGCCGCCTCAAGACCGTCCCGCTCGACGGCAACCTCACCCGCACCGCCCGCGCCCTCGGCATCTCGCTGGGGGATTGAGTCGCCAGCAGACGGTTCAACCACGGATGGACACGGATCGGCGGCCCATGACCACGCCACGTCGCATGCTCCGAAAGGTAGGGCGAGGCCTCTGGCCGAGCCGCGCCAACGGC
>Ga0315910_10003791_pt1 | contig 12733 bp, 7 predicted proteins | sample EdamamesoilMG_FD_204470 | JGI IMG/M metagenome (GOLD analysis project Ga0315910, IMG submission 204470) | Garden soil microbial communities collected in Santa Monica, California, United States - Edamame soil | ecosystem: Environmental > Terrestrial > Soil > Garden | place: USA: California... | reverse complement strand
GTGCTGAACGCGAGCAGCGTCAGCGGCAGCGAGCCGGAGTGCGACGAGGTCGACGCCGAGATCGGCCTGTATCAACAGGTCGCCAGCTCGCTCGACGGGGCGGACCATCACGTCGTGTTCGGCTCGTTCGTGGACGACAACGGCGGCATCTCGCCGACGCTGGAGAACCCCGCGGCGGCTTTCGAGAGCCGCAGCGCCGTGCGCTTCACGGCGCTCATCAATCGTGGCTCGAGCTTCGAGCCCGGCGTCGTGACGAGCGTGCCGACACCGCTCGCCGGCGACCCGATGTTGTCCCCCTCGGGGGGCCTGCTGGTGATGCGGACCAAGGGGCTGGAGCGCACGCTGACGGTCGACGGCGAGCGTGTCGTGCGCGCCGAGCAGAGTGGATATTCGCTCTTGCTGGTGACGCCGTCGAGCAACCCCGCGGCACCCGCCGTGGCGCTGGCCGAGGTCGGGCGCGTGTGCCTGCAGGGGGGCAAACCGTCGCTGTCGTATGACGAACGCTGGATGGTCCTGCACCACTACGTGACGGACGACGACGCCGTCGCGCTGGGCTTCACGGGGGCCGATGACCCGGGCTTCGTCGACTACCGCACGCTCGGCGCGTCCAACCTGGTGCTGGTCGACCTGCTCGATGGCTCGAGCCGCAGCATCACGCGTATGGCGCCCGGCCAATACGCGGTGTTCCCGCACTTCCGCTCCGACGGCTGGATCTACTTCGTGCTCCGCACGCTGCAGGGCGGAGAGTACTTCGTGGCCAGCGACGCGGCGGTGTTGCTCGACGCAGCACCCTGAACGACGGTCTGACCGGCCGTGGACCCGCTGGCGCGCATCTCATAACCTGTCGGCTGGGAAAACGCGCCCGCCCTGGCGGGCGAGGCGGTCGCGTTTTCCGCCCAGTGGGCAGGTCTGCTCGATGCGCTCGCCTCTATATTTGTCGTCATCTCATAGTAATGAGATGACTTCTAGCGCATCCGGGCGACGATACCTGACGGTGCGCTGTCAGGAGAGTCCTGTTAGCGTGCTCCGCATGGCAACCAAAACCTACACGGGCAGCTGTCGCTGCGGCAAAATCAAATACGAGGCAGACATCGATCTCGCGGCGGGGACCGGCAAGTGCAATTGCACGTATTGCTGGAAGACGCGCTGGTGGGGAGCGCGCGCCACGCCGAGCACCTTCCGCTTGCTCTCCGGCGCGGAGGAGCTCGGCTACGGCTTTGGAGGCACCCACTTTGTCCGGCGCGGCTTGTGTAAAGAGTGCGCCGTCACTCCCTTCGGCTGGGGCAACATCCCGGAGATCGGTGGGGACTATGTGTCGGTGAACCTGGCCTGCCTCGACGATCTCGATCCCGCAGAGCTCGCCGCCGCACCGGTGCAATACATGGATGGGCGAAACGACAACTGGTGGAATCCACCGGCGGAGACGCGCCACCTCTGAGCCGCTGCCCACGCTGCTGCCTCGCTTCGCGCGCCCCGCTGGTTTGGGTCGGCTCGAGGGGCGTGGCAGCGTGCGGGTGGGCGGATGTCGGCGCGGCGTAGCCAGAACCGCGTCGCCATCACCTCTCGAACCTCGACAAGCGACAGGCTGCTGGGAAAAGCGTCGCGTCATCGCGCTCGGCGTTCGGCGATGAACGGGTGAGCCCTGTGCGTTTCATGCTAGATTCGGGGCAGCGGGCAGGGTGAGCGCACGCCACACGTCGGCGGCGGCAGCGCGTGCCAGGTCACGCTCCAGTCTGGCCGTCGATGCAACCGTTCAGCACCTTTCGCGCCACCGTCAAACGCCTCGTGTCGAGCGGGCTCGAGCGGGAACGCCTGCTGGCTTTTCGCGCGGTGTTCCCTGGTTTTCTGGGGTTGCCGGGCGAAGCGCGCGGGCGCGCCCAGCGTGCCCTGGCGCAACCGGGGCGGCGGCGTTATTCGGGCGCGCTGTTTGCCGTGGCCCCTCCGCTGTCGCGCGCTCGTTATGCGTCGGTGTGTGTCGACGCCTCGGGCGAAGACGGCGAGGGGTTGTGTCGGGAGCTGCGGGCGTATGCGAGCGCCCTCACGCGGGGCAAGCTCTACATCGGTGATCTCGGCCGCGCCGAGAGCACGTTGCAGGGGCGTCGCGGCGGTTGGTCCGTCGGCAAACGCCTCGGGCTGCACTTCGACGATCTGGCGCTGTTCGACGAGTTCCAGGCCCTGGGCGTCGAGACGCGCGTCGGGCGCAACGCCTGGCGCACGCACCTCGACTACGCGCTCGAGGACGTCTGCATCCCCGACACGGTGGACCTGCGTCTGCCGGATACGCAGGAGTGGTTCTTTCGAACCTTTCGCCATGGCTTCGAGCCGTTCTGGCGCAAGCGCGCGGACGCAGGCGTACAACGCTTCCACGACATGCTGCCGACGTTGATGACGGCGGAGCTCGGCGGCAACGCCGCGACGGACGCGGTCGGTCGAGTGCTGCGCGCGCTCGGGGCGCGCGCCTTCGTCTATCCGTCGGCGCGCAGTGACCCGGACGCGATCGTGCATCGCGGCACGCTCCGCGCCGCCGTCGGTTTCAACCTGGTCGAGTTCCAGGGTGTTTCGTTGCTCGGGGACGACGAGCAGCACATGGTCTTCGACGATCCGGAGCCGTGGAGCACGAGTGTGTTCTGGCCGCGGCTGCGCTGCGAGGTGGCCGAGCTCGGCAAGGGGGAGGAGCTCCCGCGTCCGTTCCTCGGCTCGTGGCGTCTGCGCGGCGTGCGCGATGCGCACGAGCGTTTCTGGCAGCAGGGTGGGCATCTGGGGGCCGAATACGACGCGGGCGAGCAGACGGCGGTGCGCGCTCGTCCGGGCTTGCCGCGTACCTTCGAACGCAGCCCCTGGCAGTCGGAGCGTGCGCCGCGAACGCGAGAGGCCGTGCCGGCCCGTGCCGACGATACGCCGGCACCGAGCACCCGCGTCGACGTGAGTGGCGGGCCGGCGAACGTGCAGCGGGAGCGCGCCCCCGGCGCGCCCGTTACCGATCGCTGACGCACTCGTCGCGTTCGTCCGATCGTGTTTCACTCGAGCGCCGTTTCCTGAACGTGGCCTGACGTTTCGACAACGTCGCGTGAGTAGTGCGCATTCGTGCGCAAACGCAGGAAAGATGCTCCTCGCGGCCCGCCCAGCAATGCGGGGGAAACAGCGCTCGAGTCAAAGAACGCAGTGCCCGTTGCGTCGGACACATCCCGGCAGCATGTGCTCGGTCAGCCTTCGATCGTGGCGGCGCCGTTCTTGCTGAGCGAGCTCTCGATGGCCCTCTGCCCCACTGAAAATGGCAACTTGGCTCGCAAGAACGCAACATCGAGGCGTACTTGTCACTCTGCCGCTGCCAAAGCGGGCGCCGGGTCGAAACGGAGCAGCCAGCAATGAGAGTCGCTTACTTGACCAGCATGTATCCGGCCGTGAGCCACACCTTCATCCGGCGGGAGCTGAACGAGCTCGAACGCCAGATCGGTGTCGTCGACCGCTTTGCGATTCGCGAGACGCCCCATTCGATCGTGGACCAGGCCGACGTGGAGGAGGACCGCAAGACGTTCCGCGCCTTCTCACAGCCGCTCGGCCGCTGGGCGGCGGCCGCACTGCGCAGCGGTCTGGCGCAGCCGCGCGCCTCGCTGCGGGGGCTGCGCAAGTCGCTGGAGCTGGCCCGGCAAGGCCACCGGGGTCTGGTCTGCCACCTGGCGTATTTCGCCGAGGCCGTGTTGTTCGCCGACGAGATGTCTCGACGCGGCGTGGAGCACGTCCACGTGCACTTCGGAACCAACCCCACCGCGGTCGCCCAGATCATCCGCGCCATGGGCGGGCCGACCTACTCCTTCACCGTTCACGGCCCCGACGAGTTCGACGCGCCGCTCGGTTTCTCGCTGGCGAGCAAGCTGGAAGACTCGAGCTTCGTGGTGGCGATCAGCCACTTCTGTTCCGCTCAGCTGCAGCGCTGGGCGACGCGAGAGAACTGGCACAAGATCCAGGTCGTGCGCTGCGGCGTGAGCGACGACTTCTTCGCACGCGCCCGCCCCATCGATCCCGGCTCGCGTTCGCTGGTGTGTGTGGGGCGGCTGACGCCGCAGAAAGGCCAGTTGCTGTGGGTGGAGGCGTTCGCCGACGCGCTGGAGCGCGGTCTGGATGCCGAGCTGGTGCTGGCGGGGGACGGCGAGCTGCGCGACGAGCTGGAAGCGTCGATCGCGCGTCGAGGCATCGCGGACCGAGTGCGCATCACGGGTTGGCTCGACGGCGAGAACGTACGCAAGGAGCTGCTCGCATCTCGCGCGCTGGTCTTGCCGAGTTACTCCGAAGGGCTACCGGTGGTGATCATGGAGGCCTTTGCGCTCGGCCGCCCGGTGTTGTCCACCTACGTGGCGGGCATCCCGGAGCTCGTGCATGCGCCGGACAATGGCTGGCTCGTGCCCGCCGGCTCGCGCGAGGCGCTGACCCTCGCCATCATCGACGTGATGAACAAACCCGTCGCCGAGCTGGAGAGCATGGCTGCGCGCGGCCGCGACGCCGTGCGTCGCGAGCACTACACGCCCACCGAGACGGCCAAGCTGGCGGCGCAGATGCTGCAAGCCCACCAGGAGCGGCAGAGCAACTGAAGGGTCCCGCGCCTCACCAGAGGGGCGCGCTGGGCACGTTCGGCGCCGAAACCCCCGCGACACGGGCGGGATGGAGGCCATGACCAGTTACTCCGCCGTAATCGCGGGCCGGACGCCACGTCACTGCTTCGAAACAGGTTCCGGGTCGTCGAGCGTAGCAAAACCCGTCGATCGCGCTCGGGAGCCCGCTGGACCGTGGCGTGCTTGAGGACCGCGCGGAATGGTTTCACTGGAGAATCAAGAACCGCCCCCGCCGTCCGAGCACCTGGCGCACGTGCTCGGTGTGCTGTCGCGGACGGCAGACGTCGACGCGCGTTCCATCGATGACATCCTGCGGGGCATCGCCGAAACGGCAGCCGCCACCCTGCGCGTGGCCCGGATCAGCATCTGGTTGTGCGACGCGGGCTGGGTCACCCTGAACTGCATCGAGTCGTACGACGCACGAACGGGCACACACGGCTCGGGCGAGGAGCTGTCGCTGGCGGACTGCCCCAGCTACTTCCGTTCCCTGGAGCTGCTGCGCAGCGTGTCCGCGATCCAGGCGCGAGACGACCCGCGTACCCACGAGCTCCGCGAGTACCTGGATCGCCACGGCATCACGACCATCCTGGACGTGCCCATGCTGCGCTCGGGGCGCGTGTTTGGTGTGGTGTGTCACGAGCACGCCGGGCCTCCGCGCAGCTACAGCCAGTCCGATCGCCTGTTCGCGGGCAGCATCGGCGACCTCGTCGCGTTCGTGCTGGAGACGGCGCAATCCGTCGAGCTGCAGCGGGAGCAGACGCGCATGCGCGAGAGTGTGGTGCGCATGGCGCAGCTCCAGAGCCTCGGCTGGCTCGCAGCGGGAGTGGCGCACGACTTCCGCAACCTGCTGACCGTGGTCGGCGCCAACGCGGAGCTGCTCGAACGCCGGCTGGAGGACGATCCGGAAGGCCAGAGCTGGGCGGAGGCCATCCAGGGTGCGGTGTCGCAGGCGCGAGAGTTGTGCCAGAAGCTGCAGGCGTACGCCGGCCGAACCCCACGCAAGGCGGAGTTATGTCGCCTCGACGAGGTGCTCGGCAGCACCTTCATGGCGTTCCGGGCGCGTCTGCCCGGGAACGTCAAATTTCAGCAGAGCGTCGTGGGCACGTTGCGCGCCACTCGGGTCGACCCGGTGGAGATTCGTCGTGCCGTCATGAACCTGCTCGTCAACGCGCTGGAGGCCCTGCCCGCCGGCGGCGGGACCATCGACGTGACGATGAGCGAGGGGGAGCCGACCGCCAGGGACGTGCAGCGCGGTTATGACTTTCGCAAGGCGCCGGGGCCGTCCCTCCTGATCGAGATCGCGGATACGGGCGCCGGCATCGATCCAAAGGCGCTGTCACGCGTGTGCGAGCCGTTCTTCACGACCAAGGATGAAGGCAGCGGGTTAGGGCTGGCCACCGTGCTCGGTACCGTGCGTGATCACTCCGGCGTGTTCAGCGTGGACAGCGCGCGGGGGCGCGGGGCGCGTTTCCGGATCTGGCTGCCGGTGGCGCCGAACGGCGGCTGACTTGCCAAGCGGCTGGAGCAGCGAGCTCCAGCCGTCGCGTGGTTCTGACAGCCGCGGAGCGCGACGCGGCGGACGCCTCGACGAGAACGAGGCATCGACGCCGACGAGCAGACGGCGCGCACCGCGGACTCGACTCAGGCGGCGGCCGCGGGCGGCTCGGGGCTATCCGGAACCTTCTCGGCGGCGGGCTTGGAGCGCAGCTTGCCCTTGGCCTTGGCCAGCGCGAGCTTGCCCTTGGTGAGCACCTCGTTGCCCTTGCTCAGGACTTCCTGGCGCGCTTCGGGGCCCGTCTTCGTGACGAGCAGCGCGGTGGCGCCGATGCCGGCGAGGATGCCGACGGCGATCTCGACTTCGACGAGCGCCACGGCCGCACCAGCCAGCGCGATCACACCCACCGGATGGCTCTTGAGCGCGGTCACCGCCTTGCGCACGCGCTCCGGCTTGGGGGGGGCGGCTTCAGCCGTCACGGTGCTGCTGGCAGGCGCTTCGGCGGAGGCCGCAGCGGCAGCAGGGGCCTCGGCGGCGGGGGCCGTGGCGCTGTTGCTGGCCGGGGCGGCTTCGGGCGATTCATTCGACATGGGGGGGACTCTCCTTCGTTTTGCGGAACCGTCTTTTGATGCTCGTTTGCTTCGAGGCGTCATGACGGACCGCAGCATAAAGCGCCTGTGCGATTTGTGCGCTAGGAGCCATGTAAATGTCACAGAGAAGTCATCGTTCCGGCCGCGGAGGCGTTTCGACCCGCCACCGATTGTGACAGCTGGTTTTCGTCCTCATTCCGCGCCGGTACTCACGGTGCCGTGGAACGACTCGTCGCCGTTGTCGAGCAAGGCTCGAGCTGCGGCGCGACGCTGGGGTGCGAAGCGTGCTGCTTTGACCAGTTCGTTGGCGAGCAGCGGCCCGATCGCTCCGAGGCCGGCGACGGCCCAGTCCACGAGCGGCATCGGGCTCGATCCAAACCAGCGGCGCGCCCCGGGGATCATCTGCATGATCAGCGTGAGTGCGATGCCGCCGCCGACCGCCGCCGGGATGTAGGGATTGGGCGGCGTGCGCTGGCCATCGAACAGGTGGTTCTTCTCCGAGCGCACGCTGAAGGCGTGCAGCAGCTGAGCGGTCGCCAGCGACACGAAGGAGACGGACTGGGCCTGTGCGGAGACCCCATACTTGGCGATGCCATACCCGTAGACGCTCATCGCGCCCGCCGTCAGCAGCGCGCCCTCGACCGCCAGATGCGAGAACTCCTGCTTGGAGAACATCTTGGCCTGCGGGTCGCGCGGCGGCTGGTCGAGCACGTCGCTCTCCGGGGGCTGCACCGCCAGCGCGAGCTCCGGGAAGATGTCCGACACGAGGTTGATCCAGAGCAGCTGCATCGGGGTCATGCCATGGCCGAAGCCGGCCGCCACAGACGTCAGCGTGAGCAAGATCTCGCTCAGGTTCGTGCCCAGGATGAAGCGCACCGCCTTCTTGATGTCGGCGTGGATCACGCGGCCATGCTCGATGGCGGTCAACATGCCGGAGAGCTCGTCCGTCTCCAGGATCACGTCGGCGACCTCGCGTGCGACGGAACCGCCGCTGCCGCCCATGGCCACGCCGATGTCGGCGGCCTTCAGCGCCGGGCAGTCGTTGATGCCGTCCCCCGTCATGGCCACGACCAGGCCGGACTTCTGGAGCGCTTGCACGATCTGGAGCTTGTGGCGTGGGCTGACGCGCGAAAACACCTGGATGGTCGGCGCCAGCTCGGCGAGCACGTCCGGATCCATGTTCTCGAGCTCGACCGAATCCAGGGTGCGCAGCTCGCCGTCCACGGCCAGCCCCACCTGCTTGGCGACCGCGTAGGCCGTCGCGCTCTGGTCGCCGGTGATCATCACGCTGCGCACGCCGGCGCGCCGGAACTTGTCGAACAGCTCCGGCAAGCCGGGCCGCGGCGGGTCGGCGAGGCCGCTCAGGCCCAGCCAGATCCAGTCGCGCCCCGCCGACTCGGGCTCCTCGGCGGCTTCGACATACGCCAGGCCGAGCACGCGCAGGGCTTCGTTCGCCATGCGTTCGTTCAGGCGCCGGATGGCGCGGCGGTCGCTGTCGCTGAGCGGGCTGACGGTGTCACCCAGGAGGCGTCGATCGCACAGCTCGAGCACCTCGAGCGGCGAGCCCTTGACGGCCACGAGGTACCCGCTGCCCTGCGTGCGGCGGTGGATGGTGGCCATCAGCTTGCGCGTCTCGGAGCGCGCCTCCAGCTTGCTGATCGGGTGCTGCTCGCGCAGACGCGCCACGTCGATGCCGGCTTGCAGAGCGTAGGAGACGAGCGCTGCCTCGGTGGAGCTGCCCTTGACGCTGGGCAGACCCTCGCCGTTGGGCACGAGCTCGGCCTCGCTGCACAACGCGCCGACCTGCAACAGCAGCTCGATGTCGCGCCGCTGCCCCGGTTCGATCACCTGGCCCTCGTGCTCGAGCCGGCCGTCTTTGACCGCCAGCAGGTCGTTGCCGACGCCGGCCTTGACCAGCCGCATCTCGTTCATGGTGATGGTGCCGGTCTTGTCGAAGCACAACACCTGCACCGCACCCAGCGTCTCGATCGCGTCGAGCCGGCGCACGAGCACGTTGTGCCTCTTCATCTTGCGGATGCCGATGGCGAGCGTCGTGATGGCGACCGTGGGCAGGCCCTCCGGCACCGCGGCCACCGCCAGCGAGACGGCCGTGCGCACCATCGCGGCCAGGGGTTGCCCGCGCAGCAGGCCGAGCAGGAAGACACCACCGCAGACTCCGCCCGCCAGGATCATGGTGCGCTCGCCGAGGTGGCGCAGCTGCTTCTGCATGGGCGTCTCGGGGCGCTCGACCTCGCTCACCATGCTCTGCAGCTGCCCGACCTGCGTGGCGCGCCCGGTCGCCACGACCAGCGCGGTGCCGCTGCCGCCGGTGACGAGCGTGCCGCGGTAGACCATGTTGGCGCGGTCGGCGAGCGGCAGATCCGGCTCGTTGATGGCGGCCACCCGTTTGCCGACGGGCATGCTCTCGCCAGTGAGCGCGGACTCGTCGACGCTCAGGTCGCGGGCTGCGATGAGGCGTGCGTCGGCCGCAATCAGCGTGCCCGGCGCCAGGCGGATGAGGTCGCCGGGCACCACGTCTTCCATGGGGATGCCCAGCTCGCGGCCGTCGCGGACGACCAGCACATCGGGCACGTCGTCGCGCGTGAGCGAGGCGATGGTGCTCTCGGCGCGGCTCTCGGTGACGTAACCGATCAGGCCGTTGATGACGATCACGCCGAGGATGACCAGGCCGTCGGCGACCCCGCCGGTGGCCATCGACACCACCGTGGAGCCTGCCAGCAGCAGCACCGGTAGCTCCTTGAACTGGCCGAGAAACATGGCCAGGCCCGAGCGTTTTTCGACCTGCGCCAGGCGGTTGCCCTGGAAACGGACCAGGCGCTGGCGGGCGTCTTCGGCGGCAAGGCCCGCCAGGGGGTCCACGGTCATCAGCGCCACGACCTGATCGATATCGAGCGTGTGCCAGGCGTGCGCAGGTTGCGCCTCGGCGAGCAGCGCCGGGTCAGCCTCGTTTTTTCGCCGCAGCGGGAGGCCGAAGGAGAACTTCAGCCGGCCGCCGCTGCCGTTCACGACCAGGTGAGCCGGTTTGCGGCGGCCGCGCCGCGCCAGCTCTTCCAGGCTGGAGCTGGTTTGGCTGACGAAGCGGCGCAGCAGCGCCTCGACTTCGGAGACCAGCGTCTGGGCCTCGGCGCGCTCGGGCGTGACCACGAGCAGGCTGGCCGCCAGCACGTTGACGGACACGCGGCGGCGCGACTCGGCGCCATTCAGGCCGCTCTCGATCGCCTGTTTCAGTCCTTCGTTGCGATATAGACCGGGCACCCAAAACCGAAATCGCCCGGGCGATGCCGAGCGAACTACGACCGAGGCCTGCGAGCCCGCGAAGGGCGCCACGTCATTCATGAAGGGAGTACGATGCCGTCCTGGATCCGGCTTTGCAATTCTCCCTGGGGATGAGCTGTTGCATTGGCCCGTGACACACGCCAGCCGGCCGTGGCTGCGAGAGCGAAGTCACATGAATGTCACTTGTGATACTCCGGCGCTCCAGCTTCGAGACAGCCGCGTCGCGAAGCGTGTGCTCGAGCGCGTGACGGAACAGCTCGAGTTGCGGCAAACGCCAGTGGTTCCCCTCAGTCGTCCTGAGGTGCAGCGAGCTTCTTGACCGCGCAGATCAGGTCGATCGGGTCGATCGGTTTTGTCAGGTGGATGGTGAAGCCAGCGCCGATCGCACGTTCGCGATCCAGATCGCTGCTGAAGGCCGTGAGGGCGATCGCGGGGATGTCCCCGCCGCCACGCGCGCCGAGCGCTCGCACGCGGCGCATGAAGGAATAACCATCCTCGTCGGGCATGCCGATGTCGCTGACCAGGAGCTGCGGTTGGAAACAGTGCACGGCGTTCAGGCCGGACGCCGCGGACTCGGCGCTCTCGACGACGGCCCCGGCGTCGGCGAGGACCGCGATCAGCAGCTCGCGAATGTCCGTGTCATCCTCGACGACGAGCACGCGCAAGCCGCTCAGGGCCCCGGCGATGCGAGGGAAGCTGGGCACGGCAGGCAAGCCGTCCCAGGCGCTGCCGCGCGAGTCGGGCGCCGACGCGTTCCATGCGCTCGCGTCGAGCCGCTCGGCGCCCGCGCACGGGAAGGGTGTTGCGGCTTCCTGCAGCAGGGCTGCGGCGCGTGTAGCAGGCTGCGCCGAGGCTGCCGCCGATGTCAGTACCGATGCTGCTGCGCTCGGGTCGCGCCAGGCGAGCTCGGACAAGGACGGCCGAGGCATCGCGTGCCCTCGTGACAACATGACTCGAGGGCCGCGTTGCCCCGGTGTGTTCGCCATGTCCTGGGAAAAATGGCGGCCCCACGCCGTCGTGGGCATGGGGCTAGCGAGCTGTGCCGTGCTGGTACCGCTCGCACAACGATCGAAGGTGGGGCCGGCGCCGCGGGTGCGGCACTGGCGCTTCCCGGTCGATGTTCGCCGCGGCGTCGAGCACTCGTGTCCGTTGACGGCCATGGATAAGCACACCGGCTGCGAGCCGGCCTCCACGGTGCGCGAATGCAATCAGCATACCGGCGTTTGGCTCGGGCGAAGCTTCGGGGGACCGGGGCATGGACCGGGGCATGGACCGGGGCATGGACCGGGGCAGGAGTGGCACGGCTGGCGAGGGGTGAGGCCGCGGGTGCATGGCGAGGCGGGGTCGGACTGCCTGCGAGGCCGAAACGCGACGCCCGAAGGAAAGAACTTTGACAGCTGAATAGATTATCAGTAGTCTTTGACTCGAACCTCGGGAACTACCCCCTGCGAGCCCCCCGATTCGCCCGCCGTCGAGCGTGGCCGTCGTGGTCGGCGTTGGCCGGGAAAAAGCCCCAAGCGGCCGAAAAGAAGCCTACAAGAGAAGCCGAAAAGGAGCCCTGTGGTGGCTGACGACAAGATCAAGCAGAAGGCGCTGGAGCTCGCGATTGGCAGCATCGAGAAGGAGTTCGGCCGGGGCTCCATCATGCGGCTGGCGGAGGGGCAGAAGATCGGGGGCGAAGTCGTCGCCGTGTCCACGGGCTCGCTCGGGCTGGACGTGGGGCTCGGCATCGGCGGCTACCCGCGGGGGCGCATCATCGAGATCTACGGGCCCGAGTCGAGCGGTAAAACGACGCTCACGCTGCATGCCATTTCGAGCATTCAGCGCCAGGGGGGCGTGGCGGCGTTTATCGATGCGGAGCACGCGCTGGACGTCACCTACGCGCGGCGCCTCGGCGTGAAAACGGAAGAGCTGCTGATCAGCCAGCCCGACTACGGCGAGCAAGCGCTCGAGATTGCCGACATGCTGGTCAGCTCGAACGCGGTCGACATCGTCATCGTCGATTCGGTGGCTGCGTTGGTGCCGAAGGCTGAAATCGAAGGTGAAATGGGGGACTCCCACGTGGGCCTCCAGGCGCGCCTGATGAGCCAGGCGCTGCGCAAGCTGACGGGCACGGTGGCGCGCTCGAAGTGTGTGCTGATGTTCACGAACCAGATCCGCATGAAGATCGGCGTCATGTTCGGTAGCCCGGAAACGACCACCGGCGGCAATGCGCTCAAGTTCTATGCCTCCCAGCGGCTCGATATTCGGCGTATCGGTGCCATCAAGGAGAACAGCAAGGACAAGAAGGGCGAGATGGTCGTCGTCGGCAATCGCACGCGCGTCAAGGTCGTCAAGAACAAGATGGCGCCGCCCTTCCGTGAAGCCGAGTTCGACATCATGTACGGCAAAGGTGTCAGCCGTTCGGGCGAAGTGGTCGACATGGCGGTGGACCTGAACTTCATCCAGAAGAGCGGCGCCTGGTATTCGGTGGGCAGCGAGCGCATCGGGCAGGGGCGGGACAACGCCCGCGCCTATCTCGAAGAGCACCCCGAGATGATGACCAAACTCGAAAACCAGATCCTCGCCCACTACGAGATTATCAAGGCGCCCGAAGCCGTGGGTGCTGCGGCGGGTTCGAGCGGTGGTAATTCGAGCGGCGGCGCCGGGCACACTGGCGCCGGTCACTCGTCGGGCGCTAACGGTGTCTCCAGCAGTGCAGCCGCGAGCGCCGCCTCCAGCAGCTCTGCATCGAGCGCCTCGAG
>Ga0315910_10003790_pt1 | contig 12735 bp, 12 predicted proteins | sample EdamamesoilMG_FD_204470 | JGI IMG/M metagenome (GOLD analysis project Ga0315910, IMG submission 204470) | Garden soil microbial communities collected in Santa Monica, California, United States - Edamame soil | ecosystem: Environmental > Terrestrial > Soil > Garden | place: USA: California... | reverse complement strand
CGCCAGCTCGCCGGGCGAGGCGGGCCTCTCGTCTGGATCCGACGACAGGCTGCGCTCGACCAGCTGCACGAGCCGGGGCGAAACCCCGGACTGGGCCGGCAGCTGCGTGCTCAGGCTCCGCGCGCCGTGCTCGAGCAGGCGACGTTCGATCGCCGCGCGCGAGCCCGTCAGTCGAGGACGGCCCGTCAAGAGCTCCCACAGGATCGCGGCGCAGGCGAAGACGTCCATCGTCGGGGACAGCTGCCCCGTCGCGTGCACTTGCTCGGGGGCCGCGTAGGCCAGCTTGGCCGCGTTCAGACCCACGCCCTCGAGCAGCGTCGCGCAGCTCGCGATCAACGGATCGCACAGCCGCGTGCGGCCATCGCGCGCGATCAAGACGCTGTCGGGCGCGATGCCGCCGAAGGGCGGCGCGCTGGGCCAACCGAACAGCGTCCCGTGCAGGGCCTTCACGCCTCGGCACAGGTCGATGGCGACTCGAAGGCTGACCGGAACGGGAAAGCTCAGCTTGCGCAAGCTCGCCAGCGTCGTGAGCGAGCGCAGCGGCTCGGCGTCGACGTAGGTGTAAACGAACGCCAGCCGCTCCTGGTCCTGCACGACATCCAGGACCGGAAGCACATTCTCGTGACTGAGCGCCATGGCGTCGCGGCCTGCGCACGCCATGCGCTGGAGCGCCTCGGCTGCGGTGCCGCTCGGCAGCTGTAGAAGCCGCAGCAATACTGGCTTACCCGTGCCACCGGCGCGGCGATCCAGCGCGACCCAGAGACTGCCGAAATAGCTCTGCGCGACCCGACGCACAGGGGAGTAGGCCCCGATCGGAGCCTGCTCGGTGCCAGCGGGAGCGCCCATGACGAAGAAATCGGCCTAGATGAACAAACCCTGAGCCCAAGCGAGCGTGTCTCGTGGCAATCCGCATCACCCGAGGACAGAATGTCGCGTCCCAGAACGAGTGTGCGGGGCGGGACCGGAGCAGCGCGAGAGAAAGTGCTCCCGTCTGCACCATGTTGCAGCGTGCAATATCAGGCCAGCGCGCGCTCGCGCCGCCGAACGAAGCGCTCGACTTGGATCTCCTTGCCGTCGGCGAGCGGTCGCACGCTGAAGGAGTGGGTGAAACGGATGACGGCGCCCAGCCCGCCACCGATGCCTTTACGGGTCAGCAGCTGGATAGGATCGAGCGGCCCTCGGTCATCGCAGCCATCCAGCAGCGCCGTCTCGAGGTCGTGGAACTGCGGCCCGTAGTCGCGCGCCAGGATCGCGATGCCGCCGCCGCTCACGCCCGTCACCGAGAGCGCGTTGGAGGCCAAGGTGCCGTGGCGCCCGTACTTCAGGATGTTCGAGCCCAGCTCGGACGCCACGATGGCCAGCTCGGTGGCCTCCCGCGAGGGGAAGCCGATGTCGCTCGCGAGTTGCCGGATCGCGCGCCGTGCGGTGAGCACGTCCACCCAGGCGCGGATGTCGTACGCGATGCGCGGAGGCGATGTAAGACCCGCCACAACACCCCCCGCCAAGCTCACTCGTCGGTCTGCATCAGCTGGCCAACGTACTGCTGCAGCGCGTCCCGCAAATTGCGGTGTGTGATCACGTTCGACAGGTCGAGCCCCATGTGCACCACCGTCTGGGCGATGTGGGGGTTCATGCCCGTGAGCACACACTCCGACCCCAGGAGGCGGACGGCTTTGGCCATGCGCACGAAGTGATCGACCGTGCGTGTGTCCATCACGTCGATGCCCGTGATGTCGATGATGGCGCACTTGGCGCTCTTCTCCACCACCGCGCGCAGGAGCGCGCTCGTCATCTCGCTGCTGCGTGCCGTATCCATCAGGCCAACGACCGGCACGCATAGCACGCCATCCCACACTTCCATGATCGGCGTGGAGAGCTCCTGGATGGCGATGCGCTGCTGCTCGATTGTTGCGAGCTTGCCCTCGAGCTCCTGCTGGTACTGTTGATTCTTTTCTTGCTCCGTGCCGAGCGCCGCGATCATGTCGTTGATGCCGGCGTACAGGCTGGCGAGCGGGCTGTTGTCGTCCTTGTCGAGCTGGAGGCGCGTAGAATAGTCACCGTAGCCGACATTGGATAACACCAGCAGGGCGTCCGCGACGCTCTCGAGGATTTTCTGATCGGCTTCGGATTCTGCCATCTCAATGCTGTTCATGTCCACTCCGCCTTCGGCCTGCCAGCGCCGCTTCGCTTCTTCATTGGTGATCGGTCGGCATCAACTTCAACATCTGCTCGAGGACGAGCGCGCAACATCTGCTCGAGGACGACGCAACATCTGCTCGAGGGCGAGCGCGAGGTCTCGACGCGACATCATTCGGCGTCATTGGCTCGGGCTTCGACCTTTGCGTCGGCTCTCGCCTCCGCCCGTCGAGCTTTCGCTGCCTCGCGCTTCGCGGCGAGCTTGCTGCCCACGATATCGCTCAACGCCTCGCGCATCGACCGGTAGGTTTCGATGCTCGTCAGGTCCATGCCCATGTGCACGATCGTTTGCGAGATGTTGGGGTGCACACCGGACAGCACACAGCGCGCGCCGAGCAAACGAACGGCGCGCGCCACGCGCAAGAAATGATCCACGACCCGCGTGTCCATGACGCGGATGCCGGTAATGTCCAGGACTGCCAGGCTGGCTTTGGTCTGGACGATGGTGTTGAGCAGCATGCGCGCCATCTCGGCCATCCGAGCGCTGTCCGCGACGCCCACGATGGGCATACACAACACGCCTTGCCAAACCTCCAGGATGGGCGCCGATAGCTCGGCGATCGCCGCCTCCTGCGCCTCGATGGCCTCGAGTTTTTCCTGCAGGTCGCGCGAATAGTCCACCGAACGCGCCCGCGCCTCGTTCAGCGACGCGATCATCTCGTTCAGGCTGGCCGTGAGCGCGCCCACGGGGTGGCTGTCTGGGTACTCGAGGGCGAGCCTCTCCACCACTTCGCCCGCGCCAACCCGTCCCAGGACGTCGAGCAGGCGAGCGATGTTCGCAGACACATCGGACTCGAAGCGTGCGCCGGAAGCCGGCTCGGATTCGCTTTCAGTGGGCATGACGTGTCACCGGGGGAGCGGTAGCTCCGGGTCGCCGCGACCCGCGTTGGTTTGCTTCGGCTTGGCAGCCTTCTCGATGGCCTTCTTGTCGGGCTTCGAGACGCCGAGCAGGACCAGCGCACCCTCCAGGTCCAGGGAGCTGGTGATGTTGTTCAGGTGGACACCCATCGTCTCGAGCGTCAGCGCGATCTCGGGCTTCATGCCGCAGATCACCGTTCGCGCGCCCATGAGCGCTGCCGCATCGGAGATCTGTGACAGCACCGAGCACAGGTGGCTGTCGATGATCCACAGACCCGTGATGTCGATGACCAACCCCGAGGAACCCTCGCGATAGATCCTCTCGAGGACCTCGGACATCAGTCGACTCGCGACGTCATCTGTCATCTCACCCTGGAGTGGGACCAGGAGCAGATGCCAGAGCTTGATGATGGGTATCTGATTGTAGGCTTCGTCCATGAGGTTACTCGAGGTCCGCGATCAGAACGGTCGCGTCGTCGTATGTGCGACGGTGGCGCTGGAGCAGCCCGTCGCAAGCCACCTGGGGCGACAGCTTTTCGCACCCGGCCGCGCTGGTCGGGTTGCTGATGCCGTCGGAGAAAATGAGCAGCCGACAGGGCGACTCGAGTATGGTCCTGCAGACGCGGAACCGCTGAACTCGCACCCCGAGGATGCCGGCAGACGGGATCAGGGGGATGTCGGCTCCCATGGCTCGCATCTCGACATTGCCGACGGAGCACGCCGTCAACTCCGCACCGCTGTTGACGCACACGGTGATGGCTGCCCCGCGCGTCCCGCGCAGGCTCTGGTGCAACCCCTGCATCAGCTCCTCGAAGGGCGCGTCGAGGCGAGTCTCGCCGAGAAACCGCACGCCCGCCAGGGCCGCGAGCTGCGCTTCGTACCCGTGGCCCAGGCCGTCGAACACCGCGATCAGGTTGCGGCCGTCCTCGTCTCGACGCACGAACGGCTGATCGCCGTTGGCCTTCTCGCCGGTCTTCGGCAGCGAGGCGTGGGCGACGTTCATTTTCATAGCGCCACCTCGTTCTCGTTCACAGCGCCACCTCGGCCGTGACGTGCGTGCCCGTCGCGCCAGTGTTGATCTGAAAGCGATCGGCGAGCCGCTTGGTGCCGAGCAGGCCTTTGCCCAGACCTGTACGGCTCTGGTACTGACCACCGAGGATCTGGTTCAGGTTCGGAATGCCGGGGCCCTTGTCGATGGCGGTCACGACGATCTGGCTCTGACGCCCCTTGTTGACGTAGCCGAGCTCGATGCTCCCGGTCTGCGCGTAGAGCACGATGTTTCTCGCCAGCTCGCTGACGATGGTCGTCACCTTCTGCATCGCGAAGGCGCTCGCGCCGGCGTTTTCACACATGCGGCGCGCTTCGGAGCGGGCCGAGCTGATGTCGGTCTCCTTCCGTAGCTCGATGCGGAATGTCGACGAATCTGACCGAGTGCGGAAGAACTCCTTGAAGCGATCCAGCGCCTCGGCGTGCAGACGCGGCGAGACAAACAGCTCGATGCCGCGGCGAAGCGCTGGACTGCACTTGACCAGGTCCTCGCGGGTCAGCGTGCTCTCGGAGAGGCCCCGCTCCTGCAAGGCGCGCGTGACGAGCCCGCGAGCGTTGACTCGAGACATGTAGCGCTCGAGGATCGAGGTGACCGCTTCAACGTCCTTGTTCATGCGGTGTCTGCGTCACCCTCCATTCGCAGTTCACGGCGCGCGCGCGCAGAAGTTTAATTGAACTAACCCATCTGGGTCCGTCGTGTTCCGCGATGCGACTGAAGTCGAGCGCCTCTCGCGTGTCCGCGCTCATGTCAGTTTCATGGGTCGCGCTAGGCCCGCGCCGCGACCTCGAGCGCTCGCGTGTGCACGGGTTGGCGAGGCAGTGCAAGGTGGGCGCGAGAACGAGAGCCCGTGCACTCGGGGGACGGTAGATGGTGAGGCGACGATCGCGCGTGACGTCTACCCGACGAACAGTCTCGATTGGGTATCCTCAAAAGTGACGAGGCAGCGCTCGCAGAGCTGTTTGCTCGCACGCGCGAGCCTCGCGCATGTGATGCCGATCGATTGCCACGAGGGATCGGTTTCGTCAGCATCAGCGTGCGCTGGCGCCACCCGCAGGGGTGAAACCCTAACGTGGGTTTGATCGCGATTCGACGCTCGACGTCCAACTTTGGAATGGGTCGAGGCATGCGCGTCGTTGAAGACCGCGTGCTTCCGTGGTCTCAAAGTCGCCGCAAATTCCGATGCATTCGCGCTGCTGCCGAGATTCGTTTCCGTAAGCGAGAGGAAGTCGGCGTCCACCGGCGCCAGACAGAGGTGAATCACGGTGCAGCGTGCACGCACGCCCCAGACCCGCGAAAGAGGGAACTTGCAACGCTTCTTCTTTCCGTGAGAGAGTGTTTGTCAGAGGTCCTTTGGTGTGCATCGCCACCCAGCTGGCGTGTTCGCCATCATGGCATTGAGCTCATAGCGCCCCTGGTGGGGAGGGTTCGAAGCGATGGGGGAGGTAGGCCGAGCAACGAGAACCCGGCGACCGTCGTAGAGCGTCATCGACATCAGGTCATGCGACGTCGTCTTCGACGACCCGTCAACGTTGGCGAGCGAGTCGCGTGTCGCATCGAGCCCGCTCGAGAGAGCGCGGCCAGGCTCGGTTCGAGCATGGATTCGGCTCTAATGACGCTCGTTACGAAGGAGTGACGCGGCCCGAGAGTGCCCCGCGGTGACGGGGTGCCGCGTGATGCGGTGCGGGCCTCGTGCGCTCCGCTGCGGATCTGACTCCCAGGGTCTGAGCTAAATCACCCATGCAACGGTCGCCGCCAGTGTCGCGGCTCGAGATTGTTGCGCGAAGAGAATGGGCGGGCAAAGCGCGCCCCGCTGCCAGGTTTTTCTCAATCGATCACGAAACGGAGCCCCTGGCCAAAGCCCGGAGCCAGTGAACTGAAGGAACGACACCATGGACGATAGCCAAGTCATTCGCGCCCTGTATGGAAACATCAACATTGCTCCTTGTCCGTTTACTGCGAAGGAGCGAGCGGAGCTGGACGAGTCTGGCGAGATGCTGGTGTACGTGCCCTCGGCATGGACGCCCGCTCAGATGTGCGAGCAGTGGGGTATCCGCGCGAATATCGACTTTGAGAACGAGAAGATGATCCGCACCGTGATGAACGGCGAGGATCAGTGGTTTGCGACGTCCAGGTCGAAGACCCCGGAGCTCATCTACCAGAGCGCGCAGGCGGCGAAGCGCATCTACGAGGATGATGGGCTGCATGGCATGGACCTGCGCCGCTATCTCGCCTTCGTCGCCACGTTCCGAGCGCGCTTCGATGCGCTTCCAGATCGGTTGTACTGGGTGTTTTTACACTCCGGGTCGTATGACCGTAGCGGCATCTCGGTCGTGGGCTTCGACTCGCACGGGGTCCTCAATCACCACGGCTGGATGAAGAATTTCAAAGCGAAGTTCACTGGCTCGCGTTATGTGTGCATCGCGCCTCGCATCGAGGTGACGACGGACACCGAGGCCATTCCGCGGGCCTACCGCGCCCGGGCGGGCTGGGGCTGGCAGGGGCAAGAAGCGGGCATGGACTCCTGAAGATCGTGTCGACGCAGCCCATGTCGATGGTGTCGGGGCGCTACGATCTGGCGTCCGAGCGCTTCTTCGCGAATCCGGAGGAGACCTTCGGAGTCATGAGAGAGCGAGACCCTGTCTACTTCGATCCGACATTGTCGGCGTGGATCCTGACGCGATACGATGACGTGAGCGACGCGCTGCGCAGCACGCAGCTGTCCGTGGATCGCAACGGCGACATCGGTAGAGGGGGGAGCCTCGCCACTGCCGCCGTCCTGCGCGAGGTGAACGAGTTCATCTCGCAGTGGATGGTGTTCAGCGATCCGCCGCGCCACGCTCGTTTGCGCGGCATCGTCGCGAAGGTCTTTCAGCCGCAGGCCGTCCGCTCCTTGATCTCGACCATTCGGCGGACGACCGATGAGCTCCTGGACCAGGCCGAGCTGGCGGGCTCGTTTGACGCTCTGCACGAGCTCGGCGTTCCGCTGGCCGAGCGGATCACGGCGCACATGCTGGGCCTCCCGCGGGACAGCCCACGGCAGCTCAAGGCCTGGACGGAGAATGTCTTTTCGTTGCTCGGCGCCGGCTACGCGAGTGATGAGGTCATCCGCTCCAGCGCGAGCGGGGTGAGGGATTGTCGCGCGTTCATCGCGCAGGTGATCGAGGCTCGGCGGCGCGCCCCCGAGGACGACATGATCAGCCAGATCGTGCGGGACGCGGGCGCCGAGTTCACGGAGGACGAGATCGTCGGGCTCGTGATCACGCTGATCGCTGGCGCCTATGAGACGACCGCGCACACCGTCGCCAATGGCTTGTACGCGCTCTTGCGCCGCCCGGAGCAGCTCGAGCTCTTGCGGCGGGACCCGAGACTCATCGAGAGCGGCGTGGAAGAGATACTCCGCTTTGATGGGCCAGCGCTGAGCGTGCAGCGTCGGGCCAAGCGAGACCTGTTCATTCGCGGAACGCCCATCCAGGAGCGCGACCGCATTTACTGCATGCTGCACGCGGCGAACTACGACCCGGAGGTGTTCGCGGAGCCGGCGACATTCGACATTCGCCGAAGCCCCTGCAAGCACCTCGGGCTGGGTCTGGGGCCGCACTTCTGTCTCGGCGCGTGGTTGACGCGACTCGAGAGCCAGGAAGCCATCGGGCGCGCGGTGCAGCGCTTCCCCGACCTGCGGCTCGCAGAGGATAGCCCGCAGTGGGTCGCGAGCTTTGCGATGCGCGGTTTGCGACGATTGCAGCTGTCGATCTCTCCATGAGCTCGCGCGCGTGCCGTATTCAACGAATGGATCGACGCGCGCAGTCGCAAAAGAGAGGAGCGATCGACAGTGGAACGAATGATTCGCGGGTACTCGGTCAAGCAACAACTGTCCTTTCTGGAAACGCAGTATGAGCCTGCGGTGAGCGAGCGGCTCTTGGCGCAGGTGCCGTCCGAGGTGCGGCGCGAGCTCGCCGTGGTGAAACCGGCGGAATGGTACCCGCGGGAGCATTCGGTGCACATTCTGCGGGCCATCGCCGCACATGGCGGTAATAGCGAGCAGGTGGTGCAGAGCGACCTCGTGCGTTGCGGGACCTTCATCGCCACCGAGGCGACCAACACGTTTCTCAAGCTGCTGATGAAGATGCTGACGCCGGCGCTCTTCGCCAAGAAGATCCCGGAGTTCTGGTCGCGAGACATGAAGGGCGGGCGCTTCGAGGTCGAGAGCTCGGGCCCCGGGCATATCAAGCTCAAGCTCAGCGACGTCGAGGGCTTCGACCATATCGGCATGCTGTCCATCGGCTGGATTACCTTTGGCATGCAAGCCATGGGCAAGGCCGACGTGAACGTCGCGCAGCACGGCTGGAGCCTGGCGACGCCGGGCGCGAAGCAGATCGCCTACGACCTGACCTGGTCCTGAGAGCCGATCCGGGCGCGGGCGGGCTCGTGGAGCGCGCCCGCCGCTCGAGGGCCGCTGCGCCCGCGGGCTGCCTGACATCGGACGAGCGCGCGCGAGCCGCGCACCCCGGCGGCTCGCGTGCTCGGCGCGCGGTTCATGACGTGCGTGCGCGCTGGCTCGAAGGCGCCGCAGTCTCGATACCCAGGGCCTTCAATATGGCCGAGGTCAGAGCGTCGGTCTCCACGGGCTTGTGCAGGAGGGGACCGCTGAAGCGCGGGTCGAGCTGACGCTTCACGTCGCTCCGTGCCTGGCCGGTCACGATGACGAATCGGTGTGCCCAGCTGGCGTCGAGATCCAGCGCTCGGTGCAGCACCTCGTAGCCGTCCGGGCTCGGCATCCGTAGATCGGAGACCACCGCGTTCGGGGGCGACTCCGAGGTGAGGAGGCGTAAGGCCTGGCTGCCCGAGAGCGCAAACTCGAACTGAAACGGCTGCCCCTGCAGCTGTCGACGGTATGCCGAAAGGATCAGCATGTCGTCGTCCACGAAGAGCACCGTCGGCCCGTCCAACGCGAACGTGCCGCTCAGCTGTCGGGGCGCGACCCGCGGCGGCATATCGAGGCGGCTCGTCGCGGGCAGGGAGTCGGCGAAGTCCACGCGGCGCCGAGTGCTCGAGACGGACGGCATCGCCCCGCTGCTCGGATTGAGGGGCGTGAGGATTCGCGGCAGGCGGTGCTGGCTGGAGGCGTCTTTGAACCAGTACTTGAGCGCGCGCAGGAGACCGGCAGGGCCGCTCGCCTTGGCGACGTAGCCGTGCGCCCCCGCAGACTTGGCCTTGCTGCGCAGCAAAGGCTCATCGAGCGCGGAGTACAAGAGCACGATCGTCTTGCTGTTGGGCGCCGCGCGCGCGAACAGCTTCACGAGGGTATCGCCGGAGACCGTCGGCATACACACGTCCAGCAGCACCAGATCCGGCTTCTCCTGGAGTATCATGGCGACGCATCCCGCGGGCCGATTGCGTGTCAAGACGCGATAGCCGGCCTGCTTCAGGATCTCTGCGGTGGACGTCAGCACCACGTCGTCGTCGTCGATCACCACGACGGTACGTTGGCGTTGTGCGGTTCCCTCGGTCTCGTCGCTGCCCTCCGCCACTGTCACGACCTCCCTGCGAGTGAAACCCCGGACGGTGTCGTGCTCCAGTTGCGGAGGATTCGAGCCACCCAGAGACGGCGATCGTTGACCGAAGTGCAAATCACGCCTGTTCCCTCGGCGTTGATGAACGGGTGCGAACAGGCACGCTTGAGGAACCGCCGGCGCCCGACGCCGCGAAATGCCACGAAATCGAGCCGCGCAGCGTCGTGCGCTGCAAGGGCCGATGCCGTCGGTGGGCGCGCGGCTCGCACCTCGACCTGCGTGATTCATTGCGGAAAGCTGTCCGTGTTTCACCGGATAAATGACGAAACGGTGCGCATCGCACGGGGGCGGCGGGTGGGCGCAAGGGCGTGTCCCTACCGCGAACGTTCGGTATCGCTGCGGCGCCGACAAACACGAAACACCGGACGACGGCGGGCCACCACCAGCAGTCGAGGCGGAGCGCGGGGGAGCCCCACAAACCAAGCAAGGAAGCGCCAGCTCGACCTCCACCCATCAGCCACGAGCTGCCCAGGTTTCCCCAGGCCTTGCCCGGCACAGACGGCCGTCGACGGGCCGTGAGGCGAGCGGCATACTCGCGCGGCATGCCCTCGGACTTCGACCTTCGTCATCGCTGGTTCGCGGAGGCCGCGCGCGATGTGCAGCTGACGCGGTTTGCGCTGCTGCGGGGGCTCGGTTTCATCTACCTGGTTGGCTTCGGGATCCTGATCGCGCAGGGGTTGCCGTTGCTCGGCGAGTCTGGGCTGCTCCCGATCGGCGCCTATCTGGCGCGGCTGCGCCAGGCGAGCGAGAGCGCGTCGGCGGCGTTCTGGGCGGCGCCGAGCCTGTTCTGGCTGTCGAGCTCGGACGCCATGTTGACGCTGCTGTCGTGGTCGGGGGGGCTGCTCGCGCTCGGCGTGCTGCTCGGGCTGGACAGCGCGCTGGTGATGCTCGTGTTGTGGGCGCTCTACGGCTCGTTCGTGCACGCGGGGCAGATCTTCTACGGTTACGGCTGGGAGATGCTGCTGCTCGAGGCGGGGTTTCTGGCGGTGTTCCTCGCGCCGCTACGGCCGCGGCTCGCTTTCCGTGCGCAGGCTGGAGCCGAGCGCGAGTCGCCCGCGCCGTCGGCTCGCGGCGTGCCGCCGCTGCTGGTGATCTGGCTGTATCGGTGGCTCCTGTTCCGCCTGATGCTGGGCGCGGGGTTGATCAAGCTGCGCGGCGACGAGTGCTGGCGGGACCTGACGTGCCTGGTCTATCACTACGAGACGCAGCCGAATCCGCACCCGTTGAGCTGGCTCTGGCATCAGCTGCCGCCGTGGTGCCACGCCGCCGGTGTGCTGGCGAACCACGTCGCCGAGCTGGTGCTGCCGTTCGGCGTGTTCGGCCCGCGCAAGCTGCGTCACGTCGCGGGCGCTGGCATGGTGCTGTTCCAGCTGGCCTTGATCCTGAGCGGCAATCTCTCGTTCTTGAACTGGCTGACGATCGTGGTGGCGCTCGCGTGTTTCGACGACTCGCTCTGGCCGAGGCTGCTGCCCGGGTCGCTGGTGGTGGCGCTGCGCGATCCGAACGCCGCCCCGCTCGGGCGCGCCGCGCGTGTCGTCAGCCTGGTGCTGGCGGCGTTGATCGGCGTGCTCAGCATCGAGCCGACGCTGAACCTGCTGAGCCCGCGGCAGCGCATGAACGCGGGGTTCGATCCGCTGCACCTGGTCAACACTTACGGCGCGTTCGGCAGCGTCTCGCGCGAGCGGCACGAGGTGGTGCTGGAGGGCGCGATCGCCGACGTGGGGGCCCGCGAGGACGAGCTCATGTGGAAGGAGTACGAGCTGCCTTGCAAGCCGGGTGACGTCGAGCGCGCTCCCTGCTGGATCACGCCCTACCACTATCGGCTGGACTGGCAGATGTGGTTCGCGGCGCTGGGACGCCCGGAGCGGCAAGCCTGGCTGCTCTCCTTCGTGTATCAGCTGCTGACGGGCGCGGAGGGCGCGCGCTCGCTCATCGTGCACGACCCGTTCGCGGGTGCTACCCCCACGTGGGTGCGGGCGAGCTACTACCGCTACGAGCTGACTCGCTTTGGTGAGCCGGGCTGGTGGCGCCGGACGCGCCTCGGCCTGTATCTGCCCGCGCTGCGCCGCGACGATCCGCGCCTGCGCGACGCGCTCGATCGGCTCGGGCTTCGAGCGCAGTGAGCGCTACTGGTGGGAGACGCCGCGCGGCAGCGCTTCGTACAGCGCGATCAGGTTGTTGCAACCCGTGGCGCAGCCGGTCTGGCAGGCGCGCTGGAAGAGCCATTGCGCGTCCGCCGTGTCGCGCGGCACGCCGACGCCCTTGGCGTACAGAGCGCCCAGGTTGGAGCAGCCGAGGCCCGAGCCGTGCTCGCACGCGAGCTTGTACAGCTCGCGCACGCGCGACAGGTCGCGCGGTGGCCGCCAGCCTTGCTCCAGCATCGCGGCCTCGTTGTTGCAACCGTCGGGGCTGCCGGCGCGGCAGGCGCGCTCGAACACCTCGAGCGCTTTGCCCGAGTTGCGCGTGGTGCCGTAGCCGCGTTCGTAAGACACGCCGAGGTCGTTGCAGGCCGTGGCGTTGCCCGCCTGACATGCATCGTGAAACTCCTCGAGCGCGACCGGGTGCCAGTCCGTCCAGTCTTGCACTGGAGCCAGGGGAACCCGCGTGAACCACAGGTCGCACCACACGCCGACCAGCAGGAGGCCCGCGCCCATGAGCAGCAGCGACCCGGGCAGGTCGGATGAGCTCGCAACGGATCGACTCCAGTTCGTCGGACGTTCCATGGTGGCAGCCTAATTCACGGCGCGTGCCGACTTCTTTTTTACCGCGCTGGCCCGGGTTTTCCACCCCCGGCGCGTCGATAGCGGGACGCCGGGGTCCCGCTCTCGGGACGGTGCACAGGAATTACGCCAGCGTGGAAACGCGCGCGAGCAGGCCTCGAAACGGGGCGGCTTGGATCTCCTGAGCACTCGCGTATTCTCCCACCATGGAAGGGCGTTGGCTGCGGGGTAGATCGCGACGGCTCGGGGTGGGTTATGCGGGCACAATGCTGCTCGTGGCGGTCGTGCTTGGTGGGCTGGGGCGTGGTGCCCACGCGTCGGGGACAACCGCGTACACACCGGC
>Ga0315910_10003789_pt1 | contig 12736 bp, 11 predicted proteins | sample EdamamesoilMG_FD_204470 | JGI IMG/M metagenome (GOLD analysis project Ga0315910, IMG submission 204470) | Garden soil microbial communities collected in Santa Monica, California, United States - Edamame soil | ecosystem: Environmental > Terrestrial > Soil > Garden | place: USA: California... | reverse complement strand
TGGGCGTTTTCGACCGGCACGATCAGGCCCAGGTGCGACACCTGTGGGTCGCGCACCACGTCGTCGATGCGATTGACCGGCGCGAACGGCACGTCGCGCTGAGCCATGCGCTCCACCCAGTATGCGGTAGGCTGCTTGGAAAAAATGGCGTCGAGCTCGGCCCCGAGCGCGCCGTGGTTATCGATGCGCGCCAGGCGGGTGCTGAAGCGCGGGTCGCGATCGAGGTGGGTCGCGTCGAGCGCGGCGATCAGCTCCTGCCAGAACTTCTCGAGCGAGGAGAGGTGGATGGCGAGCAGCCCGCCGTCTGCCGAGCGCAGGATGTGGGCTTGCGCCAAGCGCGGCCGATCGCTGGAGCGCGGCACCTGCCCGAGCGCGAAGAACGCCGCGAAGGGCTCGACCGCGAAGTGCGACATGGCCTCCAGCATCGACACCTCGACGTGGCGGCCTCGCCCGGTCCGTCCCCGATCGAACAGCGCGCCGAGCACGCCGTAAGCAGCGTAGATGCCGGTGATGGCATCCGCCAGAGCGGGGCCCATGAAGCGGGGACGCTCGGGGTCCACCACGACGCTCAAGAAGCCGCTGAGCGCCTGCGCCACCGAGTCGTAGCTCGGCCGCTCTGCGTACGGCCCGCCAGCGCCAAAGCCGCTGATGGAACAATAGACGAGCCTCGGGTTCAGCTCGGCGAGCTGGCGTTGTCCCGCGCCGATCCGCTCGGCGGCACCGGGACGAAAGTTCTGGATGAAGACGTCTGCCTCGCGCACGAGCTGCTCGAAGACGGCGTGGTCGGCGGGGGCTCGCAGGTCGAGCGCGATGCTGCGCTTGTTGCGATTGTAGGCCTGAAAATGCGGGGAAAATTGCCCTGACTGGTAGCTGCGGTACGGGTCGCCGCCGGGGCTCTCGACCTTGATCACGTCCGCGCCGAGGTCGGCGAGCATCATCCCGGCACAAGGCCCGGTGATGAACGTGCCCTGCTCGACGATCCGCACACCCTGAAGAACGGGAGCGAGCATGACCTCAATGATCTCCCGGCACGAAACCAGCCGGCGCGGGGCCGTCGTAGCTGATGGCGGCGGCCGCGGCCTGCGACATCACGAACCCGATCGATTTCGTCTGCTCTTCGAGCAGGTGCGCGACGAGGCTGGCCGTGCGCGCCAGCAGCGGCACCCCCTTGAGCGCGAGCAGCGGAAAACCTGCGTCGAGCAGCACCGCCGGGATGGCGACGGACACGTTCATCGCGAGCGCCTTGCCCGTGATCTCTGGCAGGACGCGCTCGACGGCGTGCGCCGCCTCGATGTGCTGGCCCGCGAGACCCGCAGCGGACGCCACCTCGAACAGCCGAGCCACCCGCGGATCCTGGCCCTTGTGCAGCGGGTGACCGTAGCCCGGCACGTGCCGACGCGCCGCCTTGTGCTCGCGCACGACCTCGGCCGCCGCTGGCCCCAGGCCCGCACCCGGCGATTTCTCCAGCACGCTCGCCAGCAAGCGCCCGGCGGCCTCGGCCGCGCCCAGGATGACCGAGCCACAGCCGAGCAGACCAGCGGCGACCGCACCCTGCAACGCCTCGGGAGCGGCCGCCAGCGTCATACGCGCGGCCTGCACGCTCGGAACCAGGCCGTGCTCGGCGATGGAGACCAGCGCCGCGTCCAACACGACACGTTGCGCGGGCGTGGGACGCGCGCCAGTGATCAACAACCACACGTGATCGCTGAACGTCACATGCCCGATGAGCTCCTCGCACAGGTCCTGCCCACGGACGAGGATGGTGTGCTCGTTGGACGACGATATCGCCGACGAGCGTTGAGTCTGCTTTCCAATTTTCACGCGGGACCGTTCAGCCGAGCTCGGCGTATGGAGATTTTCGCATAGCGAAGGGCGCGCCTTCGGCTTACATTGTGCGGCCCCTGCCCTGCAGGGTCAAGGCGCCGCAGTTAGCCCTCCCAGCACTCTTCGCATAGCGAACAAGGCGCCACCGAACTAAGCTGTCGGCATGGCGTCTCGTAAGCAGCCCCGGCGCGAAGTCATGGGCGGCCTCGCCAAGGGCCTGGCCGTGATCGGAGCTTTTCGGCGTGATCGCCCCGCGCTGACGCTGAGCGAGGTCGCCAGCCGCACGCGGCTCGCCCCCGCCACGGCGCGCCGTTGCCTGCACACGCTCGAGGAGCTCGGGTTCGTGATGCGCTCCGGTCGCAGCTTTCTGTTGCGACCGAAGGTGCTCGAGCTTGGAGCCGCCTACCTGGAGTCGATGGACGTCGAGGCGCTCACGAGCACCCTGCTGGATGACCTGGCGCAGCGCACCGGCGACTCTGCCGCCTTGAGCGTGCTCGATGGCGCCGACATCGTGTACGTGGCCAGGGCCTCGGCGCGAACGTTGCTACGCCTCGAAGCGCGCGTGGGCAGCCGCTTTCCGGCCTACGCCACGTCGATGGGCCGGGTGCTGCTCGGTGGCCTGGCGCCGGAGCGCCTGCGAGCCTATTTCGATCAGGGAGCGTTCGCGGCGCTCACCAAACACACGTTGACCGATCCGACCAAGCTCGAACGCCGCATCGAGGAAGCGCGGCGCCTGGGTTACGCCGCCGTCGAAGACGAGCTCGCCTACGGCGTCGTGGCCGTGGCGGTACCCGTGCTGGACGCTGCGGGGCGGGTGGTCGCCGCCCTCAACAGCTCGAGCCACTCAAAGAAGATCAGCCGCGCCGAGCTCGCCCGCGAGCGCGTCGGCATGCTGCAGGAGATCAGCGCCGCGCTCTCGCGCGAGCTCGGCCGTTTCCCCGGGCTCGCGCTGAGCGCCTGGCGTTAACTCCGGTGCTCGAGGATGGCCTCGCGGACCTCGCGGATGAGCGCCTCGAGCCGAGGATCCTTGCGCTCGCGCGGATGCGGGACGTCGATGGGCACGATACGCTCGATGCGCCCCGGATGCGGCTCGAGCACGACCACGCGGTCTCCCAGGTACACCGCCTCGTCGACGTCGTGCGTGACGAGCACCATGCTGATTTTTTCGCTCTGCCAGATGCGCTGGAGCTCCTGCTGCAAGTTCGAGCGCGTGAGGGCGTCGAGCGCGCCGAACGGCTCGTCGAGCAAGAGAATGCTCGGCCTGTTCACCAGCGCCCGCGCGATCGCGGCGCGCTGGGCCATGCCGCCCGAGAGCTGGTGTGGATACGCTTCCTCGAAGCCGCGCAGCCCGACCAGCTCGATGTGCTCGCGCACCGTCCGCTCCTTCTCGGAGACCGAGAGCTTCGAGTTCTCGAGCCCCAGACCGACGTTGTCTCGCACGTTCAGCCAGGGGAACAGGCGGTGCTCCTGGAACACGATGCCACGATCCAGGCTCGGGCCGCGGACGGGCTCGCCGCCGACGCGGATCTCGCCCTGGTAGTCGCGATCGAGCCCGATCAACAGCCGCAGCAGGGTCGATTTGCCCGAGCCGCTCAGCCCGACGATGCTGACGAACTCGCCAGGGGTGATCGTCAAGCTGAGCCCGCCGAGGACGTGCAGCGCCTCGTTGTTGACCTCGTAGCGCTTGTGAACGTCGATGATCTCGATGATGCCGGGGTTGGCCATTTGCTTTGTCTTGGTCCTGTCTGGATATTACTCAGCTGCGCCAGCGCAGCAGGCGCGCTTCGACGTTTGCGGCGGCGGCGCTGATGATGACCCCCACCGCGCCGACGATCACGACCCCCAGCAACACTTTGTCCATCTGGAAGCTCTCGCGGCCATCGATCATCAGGTTGCCGATCCCCGGCGCTGCCGCGAGCAGGTATTCGGCGCCGATGGTGCCGAGCCAGGCGTACACCAGGCCCACCTTCACGCCGGTGATGATCGATGGTGCGGCCCCCGGCAGCACCACGCGGCGAAACACCTGGACGCGCGAGAACGCGAACACGCGCGCCACTTCGACGTGCGACGGGGAGACGCTGCGCACCCCCTCGAAGGTGTTGAGCGCGACAGGGTAGAACGCCGCCAGGGCCACGAACACCACCTTGGCGACCTCTCCGGTGCCGAGCCAGACGCTCATGAGCGGGATCCAGGCAAAGATCGCGACCTGCTTGGCGGCGTGAAAGCTCGGCCCGAGCGCGTGCTCCCAGCGGCGCGACACGCCCATCACGCTGCCGACGAGCACGCCCAGCACGCTGCCGATGGCGGCGCCGCCGAGATCGCGCGCGAGGCTCGCCGCGAGCGGCGTCACGATGCCGCCTTGCTGGAGCTCGCGCCAGGCGGCGGCGATCACCTTCGTGGGCGCGACCAGCAGCCGGGTGTTGACGAGCCCAAAGCGGGTCGAGAGCTCCCACGCCACGAGCAGCGCCAGCGGCAGAACGTAGGCGCGGGCGGCGGCTACCCGGGCCGCTCGTCGCGCCGTTTCGCGCGACGCGCTCACGACGCCACCACCTTTTCGCCGCTCCAGCTCGCCTGCGGGCGCCAGCGCAAGAGCCGGGATTCGAGCAACGCCAGGCCCTTGTCGAGCAGCAAGCCGACGACGCCAACCGAGATGATGGCCGCGAGCACGAGATCCAGCTGGAAGAGCTGACGACCCCACACGATCAAGAAGCCCAAGCCCTCCGACGAGGCTAGCAGCTCCACCGTGACCAGCGACAGCCAGCCCAGCGTCAGGCCGTAGCGCACACCGACGAACAGCGAGGGCACCGTCGCCGGCAACACCACCCGACGCAAGAGCTGTCGGCGCGATAGCTCGAACACCTGTGCCACTTCCAGGTACTGCGGTGGGACGCGCCGGATCCCCTGCAGCACGTTGATGGCGACGGGCACGAGGCTCGCCTGTGCGATGATCACGATCTTGAGCGACTCACCAATACCGAACACCATCATCGCGAGCGGGAGCCAGCCGAGCACGGGCACCTGACTGAGCGCGTTGAAGGTGGGGAACAGATAGTGCTCGAGACGCTTGGACAGGCCCATGGCGCCGCCGAGCACTGCCCCGAGCACCGCCCCGAGGAAGAAGCCGCCCGCGACACGGCCGAGACTGATCAGGTAGTTGTTCAGCAGCTCGCCGGAGCGCACCAGGTCGACGATGGTCGCGAGCACCAGGCGCGGCGGCGGCAAGATCTGCGGCGGAGCCCAGGCACGCTCGACCGCCAGCGCCCACAAGCCCAACAGACCCAAGGGGAAGAGCGTGCCCCATGCGTAGCGGCCCGCGCTGCGCGGCACGCGCCAGCGCGCCGACTCTATCCCCCTGCCCGTCTCGTCCAGTTTGTAAGCGCTGATTGCTTGTACCATGATCGTCTCCGCGGCCGTCAGAAGCCGAATTGCACTTGCGCCAGGATCTCGCGCGTGACCTCGGTGCGTTCGTCGTCTTGCCAGTTGAGGTTGAGCTGGAACTTCGACGTCTCGGCCACGAACAGGTTCAGACCGAGCGTGACCACCGTGATGGCGTCGTTGCTCTGATCCTTGTCCGGATCGAAACGGTCATAGCGAAGGAACGGCTGATAGGTCTTCGGCCACCAGTCGTCGTAGCGCCCCTGATTGCGAAACCCGGCCACGAACTGCTCACCGAAGCTCAGGAAGAAGGTGGCCGTGTGCGCGTCGCTGTCGACGTCCTTCAAGCCTGGAGCGTCGACGGTGGTTCCCGTGGCGCCGGCGTCGGTGCCGTGAATGAACTCGTACGTGATGCCAAACGGCCAGTGGTTGTAATAGAAGTCGACGCCGAGCCGTCGCTTCGTGGAGCGCCCGATCAACGTGCGGGGCGGACCGTCGTTCAAGAACGTGTTCTGGCTACCGAAGTAGCCGGTCGCGCCCAGAGTGATCTGGCGTAACCAGGAGTGGAAGTCGCTGGGCACGGTGAACGCGACCCGGGCGATCACGTCGCGCACGTTGTTGTCGTCTATGATGTTCGGACCCGCTCCGTTCACGAGCCCGAGCGCGTACTGCAGGATCGGGACCCGGTAGTTGTACCCAAAGTCGACCATCGGGAACAGGTCGCCGCGTACGATGAGCCCCACATCTCGACGCGCCAGGTTGAGGCGAGTCGTGAACAGCGCGTTGCGGATCACCGGCTTGAGCTCCTCGGTGGCCGGCACCTCGAGCCCGAACGGCAGCAGCTGTTGCCCGAGAGTGATCGTGAGCTGCGGGTCCTCGCGATCGATCGTCGGCACTGGTGAGTAGACGATGTTGGCGTCGAGCAGGTTCAGGAAGCTGTTGTTGGTGGATTGCTGAGGCGACGCGCCAAAACGCAGCGCAAAGTCCAGGTTCCTCCCCTCCGCGTAGTCCTTGTACAGGCTGCCCGTGAAGGTGATCAGCGCAGCCCCGATATCGAAGGTGCTCTGGCGCTGCCAGACCAGGGCGTTGGTGGTATCGACATCCGTCCAGCCAAAGCGTGCCTGGATGGTGCCGCCAATGCGGATGCCGCGCGTCGTGAGCGCGGTGTGAATGTCCCGCTCGCGCTGCCACTGGAACTTGAAGTTCTCGAGGTCGGACGTGATGCCCTGGATGTCGTAACGGATCCCCTCGACGTCGCCAGCGGTCGCGGGTGTCTCGTAGCTCGACGCCGGCTGAGGCGGCGGGGTAGGCTCCGCGGGCGGGGGCTCAGCCGGTGCGGGGGGTGCGACCTCTCCGGACGGCGCAGGCGCGGGCTGCAGCGCCGGTATGGGCGCAGGTGCCACGGGCTGACCCGGAGCCGCAGGCTGCGCGGGTGGTGCCACGGGTTGACCAGGAGCCGCGGGCTGCCCCGGTGCCACGGGCTGACCGGGCGCCGCAGGCGCTGCGCCAGGAGGCGCCGGCACATCCACGGGCCGAGGCGGCGCATCGGGTTGTGCGGCAGCCCAGCGCGCCGCGAGCAAGGTGACGGCGCTCATGGCAGCCAAAACGAAATGTGTCGAGCGTGAGTGTCTCATGATGGATTATCGAAAGTGAGGCAGGACACCTCTTTACGAAGACACTTGTCTCTCATGCAAGACATAACTTTACGATCTGGTAGCTCGAGCACCCACCTCGCGCCACACGACGCTCACAACCCCGCGTCCTGACAGACACCCAAGTTGTTGCCGAAGCGACGGCAGCGCTGAACGGAGCGAGCGCAGTCCCAGTCGTCGCGACAGCGACCCGGCTGGAGGACACAGCGATCGCTCGTGGCTGCGACCTCCCCCTCGAGGCGACACCAGAGGCCTTCGGCGCAGCGGCCACGATCGCACGGCGCGTCGACGGTCACGCCGGGCACGCTCGGCTGCGGCGGCGCGTGCCGGCATGCGCTCGCCGCGATCACGAGGGCCAGGCAGCGCGCCCAGTCGCGCGACGCGCCTTGCTCGCTCGCTCGCGCCCGCGGGACGAGCACTCAATCCTCTTCTTCGGGGGCGGGCTTCCAGCGCGTGAAGTGGCGCTCGACCCGCTGCAGGCTCTGGTTGAAAGTCAGCCCAATCGCGGTCAACGCCAGGATCCCCACGTACATGTTGGGGATCTGGAAATTGTATTGGGCGTAGATGATGAGGTAGCCGAGGCCCGCCTTGGCGCCGATCATCTCTGCGGCGACCAGCACCAGGAGCGAATAGGCTCCCGCCAGGCGAATGCCGACAAAGATGGTGGGGACCGCTGCCGGAAGGATCACCTTGCGGAACAGCTGAAACGACGAGAGCCCGAGCGTACGCGCCGACTTGATCAGGAGTGGGTCGACGTTCTTCACACCGGCGATCGTGTTCAGCAAGATCGGGAAGGAGCACGAGTAGACGACGAGAGCGATCTTCGAGGCCTCGCCGATGCCGAGCAGCAGAATGAACACTGGCAAGAGGGCCAGCGCTGCGGTGTTGCGCATCGCCTCCAGCAACGGGCTGACGACGACGGCAAAGCGGCGGTAGTGGCCGATCGCCAACCCGAGCGGGACAGCGTAGACGATCGCGAGCGCGAAGCCGACGAGCGAGCGCGACAGGCTCGCCTTGATATGCGCCAGGAGCTGTCCGCTTTTCGTGAGCTCTACGCCGGTGGCGAGCACCTCCGAGAGCGGCGGCAAAAAAGCCGGCTCGACCAGCCCGACCCGCGGCGCGATCTCCCACAGCGCGAGGAAGGCCGCGATCGCGACCGAACGACGCGCGCTCCGTGAGAGCCCGCGTTGAAGCTTCTTGGTGACGGACACGCGTGCGAGTGGGCGCTCGGGGGCGAGCAGCTGGAGCGAGTGATCGGCGTTAGCCACGGAGCGCCACCTCCCGGAGCGACGAGCCCCGCGCCGGGCGCGCCGTCCCGAGCTTGTTGCGGCGCTCATCGCGCGCGGCCTCCTGCACCTCGTCCTGGAGCAGCTGCCAGATTTCGTGGCGCAGCCGCCCGAACTCCGGCTGCGAGCGCACGTCGTCCGTCGCCGCGCGCAGCTCGGCCGGCACCTCGACGATGCGCTTGATGCGGCCGGGGCGGAACGTCATCACCGCGATGCGCTGCCCGAGGCAGATCGCTTCGTCGATCCCGTGCGTGATGAACAGGATGGTCGTGCGCGATTTTTCCCAGATGCTGCGCAGCTCGTCCTGAAGCGTCTCGCGCGTCTGCGCGTCGAGCGCGGCGAACGGCTCATCCATCAGCAGGACCTCGGGGTTGTAGGCCAGGCTGCGCGCGATCGCGACACGCTGCTTCATGCCGCCCGAGAGCTCGTGCGGGAAGTGTCCTTCGAAGCCCGACAGCCCGACGAGATCCAGGTGGCTGCGCGCGATCTCGCGCCGTTCGGCCTTGGCGACGCCTTTCGCCTCCAGACCGAACTCGACGTTCTCGAGCGCCGTACGCCAGGGGAACAAGGCATACTGCTGGAAGACGATGCCACGGTTCAGGCCGGGGCCGGTGACGGGCTCCCCATCGAGCAAGATCTGGCCACTGGTGGGCTGGGCGAGCCCCCCGAGCAGGTCGAGCAGCGTGGATTTGCCACAACCGCTCGGGCCCACCAGCACCATGAACTCCCCGGCGGCCACCTGCAGCGACACGTTCTGAAGCGCAGAGAAGGCGTCGCCGGGCCGGCCACTGCGGGCCGGGAACGTCTTGCTCACCGCCACGAACTCGATCTTGCTCTGAGCGCTCAAAATGCCTCCTCCGTAGGTCGCACCGCGCCACGTCGGGCGCCGCCCCCATTGCGTATCACCAGAATGTCTGTTTTACAAGACAGTCATCCCGACACAATTGGGACACAGAACGACCCGGAGCGGTCCCCACGGCGCAGCCCCGCGAGAATGCGCCGCAAATCGCCGCTCTTGCGGGCATCCCGACGTCTCGTATAATGTCACGCGACGGTAGACGGCCTGTAGCACGGCACGTTTCCGGGGAGCATCGACATGGCATACGTTCGATCGGCCACGCTGGACGACAGCAGACGTTTGGGTGAGGGCGTGTGGCTCCTCTTGTGCCGCTCGGCGCTGCGGGGCATTCGCTGGGCCGCGCGCGCGCTCGCCAGCGACGACGCCGAGGAGCGGCTGGAGCGCGCCGACATGTTGCTGAAGCTGGGCGGGATCGCCGGCGCAGAGTTCACCGCACACGACCGCGCCAGCGTCGCCATCGATTGGGCAAAGCTCGGAGAGCTGGATCGTGCCTGGCTCGCTCGCGAGCTGAGCGGTCGCTCGCGCTGATCCCGCGAGCCCGTCACCTTCCGCACGATGACGGAGGACACTATTCCATTTTAATGGACACGCGACTAGGCTGGTGCGCAACCTCGAACGCCAAAGGAGTTGAGCATGTCCGAGTCAATCAGCTACCAGCACATCGACGTTCGCCCCATCGCGGGCTACATCGGCGCAGAGATCGCCAAAGTGAACCTCGCGGAGCGCTTGAGCGACGCCGCCGTGGGCGAGATCCGCGCCGCGCTGCTCAAGCACAAGGTCGTCTTCTTCCGCGGACAAGACAAGGTCGGGCACCCCGAGCAGATCGAGTTCGCTCGGCGCTTCGGCGAGGTGACGTACGCGCACCCTCACGAGGACGAGCCCTTCGCCGATTACCCCGAGATTCTCCCGATCGACACCAAGCTCTACGAGCAGCGCTACGGCCGGCGTCTCGCGAGCTACGAGTCGCGCTGGCATACCGACGTGACCGCGGCCGTCAACCCGCCCGCGGCGTCGATCTTGCGCGCCGTCAAGGTCCCGAACGTCGGCGGCGACACCACCTGGACCAACCTGGTGGCGGCCTACGAGAACCTGTCCGCTCCGCTGCGCGCGCTCGCCGACCAGCTGCGGGCCGAGCACCGCTTCGGGCTGCACCTGAACGAGGGAGACAAGTATCTCTCGCGCATCCGCGAGAACCCGCTGGTGTCGATCCACCCGGTCGTCCGCGTCCACCCCGAGACGGGTGAGCGCGCCCTGTTCGTCTCGCCGGGGTTCACCAGCCACATCGTCGGAGTGCCGCGGCACGAGAGCAAGTACTTGCTGGAGCTGTTCTTCGAGCAGATCGCGCGGCCCGCCTTCACGGTGCGCTTCCGCTGGGAGCCAGGCGACATCGCGTTCTGGGACAACCGCGCGACGGCGCATCTGGCCCCCCAGGATCTGGTGCACCTCCAGGCGGATCGCGTGCTCTACCGCGTCACGCTGACCGGCGACGTGCCCGTCGGCGTCGACGGCGTGCGTTCGGAGCTGGTGCAGGGCAAGCCGTTCGCGACGGAAGTGCACCCGCGAGCTCGCCAGCGCCCCGCGCCGAAGGAGCAGCTCGTCAAAGAGCAGCTCGCGGTTTGATGCCAGGCGGCGCCTCTACGCTCACATGGCACGCGCGCGGCGTCGCGCTGATCGCGACGCTGCTCGCGTGCCAGCCGCGGCTCAGCGAGCCGCCGCGCGGCGCTGCGCCGCCGGCGACCGAGCACGCTGCCGTGCGCGCGACCGAGGCGCTGGCCGCCGGTCGTGTCGCTCGCGAGCTCGCCGCCCCCGCGGGCTGGCGCTGGCCGCTCAATGTCTCGCCGGTGCGCGCACGGCGCTTCATCGTGGTCTCGGATGCGCCGCTGGCTAGCGAAGCCGGGGCGCACCAGCTAGCTCGCGGAGGCAACGCGATCGACGCGGCGGTGGCGGTCGCTTTCGTGCTTGCCGTCGTGTATCCGGAGGCGGGCAACCTGGGCGGCGGAGGCTTCGCCGTGGTCCGTGACGCGCACGGAGGGCGCGCCGCGCTCGACTTTCGCGAGACGGCGCCGGAGCGGGCGCACCGCACGATGTATGCGCGCACGGCAGCCGCTCCGGGCGACTCCTCGTCCCGAGCTCCAGCCTCGCGCGAGGGACACCTCGCCGCCGGTGTCCCCGGGAGCGTGGCGGGGCTCTGGGCGCTGCACCAGCGCTACGGAACGGCGCCCTGGAGCGCGCTGCTCGCGCCGGCGATCGAGCTGGCCGAGCGGGGCTTCGCGGTCGACGAGCGGCTCTCGCGAGCGCTCGCCGACGCCGAGCCCAAGCTCGCGCGCTTCGAGGCCACGCGCGCGCTGCTCTTGCCTCAGGGCCATCCGCCGAAGCCGGGCGACGTGCTGCAGAACCGGGACCTCGCCCGCACGCTGCATCGGATCGCCGAGCACGGCCCGGCGGGCTTCTACACGGGGGCCACGGCCGAAGCCATCGCGCTCGAGATGGAGCGTGGAGGTGGGCTCGTGACGCGCGACGATCTGGAGCACTACGAGCCGCGCTGGCGCGCGCCCATCGAGATCGAGTACCGAGGGCACACGCTGGTTTCCATGCCGCCGCCGTCGTCGGGCGGCGTGGCCCTGGCCCTGATCGCCAACATGCTGAAGGGCGACGCTTTCGGGGTCTATCACTCGCCTTCACATGTCCATCTGCTGGCCGAGGCGATGCGGCGTGCGTTCGCTGACCGAAACACGCTGCTGGGTGATCCCGAGTTCGTCAGCGTCCCGCTCGGTCCGTTGCTCGCCCCGGCCTACGCTGCGGTGCGCCGCAGCAGCTTCGGGAGCGGCGCCACGCCGTCGAGCCAGGTGGCAGAGGGCCTGCCGCGGCCTGAAGGGGAGCACACGACGCACCTGGCCGTCGTCGACGACAGCGGAGCGGCCGTCAGCTTGACCACCACCATCAACGACTTCTTCGGCTCCGGCGTCACCGTGACCGGAGCGGGCTTCCTGCTCAACGACGAGATGGACGACTTCACGACGGAGCCCGGCAGCCCCAATCTCTACGGGCTGATCCAGGGCGAGGCCAACTCGATAGCGCCGCGCAAGCGCATGCTCTCGTCGATGGCTCCGACGCTCGTGCTCGACGGGGACGGTGCGGTGCGCGTGGTCGCCGGCGCGCGAGGTGGACCGCGCATCATCACCGCGACCTGGCAGGTCATCTCCAACATCCTGGATTTTGACATGGACGCGAGCTCTGCCGTGCGCGCGCCGCGCGTCCACCAGCAGTGGTACCCGGACGAGCTGTTGCTCGAGAGCGGCGGCTTCTCGCCCGAGCAGAGCGCGGGGCTCGCGGCGCTCGGCTACGCGCTGCGCCCCGTGCCGGATCTGGCGAGCGCTCCCGTCATCGCCCGCGACCCGGCCAGTCACGAGTGGACGGCTGCGCCCGATCCGCGCCGCGGCGGAGCTGCGCTCGGTGAGTGACGGCAGAGCCGCGCTCGCTGAGTGACGGCGTCCCTCGCCGCCGGGCGCGTGTATCAGCCGGCGCTCGCCCTGTGGCGAGCGAGCTGGGACAGCCAGTTCGCAAAGAACCGGTCGCTGTGCGCAGCCCACGTCGCCTGAGGGTCGTTCAGGTCATAGTTGCGAGGCGGCTCGATGCCGCTGCGTCCGAGCTCCGTGTCGCGCTGCCACTCCTCCAGTAGCCGGCGCGCGGGATACTCTGGGTGGCCGAGGTGTGCGAGGAAACCTCCATCGCGGCTCTCG
>Ga0315910_10003788_pt1 | contig 12739 bp, 14 predicted proteins | sample EdamamesoilMG_FD_204470 | JGI IMG/M metagenome (GOLD analysis project Ga0315910, IMG submission 204470) | Garden soil microbial communities collected in Santa Monica, California, United States - Edamame soil | ecosystem: Environmental > Terrestrial > Soil > Garden | place: USA: California... | reverse complement strand
TTTCTGAATTCGAGCAAGCGGGCGGCAAGTCCGAAGCGTCGTTTGAACAACGCCTGCAACAGGCCGCCCGGCTGCCGGTGCCCGATGACCTCGGGGACCAGCTGAAAGCCCTGGCGGCAGCGGGGCAGCCCGCCGCCGCGGGCTCACGCGCCGGCGCAGGCAAACTCCAACGCTTCCGTTATGCGCTGGCGGCCACGCTGGTGTTGGCGGTAGCCCTGGTGGTGTTGCTGCGTCAATTCGGCCCGGCTGAATCGGTGGAAGCCTATGTGGCGCACCATTTCGAGGTGGATGGCTATGCCCTGTTGGCGGCCGACACTCCCAACCCGCAAGAGCTGCCAGCGGTTTTGTCCAGCTTCAAGCTGGAAATGAGCCCCGAGCTGGCCAGCCAGGTGCGCTTCGTCAAATACTGCCCCACCCCCGAAGGCATGGGGATTCACCTGGTACTTGGAACCGAACAGGGGCTGGTCACCGTACTGCTGATGCCGGGTCTGCAAGTGACCGATGGGGCACAGTTCGCGTTTGACGAGCTGGCGGCAGCGCTGACCAACCTGCCCGGCCTGGATATTTCCGCCGCGATTGTGGCCAGCCCCGCAGTGCTGGCTTCGGCGCCGCAGGATGCTCCGTCAGGGGCCGGGTCCGGCGGCGCCATGGCGACCTCCCTCGCAGCAGCTCTGCAACACGGCGTGTGGCGCCAGTCAGCCGGCGCCTGAACAGCCGGAATCGCCGTTAGCCCACGACCTTGGCGGCCCCGTCCGCACACATTTTGGCCGGCCACCAACATCGTCGGTCTGTGACCGATGGCATGTCTTGCAGCAAAGCAAATCTGCTATCGTGTTGACCCATGAACATCGCATCAAACCCTGGCCAGAACACCAGCCCAGCGCCCTCTCCTCCCGCACATCGCCGCTATTGGCGTTGGGGGGGCGGCATTGCCGCAGGCGTGGTCGTGCTCATGCTGGCGCTGATGTTCTGGTTCAACCACGAAGCCGAGCGGTTTGATCCCGAACAGGCCAGCCTGGAGCATGCCGCGCGGCATGATCACAAGGTGGTGGTGGGCTATACCACCACTGCAACCCTGATCGAGGTGGTGCAGACCCTGCTCGAAAAGCGCGGCGGATATATGTCCAACGACATCATGCCGCCCTGGGTTCTGCTGGATAACCAGCCCAACTGGGAATTCGGAGTGCTGACCCAATGCCGCGACCTCGCGCGCGCACTCCGCAACGACATGAGCCGTTCGCAAACCCAGTCCACGGAAGACCCGGACCTCGCGGAAGCCGATCCCATGCTGCACTACGACAGCTCGCGCTGGTTCCCGCCCGATACTGAGGGGCGTTATCGCAAAGCCATCGACTACCTCGAAGGCTATGTCACCCGCCTGGCATCGCCCACCAACCCCGATGCGCAGTTTTACGCCCGCGCCGACAACCTGACCGATTGGCTGTCGGTGGTGGAAAAGCGCCTCGGCTCCCTGTCGCAGCGCCTCAGCGCCAGCATAGGCCAGGCCCGCCTGAACACCGATCTTTCGGGCGACCCCGATGCGCGCCAGTCCAAAGCCGCTCCCGACATCGTGCTGGTGAAAACGCCGTGGACCGAGATCGACGATGTGTTTTACGAAACCCGCGGCACGGCCTGGGCGCTGGTGCAGTTCCTGCAAGCCATGGAAGTGGACTTCGAGGATGTACTGCGCAAGAAGAATGCCCTGATCAGCTTCCGCCAGATCATCCGCGAGCTGGAAATTGCGCTGTCTCCGCTGCACGCGCCCATGGTGCTGAACGGCAGCCAGTTCGGCCTGTTCGCCAACCACTCCCTGATCATGGCCAACTACATCGCCCGCGCCAACGCCGCCATCATTGATTTGCGGCAATTACTGCAGGATGGTTAGAAGCACTGCAGCCGGCCCCGGGTTTGGCTACTATCCGGGTTATCCCAACCAACCCAGCCGACAACCGCCATGATGCTTCGTTCCAAACCCAGGCTACTTTTCCCCGGATTCGTGCTGCTGGCCCTGCTGCTCACGTCCTGCGCCACCGACACCATCAATGACCGGCGCGTCGGACAACAGATGGTCTGCCACAAAGAGACCAAGACATTGACGGTGTCTAACGCCGACAGTTTTGTGCATCTCGACCATGGCGACAGCCCGGGCCCCTGCGCTGAGGAAGGCCCCCAGGATTAGTCGCGCCGCCAGCCGACCGTCACGAGAGCGACCCCCATCCCCGCCACCATCCCCACGCCCGTTCGTTGTCGTTGGCTGCCGTACCAGCAGGCGCTGGCAGGTCGGGAGCTTTCCACCATTGACCTGCTGGTGATCCACTGCACCGAGTTGCCTGACCTTGCCACGGCGCGCGACTACGGTGAGCGCGTGCTTTACCCTGCCACCGGTACTGGTCCGGATGCTGGCCCGGGTACTGGTCCGGGTACTGGTACCGGTACCGGTAACAGCGGTCACTACTACATCGACCGCGATGGCGGCACCGAGCAATGGGTGCCACTGGAACGGGTCGCTCATCATGTGCGTGGCTTCAACGAGCGCAGCGTTGGCATCGAACTGGTTAACCTGGGCCGCTATCCCGACTGGCTGCATTCGGCCCACCAAAAGATGACTGAAACCTACCCGCCGGAGCAGGTGTCTGCCCTCATCAACCTCATTGCCTCGCTGTACTCGGCCCTACCCGCTTTGCGCTGGATTGCCGGTCATGCCGAACTCGACACCGCCCTGGTGGCCGCCACTGATGACGCGTCTTTGCAGGTGCACCGCAAGCTGGACCCCGGGCCGTGCTTTCCCTGGCCACAAGTACTGGCGCAGTGCCGCCTGCAGCGCTTTACGGGCTGAGTCATTTTCAGCGCCCGCCGGTTTCCACGGCAATGACTTTGCCCTGGTACAGCAATACCACCCGTTCCAACTTGCGGCTTGAGCTCTTGTAGTACCAGCGGTTGACGCGCACCGTTTTCTGGCTGGAGCCGGTCCAGATGGCCTCTTGCGCAGTATCCTTACGTTGCGGTTCGCCGCACACCGCCAGCACCGTGGATTGGGCATCGCCACTGCGCACCACTTTGCGTCCGCAGCGGAAACTGTCTGCCTCCGCCTCCAGGGCCGGCCACATCGATAGCAACAGGGCAACAAGCAGGCCGGGCAGGATAACGGCAGAGTGACCTTCCCTCCTTGCTGTTTCGGCATGGCGGGCCGCCCAGAGAGCCGGGTTGTGGGAGATTGAAGTATTCATGCTGCCGCTCCGTGGATGGTGGGTGACCTGATGATGTCGCAATCGCCGCTGCCCCGCTGTCGTAAATCACCGCGAGTTGCTGTAGGAATTCAGCGCCCAGTGTCACTGTGGGCCGTTGTGGGGCCGTTATGGGGTCGTCGTAGGCTGTCGTGGAGCTGTGGCCGGGCCCGCTTTGCGCTACAGTGGACACACCAATGGCTACGCCGAGATGCCACATGGAAATCCGGAAACTTCGCGTCACCTGCCTGCTGGCAGGTGGCCTTGGCCTGCTGGCTGCCCTGCCCGCTGCCGGTTCAGACCGCGAGCAGAAGCAGGCGGATCTTGATGCGGCCTGTGAGGCCGCCCGCGAGAAGCGCCTTGCTCCGCTGCGCAAGCAGTTTGTTGAACAGTGTGTGCGCGACAAGGAGCAGCCTGACCGCGCGGCCTGTGAAGCCTATTACAGCGATTACGGTGGGCAGTCGGGCAACCGCGCGCCGCTCTTTTATGACTTGCCCGAGTGTGTCAAAGCCTTTGAGTATCAACAAAGCGAACGAGAGTCCTGAAGCGCCAGGGCCTGCGGCCAAGTCGCCGCAATTGCAGCGGCAGTGCATGCCGTGCACCGCATGCTGTGAAGGCTGGTTGACCGCCGAGGACATCCTGGGCCACGAGCTCAAGCCCGGCCACCCCTGTCCGCACAGTAAACCGGAAGGCTGCATGGTTTATGCGCGGCGTCCCGAAGTACCCTGCCGCAGCTTCATCTGCTCCTGGCTGGTCAAGGACAGCCCCTTGCCGGACTGGATGCGGCCCGACCTTTCCGGCGCCATCGTGCTGCTGTCCTTGCCCTGGGAAAACGAGCGGGTGATTTCGGCGGTGCCGGTAGGGGAGAAAATTCCGCAGGCCACGCTGGAGTGGTTGCAAGCTTATGCGCGAATGCACCAGCGGCCCATGATCTTCTACCAACGGCTGCGCCACGAAGGCGGCTTCCGCGGCCTCAAACGCTTTGGCTACGGACCGGCGGCGTTCCGGCAAAAGGTCGCCCAACTCGGCTTGTCCCAAGACGATACAGAAACGACCATGTCAGCCGGCCCAGCAGCCGGCTCAGCCTGATACGGATTTTGCGCGGTAACCGACACCGTAAACCGATTCAATCAGCTCCAGCCCGGGCGCCACGGACTGCAGTTTGCGCCGGAGGTTCTTGATGTGGCTGTCAACGGCCCGGTCGGTAACCACCCGGTAATCGGCATACATCTCGTTCATCAGCTGGTCACGTGAAAAAACCCGCCCAGGTTGCGCACTCAGCAGCCGCAACAAACTGAATTCAACCGGGGTCAGTTTGACCTCCGCACCATTGACCCACGCCTGGTATCGCTCTTTGTCGATGCGCAGCATCGCTTTTGGCGGCGACTTCACCGCAGTCCCTACTGGCAGGTCGAGTGGTGACTCCCCCGCCACCGTGGCCCGGCGTAACACAGCCCGCACCCGCGCCACCACTTCGCGCGGGGAGAAGGGCTTGCAGATGTAATCATCAGCACCCAGCTCAAGCCCCAGCAGGCGGTCAATCTCCTCCGTGCGCGCGGTGAGCATGATGATGGGCAGGTTGCGACTTTGGCGTATCAACCGGCACAGCTCCAGCCCATCCTGCCCAGGCAACATCAGGTCGAGAAGCACCAGGTCGGCTTCATGTTGTTCCAGCCAGGACATCACCACATCGCCGCGGTCCAGCACAACGGTGTCATAGCCACCCGGTCCACGCAGGTACTCATCCAGCAGCGCGGCTATTTTCGGCTCGTCTTCGACGATCAGTATTCGCTTCTTCGCCATCTGTTATTCCTGCCCAGGAGCATTTTCCGGGTTTCAGATGTTTCGCGGCAGGCGGACGACTACCCGCAGCCCGCCCATCTCACTGGCCTGGGCCTCGATGCTGCCGCTATGGGCCAGCACAATCTCGCGACAGATCGCCAGCCCGAGGCCGCTGCCGCCACCTGCCCGATTCCGGCTGCCTTCGGCCCGGTAGAACCGCTCGAACAGGCGTTCCGCCTGCTCCGGTTGCAGCCCCGGGGCCGTGTCCTCAACCGCCAGGCGGACGCCATCCGAGGTGCTCTCCAACACCGCCAGGACACTGCCGCCTGCATCGGTGTAGCGGCAGGAATTCTCCAGCAGGTTCAGCATCAGCTGGCGCAGCCGCTGCGCATCGGCCTCAATGACCAGGCTTTCAGGCACCCTTTGCCTGAGCTCAAGGCCAGCCTGGCTGAAGCGGCTCTGCAAATATTCCATCACCTGCCGCAACAGTGCGGCAACATCCACTTCCGCCAGCCGCATGTTCAGGGCACCGGCGTCCGCCAGCGCCAGCAACTGCAGGTCATCCACCAGCGCTGAAAGATGGGTCACTTCCTCATGGAGCGATGCCAAAGTCACGGCGGTGTTGGGCCGTACACCGTCCCGTACGGCTTCAATTTCGGCCAGAAGGATGGTGACCGGAGTGCGGAGCTCGTGGGCTACGTCCGCCGTCCAGCGCCGGCGCGCGCTTTCATTGGCCTGCAGGGTTTCGGCCAGGCGGTTGATATGTCGCCCCAGCGAAGCAATTTCGTCATGGCCCCGGGCAGGCGTGCGCACGCTGTAGTCGCCTGAGGTCAGGTGCTGCACGGAGTTTCGCAACGCTTCCACCGGGCGGGTGAGGTGACGCGCCAGCAGGAAGCCCAGCAAGGTCGCCGCCAGCAAGGCGAAGCCGGCAGAAGCCAGCAGGGTGTTGCGCTGGAATTGCAGGAAGCGACGCGCTTCCGGCCCAGCCGGTTCGGGCACCGGAACAAAGCCGATCCAACCCACAGTGGCGCCGGCCACCTCCACCGCCTGCAGGCGGTCCGAGGCCGGGTTGGCGCTGCGCGCCCCGACCACCCAATGGTGGTCCGCATCCAGCAGGAACATGCGACGCCACAACCGGTGCAGGTCTTCCGGCGGGCCGTCAGCGTGACCATCGTCATGGTTTTGGCCATGGTTTGGACCGCGGCCCGGGCCTGGTGGGCGACGGAGATCAGGCCCTTCATCCAGTACAGCGTCTTCCGGCGGCAGGATGCCCTCTGGGCGGGCGCGCGCCAGGAGACGCAGCCAACGGCGAGTATTGCCGCGGAGCTCATCCCATGAACCACGCCGGCCATACCACTCCTGAACCTCGGGCAGCAGATGGGCCAGCTGCCCCTCTTCGTGCTGTTGTACGTAGTGGCTGAAGCCGCGCTGCAGACTTTGGCGCTGTATCAGGCCAACCAACAGCAATGCAAAGATGGTACTGGCCAGTAATGCCAGTACAATCTTGCCCAACAGGGAATTGATCATTGCGATGCCCAAGCTAACACCTTACCCGATGCCAGATCCAACGCTCTGTGCCTTGCCCGTCATGGTGCCTGCCCGCCCTCCGCGCTCGCAAGGACCTTTGCAATTCTGCGCAGATTATTCTCCTTTCCTACACATTTAGGACTCATTTGGCCACGACACTGCGAGCGTCAGGAGCATTCCCGGTAAGCCGCGAACCCCTGGACGACTGCAACCCCACTGGATAGGAGAAAAGCCCATGAAGACATCCATGAGAACACTTGGCCTGTTGACCATCCCCGCAGCCCTGTTGCTGGGTACCAGCCTGGCCATTGCGGGCTCGGGTGACAAACACCGCGAGCATCACGGCGGTGGCCCGGAAAAGCACTTTGAGCGGTTGGCGGAGGAGCTGGACCTCACTGCAGAGCAAAGTGAACAACTGAAGGCGGTGATGGAAGCTGCCGCCGAGGAGCGGGAAGCGCTGCGCGAGAAATTTGCCGCGCAGATCAAGCCCGAACTGTGTTCACTGCATCTCGCCACTGTGGAACAGGTGCGGGAAATTCTCAGCCCGGAACAGGCTGCTGAACTCGAGGAGCGCATGGAGCGCTGGGGCGGCCCCCAGGGCCACGGCGGCCATCACTCCAGGGCCGCTGCCCTGGAGGACTGTGAAGCCTCTAGCTGAACCCCCGCCCGGTTCGGTGCTGCCCGCCGCTGGAAGCTTTCAGCGGCGGGCCAGCAGCATGGCGCGGGTCGGCGCCGGATAGCCTTCCACCGTCTGCCCGGGATCCAGCGGGCTGAGCGCCTCGGCCAGCGATTCAAACTTCATCCACGCGGTGCTGCGTTGTTCGTTGGTGCTGGTGGCTGTTACATCGACCAGCCGGATGTCGCGGAAACCCGCTTCCTCCACCCAGCCGAGCAGGCGCCCGCTGCCCGGTATGGCCCACACGTTGCGCATGCGCGAGTAGCGTTCCTGCGGAACCAGCAAACCATCGGCCTGGTCTTCCGGCAAAACCAGCGTTTCCAGCAGCAGTTGCCCACCCGGCCGCAACAACTGGCGCAGCTGATCCAGGTGTTCCAGATGATCGCGGCGATGGTACAAGACGCCCATAGAGCAGACGATGTCCATTTCGGCGGTGTCGACTGGCGGGGCACCCTCATCACCGCGAAGGCCCGGCAGGTCTTCGATGCCGAGCGGCAGGACAAAATTGGGCCCGGCTCCGGCAAAATGCCGGCAGGCCAGCCACTGCATGACAAACACCAGCGTCGGATCGACACCCACCGCCAGCCGGGCGCCTGCGGCCAACATGCGCCAGCCGAAGTAGCCGTTGCCGCTGCCGATATCCAGCACGCGCGCGTCGCGGAAATCCACATGCGGCGCGAGCCGGTCCCATTTCCAGTCGGAGCGCCATTCGGTGTCAATAGCGCAACCTGCGAGTCGCAATGGACCTTTGCGCCAGGGGTGTAGCCGCATCAGGGTGTTGGCCAATGTGGCCTGGTCTTCTGCGACAGCTCCCAGAACCGGTGCCGGCTGGGCCGCCTGCATCAACGGTGCAACCGCGGGCAAGGCCTGCAGAGCAGCCAGCCATTTTGGCAGGTCACCGTGCACAAATTCATCGAAAGCTTTTTCGGCGCGACCACAGAGGGTCTGCAGCCAGGCGCTTTGCGGCCAGGTTTCGCGTAACTCCGCCAGCGGCCGTTGCCAGGGCCTCGCTAAGTCTTTATCGGATGGCAAGGTAGGAAACGAAATTGAAGCACTGGAACCAGCGCACTGCCCTGTTCCAGCCAGCCGCGTGTAATCGTTGCAGGTGTTCTGCTTCGGAGTCGGGCAACAACACGCGCTCCAGTGCGTCGCGCTTGCCGGCGATTTCCAGCTCGGAATAGCCCTGGGCGCGTTTGAAATCGTGGTGCCACTCAGTCTGCAGCGCCTGTTCTTCGGCGTCATCGAAACGGATCTTTTCCGACAGCACCAGCGCGCCGCCAGGCCGCGTGGCCGCCGCAATGCGCGACAGCAGTTCCGCGCGCTCGCCGCGCGGGATGAACTGCAGCGTGAAATTCAACACGCTCAGGCTGGCGTTTTCCATTTTTATTGAGTTGATATCACCCAAAACCAATTCAATTTCAGGGCTGCCTTGCCGAGCTGTGCCCTGCTCTTCCAGGTCGGCCGCGAAACGATTGAGCATATCGGCCGAGTTATCGACGGCGATGATGCGCACGCCCGGCGTGGTCACGGCCTGTTGCACCACGCGGCTCACCGCGCCCAGCGAACACCCGAGGTCATAAACGCGGCTCGCTGGCTGCACAGAGCGGCGCGCCAGCACGCCCAGCATGGGCAGGATCAGCCCATAGCCCGGTACCGAGCGGTTGATCATGTCGGGAAACACCCGCACCACGCGCTCGTCAAAGACGAAATCTTTCATGCCAACCCCCGGATTTTCGCCGGCGGCACGGAACAGTTGATCGGGTTCATTCATGGGCAACGGGGCTGTGCAGTGACGCGGCTCTGGCGGGTGACTTCTGGGGCATTCGATTCAGCCTGTGTTTCTGCTATGTTGACCAAAAACAGGGTGGGGGTCGCGCGCCGCGGCCCGCTTGGCAAATCGCTGACCGGTGCTATGGTACCGCAGCCTGCACACTTCAGGGAGACAGGCCGTGTTGAGCAACGCAATGATCTGGGCCATCGTAATTGCCGTTCTGGGCATCACCATTGTCCGCACCTCGGTGATCATCGTGCGCCAGGGTTTTGAATACACGCTCGAGCGCTTCGGCCGTTACAGTAAAACCCTGCGCCCCGGATTCCACTTCGTGCTGCCCTTCATCAATCGCATCGGCCATCGTGTCAATATGATGGAGCGCGTCACCGATGTGCCCAGGCAGGAAGTGATTTCCAAGGACAATGCGTTGCTGACCGTCGATGGCGTGATGTTTTTCCAGGTGCTGGACGCCGCCAAGGCCGCCTATGAAGTGCACCACCTTGAAAACGCCATCCTCAACCTGACCATGACCAACATCCGTACGGTGCTCGGGTCGCTGGACCTCGACGATGCCCTGTCCAACCGCGATGTAATCAATGCGCGTTTGTTGTCGGTGGTCGATGAAGCGACCACGCCCTGGGGCGTGAAAGTGACGCGCATTGAGATCAAGGACATCAGCCCACCCATGGACCTGGTCGATGCCATGGCCCGGCAGATGAAAGCCGAGCGCGAGAAGCGTGCCACCATCCTCGAAGCGGAAGGTCACCGCCAATCGCAGATCCTGCGCGCCGAAGGTGACAAACAGGCGGCCGTGCTGGAGGCCGAAGGTCGCAAGGAGGCCGCGTTCCGCGATGCAGAGGCCCGCGAGCGTTCCGCCGAAGCGGAAGCCAAAGCCACCAGCATGGTTTCCTCAGCTATTGCGGCCGGTGATATCCAGGCCATCAACTATTTTGTGGCGCTGAAGTATGTCGAGTCACTGACGGCCTTTGCCAACGGACCGAACGTGAAAACCCTGTTGTTGCCGATGGAGGCTACGGGTGTGTTGTCCAGCCTGGCGGGTATTGCCGAGGTGGGCAAGGAAGCCTGGCAGCAAGCCGGCAACGAGCCGCGCCAGCAGAAGCCGGGACAAGCCTGAGAGCTGATATGAATTTGCCGAAGAAGCGGGGAATGGGCCATGACTGACTGGGGACCGATTGTTTTCTGGCATTGGTGGATTCTTGCCGGCGTACTGTTGATCCTGGAACTGTCCACCCAGTTCTTTTTCTTCCTGTGGGTGGGCATTGCCGCGGCTGCGGTCGGGTTCCTGTTGTTGCTGGTGCCCCAGATGTCGCTGGAAGTCCAGCTGGTGGTGTTCGGCATCATGTCGGTGATTGCAGTCGTGGCCTGGCGCAAATACCGCGAAACCCATCCGCCCGAATCCGAACAGCCGCTGCTCAATCAGCGTGGGATGCAGTACAACAATCGAATCTTCACGCTGGACCACCCGATCAGCAACGGCGTTGGCAAGGTGGTGGTGGATGATTCCACCTGGAAAGTCAAAGGCCCCGACCTGCCTGCCGGCACCCGCGTGCGCGTCACCGGTGTTGATGGCACGGTGTTTATCGTCGAGCCCGTGAGCTAGCGGTTCCAGGCGGCCCGGCCATTGAGCCGGTGTCATTGCCCCTCTGTCATTGACTATACTAGTCCGCCTTACAAAGCGGCGAAGCTTCATGACTTTTCAGGATTTCCTCAAACAGCTCGACTCCTACTGGTCGAGCCAGGGTTGTGTGTTGGTTCAACCCCTGGACCTCGAGGTGGGTGCGGGCACCTTCCATCCCGCTACATTCCTGCGCTCTATCGGTCCGGAACCCTGGAACGCCGCTTACGTACAACCCTGCCGCCGCCCGACCGACGGGCGCTATGGCGAAAATCCCAATCGCCTGCAGCATTACTACCAGTATCAGGTGGTGATGAAACCGGCCCCGGACAACATCCAGGAGCTGTATCTGGGTTCGCTGGACGCGATCGGCATTGACCCGAAAATCCATGACATTCGCTTTGTGGAAGACAACTGGGAATCACCTACCCTCGGGGCCTGGGGGCTCGGTTGGGAGGTGTGGCTGAACGGCATGGAGGTGACCCAGTTCACCTACTTCCAGCAGGCGGGCGGCCTTGAGTGCCGCCCGGTGCTCGGTGAAATCACCTACGGCACCGAGCGCCTTTGCATGTATCTGCAGGGAGTGGACAGCGTCTACGACCTCATCTGGACCGATGTCGGCGGTCGCGTGGTCACCTATGGCGAGGTGTTCCTGCAGAACGAAATTGAACAATCGCACTACAACTTTGAACAGGCCGATGTGCCGGTGTTGTTCAGCTGGTTCGACAACTGCGAGCTGCAGGCGCGCAAGCTGGTCGAGTCAGGCTTGCCGTTGCCCGCATATGAGCAGGTACTCAAGGCCTCACACACCTTCAACCTGCTGGATGCCCGCAAAGCCATCTCGGTTACCGAGCGGCAGCGCTTTATCCTGCGGGTGCGTGAATTGGCCAAGAGCGTGGCGGAGAGCTACTACGCGCGCCGCGAAGCACTGGGCTTTCCCGGGCTTGCCAAGGCCACCCGGTCGGCGGGAGACGGTGTATGAGCCCCAACAATCAGGCTGACCTGCTGATCGAAATCGGCTGCGAGGAGCTGCCCCCCAAAGCGCTCGATGAATTGCGCGAGGCGCTGTTTGAAGGCGTAAGCCAGGGCCTCGCCAGTCACAACATTGGCTTTGATGCCGCGGCCAGCAGATCCTGGTCGACGCCGCGCCGCCTGGCCTTGTATTTCCCCGCAACGGCTGCTTCCCAGCCGGACCAGGATGCTGAGCGCCGCGGCCCCGCCGTAACCGCAGCCTATGATGCCGCCGGCAATCCTACTCCTGCGGCGCTGGGCTTTGCCCGCTCGGCCGGAGTGGAAATGAGCGAGCTGCAAACCCTCGAAACCGACAAGGGCGCCTGGCTGGTGGCGCGCCAGCGCGTCGCCGGCAAGCCCCTCGGTGAGCTGGTCTATCCGCTGCTGGAACAGGCTCTGAAACAACTGCCGATTCCACGCCCGATGCGCTGGTCCAACCATGACTTCACTTTTATCCGGCCGGTCCACTGGCTGGTGGTGCTGCATGGAAAAGAAGTCCTGCCTGGAACTTTATTCGGGCAGCCGGCCGGGCGCCACACGCGCGGACACCGGATTCATGCGCCCGGCCCTCACGTTATTGCAGAAGCTTCCGACTACCTCGCGGTGTTGGAGTCCGCCCGGGTCTTGGCCGACCCGGCGGCGCGCAAAGCCAGGGTCGCTGAAGTTGCCCTGGCCGCCGATTCGCAGGTACTGGTCGATTCCGCCCTGCTGAGCGAGGTCAACAACCTGGTCGAGTGGCCGGTGGCCATCGCCTGCAGTTTTGATGTGGAGTTCCTGGCCGTCCCCAATCGGGCGCTGATTGCCAGCATGCAGGATCATCAGAAGTTTTTCCCGGTGGCCGATGCGGACAACCCGGACCGCATCAGCAACCGCTTCATCGCCATTGCAAACCTCGAGTCAACCGATCCTGCCCAGGTGCGGCAGGGTTTTGAGCGGGTGATCCGTCCCCGGCTGGCGGATGCTCGATTTTTCCTGGAGCAAGACCAAAAACAGCATTTGGAGCGTTATTCCGCAGCCCTGGAAAACGTAACCTTCCAGAACAAGATTGGCACTTTAGGCGACAAATCGCGTAGGTTATTGGCAATTTCAGAGCACTTGGCAGCAGATTTTTC
>Ga0315910_10003787_pt1 | contig 12740 bp, 11 predicted proteins | sample EdamamesoilMG_FD_204470 | JGI IMG/M metagenome (GOLD analysis project Ga0315910, IMG submission 204470) | Garden soil microbial communities collected in Santa Monica, California, United States - Edamame soil | ecosystem: Environmental > Terrestrial > Soil > Garden | place: USA: California... | reverse complement strand
GTCCGTTAGAGACTTGGGGGATTCTCCCGGGCCGGTCCGTGCGTCCCGGTGGTTTCTCCGAGTCTTCGGGCCCTGCTCCACATGGATGTCGATGCGTTGATCAAAGCTTACAATGCCCTGCCGGTCGTCGAGCAGTCGATGTTCGCCGCGGTCGTGCGCGGCCATCAGGTGTTCAACGCGCCCGAGTGGCGCGAGGAGCTGGCGCGTCGGCACCAGCAGATCGATCGCGGCACGAGCGTGACGCTCGACGCGGTGGAGCGCCTGATCCGGCAGCTCGAAATCCGCACGGCCTGACCTGCGATGTCGCGACCGCCGTTCACCACCACCGCGGGTGGAAAGGGAGACCGCTGATGTACGACCTCGAGTTCGCGCAGGATGTGCTCGAGGAACTCGGCGCGATCGACTCTCCGATCGAGCGCCGCAAGTTTCTCGCCGCCGTGCAGTGCCTGCCTGCCGATCCCACCCATCCCGGCCTTGCTGACGTGCTCGACCAGCAGGGGCGCACGAGCCGGCTCGCCGTGATCAGCGGCATCGCGTTCGTCTATTGGACCGATCACCCGATGCGCAAGATTCGCGTCCTCGCGGTGAAATCGATGCAGGACTGAGCCGGGCTCAGCAGTCCGAGGTGGTCGGCCGTGTCCCACGGCCGTTCTGTGGCAGGCGTCTATGGCGAACGTCGTGCGCGACTGTGGTGCGACGCGGAGCCCTCACCACGCGTCTGGGGACTGGCACGTCCACCTCTCAGCGCCGCGTTTTTCTCTTTGGACCCAAGCCCCGACGAAATGAGGCCGGCTGAATCGTTCGAGTCCGACCGGACGCGCTTTCCGCTCTCAGCTCTCAGCCTTCGACTCGGTCTCCGCCGGCGGCGGAAACACCGGCCGCGTGCGCAGGAGCGCGGACTTCAAGCCCGGCAGGAATTCGGAAAACTCCACGTCCTCGCCGCCGTTGCGCAGCGCGCGCTGCACCATGCCCATGCGCGCGTCGAGATTGTCGATCATCGAGACGAAGACGGCCTCGGGGGTCGCCGCCATCACGGCCGCGCCCCACTCGAGCTCACCCTGGTGGCTGAGGATGATATGCTCGAGCCGCTCGAGGAGGTCGTCGCCGAGCTTTGCGGTGAGCGCGGCCCGACGCACGATCCGGTAACCGAGCACGACGTGGCCCTGCAGCTGCCCGGTGCGCGTCTTGCGCGCGGTGAGGGCGCCGGCGTACTCGATCGCCTTGCCGATGTCGTGCAGCAGGCAGCCCGCGATGACGAGGTCGGCACAGACTTCCGGATACAGCGGCAGCACGGCGGCGGCTGCGCGCGTGACGTGCACGGTGTGCTCGAGCAGGCCGCTGCGGTAGGCGTGGTGCATGGCCACGGCCGCCGGGACGGACCAGAAACGGTCGGCGACGGACTCGATCGCGATCTCGACGGTGCGACGCAGCGGCTCGTGCTCGATGCGGGCGGTCAGCGCGGCGAACTCGGCGCGCAGCGTCTCGATATCCTCCGGGCTGGACTCGACGAGGGAGTCAACTCCGCCGAGGGTCGCCAGTTCCTCCTCGCCGATGACGCGCGCCTGGAGCAGGCGCGGCGAGAGCCGGCCCTGGTAGAACTCGATGCGCGCATTCAGCAGGAGCACGGCGCCTTCGCCCGCTCCGCGCACGGTGTCGTTGAGCGGGCTGTCGGCGAAGACGTTGGCGGAGAAGGATCCGGTGCGGTCGCCGAGTTCGATGACGAGGTACGCGTTGTCGTTGCGCGCCGTGCGCGTGGAGACCTTGCGCACGATGAGGAGCGACTCGAACTCCTCGCCGCTCGTGCGGTTGGACGCGCGCAGTTCGGCGACGGTCAGGCGGGGGGCCGGCATGGGGCAGGAGGGGAGGGCGCTCGTTCAGTCGGCCGGCGGGGTGTCGCTGCCTGGCGGCGGCGGGCCGCCGGCATCACCGCCGGATCCTGGCGCCGCGCCGGGCTCGCCGTTGGAGGCGGCCGCGCGTTCGCGCGCGCGGCGGCGGCGCGCGCCACCACGGCGACGGCGACCGCGCTTGCGCTTCGGGGCGCCTTCACCGGCATCACCCGCGGCGGTTTCGCCCTCGCCTGAAGTCTCCTCGTCGGAACCTTGTTCCGACTCGTCGTCATCGTCGTCTCCCGCGGCTGCGGTGGCGGGCTCGTCGGACGGCGACGGACCGTCGTCGACTGCGGAGTGCTCCGCGGTCGCCTCTTCGTAGGATGGTTGGTCGGCCTCGTGCGCCTCGATGCCGTCCTCGGCCTCGAGATCGTCGGTCGGCTCATCAATCTCGGCGTGCGGCGCCTCGCCCTCGTCGTCTGCGCGCTGGCGCTGCGCGTGGCGGTCGCCGCGACGGTGCTCGTGTCGGTCGCCGTGCCGCTGGCCACCGTGGCGGGACTCGCCCTCGGGACGCGGCTCGGGCTCGGGCGCCGGCGTGGGTGTGCCGTCGACCGGCGCATCCGACGCGTAGCGTTTGATGATGCGCGTGAAGTGGGCGAAGCGCGGGCTCTGGCTCGAGCCGAGCATGCTGTAATACACGGTCTCGGCGGGGAGCACGTGGCACTCGGCGCGCGCGAGCGACTCGAGCACGACGTAGCAATCCTCGGGACGCCGGCCCGTGGTGCAGTCGCTCAGGATCGTGACATCCAGTTCGTTGTCCTGCGCGTGCAGCGCGGTCTGGTAGATACAGATCGGCGTCTCGATGCCGGCGAGCAGCAGGTGGTAGACGTTGATGCGGCGCAGGTAGTCCCGCAGGCCCTCCGCGAGCAGCGCGGAAAACTCGGACTTGGTGAAGACGCGGGCCTCGGGCGCGAGCGAGCGCAGCGCCTCGTGGGTGGGGCCGAGCTTCTGCGGGACCTGCTCGGTGAAGATCACCTTGATGCCGAAGGCGCGGGCCGACTCGATGGCCAGCGCGGTGCGGCGCAGCACGGCCTCGCGGTCGGGCATCACGTTGAGAAAGGCGTCCTGCATGTCGACGACGAGCAGGGCGACGGCGTCGAGGATCTCGGACGAACGGTGGGGCTCACGAGCCATGGCCGCAGAGTGTGGGAGGGGCGGGGAGGACGGCACAAGCCCGAAGGGTGTCGGGAAAACGGTGACACGGCCGCGACCGGCCTGTGTCGATCCCGTCCGTCTCAGCGGCCGGCGGCGGGTGCCCGGGCGAACGATCCAGGGGGACGCTTACGCATGTGCAGCGCGGCCTCGACCACCAGCCAGACCGCGAGTGCGGCGAGCAGCAGTGCCACGCCGAACTCCACGTGATGCGCCGTCGCCACCGGGCCGGCCTGCACGCGCGCGAGATGCTGCTGGAGCGTCACGGCCAGACTCCAGAAAGTCATGACGAGCATGAAGGCCATCGGCCCGAGCGTGAGCCACACCGGCCGGCCCCGGCTGCGCAGCCACACCGAGACCGCGAGCAGCGCGAGGGCCGCGAGCAGCTGGTTCGAACTGCCGAACAGATTCCAGAACACGCGCCAGATCGGCAGCGCCTGCCCGCCCACGGTGGCGGGCGGGAGGCTCACGATGACGAGCGGCACGAGCAGCGTGAGCGCGGTGGCCGTGACGACCCCGGCGCGGCTCGTCCAGCCGAGCGCCTCCATCAGCACGTAGCGCGCGAGCCGCGTGCAGGCGTCGAGCGTGTCGAAGATGAAGGTGGCGAAACACAGCAGGCCGAACTGGCGTGCCACTTCGATGGATACGGCACCGAAGGTCGCGTGGTGCATGAAGACCGCCACGCCGTCCGCGTAGGTCGCGTCGGGCCGGCCCGTCGGCCTGGCGAGGATCATGACCGTCGCGAGGCTGATGCACGCGAAGAACGCCTCGAGCAGCATGCCGCCGTAGGCCACGGGCTTCGCGTCGACTTCGTTGTGCAGCTGCTTGGAGGTGGTGCCGCTCGCGACGATCGAGTGAAAGCCCGAGCACGCGCCGCAGGCCACGGTGATGAAGAGGATCGGAAAGATCGGCGGTGTCGTGCCCGACCACGAGAAGACCGGGCCGGCGCCGATCGCGGGCGCTGCGATGCCGAGCTGGCCGGTGATTCCGCCGACGACGATGCCGACCACGCCCACGATGATGACGATGTAGAGGAAATACCCGCCGAGCGCGCCGCGCGGCTGCATGAGGAGCCACATCGGCGAGATCGCCGCGACGAAGCAGTAACCGAGCAGCAGGTAGTCCCAGGTGAGCTGCGGCCGGTCCGTCGGGATCACGCGCGTGATGTCGAACGGCAGGTAGGGCCCGGCCGCGATGGCGGCAAACACCAGCGGCAGGAAGATCCATTTCGCCCGCTCCGCGCCGAGTTTTGTGAACCGCACGGTCAGGCCCATCGCGACCGCGAGTCCGAGATAGAGCAGCGACGACGTGGCCACGGCCGGACCGGGTGCCGCCGCCTCGGCGGTGGACGCCGGCTGCACGAACGCGCCGGCCGTCACGTCGGCAAACGCGATGATCACATAGATCAGCGAAATCCAGATGAACGCCATGAAGAGCGCGAACGAGCGCCGGTTCATGTGGCTGCGCACCACGGTCGCGATCGATCCGGCGCGATGGCGGACCGAGGCGATGAGTGTCGTGATATCGTGGACACCGCCGATGAAGATCGAGCCGACGATGATCCACAGCCAGGCCGGCAGCCATCCGAAGTAGGTGGCCGCGAGGATCGGCCCGACGATCGGGCCCGCCGCCGCGATGGCGGAAAAATGCTGCGGCAACAGGTAGCTTGCGCGCGCCGGCTCGAAGTCGAGGCCGTCGCGTTGCGCGTGCGCCGGCACGGCGGCATGGGCGTCAAGTTCGAGAAACGCCGCCAGCCTCCGGCCCATCCAGCGATAGGCCACGGTGAGGATCGCGCCCGAGACGGCGAGAAACAGGATCAGGGTCATGGGGGAGGGCGGGGCGGAAGGGCGATCACCTCGGCAAATTCCCCCCACGCGTGCAACCGCCAATTCCACCCACAGGCGTGCCTCGCGCCGCCGCCCGCCCGGTCAGAGCAGCCCGGCGTCGCGAAAACTGTAGTAGCCCTGGCCCGCGGGGTCCGACGCCTTCCGACCGATGATGACGTGGTCGAGCAGGTCGATGTCCACGGCCCGCGCCGCGTCGCGCAGCTGCCGCGTCACCTGGATGTCGGCCGCACTCGGCGCCGGATCGCCGCTCGGGTGGTTGTGCAGGCAGATCACGGCGCTCGCGCCGTGCCGGATCGCCTCGCGAAACACCTCGCGCGGGTGCACCAGGCTGCTGCTCGCCGTGCCCGAGGTGGCCTCGTGCTCGCGCAGCAGGCGATTTTTCCGGTTCAGGCAGAGTACCCAGAATTTCTCGACGGCTAGCGCGGCGGTCGTCAGCTCGAAGTGGTCGAACACATCGGCGGCCGTCTTGAACACCGGCGCCGCAGCACCCGAGCCGCGGCGCACGCGCTTGGCGACCTCGAGCACGGTGATCAATTGCGCGGCCTTCACGCGGCCGATGCCGTGGATGCGCTGGAGGTCGCTCTCGGACCAGCGCAGGAGCGCCTCGAGCGAACCCGCCGTGGCGAGCAGCTCGTGCGCGATGGCGAGCACGTCGCGCGTCCGCGTGCCCTTGCGCACGAGCAGCGCGAGCAGTTCCGTTTCACTCAGGGCTGCCGGACCGTGGCGCTCGAGGCGTTCCTGCGGCCGTTCACCGACCGCGAGATCGCGCAGGCGCACCGGCTCGGAGAGGGGTTCGTCCTTCCGTCGGGGCACGCGCCACTGTGGCCCCGCCCGGCCGCCGGGGGGAAGCCCAATGTCGTATCAACCCATTGCCTCAAGAAGCAAAACGGGCGACGGTCATCGACACGTCGCCCGGAAATGCGTGGCGGGATCGATACCGCCGGATCGGCCGATCAGGAGTTGAAGCGGATCGGCACCGTGATCTTCGACTTCACGGGCTGGCCGTTGACCTCGGCCGGCTTGAACTTCCACTTCGAGATCGCCTCGAGCGAGGGCGCCTCGAAGGCGGCATCGCTCGACTTGGCGACCTTGGCCTCGGCGACCGAGCCGTCCTCGTTGATCACGACGACGAGCGCGACCATGCCATTCGTGCCCTTGAGGGCATCCGGGAAGACCGGGGGAGGCGTGCGCACCGGCATCGGAGCGACGTCGAACTGCGTCGTCGCTTCACCAGCGCCGAAGGCCGCAGCCGCCGAAAGGCAGCATACCAGAGACAGGACCGTGGAGAGTTTCTTGAGATTCATAGCGGACGCCGGGTTTATCGGGTCCGACACGTGTTGGTTGAATCGTTGGGCGCGAAAAGGCGCATCAGCGTTTCCCGAGAGAAGCCTACTCAGGCCGGTGCCGTGCAGGATCACTCAGCCGCGGGGCGCGCCTGCCGCTGCACGGTCGGGAAATTCCGCCGGGGCGCGCCGGCGCACATCCGGTTGGACCGTTCACCGCACGCGGCCCATGCTCCGTCCCTTCCATCATGAGCCGGCTCAACGTCGTCGTCTGGGGCGAAAACATCCACGAGCACCGCAATCCGAAGGTCGGTGCGATCTACCCGCGCGGCATGCACGAGGCCATCGCCGAGGGGTTGCGCGCGAGCGGAGACGATCTCGAGGTCACGACCGCGACCCTGCAACAGCCCGAGCACGGCCTCACGTCGGCGCGCCTGGCCGCGACGGACGTGCTCCTCTGGTGGGGACACCTGGCGCACGGCGAGGTGGCCGACGCCATCGTCGATCGCGTGCAGGCCCGCGTGCTCGAAGGCATGGGTCTGCTCGTGCTGCACTCCGGGCATCATGCGAAGATCTTCAGGCGTCTCATGGGCACGACCTGTTCACTCACCTGGCGCGAGGCCGCCGAGCGCGAACGCCTCTGGGTGTGCCAGCCCGGCCATCCGATCGCGCAGGGCATCGATCGCTGCTTCGAGCTTCCGGCCGAGGAGATGTATGGCGAGCCCTTCGCCATCCCCGCGCCCGACGAGCAGGTGTTCATCTCGTGGTTCGAGGGCGGCGAGGTGTTCCGCAGCGGCTGTTGCTGGCACCGCGGCAACGGCCGCATCTTCTATTTCCGCCCGGGTCACGAGATGTACCCGACGTATCACGACGCCAACATTCGCCGCGTGCTCGCCAACGCCGTGCGCTGGGCCCGTCCGCAGGGTTCGCGCTGGGTCGATTCGTGTCCCAACGTCACCGAGCCGCGCGAGCGGATCGGTCGCTGAGGTGCGCGGCCGGTCGCGCGCGTCGGTGGAGCGCGACCTTCGGGCGCGCCTGCCTTCGGTGTATCCGATTCCGCACCCGCCGCCCGCGCACCCGCTCCGCAGGCCGGCAGCCCTTGCCGCTTCGGCGTGCGTCGCGCGAAGGCGCGTGAGGCTGAGGCCCACCGTCCGCGCACCGATCTGTCAAAAGCATCGGCCCGGTTGCGACCGCTGCCCGGCAGACTAGTGTCTGCGGCTCCAAAACCCGACGCTCCCCACCACGACATGCCCACCTTGCACACCGCTTTGCAGGAAGGATTCACCGACGACGAGGTGATCCTGCGCATCGACGGACGCGAGGTGTTCCATCAATCGGGCGTGAAGACGCGGCTTCAGATCGGCCTCGCCGCCACGCATGAGGCGCAGGTGACCCCGGGTCCGGTGTCGGTGGAGGTGGAGCTGCCCGCCCGCAGGCTGGCCCGCACGCTTCCGCTCCAGGTTTCGGAAGACACGTTTCTAGGCGTGTCACTCGAGGCGGCGGGCACGCTGCGCCACGTCATCAGCCACGAGCCGTTCGGTTACGTCTGAGTCCCCGGCCGACGGGGCGGTCCGCGCGGCGCTGCGCCCGCGTGACGGCCCGGGCCCCACATGCGCCGAGTTGAGAACTGGAGGTGATGCCATCCGCGTTGCCCGCTGCCCGCCCATCTCGCCCGTTCCGGGCCGGTCGTCCCTGTGGCGACCGACCACGCTCGCCACTCCCCGGGTCCCCCGCCGCCTTGCGCGGCTGAATGCCAACCCACCTCTGTCAGACAATGAACGAGTCCAACGAGTTTGCCCAAGCCTACGAAGGCTCCAACGAGGCGGCCATTCCGATGCCCGTCCAGCCCATCGTCCCCATCCTCCCTCTCATGCGTCCGGTCAGCGGCCTGTATGAATGGAGGTTCCAGATCGCCGTCCCGCAACCGATCCCCTTCGAGCCGAACCTGCCGATCACTCCCGTGCCGGTGCGAACGGCCAAGGGCGAGTCCGTCGCCGAGATCCGCACGCTCTCGCCCGCGCTCTCGATCCTCATGCGCGAGGAGCTTCGCCTCGACGTCGACGGCCTGTATCCACAACGCACGGCCAGCGGCACGCTCTTCGGCACCCGCGGCCCCACCGTGCACTGGGTGGCCTCGCTCGCCAGCGCCGGCGCCAACAGCTGGGCCGGGAGCATCTGGTACAAGGACGGGCAGGCTGCGAGCTTCCCGTACACGCGGGTGCGCATCCAGGTCACGCGCAACATCACGCCCGTGAGCGCGCGCATCACCTACTCGGGCGGAGGGCTCGCCGATCTCGTGCGCACGCTCGAGTACCGGTCGCCCTACTTCCGCAAGGTCAACTTCGAGTTCGACTGCGCCCAGGGCGTCAACCCCGTGCTCGATGTGCAGACGCACGCCCATCCCAACCGCCCGGCCACGCTCGCCAGCGAGACGCTCTCCATCCAGACCGTCTTCCGCCGCGCGGGCTTCGACGTCGCGACGTCCGCGGGACCCTCCGTCGTGCCGCTCACCGGCGCCGGTCCCAACGCGCGCTGGAGCGACCAGGAGATGCACGACGCGATGCAGACCTACTGGTCGAAGTTCGCCAACGCGCCGCAGTGGGCGCTCTGGACGTTCTTCGCCTCGCTGCACGAGCAGGGCACGAGCCTCGGCGGCATCATGTTCGACGACATCGGGCCGAATCACCGCCAGGGCACGGCCATCTTCACCAACGCCTTCATCGCGAATCCACCGTCTGGAGACGCGGCGCCGGTGGCCTGGGTGAGGCGCATGCGCTTCTGGACCGCGGCGCACGAGATGGGGCATGCCTTCAATCTCGCACACTCCTGGCAGAAGGCGCTGGGCACGCCCTGGATCCCGCTGGCCAACGAGCCGGAGGCCCGGAGCTTCATGAACTACCCGTACAATGTCGCCGGCGGGCAGACGGCGTTTTTCGCCAACTTCGCCTACCGCTTCAGCAACGGGGAACTGCTCTTCATGCGCCATGCGCCCGAGCGTTTCGTGCAGCAGGGCAATGCCGACTGGTTCGACGACCACGGCTTCGAGCAGCAGAAGGTCTCGAGCGAGCCCGGGTTCAAGCTCGAGCTCCTCGCGCCGCGCGGCGGCGGCCGCTTCGAGTTCCTCGAGCCCGTTGTGATCGACGTGCGGCTGACCAACATCGGCGACGAGCCCCGGCTCGTGAGCGACAAGGTGCTCGCCGACATCGACGAGATGACCGTCATCATCAAGCGGCAGGGGCGCGCCGCGCGCGAGTACGTGCCCTTCGCGCGGAAGTGCTTCCAGAAGAGGTCCGTCGTGCTCGCGCCGGGCGCGTCGATCACCGACTCGATCTTCGTCGCGGTCGGCCGCAACGGCTGGGATATCGCCGAGCCGGGCAACTACATGATCCAGGTGGCCCTGCACCTCGACGACGAGGAGGACATCATCTCCACGCCGCTGATGCTACACGTCTCCCGGCCGAACACCTACGACGAGGAGAATCTCGCCAGCGAGTTCTTCAACGAGGACGTCGGCCGCGTGCTCGCCTTCGACGGCAGCCGGGTCATGGAGAGCGCGTGCGACACGCTGCGCGAGGCCGCGGAGATGCTCAAGCAGCGGCGCGTCTCCGTGCACGCGCGCGTGGCGCTGGGCAGTGCGCTCGCGCAGGACTGCAAGATGCTCGACCTGAAGGCGGGTGGCGTGCGCGGCCTGGCCGCGGCCACCGCGGCGGGAGCGCGTATCCACGTCGCGGGTGCGAGCGAGCGCGACGCCCGCGAGGCGCTCGAGGTGCTGATCAAGCAGCCGGCGCTCGCGGCCGAGACGCTCGGCCACACGGACTACGCCTACTACGTCGGCCAGTTCAAGGACCTGCTCGGCGTGAGCACCGTGCCCGAGGCGGCCGCGCACGACACGGACCTCCTGCCCGAGGTGCTGATGAAGCGCAACCGCGGTATCGGCCCGGCGGCGACACGCGCCCGCGGTCGCCACGCGGCCAAGGCCGGACGCTGAGCACGGTCCGCCCCGTCGCATCCATGACAAGGGCCGCGGGAATCTCCCGCGGCCCTTTGTCTGGCCTGAGGCGATGAGCCTCGGAGGGCTGCCGCCTGCGGCGTGTCGTGTCGAGCGGGGGATTCACACCCTCCGCGTGCGCGGCACGGCGCGAGCGCCAGCCCTGCAAGGACGCCAGGCTCGCGCGCCGCGCGACTCAGTTGAAGTAGCGCACGTAACCCGTGCGACGCAGGCGCTCGAGCCAGCGCTCGGTCGACTCACGCGCCATCTGGCTGAGGAGGATGCGCTCGATCTGCTCGCGCACGTCCTCGATCGGCTTGATGCCGGCGAGACGCTTGTCCTCGACGAAGAGGATGAAGATCTCGCTATCGAGCTTCACCGGCTCGCTGAACTGGCCTTTGTCGAGGGCGAAGGCGGCATTGGCGAGTTCCTCGCGCAGGTCGCCGCGGGCGAGCCAGCCCCAGTCGCCGCCGTTCTTCTTGCGGCTGTCCTGGGAAAACTCCTTCGCGATCTCGGCGAAATCCGCGCCGTCGCGCAGCTTTTGCATGATCGTCTCGGCGGTCTGGTTGAGGAGCGCGGGATTCTCGTCGGCGATCTGCTTGAGCAGGATCAGGCGCAGGTGCACGCCATCGTCCTGGAAGAAGTTGTCGCGGTGCTCGGTGTAGTAGTTTTCGATCTTGGCCGGGCTGACGACGGCGAGGGTCTTGCGCTTCTGGCCGCGCATGTAGCCGACGATGATGTCCTCCTCGATCATCTGGCGGTACTCGCGGTGCGTCTTGCCGATGGCGCGCAGGTAGGCGAGGAACTTGGAGCGGTCGTTGTCGAACTGCGTGATCAGCTCCTCTTCGAGCTGGTTGTCGACGTAGTGCTGCGGGATGCCGCCCTTGCGTTTCTCGTCGGAGTAGAAGTCTTTGACGATGAGTACCTTGTCGATCTCGTCCTGGATCGCCTGGTCCTCGACCTTCTCGAGGTTTTTCCGAAACTCCGCGGGCGTGCGGCTGGTCGAGCGCAGCTGCGGGATGAGCGGCTCGATGATGCGGCGGATGTCGCCGACGGTGATGATCCGGTCCTCGACGACGGCGGCGATGCCGTTTTCGAAGCGGGCGCCGACGGGCAGATCGGGGATGGTCGGGGCGGTCGCGGCACTGGCAGGGGCATTGCCGAGGGACGCCGGCGTGGGGGCCTGTGCCGAAGCCAGCGAACCCGCAACAAGGAGGGGAGAAGAGAGCAACGCGAGGCGAAGCGCGGTGCGGGTGGGGAATCCAGGCATGGAACTAGCGGATCTACAGGTTGTTAAGAAACGTCGAGATTTCCCTCAACCTTACGAGGGCCGTCCGGCCGGTCAAGCGGGGAAACCGTGCACCCAACATGATGAAGTCATCCTGCCGCGTGGCTCCGCGGCCGGGGGCGCGGCGGAGTTTCAGGCGGCTGCCTTCCGTCTCGACCGACACAACATGCTTCTGTTCCGCGAGACAGCGGATCTCCGTGGCAATCAGGAGCGCTTGCGTGATCTCGGGCGGCTTGCCGAAACGGTCCGTGAGGTCGGCGGCGAGCTGGCGCACGGCGGCGAGGTTTTCCGCCATGGCCAGCCGACGGTAGAGGTCGACGCGCAGCCGCAACTCCGGCACGTACTCGGGCGCGATCCGCGCCTCCATCGGCTCGCAGTCGCCGCCCGCGGCCTCCTCGTCGCGTAGCGCGGTGTAGCCGTCCTGGTGCTTCGAGGCGACCGGCAACGCCGCGCCTCCGGCCCGCGCTTCGCCCATGAGGAGGAAATCGAGCTTCACGCTCGCGCGGATGAGGGCGGCGGTGGGCTCGCCCTTGAGCCGCGCGATGCTCTGGCGCAGGAGCTGGCAGTAGAGCTCGAAGCCCACGCCCACGATGTGGCCGCTCTGCTCGGCGCCGAGGAGGTTGCCCGCGCCGCGCAGCTCGAGGTCGCGCATGGCGATGCGGAAACCCGCGCCGAGCTGGTTGTGCTGGCGGATGGCGTGGAGGCGCTTGCGAGCGACGTCGAGGAGCCGGGTGTGCCGGTGGAGCAGGAGGTAGGCGTAGGCCTGGTGACGGAACCGCCCCACGCGTCCACGAAGCTGATACAGCTGCGAGAGTCCGAAGCGATCCGCGCCCTCGATGATCAGGGTGTTGCAGTTCGGGATGTCGATGCCCGACTCGATGATGGTGGTGCAGACGAGGACCTGAAACATTCCGTCGATGAAATGGAGCATGATGTGCTCCAGGTCCTTCGCATCCATCTGGCCATGGCCGACACCGATGGTCACATCCGGCATCAGCTCGCGCAACCGCGCGGCCACGAGGTCGATGGTCTGGACGCGATTGTGCAGGTAGAAGACCTGGCCGCCGCGCCGCAGCTCGCGCCGGATCACGTCGACGACGAGCTTTTCGTCGTAGGCCTTCACCACGGTCTGGATCGGTCGGCGCTCGGCCGGCGGCGTCTCGATGACGCTGAGGTTGCGCGCGCCGGTCAGCGCCATGTAGAGCGTGCGCGGGATCGGCGTGGCGCTCATGCTCAGCAGGTCCACGTTCGTGCGCCAGTCCTTGAAGACCTCCTTGAGCTTCACTCCAAAGCGCT
>Ga0315910_10003786_pt1 | contig 12746 bp, 6 predicted proteins | sample EdamamesoilMG_FD_204470 | JGI IMG/M metagenome (GOLD analysis project Ga0315910, IMG submission 204470) | Garden soil microbial communities collected in Santa Monica, California, United States - Edamame soil | ecosystem: Environmental > Terrestrial > Soil > Garden | place: USA: California... | reverse complement strand
ACTGGAACTCGCGCCTGAGCTCGTGCTGGAGTTCGTGCCGGAACTCCCTCCTTGGCCGCTTTCCGCATACATGTTCTGGAGGTCGCCCACGGAGATGGTGCCGGCAAGTACGTCACTCGCTTGTCCTTCGCTCCCTTCCTGGCCTTGCTCACCGGATGGGTTGTCCGATCCCTGCTGGGCCATCTGCGCATTCTGTCTTTCGCTGCCTTGCCCAGACTGCTGGTCGGAACCCGCTTCATCCCCGGGTTGACCGCCAGGTTGTCCACCCGGCTGACCACCCTGTTGCTGCTGCGATCCGCTTGATGCTGCGCCCGCGGCGCCGCCTGGCATGGATTGCAAATAGCTCAGCGCATTTTCGGAGATTCCTTCCGGCACTCCTTCTGCCGGTTCCCCGGCTTCACCGCCGCTGCCCTGGTAGGCTGCGGCCGCCGCCAATGCGCGCGCATTTCGCTCAGCCAGGGTACCGCCGCTTGAACCCGTTCCGGGACTTCCGTTCATCCCGGCCTGGCCACCCTGTCCAGCTTGTCCGCCTGCTTGTCCGCCTGCTTGTCCGCCTGCTTGTCCGCCTGCTTGTCCCGCCTGCCCCATCGCCTGGCCGCCCGGTTGTCCAGGCTGTCCTGCCATTGCTTCACCGGGATTCTGGTTGTCGCCCTGGCCTTCGCCTTTACCCATGGCCTGCGCGTACGCCGCAGCTTCACGTTCCTGGTATTTCTGCAGCTCTTCCGACCAGGCTCCGCGCTCCGCGTTGCGCAGCCGCGCGTCGGCCTGCGCTGCGGTACTGGGGTCGTACGGATAATCGGAGAGGTCCTGGCCGGGTTCCCACTGGCCGTTCTCCATGATCATTTCGCGCAGCTGGTCCTTGATGTGTTTCTGCGAGGGAACCGGAAGCTGGTCGATCTTGGCCGAGCTGGAAGGTTTCGCGTAGGTGGTTTCGATGCGTGTCTGCTGGCCCGGAAATCCTTCGCGCAATTCCATCCGCTGGCGATAGCTATCGTCGCTTTCCTCAACCTGCTTGCTGGACTCCTCGGGCGGCTCCGGCTGGACCTCCGCGCCCAGGGTGCGTTCCTGCCGCTGCGCGTGGGCAGCGCTGGCAACCAGAATCAGGACAAGCGCGATGCCCAGGCGCAAAAATCCGGAAATTGGTCCGGGGATCAAGGAAAAATGAGGCAAAACAGGTTTCACGGTCTGATGGAGTTTATCGCAAACCCCAAAGTTCAACATGGAGTTCACCGGGATTTTGTCACGGCCGTAACCACGGGTTCGGACCTAGCCCCAAACTTAACCTCGGGGTAGCTCCACGCGGCGTACGAGGCGGAAGCCGGTGAAGTCGTTGCGGTCGCCGCTCCTGAGGTTGAAGCGGGCGGGCAAACGCAACTCCTTCGTGCCAGTGAACCACGAGCCGCCTCGGGTCATTCGCGAGCTGCACATGCCGCGCGACCATGCGCTGCCATCGGTCGGGGCTTCGAGGTAGGAAAGGTTCATGCAGTCGAGCGTCCACTCGGCGACGTTGCCGACGACGTCATAAACACCGAAGGAGTTCGCCTTGTAACTGCCCACCGGGGCAGTTTGCGCGACCGTCACATCCGCGCAATCGCGGTGCCGCCAGTCCAGCGCGGTTTCATTGCCGGCGATGTTGGCGTAGGCGCATACGGCGGCCGACTCTCCACCCAGCCAGTCACTTTCTTCCCCGCCACGAGCCAGGTATTCCCATTCGCTCTCGCTGGGCAAGGAATAGTCCTGGCCAGTCTTTGCGGAAAGCCAGCTGGAGTACTGCAGCGCATCGTCCCACGACACCATGATGACGGGCCGGTTTCCCCGCCCCCAACCGTTGTCTTCCGGCCGTGTTTCACAGCGCTGGACAGCGACGCAGGCATCCCACTCCGCCATGGTGATCTCGTGGACGCTCACCGCGAATGGTTCCGCGATCGTCACGCGCCGCCGTGGTTTCTCGATGCTGATCGCCAATGTCGAAACATCGCTGGAGCCTTGCCAGAATGTTCCGTCCGGCACCACGACCATCTCCGGGCATTCGCCACAGTCGCGGAACGTGCGGCCGACGCGCAACGTGAGCGACTCGATGGCGTCCTGCGCAGCCTTGGCATGACGCCCGCCTGGATAGGCTGCGATGTAGGTGCGGTATGCGGCGATGGTGTGTGCCTTGGCGGCGACATCGAAAGCGCCTTTGTCGTTGATCGCGGCCTGCAAACCGCCACGAAGTGAACGCGCTTCCTCCACGTGCATGCCGCCGGGCCATGCGGCCAGGTAGCTGTCGATGGCGCCCAGCGTTCCCTTTGCGCGCGCGGTTTCCCACGCAAGGTTGTCCTGCCGTGTCCGTTCTTCACGTTCACGCAGTTCTTTCGCCGCTTTCAGACGGAATTCCTCGATGTGTGCCTTGGCCTCGGCCGCGTGGCGGCCTTCCGGAAAGTTTTCGAGATGCGCGATAAATCCCGCTTCGGTGTTTTCCGCGACGATGTCCTGCCAGGCGAGGTCTTCCAACTGGTCGATGAATTCCTTGGCCTGCTCCACGTTGATGGATTGCGGGAAATCTTTGATGAACTCGCGGTACGTGATCACCGCATGCGCTTCCAGGGCCTGGCGCCAGCGTTCGGTTTCCGCGGCGACGGCGGCAGCAGCAGCGGCCGCATCGGGGCCGGGCGGCGCGGTCGTGGTCGACGTGCCGGTTTCGGTCACCAGGTAGTACCCAGCGGCGACAACACCAAGGAGCAGGACACCCACCAGAATTTGCGGAGCGTATCGCAGCCACCTCTTGATCGTTGGCCGTTCGATGGTTGGTTGTTCGGTTGTTGGTTTTGCCGCTTTGGGTTTTGCGTTTACATCCGGGGCGATGGTGGCGCGCAGGATGCGTGCGCGCCATTCGCGAACCGTCTGCGGGCGCGGCTGGGGTTCGAGTATCAAACCGCGTTCGATGAGGCGAGTGATCTCGCCTTGTGCAAGATGTTCCTGCGGCGCCGCGGGAAGCGCTGGCAGGGGATCCGGCTCGGAACGCCCGATGGCCGCCGCGCGATCCGCGGCTGAGGGTGGCGCCTTGCCAGTGAAGCAGTGATAGAGGATCGCGGCCAGCGCATAGACATCGGTCCAGGTGCCGATCGCGCCGTCTTCCTGGAATTCCTCGATCGCGGCGTAGGGCGAGTGCGCAGCGGTTTGTCCCGGCGTCGATGCTTTCGGTGCTGCCGAACCCGGGCCGAGCAGGACCGCGCCGCCACCGGCGCCGAGGTACACGAGTTCGGGCGCGACTTCGCGATGCGCGATCCCTTTCTGGTGGAGGAAGTCCAGCGCTTCCAGCACCGGCCGGGCGATGCTCAGACAGGTGGCCGGGTTCAAGGGCGCAGAGGTCATGCGCGCCTGCAGTGAATTTCCGGGTTGCCATGGGAACACGAGATAGGCGGTTCCATTGGCTTTGAACCAGCGCGACACGCGCGCAAGACCCGGGTGGTGCAAGGTCGCAGCCATCGCGCTGTCGGCGATGAAGCGCGCCACGGCGCTTACCGAAGCAACTTCGCCATGCGTCGAGCCGGGCGAGTTCACGAGGCCCAGGCTGCCATCTTCGCTTCGTCGGCTGGTGCCCGGCGGCACGAACTCACGCAGCAGGAACGAGCTGCCGGTAGCAGCTTCAACGGCGCGATAGATGATGCTGCGCGCACCTGAGGCCAGCACGGCGTCGACGGTAAATCCATCCACCGTGCTCCCAATCGGGAGAGGCGCCACGATCGACGTCAAACTAGTCGACTGCACGGTCATTCGGCGAACTTGTTCATGAACGCGTCGCCACTCCGCCAGAATCATACGGCAGGGGTTTCACGGTGATCATGAAACTCACGTCGCCGGCGAACACAGTGTCTTCTTCGCCGACGAAAAAGATCTCGCCCGGAAGGCACGGCACGCGGTTGACCCACGTGCCGGAGGCGGATCCCAGATCGCTCACCGTCATGTGGTCGCGACTGCCGCTTAACGTCAGTTGCTCGCGATGGATACTGGCGTGGTCGATGACGATGTCCACCCTGCCGCGACCGACGATGACACTGAATGCCGCGCCGTTCACCAAACAACCGGCGGTAAAATCCGTTCCGTCCGCTAGCTTGCCGGTGATTTCGAGGCGACTGTCGGAAGTTGCCGCACCCGGGCCGGCGGGCTGGTTGTGACGTCCGGTCCACGCAACTTCCACGGAGCCCCTTCGATCATGCGGCGCAATGATGCTGGCTTCTTCGACTTTCACGGCGGATCTCTTGCGCATCCACAACCAGCCGAGCAGCACGGCTGTCGTGAAACCCAGCAATGCCAACCAGAAGGTGTTACTCGACCAGGGTTTCGCGGGCACCGCGGCCGTCCCGGTTGCAGGGGAGTTCATGGCTGCGGATGTTGTTGCCGGCACTGCTGATGTCTGCGCACCCGCTGTGCTTGCGGGTGGATTCGAGATGGGCGCAGCTACTGCGGTTTCATCAGGAGGTGCTGATGGTGAAACTGATTGAGTTTCCGTTTCAGTAACCGCGATCGCTTCGGCCGGATTGCACGCCACTTCGCGCAAGGAATTGGGCACCGATTCGAGGAGCTGGACCAGTGCCGGCTTCCAGGTGATGCCTGGCGTCGCCGCGACATCGAGGCTTTGCACCACCGGGGCGGAATGGAAACCGAGCATATAGCCACACGCGTCCATGAGCGGACCGCTCACCTGCGGCAGGTTGCTGCCCGCTGCGAGTGATGGCCCTGCGCCCAGGGTGATCGTTCTCCATAACGGCGGCGCGCCTGCGGCAATCTGTTCGGCCGGCGGGAAAGCGCCCAGTCGCAATTGGGTTCCGGCGTCGAGCGGCGCCGAAGAAAGCGGAACGGGGTTACGGCGCAGGAGCGGCGCGGTCAACACGTCCACACCGACCTCGGGATGCTCCGACTGCACGAAGGCCGCGCGACCGCTGTTGATGATATCGCTGCCGCCGTCGAGCACGATGAGCGTGTCGCCGGGTGCGGCGAAGTCCGATGGAACGAGAATCAAACCTTCCGCGGAAACCACGACCCCGGTCACCGGACGTACGCGTTCGCCCGCGATGGGCTGCAAGACCAGCACCACCCACGATGGCAGCGGTGCCTGCGTGGCATCGCCGGATGGCGCGGCGTCTTGCGCGGCCAGCGGTGCGACGCCGAAGGCCAGGGTGGCGGCCAGCAGCCATGACAACGTCCCGGACATCGTCGGCACCAATTTCGACGTCCTAGGCATCTTCTTCGATATCGCCGGTTTTCGGATTGCGCCGCGGGCGCTCGAATACCGCTCGTGCTTCGCTGGCGGCGAGGCGTTCAGCCAATGTGGCCGGCAGTTTCATCATGCGGCCATCGTGAAACTTCACCCGCACTTCTTCACCAAACGCTTCCAGCAACTTCTCAAGCGCGACTTCGACATCCCCGAGCCGGATGCGATCGTTCTGGCCCGGCTCCACTTTCATCGCGCGTATCCATTGCCCGTTCCGGCACAACCAGGTGCCATGTTCCGATCCGGCATCCAGGACGTTGAGAAACCCGCTGTGCGTCAGGAGGAGCTGGGCGTGGATCTGGGACACCGTTTCACCTGCGATCACGAGATCGCATTCCGACCAGCTGCCCACGGTCCTGGTGACCGTCTCGTTCGTGGCTCTATTTCCGGTCGAATCGGGCCCGTTGCCGCTGTTGATCATATAGCTCGTTGCTCACTTGGCGAGGGCGAGGAATTTACCCGAATTGGCGCGCGCCAGCGCCTCCATGAATTCCACGGTCCCGGAATATTTGAAATAATCGCCCACGGTGACAGTGTGAATTTCCCGGCTGCGAGTGTTGGCGAGGGTGATGCTGCGCACCAGGCGCGACGGGGACAGGCCGTCATTGTACGCCGGGTTGGGCAGGCCATCGCTGAGCAGTATCAAGGCATCCGCGGGATAACTGAACGCCTGCTCGAAGGCGCCCAACAGTGGCGAGGCACCGCGGTAGTCTGAGGACAAGCTCCGCAGGAACCGGATGGCCTGCGTTCGCGACGTCCGGGACACGGGAGCAAGGGTGTTACCTTCCGGCCATCGATAGTACTTTGGTCCGGAATCGAGTTCCTGGAAGCCGAGAATGCCGTATTGGTAGCCGGATTGCAGGGTATCGATGGAGCGCAGCACGGTTTGCTGCACCAGCTCCTCGTGTTGCCCGAGGTAGCTGTTCATGTCGACGAGGAACAGGATGCGCGTCTTGTTGGTCTTGAGGCCGAGCAGGCGGAAACTGACGGGTTTGGGATCGGGTTCCAGTTCGAGGACCTTGGGTTCCACGGTGGGCGCAGGCGGCGGCTCTTCCACTCGCGCCTGTTGCTCGGCGCGCAGGACGCGAAGCTCGCTGACCACGGTGTCTTGCTCGGATTCGAGTTGCTGATGGCGACTGCGGGCAACCTCGAGTTCGCTCAGAAGGTCTTTCATGCTGACTTCCATTTCATTGAGCTCAGCCTCGGTCCTCCCCTGCAATTCCTCGAGGTAAACGATGTCCTTCTCCGCGATCCTTTCCTTCTGGTAGTCCGGCATGAGAATCAGCGTGATGAGCATGAAGGCGCCCATTGCCGAAGCGAACAGGTCGATCGCGGACAGCGAGTACACCTCGAACGAACGGTTTCGCGACCTCAACGCGAGACACCCACGAAGTCGCCATTGTTCTGTTCAGCCAGCATCTGCATGAACATGACCAGCGTGCGGTTCTGCGTGTAATCACCGATCGCGACCGTGTGGATTTCCTTGTGCTTGGCGCGATTGCGGTTGGTGATCTCCTGGATGATGTAGTTGGGATTGGTGTCGGGTGCGCCATCGCTCAGGAGGATGATGGCGTCCGACTGGTATTCGAGGGCGGCCGTCAGCGCTGCATGTGTCGGTGTCGAACCGGCAAAGCGGCGCGTGAGACCCAGCGTGAATTCGCGCGCCTGCCGGAGATTTTCCGGCGTGGCCGGCATGAGGGTGTTTCGATCCGGATAGTTCCAGAGTACCGGAGACGGTTCGCCCTGGTAACCGAGGATGGCGACCTGGTTGCTTTCGTCCAGCGGTTCGAGCATTTCCAACACGGATGACAGCATCAGGTCGGAATAGGCCATCATGCTGCCCGACATGTCGATGACCAGCACGAATGACTTGGCCGCCGTGGCAATACCGAGGATGGAGAACTCCTGGTCCGCGGTCGGAACGAAGGAGTCGTCGACGGGTACCGGTTCTTCAACGCGCTCGGCAACCGGCTCTGCCGCCAGTTTTTTCTCGAGGTCGCGGGCCAGGGAGCGTTGCCGCGTCAGCTGCTCTTCGATGCTGCGGTTTGCGGCTTCCAGTTGCTCGAGCTCGCGTGCAGAATCGTCCCGGGTCGCGAGCAGATTGATCAGCTCCCCCGCGGTCTCCTGGCGTTGCTGGAGAATATCCGCGGCTCGCGGCGCATGCGTATTGCGTTCCCCGGCGTTACGATAGTAGGGAAACAGCAGCATGACCAACAAGATGAATGCGCCCAATGCGGAAGCAAACAAGTCGATGGCAGAGATGGAAAAGACCGTGAATTCGCGGTTGGGACGACGCATGACGCTGGGACGGTAGCAAAATCACAAAGGCCCGGCAATGCACGCTCTGAGCACCTTGTTTCGCCACGCAATCCTGCGCACGGCAGCAGCCCTGTTTTGCCTGTATGGCGCATCCGCCATGGCCCAGGAAACCGTCGCCGCGCCGCCGAGTTTCAAGGAGTACTTCGTCGATCTCGCGCCCAACACGGCGCTCCTGATTCGCATGGAAGGCTTCGAAGCGGAGTTCGAAACCCGTGTTTACGGCCCCGAGAACGTCCTGATGAAAGTTTCGGGATTGCCGGGGTTACGCATGGGCCCGATATTCCAGTTCATCGACCCGGCCAGCACGGCCCGCCAGTTGAGGGTGCAGGTGGTCATCGGCGGCAAGACAGACCGCTACCGCATCGAAATGCGCCCTACCAAGTACGACCAGAACGGGCCCGATGTCACACAACTTTCGAGGGCTTACCGGCTGCTGTCTTCGGGGCTCGAGGTCGAGACCTCACGCCGTGCCGAAGCCTGGACCATGAAAGTGGTGTCCCTCAACCAGGCTGCCCATATTTTCGATCAGCTCGGCATGCAGGAAATGCAGCTGTGGTCGATGTTTTTTGGCCACTACCTGCTGCTGCAGCTGGGAGACCCCATCACCGCCGCCGAAGGTGCGCGCGACATCAACCTCGGCGCCACGCGTTCACGATTGCAGCCGCTGAAGCTCGCCGCGCTCCAGCTGGAAGCGCAGGCCGTGTCACGGCAACGTTCGGCAGGAGCCACGCGGCTGAGCGATGAGGAAATGGCGCGCGCACAGGAACTTTTCCGGCAGACCATCGAGCTGGCCGAACAGCTCGACCTGCAGTACGAGCGTGCGCTCGCGATGTTCTTCAGCGGCGTCACCTACCAGGAAGCTGCGAAGAACACCGAAGCCTTCGCGGAATACACACGTGCCATCGAGGTTGCCGCCGCTTCCGGCGACGATACGTTTGCCAACCAGATCCGCAAGCGCGCAGCCGACCTGCACGAATCGCTGGGGCAGAACGTGGAAGCCATCGCACTGATGCGCGAGATCAGCGCCAATGCCGTGGCGCAGCAACCGGAAGACGAAGAGGAACTGGAAGGCGTCACGCAGCCGGAAGCCAGCAAGGCGAGTGCCGAGCGGTCCGAACGGGAAATGGCGACCTACCTGTTCGAACAGGGCCGGTTGCTGGAAAAGACCTACCGCTACACCGAGGCAGTGGAAGTCTTGTACCAGGCACTGGAACAGAATTCCGCGGCCGTTTCGGATTTCACCGGACCGATCGGTTTGCAGCTCGCCCGCTCGCTCTACGCCACGGGGCAAACAGACGAAGCGCTTCCGATCCTCCAGGAAGCACTCGCCAAGACTTCCGCTGCGCGCTATGGACGGGTGGTCCAGGAAGGTTATGGCCTGCTCGCCGAAATCCAGCGTGGACGCCGCAGCTTCGACGACATGGTCACGGCCCGTGAGCGCCAGTCGATGTTTTTCCCCGAAGGCAGTGTCCGTTCGGCATTCGTGTTCGAAAAGGCCCTCGATGCCCTGGCCAGCGAAGGTCCGAAATCAACCTCGGCACGTGCACTGCTCCGCGAGGCGATCGACCAGTCGAAGGTCGAGGCCTCGAATGGCGGTGCGCCCACCGTCTCCCACATGGCGGAGCTCCAGCTTTGCGCGCTGGGTAATGGCCCCGGTGTGGATGTGGCTTCGTGCGCCGGCGCGCGAGGACAACAGGCACTGTCCTACCTGAGCGTGCCGGGCCTTCCCAGAATGTCGATGCAGGCCAGGCTCTGGTGGTGGCAGATTCTTCGCCAGGCTGGGCAATCGGCCAATGCGTCGCTGGAACTCGACCGCTTGATCGAGGACATGCGCTTCTTCCAGGTGTCGTTGCCCGGCGTGCTCGGTTCCTGGTACTGGCAGCATCGCGACGAGGTGTTCGACGCGTGGATGGCCCAGACACTGGTCAATGCCGATGCGTCGGGCGAAAGGGCGTTTACTGAACTCGCCCGCTTGCAGGGCATGGAGCAGGAGCAAGCCCGCTCGAACGCCGATGCCGAAGTGAAGCAGCTCAATGACCTGCGTTCGCTCTATGCGGAACGGGAGGCGTCCGGGGATCCCCAGGTCGCGCGAAGCCTCGACACCGAGATCAGCCAGGCCACCAAGGCGTTGCGTGCCAAGATGCCAGGCCGTTCGGGAGGCGCTCCGGACTTCATTGCGGCGATGGAGCAATGGAGCGACGCAGAAGGCTTCCTCACTTATTACTTCACCGCCCGCGAAGGTTTTGCATGGCTGGGTACCAACAAGGGCCTGCGACTGATCCGCTTTGCGTGGTCGTCCCAACAAGCGGAGTCTTTATCGCGGGGCATTGAAGCACTGCGGTGGGACGCCGCCAAAAGCACGGCCCCACCGGCAGGTGAGGACTTCGTCGCGGCCATGGACCGCCTCGGCGAAATGCTGATCGCGCCGCTGGGCGAGCCACTACCCGAGGTCATTTACTTCCTGCCGAGTGGTCGACTGGAAGGCGTGCCGCTCGATGCGCTCCGGCAGAACAGTGCCTTCCTCGCGGCGCGCCATCGCGTGGTGTATCTCGTCGCTGCGCAAGGCTTGTCCGGGCGCCATCCCACCATGCCCGCGGAAGCCACGCAGAATGTGTTCCTCGGCGGACGAAGGCTCGAGCAAGCCGGTGACTTCTCGCTTGTCCAGCAGCCTTCGGCGGAAGTGGCCGCGCTGGCGGATCTCTTCGTCGGCCCCGGCTTGAGCATCCGCCAGGGCGCGGCACTGCAGTGGGACGAGATCCACGACGAGAAATTTACTGGCGCGGGTCTCGTGCACATGGCCGTGCCCTGCACCGTCGACTTGCGCGATCCCGCGCGGTCGAACCTCCTGTTGTCCGACAATACCGACAACCCTGCGCAGAGTGTCCTCACCCCGGCCAACATCAGCGCTTTGTCCCTGAAGGCGTCGCTGGTGGTATTGAGCGCCTGCGACTTCGCCGGCACGAACACGTCCCAGTTTGCTCGCAATACGCGGTTCCCGGGTGAATTCCTGCGCGCGGGTGCGGGGGCCGTGGTGGCCAGCCAGTGGTCGCCGGGCGACGAAGAAACCGCGGAGTTCATGAAACGGTTCTACGGGCAGTTGCAGGTACAGCCCGACGTCGGGCTCGCGCTGTGGGAAACCAAGAAGTCCTACCTCGGTTCCGCGACGCCGGGCGATGCCTGGGCGGCATTCCAGCTTTATACCCAGTAAATTGGGTAAGATTGGCGCCGGTGGCAGGGTGCGGGAGCCTTCTCCCGCAATAGAACCGGGGACTGCATGTCGCTCTTCGAGGAGTTGAAACGCCGCAACGTGTTTCGCGTGGGTGTTGCTTACGCGGTCACGGCGTGGTTGACCTTGCAGGTTGCGGATCTCGTCGTCGACAACACGTCGGCGCCTGCATGGGTCATGAAGATCCTCATGATGATGCTGGTGATCGGCTTTCCGATCGCGCTGGTGTTTGCGTGGGCTTTCGAGCTGACGCCTGAGGGCCTGAAAAAAGAGAAAGACGTCGATCGCACGCAATCGATTACGGGACAAACCGGGCGTCGGCTGGACCGTATCATCATCGGCGCACTGGTCATCGCGCTCGGTTACTTCGCCTACGACAAGTTTCTCGCTACCGAACCGGCGCCTGCCGGGCCATCATCCGAATTGGTGTCGGAGCCGGCTTCTCCCGAGTCAGTCGCTCCGGCTGGGGAAACGACTGCTGCTTCACACCAGCCGCCGGAAAAATCCATCGCCGTATTGCCTTTCGTCAACCTGAGTTCGGATCCCGAACAGGAATTTTTTTCGGACGGCATTTCCGAAGAGTTGCTGAACGTGCTGGCGCAGTACCCGGGCGTGCACGTGGCGGCGCGCACGTCGTCCTTCCAGTTCAAGGGGCAGAACAAGGACATCGGCGAAATCGCACGGTTGTTGAAAGTCCGCAACGTTCTCGAAGGTTCGGTCCGTAAGTCCGGCACGAAGCTGCGCATCACCGCGCAATTGATCCAGGCGGACACGGGTTACCACCTCTGGTCGGAAACCTACGATCGCGAGCTCGACGACGTGTTTGTCATCCAGGACGAAATCTCCGCTGCCATCGGTGAGGCGTTGCGCGTGGAACTCGCGCTCACCGAAGGAAGCGAAATCGAAGCGCCCCGTGTTGCAGAGTCTGCCAACACGGCGGCATACGAGGCTTACCTCAGCGGCCGACACCTGGTCAACCAGCGGGGACGCACTAATATGGCGCGCGCCGTGGAGGAACTGAAACGCGCAGTTCGCCTTGACCCTGAATTCGCACCGGGGCATGCCTGGATGGCGATTGCCTGGCAGATGATGCTCGACAGCCCGGCAACGTACGGAGATCTGAGCCTCGCCGACGTCATCGAACGCGCGATGCCGCATATCGAAAAAGCCCTCGCTTTGAATCCGGAACTTGCCGAAGCTCACGGCGCGCGCGGCCTTATCGCCTTACACCTGTCGGACTACCAGACCGCGATGGATGAGACCGCGCTGGCACTCGAGTTGAACCCCATCTATATCGATGCGATGAACTGGCGGCAGATTGCCGCGCAGGGCAACTCGGATTACGCGGTTTCCCTTGAAATCCAGCGGCGCATCCTTGAAGTCGATCCGCTTTCGGTCGTCGGGCGCATGAATTACGCCCCGTCACTGGCATTCGCGGATATCGAAGCTGCGCGTGAACTCGCCCGGGGCTTGCTCGAACAAAGCCCGTGGGGCGCCTATACCGCGCTGGGCCAGATCGAGGCGTTGTCCGGGAAAAGCCTTTCCCAAGGTCTGGCTTGGTACTTGCGCGCCTACGGCGAGGACCCGCATGACGAGATGTCGAATCATTTCCTCATCTACATCCTCGCCCTGGTGGGGGAGTACGACGAGGCCCGCCGGATCTCGGAAAGCAATCTCCACATCGTGGACGTTCAACAAAACCAGCTGGAGTCTGCCATTCATTCCCTGGCAGCTGCGCACGCTCGCGACCCGCAAAACCTTGCTCCCATGACCGATCTTGCCGATGCCCTTCACCTCGCCGGGCGTCTGGAGGATTCTCAGCGCATGTACCAGAAAGTCCTGGAGCGTACTCCCAACGGGGTCATTGTCGAAACCCTGGAATTTTCTGCCCGGCCATTGCTCCGCATGGCCTACGCCTACCGCAAGGCGGGCGATGAGGCCGCG
>Ga0315910_10003785_pt1 | contig 12750 bp, 15 predicted proteins | sample EdamamesoilMG_FD_204470 | JGI IMG/M metagenome (GOLD analysis project Ga0315910, IMG submission 204470) | Garden soil microbial communities collected in Santa Monica, California, United States - Edamame soil | ecosystem: Environmental > Terrestrial > Soil > Garden | place: USA: California... | reverse complement strand
TAAACAATTCTATACTTATGAAAAGAGTAATTCAATTCTCAATCAGGAGAGGTAAGGCATTCGCATTGGCGTTGCTGGTGTATATCCTTACCGTAACGTTTGCTGACGCACAGGATGGCAACGCAGGGATCAATGAAGCAACGATGCGCATCCGGAGTTATTTCGCCACGGGTACAAACCTCATGTATGCCATCGGTGCTGTGCTCGGACTTGTTGGCGCGGTGAAAGTTTATCAGAAATGGAACAGCGGAGATCCGGATACCGGTAAAGTTGCCGCTGCATGGTTTGGCAGTTGCGTGTTCCTTGTCATCGTGGCAACTGTGCTTCAATCATTCTTTGGTGTGTGATGGCGTCGAGTGTCTACACGATCAACAAGGGCATCAACAAGCCCATTGAGTTCAAGGGGCTCAAGGCACAGTACATCGTTTACCTCGCGGTCGGACTTGTTTTGCTTCTGATATTGTTTGCCATCCTCTACATCATCGGTGTGAACATGTTCGTGTGCCTTGCTTTGACCGTAGTGTTGGGGACCGCACTGTTCATGTTCGTCTACCGGATGAGTGATACGTACGGTCAGCATGGCTTGCTCAAGAAAATGGCGCATCGGCAGTTACCGACTTTTGTGAAAGCTTCATCACGCAAAGTTTTTATAACACTTCTAAAACATTGACCATGGCAGAGGCGATTGCATTGGAGAAAGTATTTCCAATCTACAAGGTGGAACAGGATTGCATCCTCTCGCGGCAGGGTGATGTGACGCTGGCATTCGAAGTTCAACTTCCGGAGATCTTCACCATGTCCGATCAGGAGTACGAAGCCTTTCACCAGGTGCTGGTCAAGGCGATCAAGGTGCTTCCAAACAATTCAGTATTTCATAAGCAGGATTGGTTCCTGGCGGGTACGCACCAGGCTGCATTCGAGGATAAGGACTTGTCATTCCTATCTAGATCAAGTGAACGGTTCTTCAATGAACGGCCCCTGCTGCATCACAACTGTTACATCATGCTGACGCGCAAGTCGTCTGAACGGAAAGCGTCCAGTTCAATGACTTCGAATCTGTTCCGCAGGAGTATCATTCCGCCTGAGGCCATCAGTGGGCAGCGGATGCAGGAATTCCTTGACGGTGCCGCGCAGTTCGAACGCATCCTGAGCGACAGCGGCTTTGTCAAGCTTAAGCGCTTGTCGGATTCAGATCTGTGCGGTGCGCATGAGAAGCCTGGACTGCTGGAACGATATTGCTTTCTATTATCACCACAGGATAAGCCGATCATCAGGGACATTCATTTTCAGGAAGGTCTCCGCATTGGTGATCAGCATTGTCAATTGTATTCACTGGCTGATGTTGAAGATCTGCCTTCGCTCTGTGGATCGCGGATCAACTATGACCGCTACTCGACAGATAAGACCAAGTTCAGCGTTGGTTTTGCTTCACCACTCGGGCAACTACTTTCCTGCAACCACATCTTCAACCAGTATATCATGGTGGAAGATGCGCACAAGACCATCAAGCAACTGGAGAGTAAAAGACTCCGCTTGCAATCATTGGCGAATTATTCTCGCGAGAATGCTATCAGTCGTGATGCCACTAACGACTTTCTCAACGACGCGATCTCTGCACAACGTCTTCCGGTCAAAGCGCATTTCAATATACTGGTGTGGACGGAGAACAAGTCTGAACTCAAGGAACTCAAGACACAGGTATCATCGGCACTCTCGCAGATGGATGCCATCGCAAGACAGGAGACAGACGGTGCTCCGCAGATCTTCTGGGCAGGTCTTCCAGGTAACGAAGCGGACTTTCCAATGAACGACACGTTTGATACGTTCGCCGAACAGGCTACCTGTTTCCTCAACCTGGAAACAAGTTATCAATCTTCAATAAGTCCCGTCGGTATTCGAATGGGTGATCGGCTTACTGGCAAGCCGGTGCATGTGGATATTTCAGATGAGCCCGTGAAGAAGGGCATCTGCACCAACCGTAACAAATTTATTCTGGGCCCATCCGGTAGTGGAAAATCATTCTTCACCAATCACATGGTCCGGTCCTACTATGAGCAGGGAACGCATATCGTGCTGGTGGATGTAGGACATTCTTACAAAGGACTATGTGATCTGGTGAATGGATATTATTTCACGTACGATGAATCGAATCCGATTCGCTTCAATCCCTTCTACATTGGACAAGGCGACATCCTGGATACGGAAAAGAAGGAAAGTATCAAGACACTCCTGCTTGCCCTGTGGAAAAAAGATGATGAGACGTTCAATCGCTCGGAGTATGTGGCCTTGTCCATCGCGCTGAAGATGTACTATGAAAAGCTTGCCTCGAACACATCGTTGTTCCCATGCTTCAATACCTTTTATGAATTCCTCCGTGATGAATTCGTCGCGATCCTCAAGGAGGACAAGGTGAAGGAGAAAGACTTCGACGTGGAGAATTTTCTTTATGTCCTTCGGCCTTACTACAAAGGTGGCGAATTCGATTACCTGTTGAACGCCACTGAAAATCTGGAACTGCTTCGTGAGCGCTTCATCGTCTTTGAACTGGATAACATCAAGGACCATCCGATCCTCTTCCCTGTCGTGACCATCATCATCATGGAAGTGTTTATCTCGAAGATGCGCAAGCTCAAAGGCGTACGCAAAATGATCCTGATTGAGGAAGCATGGAAGGCGATCGCCAAGGAGGGCATGGCAGAGTATATCAAGTATCTGTTCAAGACAGTCCGGAAATTCTACGGCGAGGCTATTGTCGTTACGCAAGAAGTCGAGGACATCATCAGTTCGCCGGTTGTCAAACAGGCCATCATTAATAATTCAGACTGCAAGATCCTGCTCGACCAGAGCAAGTACCAGAACAAGTTCGACCAGATACAACAACTGCTCGGACTCACCGAGAAAGAGAAAGCACTTGTGCTTTCCATCAACAAAGCCAACGATCCATCCCGGAAATACAAGGAAGTCTTTATCAGCCTGGGTGGAATGCTTTCGAAAGTATATGCCACGGAAGTTTCGCTTGAAGAGTACCTGGCCTATACCACGGAGGAATCAGAAAAGATCAAGGTCCAGTCCTATGCCCGCAAGTGGAACGGTGATATAAAGAAGGGCATAGCCGAACTGGCCGATGACATACGCGCAGGGAAAGTAAAATGAAAACGATATGACGGGACTACGCAAAACATTTTTTATCGTGATGCTGGGCACGGTCACCTTGGTGGCCACTCCTGTCCAGGATGCACACGCCATCAACATCTGGAAGATCATCAAGGAGGCAGTGGTCAAAGTGATCAAGGCTGTAGACCTGATGATCCAGCGGATGCAGAATGAGACCATCGCGCTGCAAAATGCAGCCAAGGTGCTGGAGAACAAACTCAGCAAGCTCAAACTCGACGAGATTGCCGACTGGACAGAACGACAACGGCAACTCTACAAGGAATATTATGATGAACTCTGGCGAGTACGTAATACGATCGCCATGTACAAGCGCATCCAGAAGATCACCTCGCGGCAGGTACAGATCGTCAATGAATACAAGTTCATCTGGGAGATGCTGCGCAAGGACGGACACTTCACGCAGTCTGAGATCGACTACATGTACCGCGTCTACACCGGGATGCTCAATGAGAGTGTGCAGAACATCGATCAGATCCTGCTGGTGATCAATTCCTTCAGGACGCAGATGTCGGATGCCAAGCGACTGGAGATCATCAACGCTACCGGTGAGAGGATCGAACAGAATTACGCCGATCTCAAACTGTTCAATAGCCAGAACATCCAGCTCAGCCTGAGCCGGGCCAAGGATGAACATGAGATCGAATCAGTACGGAAATTATACGGACTACCAAACCCATAAGAGAGATATGAAACGCATTGTCATCATATTGTCTGTGCTGATGTGCCTGCTCTGTGCAGACGTTTCCGCGCAGACGTGGAACGAATGGTTCCGCCAGAAAAGAACACAACGGAAGTACCTGGTCAAACAGGTCGGGCTGCTTCGGGTCTACCTCGGCTACCTGAAAAAAGGATACCAGATCGTTGACAAGGGACTTACCACCATCGGCAACATCAAGGACGGTGATTTCAACCTCCACCGCGACTTTTTTGGTTCGCTTAAAGCCGTGAATCCGCACATAAGTAATTCGGCGAAGGTCGCCGACATCATCGCCTTCCAGGTTTTCATCGTCCGCAGTATCGGTGAGGTCAATGATTTCTGCCGTGATAACGAGCACTTTACTCCGGAGGAAGTACGGTACGTGGCGGCTGTCTATACGAACATGCTTGTGCTCATGGATGCCTCAGTCGCTGAACTGCTCATGGTGATCCGGTCAGGAGAATCAGAAATGAAAGACGATGAACGGTTACAGCGGATCGATGCGCTTTACACGGATTTGCTCGACAAACATTCCTTCGTCAAATCATTCGATGCGGATGTGAGGGCCATTGCACGGGAGCGTGAACGAGAACGCAATGCCATCGACTCGATGCGCAAACAAAATGATATCATCTAAACCGAATTAGTATGGGACGTATGAAACGGATCATGATCATATGCTTGTGTCTTGTGGTAACCAATGTTATCCGAAGCAATGCACAGGCGCGCGAGATACAGCAGTTGCTCCTGAACTGGGAGAAGTTGAAGCAACTCGAAGAGATACTCGACAATATGTACCGGGGATATAAAATTCTCGACAAGGGATACAACACGATTAAAAACATTGCAGAAGGTAATTACACGATACATGAGCTCTTCCTTGATGGTCTTATGGCAGTTAATCCTGCCGTGAGGAACTATAAACGCATTCCGATTATCCTCGACTATCAACAGATGTTGCTGCGTGAATACAAACGCGCCTATAACCGGTTCCGGCAGGACCCAAACTTCTCTGCTGAGGAACTTGAATACCTGTCACTGGTGTACGGCTCATTGTTCGACGCCAGTCTCAAGAACCTCGATGAACTCTTGATGATCATCACCGCTGCGAAACTCCGCATGAGTGATGATGAGCGCCTGGCGGCAATCGACCGGATATTTTTTGACATGGAAGATAAACTGGTTTTCCTGCGACGATTCAATAGCAGTACCCAACTGCTCGCCATCCAGCGCGCCAAATCACGCAATGATGTGAAGACCATGCGATCGCTGTATGGGATCAACTAAAGCAATCTGAAAATGAAATACAAAATCATCATATCGTCATTTCTTCTCGTGAGTCTTCTGCCTGCAGTAGCACAGGCACAGGGTTTCGCGGGAGAGATCCACAGCCTGCAAAGTGTATTGGACCAGCTATACAGTGAAATGCTGCCTTTGTGCAGTCAACTGATCGGGGTTGGCCGAGGACTGGCCGCGTTTGCAGCGCTGTGGTATATCTCATCACGTGTCTGGCGTCATCTTGCCAACGCGGAGCCTATTGACTTCTATCCGTTGCTGCGACCATTTGCACTTGGCTTGTGTATCATGTTTTTTCCGTCGGTGATCGCCGTGATGAACGGCGTCCTTCGTCCGACCGTGACCGGAACGTCGGCCATGGTCACCGGATCAAACAATGCCATCGCGCACCTGCTCAAACTCAAGGAAGAGGCTATCCGAAAAACACCGGCATGGCAGATGTATGTTGGCGCCGATGGAAGCGGTGATCGCGACAAGTGGTATCGCTACACACATCCTGATGGAACGGAAGAAGGAACATTGGACGGGTTGGGTAACGATATGAAGTTCGCGATGGCCAAGTTCGCCTACAGCTTCCGCAATTCGGTCAAGCAGTGGATGTCTGAAATACTGCACATCCTCTATGAAGCCGCTGCCCTTTGCATCAATACCATCCGCACATTTTACCTGATCATTCTCGCGATTCTAGGGCCACTGGTCTTTGGCTTCGCTGTCTTCGACGGTTTTCAGCATTCGCTTACCGTGTGGATCGCGCGCTACATCAGTGTCTTTCTCTGGCTACCTGTCGCCAATATTTTCGGCAGTGTGATCGCCAAGATCCAGGAGAACATGCTTCGGATAGATATCGAACAAGTCAACCGTTACGGTGATACATTCTTCAGCACGACAGACACAGCCTATCTGATCTTCATGGTCATCGCCATCATCGGATATTTTACCGTGCCCAGTGTTGCCAACTATGTCGTGCACGCTGGTGGTGGTTATGCGCTCCTGTACAAATCAAGCAATGTCTTTACCAGTGGAGGCAGGACAGCAATCGCGGCGACCGTCGCGGCCCATGCGGCAAGTTCTAAAGCGGATGCCGAACAGATGGGACAGATCTATAAACAATGGCACCCCGATGACAACTCATCCGGTGGTGCAAACCAGGGATCCAATGCAGGATACATGCACGATAAACTATCCGGTAAATAAAAACACGAAGTACTTATGTTCCAGCAATTACGAAATATCGACACAGCGTTTCAGCACATCAGGCTCTTTACACTGGTGATTATTTGCGGAAGTGTTTTCGCTGTATGCTTCACCGTTTACAAGAGTTACCAGTTCATTGACGAGTCACAGGAGCGCATCTACATCCTTTCCAATGGCAAGGCACTCGAAGCATGGTCCGCCGAAAGGAAAGACAACATCCCGGTAGAGGCACGCGATCATGTCCGGATGTTTCATTATTATTTTTTCACCCTTGATCCCGACGACAAGGTCATCCAGACCAACATCACCAAGGCATTGTACCTGGCTGATGCCTCTGCGAAACGTCAGTATGATAATCTCAAGGAGAACCGCTACTACTCCAACGTGATCTCGGGCAACATCAGTCAGGAGATCGTGATCGACAGCATACGTGTCGACATCGGTTCCTATCCTTTTTATTTTAAATGCCATGCGAAACAACGCCTGCTCCGGACAACGTCGATCGTAACCAGGAGCCTTGTCACCGACGGATACTTGCGTAACGTATCGCGCTCGGACAACAATCCGCATGGCTTCCTTATCGAACGGTGGAATACGCTGGAGAACCGCGATCTCAAAACCGAAAACAGGTGATATGGAAACTGCAAATCAAAAAGATCCCGGGTTGAAGGGTGGCAGCGCTTCGTTCGCATCTGTATGGCTGCGTTCCAAAGTACTTCTGCTTAATGACACATTCAATTCGCTGTCGATCGGCGCAAGACGACGAATCGCTATTACGTGTGGTATCACTGCAGCATTTGCCATACTCGTGCTGACGGTCCTGCCATTCTATAGCAAGCAGGAAAACATTCCCGACGTGGACGCGATCACATTACCAAAAGACATCAATGAATACCACGATATGGAACAGCACAACGCAAAGACACTTGCGCCTCTCGGTAAAATGAAAGGTGAAGTCGACGGGAAGTTCGAAGCATTCTACCTGGCGGTCGATAACGAAGGCACCGTGTTTATCAACCGTGATCCTCCGTACGGAGCAGATCGATTTCTAAAAACCAACGGATGGGAAGCGATCACGATGGAACAACTCCGCGAGTATGAGAAGAAACTTCATTTCATACCACACAACAACCGGAAAGGACTTACACCTTAATTGATATACTGATCTAAACAATATCGACATGAAACCACATTCAGAAAACTTTATCCGCAAGCGCAGGTTCCTCATGGTGCTCCCGCTACTGGTCACACCCTTTATCACGATGATGTTCTGGGCGCTGGGAGGAGGAAAGGGCACACCGGCGAAAGCTGAAAGTCCGGCACCGGGACTCAACGTCTCGCTACCCGATGCGCACTTCAGCAACAAGGAAACCTGGGACAAACTCAACCTGTATGAGATGGCCAAGCGTGACTCCAGCAAGTTCGAGGAAGCACGGGAGAACGATCCCTACTTCGACCTGATCACCTTCAAGACGCAGAAGAATAAGAATGGTCAGGAGGACTCGTCAGCAGGAAAATTGATCAACGCCTTTCCGCATAAGGATAAACTTGGACTTGATCAAAACGAAGAGCGTGTCAACAAGAAACTGGAGGAACTCTTCCAGGAGATGAACAAGTCTACCGTGTCGCAGAATGAACGTTCGACTGGTGCACGAAAACCTTCTGCTGTTGCAACGTCTGTGCCGCATGATCCGCAGTTCACGCAGGACGTCGACCGTCTCGGACAAATGATGGAGATGATGAAGGATTCACCGGAGGTCGATCCTGAAATGCAACAGATCGAAAGCGTGCTCGAAAAGATACTCGACATCCAGCATCCCGATCGCGTGAAGGAGAAACTTCAGGCGTACACCGACAAACAGAAAGCCAATGCCCTCCCCGTTACGACAGCGGAAGTCGGTGATGGTATTTCGTTGCTTGGATCGCGCGAGAATACTTCCGTAATGTCGATGGACACAGCGGCATTTCTCCAGCTGCTTTCATCATCGCCTTCGGCGAACGGTTTCTTTGGACTCGATGATGAGATCCTGGCGGAGGAAGGAGCCGCCAATGGGATACGCGCTATTGTCCACGATACGCAGGAACTTGTTGACGGTGCAACGGTGAAGATCCGCCTGGCCGATGCTGTGACGATACAGGGAAGGAATATTTCAGCGGGACAATTTCTGTTCGGTACCTGCGCAATCAACGGTGAGCGCCTGACCATCGAGATCAATTCCGTTCGGGATGGCAACACACTTCTGCCTGTAGCGCTTTCCGTTTTCGACCTCGACGGACTTGAGGGCATCTACATCCCCGGCGCGATCACGCGCGATGCCGCCAAACAAGCTTCGGGCAACGCCTTGCAGAATGTTCAACTTATGTCACTTGATCCGTCCATCGGGGCGCAGGCTGCCGCAGCCGGTGTCGAAGCGGCCAAAGGTCTGCTCGGCAAGAAGGCAAAACTCATCAAGGTAACAGTGAAGGCGGGATATCAGATCCTGCTCAAGGACAACAATACGGCTACACGTTAATTTTCTTTTCACCATAAACAACAAAACAATGGGACTCATCTTCAGGATCATCCTATGGGGACTGCTTACGCTAATGTTGAAAGACGCCAGCGCGGAATCCGGTACCCGGCATGAGAACGAGCCATCGGCTCACGCATTTGACAGCGCGCACTAGTCGTGTGCCGGTGACTTCATGCGAGCGGTGAAGCTGACCGTTGCGGAAGTAATGCAGCTACTTACCTGATCAATTGACAAAAACTAAATTCAGCGGAAATGAATTTCATGAACAACCTGTTCATCAAAGTTTTCCTGGGCGGCATGCTCTCGTTCCTCTTCTGGTGAGGGAATGAAAATGAAGATTTGAAAGATATCGACTGTCGCGATCTCTTCTGTTTGTTTGACGACAGCTGAGTCGATGCGCAAGACTCACATAAAGGTACTGGTGATGATCCGCTACATCTTTTACCGGTGAGCATTCCTCAAGCGAGGAAGTACGTAAAACAATTCAATCAACTAAAAATAACTACACCATGCTGTTGCTGCTTGGAGCCATTGGCGCTTTCGTAACACATCACTGGCCGGTACTACTCCTGCTATTGCTCTGATGGAGACGGGACAGTTCACGCTGTCCCGCTTTTCATGCTACAGCATGTTGGATCTAAAAAATATAATCATGCATTTTTTCAATAAACTCATTATCGTGATCATGGTCGGGTTCCCGCTGGCGTTGCTCCTGCAGGAAGTCGACGCACAAGGAATGAAGGAGCCAAACCTAGTAGAGGTCGCGTATAACAAAACGACAAGTATAGTCTTTCCGACAACGATCACTTCGGTTGACCGGGGAAGTCGTGACCTGCTCGCACAAAAAGCCAGGGGAGTAGGTAATGTTTTGCAGGTGAAAGCCGCGAGGGCTTCCTTCCCGGAAACAAACCTCACGGTTATCACCTCCGACGGAGTCATCCATCAGTTCGGCGTAACGTTCACGAAACAACCATCGTTGCTTGTCATTCACATTGGCGATTCAACGGAAGCAGTGTCGCCCAGGGTTATCTTCCAGTCGGATATGACCGAGTTCGAGATGAAGCGGATCGCTTCCGGCATTCTTCAGTCAAAACGGGGAGTCAGGTTCATAGGCGATTCCAATGATAAGATCAGCATGTCCTTGCGTAATATCTTTATCAAGGATGACATCATCTTCTATCATTTCCAGGTGAGGAACAATTCGAACATCAATTACGATGTGGACTTTCTCCGCTTTTACATACGGGACAAAACGAAGGTGAAACGTACCGCCGCCCAGGAAGTGGATGTCGTGCCGATATATTCCTTCGGCAATGATGGCGTGATCGCGGCGAATTCGGGAACGGATATCGTCTATGCGCTCAGCAAGTTCACGATACCGGATGCGAAATACCTGGCGGTGGAGATGTTCGAGCGGAATGGTGGCCGACACATCAGCCTCCGGATCAGGAACAGGATCATCGTCAACGCGCAGTTGATTGAATAACGTCAAGTGTACGACATCAATTAATCACGAATTTTATGAACGAAAAGAATCTGAATTATTTAAAGGAAAGCCTCAAATACCTTGGCTTCGGAGACAAACTGAACAAGGATCTTGAGGAGAATATCAAAGAGCAACCGAAAGCATTCAAACTGGAACTTATCGGTGAATTCAACACAGGAGATCGCAAGGACAAGGTTAGCTACGCCATCGACTTCAAAAAGTCCGATCAGTCAGATATGTATTTCCTGAATCGCTATCAGGCCACGTTGAGGGATGACGATCCGCAGAAAGAACGCACCCATACATTTTATATCACGAAGAATTCAGGCATCACCGCGAAGGAAGCGTACAATCTCTTGAGTGGACGTGCTGTCAACAAGGATCTAAATAATAAGGAAGGTCAGCCGTTCAATGCGTGGCTTCAACTTGATCTCCAGGAAAAGGACAAGAACAACAACTTCAAAGTCAAGCAATACCACCAGGGTTACGGTTACGATGTGGAGATGGCTCTGTCGAAATACCCGATCAAGGAGATGCTCGGCGAAGAAGATCGACGCAAACTGATCAAGTCACTCGAGAAGGGCAACATCACGCAGGTCACATTCTCCCGGGAGGGCGGTGAAGATAAAATGTTCATCGCAGCAAATCCCCAATACAAAACGCTCGACCTCTATGATCACCGCATGGAGAAAGTCTTTCAGGGAGTCGACCGGAAGGAAAAACAAGTCGAGAACAAATCTTCTGAGAAAAAGGAGAGCGTCAAGCAGGATGTCGATGATGATGGTCCCGGTAAACAGGATAAGAAACAGTCACGCAAAAAAGGCGTCGGTATCTGATCGAGTGTATTCACTGATGCGTTTTCACGGCAAGGCCATTTATTTTATCTCATGCAACATCATCCGTGAAAGTAGTATGAGGCGCTAACCGGTTGTCAAGGGCAAGGCAAGGATCGATGGGTTGTATTACTTATTGATCAGTGGAATCGATCCCCTTGACAACCGGCGCACCTCATACTGGCGTGACGTAGATGTTCCATTTGACAGTGCAAGGCAAAATCAAAAAGCCTTGCCATGAAAACGATCAGGATCAAAACTTTCAACATGAACTCACACCTCGACAGCCATCACTTCTTTATTCTGTCCAAAGGATACAATGCCGGTAAGCCGATGGATAAACCATGTCCTAACTGTTTCATCGTTACGGCGGAGAATGAAGAACATAAGTATCAGTTGTTTTGGGTTTGTTATAGCCTATGGAAGTGTGGAGCGTATATTCCCCTATTGTGTGGATCTGTCATACCCTTCATTCACATCAGGGACGCTTCGGTTTTGATTGATGACGCTTATCAAAAAAACCTTCAACGCAAAACAGAATTTGACAAAGACGTTCAAAAACTCCAGCAGTTGATCAGAGTGGAAAGGTTGCTTACCAAACAAATCAACATGATCGCAGAAATAAAGGGCTGCATTGCACGACAAATAATCAGCAAAAACTAATGAAATCTCCCTAGACATAAACGATTATGCACCTGGCGGGTCAAATTTTGCATTTTGAATTTTTTGCCACTCAGCATATAGCATTTCCCTTCCTTTCTCGACCATTAAATTCAAGTTAACGATAAATGCCTGATTGTTATATTCTCCATATCCTCCCTTACTCTTGAGCAAATGGTCTTCGAGTACATTCATCAAATCTTCTTGCGCACTGAGATAACTTTTATGAGTTTCGATTTGGGGCGACAATAACAATTTGATTTTACTTTTAAATAGTTGCACTTTCTCGTGAAGTGAAAAGACCATACTACGGTCGATCTCTTTTTCCTGAAGTTGAATATTCAACTGTCTGACGTGTGTAGAGAATTCACTTATGGCATCTCGCACATCGTTAATCCAATCTTGTCGGTTCTTTGAGTTTAGAGTAGCTTGGAATTGGACGTTTGCTAACCGTGATGAACTATCAATTTGCGCTTTTACGATCCTCAGTGATGTTGATCTTGTATAATGTGATATGATGAGGTTGGTGATAATTGTAAGCACAGCAACGAAAATAGACGCAATCCAGGGCATCGATTTGCTTTCATACCATGCTGAGGGGGATCCATATATAGCCGATTCTTTTGCATTGTCGCTGGCAACGCTATCCTTCTGGGTAACATGTAAAGAGTCGCTTTCCGAAAAAGATTGCACAGAAAACAAAAGAAAAAGTATTAGAAGAGATGTGGTCTTGATAATTTTCATAACAGCGCCTTTATAGTTTAAGGTGACTAAGGCTAGGCAGGTTTATTGTTTTGTCGACAAAACAGAAGTCCTTCTCTAATCCAAATGCGTTGCAGATACTGGTAGAAATACGTTCAGCAATACTGTTGACATTTTCATCTGTTAGTCCTGTAA
>Ga0315910_10003784_pt1 | contig 12750 bp, 9 predicted proteins | sample EdamamesoilMG_FD_204470 | JGI IMG/M metagenome (GOLD analysis project Ga0315910, IMG submission 204470) | Garden soil microbial communities collected in Santa Monica, California, United States - Edamame soil | ecosystem: Environmental > Terrestrial > Soil > Garden | place: USA: California... | reverse complement strand
GCGAGCAGGGCGGTGGCGTCCTGGCCGTCCAGGGCCCGCCCGGATCGGGCAAGACCTACGGTGGAGCTCGCATGATCGTGGAGCTGGTCCGAGCGAAGAAGCGCGTGGGCGTCGCCGCGACCTCGCACAAGGTGATCCGCAACCTGCTGGAGGAGGTGCTCGAGGCGGCACGCGAGGAGCACGTCGATCTCGCGGTGACGCACAAGTACCGCAGCGACTCGGACATCCCCACCGACCTGCCGCCGCACTACCACGGCACGGATGACGCCGACGAGGCTCTCGACGCCCTTTCCCACGGCCACGTCGTCGGCGGCGTCGCCTGGCTGTGGGCCTCCGAGGCTGCCGAATCGACCCTCGACCACCTCTTCGTCGACGAGGCCGGCCAGATGGCCCTCGCCCCCGTGCTCGCCTGCGCCCGCGCCGCGCAGAGCCTCGTCCTGCTCGGCGACCCCCAGCAGCTCCAGCAGCCCCAGCGCGGCGCCCACCCCGAGGGCGCCGACGTCTCGGCCCTCGACCACCTCCTCGGCGGTCATGCGACGATCGCGCCCGAGCAGGGCCTCTTCCTGGCCGAGACCTGGCGCCTCCCTCCGCCGCTCTGCGCGTTCACGTCCGAGCTCTTCTACGAGGACCGCCTCGTCTCCCGCCGCGAGTGCGCGCGCCAGGCCCTCACCGGCCCGACCCCCTTCGCCGGCGCGGGCCTCTTCCTCGTCCCCGTCCCCCACGCCGGCAACACGAGCTCGTCCCCCGAGGAGGTCTCCGCCGCCGAGCGCATCGTCGCCGCGCTCCTCCGCCCCGGCGTCGCCTGGACCGACCGCAAGGGCGCCTCGCACCCCCTGACCGCCTCCAACCTCCTCCTGATCGCCCCCTACAACGCCCAGGTCGCCGCCCTCACCCGCGCCTTCCGCGCCGCCGGCCTCGACCTCGCCATCGGCACCGTCGACCGCTTCCAGGGCCAGGAGCGCCCCGTCGTCCTCTACTCCCTCACCAGCTCCACCGCCCTCGACGCCCCGCGCGGCCTCGCGTTCCTCTACGACCTGCACCGCCTGAACGTCGCCACGAGCCGGGCGCAGTGCGTGGTCATCGTCCTGGCCTCCCCGGCCCTGCTCGAGCTCGAGTGCCGGACACCGGCCGAGATGCGCCTGGCGAACGGCGTGTGCCGGTTGCGCGAGCTCACAGGGACGATCGACACGTAACCCGCAGCAATCCGGCTGGGCAGGTCTGCTCTGGCGCCTTGCCCACAGCTTTTGTGAGCATCTGGGACAGATCCGGTGGGACCTCCGTGATGCGCTACTGGTGGGTGAACCAGAACCAGACCTATCGCCAAGAGCTGGCGGGAGGTTACCTCTGGTCGCCCAAGCGCAAGAAGAACGGACAGCGCCACCCCTTCTACGAGTTCATGCGCGAGGTGGCGCCCGGAGACCTGATCTTCTCCTTCGCCAACACGCGGATTCCCGCCGTCGGAGTCGCTCGGTCGTACGCCTACGAGGCGCCCCAGCCGCTCGAGTTCGGGACGGTCGGCCGGAACTGGGATGCGATCGGCTGGCGGGTCGACGTCCAATTCTCGCTCCTCGCCAGCCAGCCCCGCCCTTCGGAGTGGATCGATCGGCTGCGGCCGCTGCTCCCCGGCCGGTACTCGCCGCTACGACCGAATGGCCAGGGCGTGCAGGCGATCTACCTCACCGAGCTGCCCAGAGCTCTTGCACTCGTCTTGGCCGACCTGATCAGCACCGAAGTGGGGGCCCTCGCTCGGGCCGAGCTCGCTGCAGATCCGCCGCAGCTCGTGCGCACGCCGGAGATCGCGCTGTGGGAGCGCCACCTCCTCCTCGAGATCGAGCAGAACCCCTCGCTGGGCGCCACGGAGAAGGAGGCCCTCGTACTCGCGCGCCGCGGACAAGGGCTCTTCCGAGAGCGAGTCCAGGCCAACGAGCACCAGTGCCGCGTCACTCGAGTCGATCGCCCCGAGCATCTTCGCGCAAGTCACTGCAAGCCTTGGAGAGACTGCGCCTCCGATGCCGAGCGCCTGGATGCGAACAACGGCCTGATGCTGACCCCCTCGATCGATCATCTCTTCGATCGCGGTTTCATCTCCTTCGGTAACGGAGGCCGCCTGCTCGTGTCTCCCGTTGCCCATCGCGAATCCCTGGCCAGGATGGGAGTCGCCGTGGACCGCGAGATCCTCGTCGGCTCATTCCGACCCGAGCAGCGCCGTTACCTCGAGTATCACCGCGACATGGTGTTCCTGAAGGCCTCGGTCGGCGCGTGACGGTCCGCTAGCCCACGAACACTCGCGCCCCATGCCATTCCAGAGCCGCGCGGCTCGGCCGGAGCTCCAGGCTCTCCGGCGTGCGGATCGGGGCGTCCTGATAGGCGTAGTAGCGCTTGCCGTTGCTCCAGCGTTCCCGCAGGGAATCGGACACGCGCAGGCGGAAGTCCGGGGTCACGGTCACGAGGCCGAGGTCGAAGAGCGTGTGGAACTCCTGGGTCAGGAGTAGACCGTTCTGCGGGTGGTTGCTGCGCGGGCCGAGGTAGGGCTGGACGTGGGCCGCGTCGAGCACGGGCTCGGTCTTCTCGCCGGTGACGGCGCAGCGACGCCCGTAGGCATCGAGCAGGCGCGAGCGGAACGTCCCCTGTCCCACGCGGGCGCGCGTTCGGGCCAGCACGAGCTCGCGCTCGTCGACCTCGAGCGGCGCGAACTCCGCGACCAGATCCTGCGGAACCTCTTGGCTGTCGTGCTGGATCTCGGCGAGCAGACGCGAGGCACGCACCGGATCCGTCTCGGCCTTCCCCCGCTGGGTGTGTTTCGGCCAACCCTCGCGCTCATCCCAGCGAAGCCAGCGCTCCCGCGGCCAGAACACCGCGTCGCGCAGGATCGTGCACCCGAGTGGCGCCCGCTCGACGCTCGGATCATCGAGATCGAGGCGCCGATACCCCCCGATTCGACGCATGAACCGCCCCCGCTCCGGGTCGCCGTTCTTGGCCCCGAACATCCGCCACGCCTCCTCGAGGCCGAGCACGCAGAAGTGCGCGAAGAACCCGTAGCCGGCGATGCAACGGTGCGGAACCTTCAACCGGAAGAACACCGGTTCCCCCGGCCTCATCCGCTTCATCGGCTTGACCGACGTCGGCGACCAGAAGTTCACCTCGTCGACCCGCACCACCGTCGGTTTCCCCTCCGAGAAGTGATCGAACCACGCCTGGTCCGTGAGGGCGATCCAGGGGGCGTGGCTCATGGACACATCCTCCCGCCCCCGGTGCGCCTGGCAAGAGTCGAACTTGCGACCTGCGGTTTTGGAAACGACAGCTCTACTGTCGCAAGTGTTGATGGGCAAGGACTTGCGACGCCGCCCTCTCCGTCCCCAGCGGATTCCCCAGCACAGAAGGCGCGAGGCCCTGCTTGCCCATACGACAAGGCGCACAAGACTGCTTTGAAGGAACTCGAGGAGGTCGTGCGAGCATGGCCGAGCCTATCGCCACCGCTTCGGGCCGCAGCCCTTGCAATGATCAGGGCGGCCCTGGGTCTTCAGTCTCACACCTAGAAGTCGGTCGTGTCGAGGTCGATCACGATCGAGGCCGGCGACTAGAAGGCGAAGCCAGTGTTTGGCCCTCTCGGCTCAGGCACCCCCAAAGCCTTCGAGCTCAAGGTCGCGTCTCGGAAGACGCGACTCCACATAGCGAAGCTGGGCGATTACATACGAGAGACAGCCCTCACACCACGCAGCAAGGTGCACACCCTCTGAGAATCTGTAGGTATGAGCAAGTAGCCCATCCTCAGCCCATCGCGCGGACATTGCCCAATGAACCGCACTTGCTTGTCCCATGAACCCCGACGGCAACTGAGAGGCTTCTACGGAAGCACCAGTCTCACTTGAGAAGGAGAAGACATGCCAATGGGGCTGCGCGTGGTCGCCGTCTATGGCATCACATTCCGCCCTTGCAATCGGAACCAGTGGCATTCCCTCCGCCGCAAAGGCGACAATAATTGATGCAGACCTGAACTCTTTGTCTGCACCGCCGTCGAACCGCACTCGAAGTCCAAACCAAAACGTGCGCGCGGGCGACTCGATTGGGAGCCGGTGTAGCTTCCACGGCATCGTGTCACCTTCGAATATGGCCTCATTATCCCCCGAGACAGTTAGCCAACTTATACCTTCTTCTTTTCTCTCGAACACGTTGGGATGGGCATCTCGCAGCACACGTCTTAGCGCTTGTTCGATCGCCTTCCGTACGTCCCGCGAGTAGAGAAACATCCGCGAGGGCCTATTCCAGATTACACACGGCACGCGCTAACGCGTTGAGCGCATCAACGTCGTATTCCTTACCGGCACCGATTGCTCTTCCAATCTGTGCGAGCGCATCCAGAACTTCCGGGGCGATGCCGGCGCTTGTAAGGTCGGGGATTCTGGCATTGCTTATGTACCGTTTAGAGAGGTCCCATTGCCCGCCGCCCACATGCCTCGAACTGCCCGCCAGCAACGTTGCGAATAGCTCGCTACTTAGGAATGCAATGTAAGCGTGCCACACTTTCGTCGGAATCGGAGCTCTTAGGCGCTTCTTGAGTGGGATCCACCCGTTTCCGACCACAGGCACAAAGAGCCCCGACTCATCAAACGCAAAGGATCCCGCGTCGCCGAAATACGTCGACACGATCCTGGGCGCAGGTTCCTGGAGCCACGTACGAGGCCACATTAGTTTCCACCACTGCTCCGCGTCAGTACGAGCACGCCGGAGTAGAGCATCCTTGTTCGGTTTGAGGTGTTCGGCGTAGAACCTCGGAATCGCCGCGCGGAGGGCGCTCTCGGTGACAATCTCCGGAAGGCCACTCGTGTCCGGATAAAATACATAGAACAGCGGAAGCAGGCGTCCATGGTCAATGGAACGATTCACAACTGCCGGCCTAAAGAAGCGCTTCTCATCATTTGATAGCTCTGCGTAGTACTCCGCCTGAACTACGAACAGCTTGTGGCCCAACCGCACACCCTGCTTGACATCAAATAGGTCGCCAAGACGCGGAAATGCTTTGAGACTTTGGAGAGTCCTATAGCTCTTGAAGGAAGTGGGAGCCCAGCTTTCCTCTGATCGGCCTAGCTCGCTAGTCGCGTATATGCTGTAGTTATCGTGCACGAGTTCTGGCCTTGTGCTTTGGGTAGAGATCCTGCGCAGTCCGCGCAAGGCGGCGCCAATGGACTTGGGGTTGTGGTCGGCCCATAGGGCGAAGGCAGGGTCATTCCCACGTCTGTTTGAGGCTACGTAGATGCTGGCATCGACAATCGCGTCATGAAACATCATCTGGTTACCCAAGGTTGCGAGCAGCACAGGCCGCAGCTTCTGCGAGAGTTCTTGGCGCAGAAGCCGCGACGAGTCGCCTGATATGAAGGACGCGGGAACGACTGCTCCGAGGGCTCCATTCGGTCCAAGAGCACGGCTCGCAAGCAGAATGAATGGGTTGGCCATGTTGGGCCTACGTGCCTGAAGAGGTCCAAGAATCGAGGCCACCTGTTCTCGTTGCGGCTGCGACATTAGCTCCCAAGAGAGGAAAGGCGGGTTCGTAAGCAAGAGATCAACATCCGTCGGCCAGGGGTCTCCCGCGATCGAATCTTTGACACGGAGGTCGAGAGTGACGTTGGCGCCAAGACTGTCGCGATAAAGAACAAAGCGAGAAAGCTCGATGGCTATCGGCGATATGTCATGACCAATAAGCGTAATGGCGCCAGCGTAGCGCCGTATCTGCAATACGCGAAGCGCTTCCTTTAGGAATTCCGCAGAGCCGCACGATGGATCGAATATTTTTAGCGTTGGCGCTGTTAGATCAATGGAGTCAATGGCGGTCTCGACGACGGCTCTTGCAATTGACGGCGGAGTAAAGAAAACGCCAGACGGCCCTCTCAGATTGCGGACATGACGAATGTCCGTGTCTGGAATGCCGGGCAATCTGAGCTGTTGCGGCACTAGGGCCAAGTGATGCGCTTGCTGGAACAACTGTCCCGATGCATGGCGAATCAATAGGTCAATGTCAGGAGAGAGCATGGACCCAATGGGCCGCTCTACGAGAATCCGAGCATGGGTCTCCCAATCAGCACTAGAGATGCTTCGAGCAACATCGAGGCTCTCCTCTGAGAGCCCCCACCCTGCAACCTCAAGGTCGGAAGGACTGCGGCGATCATGTGCGGCAGCTAGTAGTGCCAAGAAGGCACGAATCGCCTGCTCTCCGTTCTCCGTTCGCATTGAGCTCCACAAGCTCTGAAAGACCGAGAGAGCGTGTTGGATAACCGACTGGCTTCGGGGGGGAGTGTGCCTTTCAAGGAAAGCCTGAAAGTCCTCAGGCCGGTCCATGATGACTCTCGCTTTGAACCTCTGCTTATGAGGAAGCGAGTGACCCCATCGATACACGTCTATAAGTTCCGCCGATCCCACGACAAAGTGACCGACGTCGGACGACCAAGCGAGACTTGGTGCAGATGCCTCGATGGCGCTGGATTCCCCGAAGCTCAGGCAGAAGTTGCCTTGGCCGCCGTTGAGCATGACGAAGCCGTCCCCGTCGGCATGGGCACGAAGGGGTACTGGGAGGAGGCCGAGCTGGTCTCTCCAGAACGGAAGTTCGCCGGGATGGGCCACGACCGGATGATGCCGCCCGTGGTGCCTCGTTCCAAGGAGACCAAGGGGAACCCGCGAGGCTTTCGAGCCAAGTCATCTTCGGACCCCCTAGGAGTGCGGTCCAGTCCCTCCGATACTTCTTCGGAAGGGACCAACGGGGCCATGCAGCCGGAGCCGCCGTCCTCACCTCGTCGACCCGCACCACCGTCGGTTTCCCCTCCGAGAAGTGATCGAACCACGCCTGGTCCGTGAGGGCGATCCAGGGGGCGTGGCTCATGGACACATCCTCCCGCCCCTGGTGCGCCCGGCAAGAGTCGAACTTGCGACCTGCGGTTTAGGAAACCGCCGCTCTATCCTGCTGAGCTACGGGCGCGGGTGAGGGAGCAAGGTAGCGCATCCGTGGGTCCGGTGCAGGTCCGGCCCGTGCGCTCCTGGTCCCCTACCCCTCGAACCGCGGCGGCTCCAGGCCGAGCTTGCGGCAGGTGTTCGCGACGTGGCTGCCGTGCCAGAAGACCGTGGCGCAGCGGGGGCAGGTGAAGAAGTGGCGGTGGCGGGCGCGCACGGGCTCGGGGACGCGCGCGGCGATGGCCTCGGGCGAGGCCGGGACGAGGGGGACGTTGCAGCGGATGCAGCGCGTGAAGAGGTGCGCGCTCGGGTCGAGGGCGAGGGCGCGGAGGAGCTCCCGCAGGGCCGCGACGGGCTCGTCGGTGGTGAGGACGAGCGCGCGCGGCGGGGCGGGGATCTCGGTGCCGAGGCGCGAGTTGCGGGTCAGGAAGATGCGCTCCTCGGCCGCGGCGCGGCGGGCTAGGGCGCGCGTGCCGGCGCCGGGCTGCCACTCGGCGTCGTGGCCGAGGCAGCGCAGGTAGGTGCCGAGGCGGATCAGCATCCCGTCGACCAGGAAGCGCGGGGCGGCCTCCATGGGGGCAGGATGCCACGGGAGGGTGGGACCGCGAATGCGCACGGGAGCGGAGGCCGGTGCGGGCGACCCCGCGCGGCGAAGCGAGGCGCGCCCGGCGAGAATCCGGGATCGTCGAATCGCCCCTGGTCGCGGCGGCACTACGGTCGCGACGAGCCCATGCAAGACCTCCCTCCGCACCCGAGCGCCGAGGCCCTCCTGGCGCATGCCGACTGGGTGCGCGCCCTGGCGCGCACGCTCGTCCGGGATCCCGGCGGGGCCGACGACGTGGCGCAGGCGTCGTGGCTCGACGTCCTCGAGCGGCCGCCCGGGGATGCGCGCAACCTGCGCGGGTGGCTGGCGCAGGTCGTGCGCAGCGCGGCGGGGCAGCGGGCGCGCGCGGCGGCCCGGCGCGAGGCGCGCGAGCAGGCGGTGGCGCGGCCCGAGGCGCTGCCGGATACGGCGGAGCTCGTCGCGCAGGCGGAGCGGCAGCGCGAGGTCGTCGGACACGTCCTGGCGCTCGCGGAGCCGTATCGCACGGCGGTGCTGCTGCGGTACTTCCTGGGCCTCGAGGCGCGCGCGATCGCGGCGCGCCAAGAGGTGCCGCTGGCCACGGTGCGCACACGGCTGCAGCGCGCGCTGGCGCAGCTGCGGGAGCGGCTCGATCGCGAGTACGGCGACCGTGCGAGCTGGTGCGCGGCGCTCGTGACGCTCGCGGACGGACGCGCGACGTCCACGGCCTGGGTCTCGACGTCCTCGCTCTCGATCGGAGTGTCTGCGATGGCGATGGCGTGGAAGGTCGGCGCGGCGGTGCTCGTGGTCGGGGCGACCTGGTGGGCGTGGCGGACGGCTGCGCAGGAGGGCGAGGGGCCGCGGGCCGCGCTCGTGGCGTCCGGGGAGGCTGCGGAGCTCGTCCCGGCGCCGAGCGCGCCGGAGCTCGCGCAGCCGGACGGAGAGCCGCTCCCCGGGAATCGCACGCCGCTCCCTGGGGGCGCCCCGAGCGCGAGGCCCGCCTCGCCCGAGCTCGCCGCACGGAAGGTGACGCGCGTCGAAGGCCGCATCGTCGACGCGTGGGGGCAGCCGGTCGGGGGCCTGCGCATCGTCGCCTTCGGCCGCGTGCCGGATGGCTCCGCCCCGGCGGAGCCCGCCGGCCCGCGCGTGCACGCCACGACCGCCGTCGACGGGTCCTACGCGCTCGACGTGCCGGGCTGGTTCATCCACGTCGAGTCCGCGGACGAGGCCTGGATCCTGACCTGCGAGGGTCTGCCGGTCGGCCAATCGGAGCAGGTGCGCGTCGCGATGCCCGCGCTCGCGATCGAGGGCATCGTGGTGGACGAGGCCGGCGCGCCGGTGGCGGACGCGAGCGTCGACCTCGGGTTCAGCTGCTCGGCGCTGAAGGAGTTCCCGCTGGTGCTCTACGGCGTCGAGAGCAAGACCTGGACGACCCTCAGCGAGGCCGACGGGAGCTTCCGCTTCACGCGGATCCCGGCGCACTCCGAGATCCGCGTCACGCGCGAGGGCTACGAGGCGGCAAGGGCCCGTGACCTCGAGCCCTACACCAGGATCGTGCTGCACGCCGCGCAGCCGCGCGAGAGCCCCTGGATCCGCGGCCTGGTCCTGGACGAGCGCGGCGCGCCCGTCGCCGGCGCCGACGTGCGCTTCGGCCAGGACGAGGCGACCTCCGACGAGCGCGGGCGCTTCGAGCTCGCGGTCACGAGCCCCGTCACGAGCCTCGCCGACGCGGCGCCGCTGACGGCGACGAAGGTCGGCCTCGCGGCGGCCGTGCTGGAGGGCTTCGGCCGGACCGTGCGCGAGGATCCCGCGGGCCTGGAGGGGCTCGTGCTGCGCATGGGCGGCGCCGCGCTCGCGATCACCGGCCGCGTGCTCGACGCCGAGGGCAAGCCCTGCCGCGGCTGGTGGATCGATGTCGCGGACGGAACGCCCGCGGGGACCTCGTCGCTCTCGGTCGAGCGCGAGTCCGCGGGCGGCGCACGACAGCTCGAGACCGACGCCGACGGCCGCTTCCGCCTGGGCGGCCTGCGCGAGCGCACGTACCGCGTGCGCGCCTTCGACCCGTCGCGCTGCCTCTTCGTCGTGAGCGAGCCGACGGCGGCCGGGACCGAGGACCTCGTCCTGCGCGAGCCCCGCGATGCGTTCCTGCCCCTGCTGCGCGGCCGCGTCGTCTCGCAGCGCGGCCGCCCGATCGCCGGCGCCGTCGTGCGGCTCATGTTCACGGCCCAGGTGCTGCCCTCCGGCGGCGAGCTGATGTACAGCTGCCGCGAGGCGCAGGCCGACGACCAGGGGCGCTTCGAGTTCGCCGACCTGCCGCGCGAGCACGTCTACCTGCGCATCGACGGGCCCCACGTCGAGAGCGCCGAGAGCTTCCCGATCCCCGCCGCGGGCGAGGTCGAGCTGCGCGCGAGCGTCCTGTGCCGCTTCCGCGTGGACGTTCGGCCGGACGATCCCGCGGACCGCTTCCGGGTGCTCGACGGCGACGGGCGCGAGCTCCGCATCACCACGCAGACGGCCCACGTGAACGCCCTGCACGACAGCGTCCGGCGGCGCGACGACGGCTTCCCGGTGTGCATCGTCGGCGAGGAGGCAGCAACCCTCGTGCTCTACCAGGGCGAGCTCGAGCTGCGCCGCGTCGCGCTCGATCTCCAGCCGAGCGAGCTGCAGATCGTGACTCCCTGAGGTCCACGCTCCGCGTTCCTGGGGCCAGTCACGCGGACCTCGTCGCGCACCGCTGCCGCGGGTGACGCGGGCTGGTGTAGAGTCCCGGACCCGTGGTCCCCCGCCCGAGGAGCTCCCCCATGCGTGCGTTGCTCGTCCTCGTCGTCCTGGTCGCGAGTCTTGCCGGTGGCGCGTGCCGGGCGGCCCAGGAAGGAGCGCGCGAGACGCCCGCAGGCACCTGGCGGCTCGTCGAGCTCGCCGGCAGCGACGTTACGGCGCTCGCGCGGGCACCGGAGCTCGTGATCGAGGCCGACGGGAAGCTGAGCGGCTTCGCGGGCGTGAACCGGTTCTCGGGGCGCGCGGTGCCGGAGTCCCTGGCGCAGGGCGAGCTCCTGGCCGGGCCGCTGGCGGTGACGCGCATGGCCGGCGAGCCGCAGGCGATGGAGGTCGAGCAGCGCTTCCTCGAGCTGCTCGGGACGCGCCTCGAGTGGCGCCGGCGCGGGGGCGAGCTCGAGTGGCTGGCGGGCGGGAGCGTGCGGGCGCGCTTCGTGGCGGCGGAGTGATGGGCGCCCACGGCTCGGTGTGCGGGCCGAGCGCGCTCCTCCTGCCGCTCGCGACCCTGCTCGCGCTGGCCAGCGCGGCGCGCGCGCAGGACGACTGGCGCCTGACGATCGAGCCCTACGTCTGGATCCCGACCCTGGAGGGCGAGGGCAGCGCGGAGGGCTCGCCCGACGCGGACTTCGAGATCGACTACCCGGGCGAGCTGAGCGCGGCCCTGCCGCTCGCGCTGCGCCTGGCTACGCCGGGCGGGAACACCTGGCGCTTCGACGGGCTGTACGCGCGCTGGGAGGACGACGACGGGACGCTCGAGACCGAGACGGCGCTGAGCCTGGTCGAGGCGGGCTTCGGCTGGCAGACGGGCGGCGGCTGGGAGCTGACGACCGGCCTGCGCGCGGTCGAGCTCGAGCTCGACGTCGAGCGGGGCGGGGCCGGCTCGGAGGCCAGCGAGGCCTGGATCGACCCGTGGATCGGCGCCGCCGGCGAGGTGGAGCTGGCCGAGCGCTGGACGCTGCGCACCTGGGCCGACATCGGCGGCTTCGGGATCGGCTCGGACCTGACCTGGCAGGTGGCGGCGCTGGCCGGCTGGGGCGGCGAGCGCTGGCGCGTCGAGCTCGGCTACCGCGCCCTGGCGGTGGCCTTCGACGACGACGACCTCGACACCGAGCTGCTGGCGCACGGGCCGATCCTCGGCGTGGCGTTCGGGCTCTAGCCGATCGCAGATCGGCTACTGATTTCGCCGTCAGCGTGACCGCCGCCCTTCGCGGGGCGGGCGCGAGCCCGCCCCGCGAAGGGCGGCGCTCCAGGGGTGGCGCCCGTGATCTCCCCGCCCTGGCCCGCTGCTCCGACGCGCGAGCCTCAGCCCCGTCCGCGGCGAGCCCGGCGGGCCGGCGGCCGCTCGAGCCCCATCCGGTACGTGACCCAGCCCGCGAGCGGGCGCGCGCCGAGCTTGCGGTAGAAGCGGTGGGCCGGCTCGTTCCAGTCGAGCACGACCCACTCCATGCGAGCGCAGCCCGCACGGCGCGCTGCGGCGCGCAGGGCGTCGAAGAAGAGGTGGCCGATGCCGCCGCGACGGTGCTGCGGCAGGACGAAGAGGTCCTCGAGGTAGAGCGTCGGGCGCGCGCGGAAGCTCGAGTAGGTGAAGAGGTAGATCGCGTAGCCGACCGGCTCGCCGTCGCGCTCGGCGATCAGGACGTGGATGCGCCGGCCGATGTCGCGCAGCAGGCGGCGCGCGGCGGCCGGGGTGGGCGGGGGCAGCTTCTCGTACTCGGCGAGGGCGCGGATCAGGGCCGTGAGGGCGTCCGCGTCGCGCGCGGAGTAGCGGCGGATGCGGACGCGCGCGGGCGCGGGGCGGCGGCGGGGTGTGCGCGGCGTGGACATCGGGGCGGGGCGTCCTCCGGGAGACACTCTCCATCGCGGAGGCGGTGCTCGGCAAGTGCGGCGGGCTCGTGGCGAGCCTCCCGCGACCTGTCTGCTCACATCGGTGACTCGCTTGGGCTGCGACGAGCACGCGAGCCGGGCTCCGCGCGCCCTAGACTGGAGCGCCGGCAGCGTCCCGCCCATGCACCCCATCGGCATCCTGGCCCACAGCGCCGACGGCACGGCCCTGTGCTTCCTCGAGATGGTGCGCGAGAGCGCGCGGCGCCTCGGCGAGCACCGGCACCCGGAGCTCACGCTCTCGATGTTGCCGATGGGGCCGTCGCTCGAGGCCTACGCGCGCGGCGAGCTCGGGCAGGTGGCGGCGTACCTCGCGCGCACGGCCGGGCGCCTGGCGGGGGCGGGCTGCGCCTTCTTCGTGTGCCCGGACAACACGGCGCACCTGGCGCTGGAAGCAGCCGAGGAGCCGCTGCCGCTCGCGGGCCTGCACATCTGCGAGATCGTCGCGCGGCGTGCGCGCGCTGAAGGGCGCCGGCGGATCGGCCTGCTGGGCACGCGCTGGACGATGGAGGGCTCGGCCTACCGCGCGGCCGCGGCGCGCAACGGCCTCGAGCTGTGCGTGCCCTCCGAGGACGACCGCCGGCTCGTCGACCAGG
>Ga0315910_10003783_pt1 | contig 12752 bp, 10 predicted proteins | sample EdamamesoilMG_FD_204470 | JGI IMG/M metagenome (GOLD analysis project Ga0315910, IMG submission 204470) | Garden soil microbial communities collected in Santa Monica, California, United States - Edamame soil | ecosystem: Environmental > Terrestrial > Soil > Garden | place: USA: California... | reverse complement strand
CTTTCGCGGCACGCAACCGCCAATCGCTCTCGACGGCCAGCTCGCGCGCGTGGATGACCTCCTCGATGATCCTGCCGAAGTCATTCCATACTTCGATGTCTCCGGCGCCGAACGTCCGTGGAACCGTATCCATCGCACTCAATGCCCCGATGATCTGTCCGCTCCGCGTGCGGAACGGGACTGCCAGGTATGAGCGCACGTACGGCGCACCGGTCACGAGGGGATTCGTGGCAAAGCGGCAATCGGCGGCGGCATCCGGGATCACGAGGGTTTCGCCCGTGGCAATCACGAGCGGGGCGAAGGACGCTTCCCGGGGCAGCTCGATCACGTCCGTGCCGATCCGCGACTTGAGCCATACGCGGTCCTCGTCCACGAGCGAGATCGATGCCGAAGGCATGCGGAGCGCGCAAGCCGCGAGCCTCGCTATCCGGTCGAAGGACTCTTCCGGGTCCGTGTCGAGGATGCCGAGCTGGCGCAATTCCAGAAGCCGCCGGGCCTCGCCGGGGGCCGGCGGAGACACCTCGGGCGCTGGAGAAGCGTCCCGGCGTTGGTGTTTCGCGCCCATATCACCAATCTTGTTTCCATGGCCATATTTTGGCGTGACCGGGATCACAGGTTTGACATCGTGCGCGGGGTCGCGGCCCGCAGTTGTTAACCATGTCTCCGGAATGGACCCAACGAGAGATGGCGCGCCCGGAGAGATTCGAACTCCCGACCCCCGGCTTCGTAGGCCGATGCTCTATCCAGCTGAGCTACGGGCGCTTTGCGTGGGGCGCAGATTGTACCGGCAGGATGCGGCTCGCGCCTAGCCTGCCGCCGGCATGCAGTCGAGCTTCGCGAGTCAGAACAGCTTGAGCTCCTGATGCGTGGCGACGTACTCGGCGACCGCCTCGCGATACACCGCTGCGACGCGGCGCGTGAGCTCGCCACCGCCGGGCGGGAACTCGCGACGCTTGCCCCTGGCGCCGATCAGGACAGCCACGGGCATGACCTCCCGCGTCGCGCTCGTGAGAAAACACTCGGTTGCGCGCATCGCATCGCGCGCCGTGATCTCGGTCTCCTCGGTCGGGATACCGTTGGCCTTGCAGGCGGCGTGGATCGCCGCCTTGGTCAGTCCGCGCAGGTTCGCGGCCTTCTGCGACGGCGTGACGATCGCGCCGCCGATCACGAAAAAGACATTGCTGTTCGAAGCTTCGGTGACGAGGCCTTCGTCGCTCAGCATCAGGCAGTCGTCGGCGCCGAGCGTCTCGGCCTCGACGACGCCGAGAATATTGTTGAGGTAGTTCCCGCCCTTGATGTTCGGGTCGAGCGCCTCGTGGGGATTCCGCCTCGTCTCGACGATCGCGACGGTCGCGCCGCCGGTGTAGTGCGCCGGATTCCACTTCGGCACTTCCTTGACGATGACGACGCGCCGCAGCGCCGGGTTCTTGCGCGGCAATAGATCCAGCGGCCCCTCGCCGCGCGTGACGATGTAGCGCACGTAGACGTCCTTGCCGAGCTTCGGCGCGCCGCTCGCGGCGATCGCGGCGCGCATATCGGCCGTGAGCGGCTCGCGCACGTCGCCGAGCTCGAGACGGATGAGCCGCGCCGAATTGGCGAAACGTTGCCAGTGCTCGTCGAAAAAGAGCGGCACGCCCTGATAGGTGCGAAACACTTCGTAGATCGAGTCGCCATAGAGGAATCCGCGGTCCATGACCGGGATCCTGGCCTCGGCGAGCGGGGTCACGACGCTGTCGACGGCGGCCGTGGGCACGATCTCGGTCACTTGCGCTTCTCCTGCACAGGATCTTCGTTGATGTAGCGGCGCTCGAGCCGGGGCCCTAGCCGGGTCAGGAGCTCGTAGGCGTTCGTTCCCGCGAGCACCGCGATCTCGTCGAGCGGCACCTCACCGCCGATCAGGGTTGCCCAGTCGCCGACGGCGACGGCATTCTGCCCGACATCGGTGATGTCGAGACAGGTCAGATCCATGGAGACCCGACCCGCGACGGGCACGCGTTGGCCGGCGACGGCGGCGATACCGCGATTGCTCAGGCTCCTGAGATAACCGTCCGCATAGCCGACTCCCACCACCGCAAGCCGCGTGCGGCGCCTCGCGACAAAGGTCGCGTCGTAACCGACGCTCGTGCCGGCCTCGATCTCGCGGATCTGCAGGATCCGTCCGCGGACGGTGACGACCGGCTCGACCGGCGAGGCCCGGCCGACGAAGGGATTCGCGCCGTAGAGCGTGACGCCCGGTCGCGCGAGATCGCTCGCGAAGCGCTGGCCCGACAGCAGCGCCGCTGAATTGCCGAGCGAGGTCCGAGCCTTGGGCCAGAATGTCCGGAGCTCGGCGAAAGCCGCGAGCTGGCGGTCGTTCAAGGCGTGCGCGGGCTCCTCGGCGCAGGCGAAGTGCGTCATGGCGTAGCGAACGTCCACCGTACCGGCGCTCTTGCCGACGCCGACGCCGACGCCCGCGCCCGCCCCCTGGCCCTGCTGCTTCAGCACGTCGACATCCGCCGCCGACAGCCCGAGCCGGCTCATGCCCGTATCGAGCTGCACCGCGGCAGGCCCTGTACTGCCCCAGGCCACGAGCTCCGCCAGCGAATTCAGGACCGGGACGAGCCCTGCCGCACGCAGCGCTTCGCGGCTAGAGCCCGCGAGGCCCTCGAGCACGAAGATGTCGGTGCGCGGCAGGACCGAGCGCAGTTCGACGCCTTCGGCCGGCGTCGCGACAAAGAAGTGCCGGCACCCCGCCGCTTCGAGCGCGCGCGCCACGGATGCGACGCCGAGGCCGTAGGCATCGGCCTTGACCACCGCGCCGCAATCGCCGGGTGCGGCGGCGCGGGCGAGCAAGCGGTAATTGCGCGCGAGCGCAGCGAGGTCGATCTCGACGATGCCGGTGGCTTCCATCAAACCTCCGGCAGCGTGACGCGCACGATCTCGGCGGCGCTCGCCGTCGTCACGCGATAGGCGCCGACGCCGACAGGCACGAGCGCCGACTCACCCTGCTCGAGCGTGCCGAGGTCGCGGTCGCCCTCGCCCACGACACGGGCCGCGCCGCCGATGCAGTGCAAGGTATGCGGTCCCGCGGCCGGCGCCGCGACGGACTCCCCGGACGCGGGGCGCAGGTGCTCGATGCGGAACGACTCGCAGTCGACCGATACGGAGGCCCCCGGGCGCCCCGGCACGGGCACGCGCCCGACGACGAACTCCTCGGGATGCGTCGCCCGCAGATTGAGCGCGGCGAGCGCCGCCGCGACGTCGACCTCGCGACGCGGAAAGCGGACGTTGTCCCAGGCGCGGAACGTCGGACCGGGACGGCGGATCTCGAGCGCGAGGATCTCGCGGCCCTCGGGGTTCCCGAGCGCGTGCACCTCGGCGGAAGCCGGCTTGCCCCCGCGGAGTCGCGCGGGTGTCGCGTTGTAGATGACCTGCCCCGGCCGCACCGGAATCTCGTTCAGCGCGTCGAGCACTTCCCAATAGAGCGCCTTGAGTGCCGCGAGATGCTCGCGTGCCCGGTCGAGCTCGGGCGTCGCGGCGACACGCCCGGCGAGCCACCCCTCGATCGCATCCGGACCGGCAGTACGATCGGCAAACCACGGCCGCGCGACAGCCTGGAGCGCATTCGCGTCGACGCCGGCGCCGAGCAGCGCCTCGAGCTCCCCCTGACGCTCGAGCCCGCGCACGAGCTTCGACTGGAACGAGGCCGCATCGACGTCGCGACGGAAGCCGAGCCGCAGGCTCGCGCCCCGCTCGGCCTCGATGATGATGTAAACCTCGGTGTTCCCTGCGGGATGCCCCTGCACCGACAGCAATTCACGGACCGACAAGGTCTTCGGCAGCAGCGGAAAACAGGCACCGTGGCAGCGGAAGAATGCAGCGCCGAGCAGGTCTTCGCCGCGGGACGCGAGCAGCTCCGGGAGCGATCGCGAAGAGCCATCGGGGAGCCTGAGCCGGCTCGGAAACTGCCGCGCCTCGGGGTCGCTGTCGCAGGCGGCGATCTCGAAGGCTTCACCATAGGGCCCGGCGGCGGCATTGCCCGGCGGGAGGCGCTTGAACCGTTCGAGGGACCGGCCGCCCCAGGGGCGGGCCACGAGATTGTCGCGCTCCGGCCGAATCAGGCCCTCGTCCCTATTGCTCACGCCCAAGCACCCAAAACCGGCAGGCGGCAGTATGCCAGATCGTTTATGTCAAAACGTGATCCCGTACCGTATTCGGCCCTTTCAAAGACGCTAACCTCTCTGCATTCCGTCGATCTGATTTTGAGCGGATACAAGGGCCTTATGGTGAACTCACGAGAACTGGCCGAGCAGGCCTTCTCACTTCTCCAGGATGCGCTGAAGGACTCGGAAGCCCGTGCCGCGGAGCTCGATGCCGAGCTCAGAAAGGAGCGCGCGCCGAAGAATTCCACCGAGCAGCAGGCCCTCGTCCTCGAGCATCGGCTCGAAAGCATCGAAGCCGAGCGCGAGCACTGGAAGCGCGAGGCCGCCCAGCTCGCGGAAATTCTCGAGAACGAGCGCGCGAAGCTGCGCAAGCTCAAGAAGAAGCTCGAGATCGCCGAGTCCGGCCCGAATGCCGTCGACAAGAAGGAAGTGAACTTCTGGCGCTCGAAGGCCGAGGAGTTCGACAAGGACACGAGGGAATACAAGCAGCGCATCGCGGCGCTCCGCAAGGAACTGAACGCGCGCCCCGAGCCAGGCGATGCGATCGATCCGGACCTGCTCCAGCAGCTCGAGGCGGCGCGGCACGAGGCCACGGAGCTCAAGGCCGTCATCGCGGGGCTCAAGTCCGATGCGGAGCAGCTCCGGTCGGAGATCGCCAAGGGCCAGTCGGAGATCGCGAGAGGCGAATCGGCGAACGCGGGTCTCCGGGCGAAGGCGGACGAAGCCGACAAGGCCCGCTCGCACGCCGAGAGCCTCGTCCGCGAGCGCGACTCGCGGCTCGCCGAGCAGACCGCACGCATAGCGGCGCAGGGCGCCGAGATCGCCGAGCTCAAGGGCAAGCAGGGCAGCCAGGACCGCGCGGTGAGCGACCTCGAAGCGCGGCTCGGCCAGCGTGAATCCGAGATCGCGAGGCAGAAGTCCGCGAGCGAAGCGCTCGCCCGCCAGGTCGGCGAGCTCCAGGGCGCGAACGCCCGACTGAACGCCGAGCTTGCCGACAGGAATGGAGAGCTGAACGAGATCCGCCACCGTTTCGACGGCGCCCGGGCCGAGGTTTCCGAGCGGGACCGGGCCCTGGCCGAGCGCGACCAGCGCTTGAGCGAGCTCGCCGAGGCAGGTCGCCTTGCCGAGGAAGAGAAGCGCGCGATCCGCGACCAGATCGCCGGCCTCGAGGACGAGCTCAAGGAAGAGAAAGAGTGCACGGTCAATCTGAGCCAGATTGCCAACGAGCGCCGCGAGGAGATCACGCAGCTCTCGGAGAAGCTCGACGAGGCGCTCGAGCGCTTCGAGGAAGCGAAGTGGAAGCTGCAGCGCGCGAGCATATTCGAGCGACTCGTCACGAAGCGCCACAAGCTCGTCGATACGCTCGTCGAGACCATCCGCACGAAGCAGAAAGCGAATACGGCGCTCAAGGCCGGCCTCGACGGCCTGCGCAAGTTCAAGGCCAAGTCCGAGCAGCAGCAGCAGAAGCTGCTCGTTCGCATCGAGGAGCTCACGGCCGAGGTCAAGAACGCCCACGAGAAACTGGGCGGCAAGGCCGGCGGCAAGGAAGCGGGCGAGAAGCTGCGCCGGGCCGAGGACAACGTCACGAGCCTCGAGACGCGGCTCGAGGCCCAGGCCAAGCTCATCGAGACGCTCGAGAAGGATCTCGCCAACGCGCGCGCCTCACGGCAGTCGGCCGAGACCCAGTCGCGCGAGCAGGCCGAGCTCAAGTCGGCGATCGAGAAGAAGGACGCCACGATCGAGCGGCTCAAGGCCGATCTCGACGACCAGCAGAAGCAGCTCGCGAAACTCCGCGGCAGCGAGTCCGAGACCGTGCGGCTCAAGGCCGTGCAGGAGCGCGATCATGGCCTGATCGGCGAGCTCGAGAAGGAGATCAAGGATTTGAACGAGACGGTCAACCGCCAGCGCGAGGAGCTCGACCGTCTCAAGCAGGCGCCCGACGGCGCCGCGCCGATGCCGGTGCCGGATGCAGGTGCCCAGAGCTCGGCCGAGCTGAGAAAGCGCGACGCGCAGATCTCCGACCTGAAGCGCGCGAACAAGGACTGCGAGAAGGAAATCAAGCAGCTCAAGGAAGCCGTCGCCGGCTGGCAGAAGAAGTACGAGTTCCTGTCCGCCGAACCGCCGTCGGCATATCAGGCGACGCAGCCGCCCGCGAAGCAGCCGGTCAGCAACTAGCTCAGGCCCTTCCCCCGCCAAGCCGGCGCATCAGCGCCCGCTCGAATGCCGGCCGCACGTCGGCAATCCCCTTCACCGGACAGAGCTCCGCGAGCTGCGTGACCTTCAGGCCCTCGTAGCCGCAGGGATTGATCCGGTCGAACGGCGCGAGATCCATGGCGATGTTGAATGCCAGGCCGTGGTAGGAACAGCCGCGACGCAGCTTGAGTCCGACGGCGGCGATCTTGCTGCCGTCGACATAGACGCCGGGCGCTTCGCGATCCGGATAGGCCTCGAGCCCGAGGCCCGCGAGCGTATCGACGACGGCGCCCTCGAGCGCCTCGACGAGCCGGCGGATGTCGAGCCCCCGCCGCTTGAGGTCGAGCAGCACGTAGCAGACGAGCTGGCCGGGGCCGTGATACGTCACCTGCCCGCCGCGGTCCGTCTGCACGACGTCGATGTCGCCGGGGTCGAGCAGGTGCGCCCGGTCGGCGGCGAGTCCCAGGGTGAATACGGGCGGATGCTCGACGAACCAGATCTCGTCCCGCGTGTCCGGCCCGCGACTTTCGGTGAAATCGCGCATCTCGGCCCAGACCTCGGGCATGGGCCTTACGCCCAAGTCGCGGATCAGCGGATCGTTGGCGGCAACTTGGCTCACAACACCATCAGCATTCGTTCACAGCACCATCAGCACGACTTCGTGCCGGCTGAGCTCTGCATAGAGCGCATCGATCTGCCCGCGGCTTTCCGCCCAGACCGTCAAGGTCATGCTCAGATAATGGTCCTGCCGGCTCGGCCGCGTCGTCACGTCGTCCACGTCCAGCTCCGGAAAGTGCCGGCGTGCGATCGCGAGCACGGCGTCGCGGAACGCAGGGTCGTTGCGACCGAAGACCTTGACCGGAATGTCGCAGGGAAACTCGAAGGGGGAGCCGTTCCCTTCCACCCTCAGTCGAACCAGAGCGCGACGCCGTCGGCGACGCGCGAGAAGATCGAGCCGCGCCGAACCTCGCCGAGCGCGATCAGGGGTTCCGCCGCGAGGCGCGTGTTGCCCAGCATCACCTCGAGCTCGCCGACGACCTGATCCGGCGCCAGCGGGGCGATGAGCTCGGCGGTCAGCGCCGCGCTCGCGACGAGCGTTGCGTAGCTGCCGCGCGGCACGGTCACGACGATATCGGCCGCGGGCCCGACGGTGAGCGTTTCGCGATTGCCCTTGAAGACGCGCGCCTCCGCCACGGCGTCGCCGCGCGCGTACAGTCGATGCGTTTCCCAGGCATTGAACCCGTAGTCGAGCAGCGCCGCGCTGCTTTCGTTACGCGCCCGGTCCGAGGTCGAGCCGAAGAGCACGGCGATCAGCCGCATGCCTTCGCGCTCGGCCGAGCTCACGAGACAATAGCCCGCGTCGCGCGTATAGCCGGTCTTGAGCCCGTCGACGCCGGCGCGCTGCGAGAGCAGGTCGTTGCGGTTGTACTGCGGAATCCCGTTGTAGGTGAACTCGCGCTCGGAGAAGCGCTCGTAGTACTGCGGAAAATCGCGGATCAGGGCGCGCGCCAGCAGCGCCATGTCGCGCGCCGTCGAGACGTGCCCGCGCGCCGGCAAGCCGTTGGGGTTCCGCCAGGCCGTGCCGGTCATGCCGAGCTCGGCCGCTGCCCGGTTCATCGCGGCGACGAAGTCCTGCTCGGATCCCGCGAGCCGCTCGGCGATGGCGATCGCGGCGTCGTTGCCCGACTGGATGATCAGGCCCCGGAGCAGGTCATCGAAGGCGACCTCGCTGCCGACCTCGATGAACATGCGCGAGCCCGTGGCGCGCCAGGCCCGTTCCGACACGCTCACCGGGTCGTCGAGCGCGACCTCGCCGGCCGCGAGCGCCTCGAAGGCGAGGTAGGCCGTCATGAGCTTGGTCAGGCTCGCGGGATCGAGCGGCTCCGTGGCGCGGGATTCGGCGAGGACCGCGCCGCTGACCGCGTCCATGAGGTAGTACGCCTTCGCGTCGACGGGCGGCAGCGTCGTGCCCTGCCCCGTCGCGGCGGCGGCGAACGCGAGCAGTGCGAGCGTTGCGACGAGACGACGCATCGTCAGTTGTCCTGCACGAGGCGCACGTCGTCGATGTCGATCCGGCGCAGGTCGTCGCGAATCTCGTCGAACTCCTCGGCGCCATCGATCGGACCGATGCGAACGCGATGCAGGAGGCTGCCGCCCTGGCCCGTCGTCATGACGAAGCTGTCGCGGAAGCCCTCGCCCCGGAGGCGCGCGACGAGCTGCACGGCGTTGTCGCTGTCCGAAAAGGCGCCGACCTGCACGTAGAGCGGACGCAGGGGCCGGGAGTCGGACCCAAGCGTTCCCGCCTGGGCGGTGCTGATGATCGAGATGCCGCGCGATGACGCGGCCGCGGGTGCGGGTGCTGCCGCGGTCGCGGGCGCAGGCGTCGCCGCCAGCCGCGTGCCGTCCGGAATACCGGCGTCGAGCGACCGGACCTGAACGCGCGCCGTCCCGGCGCCGATCATGCCGATCTCCTCCGCCGCGCGCTGCGACAGGTCGATGATCCGGTCGTCGACGAAGGGTCCGCGGTCGTTGATCCGGACGACGACGCTCGCGCCGTTCTCGAGATTCGTCACCTCGACCCAGGTCGGGATCGGCAGCGTCTTGTGGGCCGCCGTGAGCGCGCGCATGTCGTAGGTCTCGCCGCTCGACGTCGGCTTGCCGTGGAAATCGCGTCCGTACCAGGAGGCGACGCCGCGCTCCGAGTAGCCCGCACCCGAATCGAGCACGTGGTAGCGCTCGCCGAAGACCTCGTAGAAGGGCGGGTTGCCGCGGCTGCTGCGCGGCTCCGCGCCCGCCGTCGACGACGCCGCGGGCGGCTGCGAAGGATTGCCGGCGCAGCCGGCGAGAGCGAGCGCAGCGAGCATGCAAGCCAGCGCGCGCCCGCAAGCGTTCCTCGTCATGGCGACTCCTCCCCGAGCTCGAGATAACGCCGCTCGATGGCTTCGCTCAATTCGAAGGCCGCGAGGGCGTACTTGACGCTGCGGTTGTACCGCGTGATCACCCGGAAATTGTGCAGGCCGACCCGGTAGGCCGTGCGGGTGGCGTCGCCCTCGACGGCCACGAGCATGGCCGGGAGCTCGCCCGCGAGCGCGGCGGAGAATTCGTACCCGGCAGCGCGCAGCCCCGCGACGGTCGTGTCGAGCTCGAGGCGATTATTGGGTTCGACCGCGGGGCCCGTGCCCTGCTCCGCCGCGACGGCTATGGGCTCGCCGAGGCGCCAATCGTGCTCGGCGAAATAGTTGGCGACGCTCGCGAGAATGTCGCTCCAGTTGCCCCAGAGGTCGCGTCGGCCGTCGGCATCGGCGTCGACGGCGAAATTGCGGTAGCTTGACGGGATGAATTGGCCCGCGCCCATCGCCCCGGCATACGAGCCGAGCGCGTCGAGGACGACCGGCCCTTCCTCCTCGTAGATCAGCAGGAACGACTCGAGCTCCCCCGCGAAGAAGTCGGCGCGCGGGGGATAGGCGAAGGCGAGCGTCGAGAGCGCATCGACGACCTTGTACGTCCCCATGCGCTCGCCGAAGCGGCTTTCGATGCCGACGATCGCGACGATCATCGCGGGCTCGACCGCAAAACGCGCCGCCGTCTCGGCAACAAGCGTCTCGTGCTCCCGCCAGAACCGGGCGCCGGCCTCGATGCGCTCCGCGGTCAGGAAAATCTGCCGGTACTCGAACCAGGGCACGACGCGCTCGGCCGGCCGCGAGATCGAGTTCAGTGCCGACTGCTGGATCTCGGCCCCGGCCAGGATCTCGACGATCTCATCGCGATCGAAACCGTGGCGCTCGACCATCTGCTCGACGAAAGCGCCGCGCCGCGTCTCGACGTCCGCGGCATTCCAGGCGTAGTCCTGCGCGGCGGCAGGCCATGCGGCGACCTGCGCCAGCGCGGCGGTAACAGCAATGGCGAGGCGCTGGCCTGGTTTCCTCATGGGCCGATGAGCTTCCGGTGGCGGCTGATGGCGGCGAGCATGCCGAAGCCGGCCATCAAGGTGACAGCCGACGTGCCGCCGGCGCTCACGAAGGGCAGCGGCACGCCGACGACCGGCAGGATCCCGGAGACCATGCCGGCATTGACGAAGACGTAGACGAAGAACGTGAGGCTCAGCGTGCCCGCGAGCAGCCGCGTGAAGGTTTCCTGCGCCTGCACGGCGATCCAGAGCCCCCGCCCGACGAGCACGAGGTAGAGCGCGATCAGGCCGATCAGGCCCATCAGGCCGAATTCCTCGCCCATGACGGCGAAGATGAAGTCGGTCGAGCTCTCGGGAAGGAAGTCGAGATGGGCCTGCGTGCCGTTGAGCCAGCCCTTGCCGAAGGTGCCGCCCGAGCCGATCGCGATCTGGGATTGCCAGATGTTCCAGGTGGCGTCCGTCGGCGCATCCCCGGGGACCAGGAACGTGATCACGCGCGTGCGCTGATAGTCGTGCAGCAGGTATTCCCAGGCGATCCAGGCCATGGGCACGGCGGCGACGGCGCCCGCGAAGATCAAGCGCATGCTCATGCCGGCCAGCAGGATCGCGATGCCGCCGGCGGCGACGACCAGGAGCGCCGTGCCGAGATCGGGCTGCTCGGCGATCAGGAACGCAGGCACGGCGATGATCAGCAAGGCAACGACAAGATGCCCGAAAGACGGCGGCAGGGTGCGCTCGTGGAAGAACCAGGCGACCATCAGCGGCGTCGCGAGCTTCATGAGCTCGGAGGGCTGGAAGCGGATGACGCCGAGGTCGAGCCAGCGCTGCGACCCGCCCGCGATGTCGCCGGAGAGCATGACGCCGAGCAGGAGGCCGAGCACCGCGACGTAGACCCAGGGCGTCCAGAGGCGGAGATACCGCGGCGGAATCTGGGCGAAGACAAAAAACGCGGCGAACCCTGCGCCGAGCCGAATGCTCTGGCGAATGACAGCTCCCTCCGAGGCGCCCGCGGCACTGTAGAGCACGACCAGGCCGAGGCCGGAGACGAGCAGAAGCGTCACGAGCAGCGGAATGTCGACCGCGAGCGACGGCAGCGGCAGCTGCCGCGGCCAGGGGGCGCGCATCGGCTCAATTCGCAGCGAGCTCAATGACCTGCTCTCCCGTTCCGAACCATGCATCGAATACCTTGCGCGCGACCGGCGCCGCCGTGGCGCCACCGCCGCCGTTGTTCTCGACGACGACAGCGATCGCGATCTCCGGGCTCCCGGCGGGCGCGTAGCCGATGAAGAGCCCGTTGTCGCGCAGGCGCTCCTCGAGCTCCTCGGCGTTGTAGCGCTCGTCCTGCTCGACGCCGACGACCTGCGCCGTGCCGGTCTTCCCGGCGACGAGATAGGTCGCACCGTTCATCGCGGCCCGGCCCGTGCCGCGCTCGTCCGTCGTTACGCCGATCAGGGCCTCGTGGATCTCCTGCCAATCTTCGGCGTCGACACCGGCAACCGGATCGAGCGCCACGGGCGGCGAAGCGATGATCTCGGCGCTTCCCACGTCCTGGGTTGCCGTGAGCAGCCGCGGCCGGAAACGCTGGCCGCGGGCGGCGAGCGCAGCCGTCGCGGCCGCGAGCTGGAGCGGCGTGAACTCCATGTAGCCCTGGCCGATCGCCGCGCTGACCGTCTCGCCGTCGTACCAGGTCTGGTCCTCGCGCGCGCGGAAAGCCGTGCGTTTCCACTCGCGCCCCGGCATGAGGCCGGCGGCTTCGCCGCCGATGTCGAGCCCCGTGCGCGCGCCGAAGCCGAAGGCGCGCATGAACGGCTCCATGCCGTCGATGTCGAGGTCGACACCGAGACCGTAGAAATACACGTTGCAGGAGCGGACGATCGCCGAATACAGGGTCGTCTCGCCGTGCGGCAGCACGCGGGAGGGCTCACGGTATACGCGCGAGCTGTTCGGCAGGCGGTACTGGCCGTTGCAGTTGTGCGGCGCGCCGACATAGGAAGAATCGTAGGAGAGCCCCGCAAGCCCGAGGAACGGCTTGATCGTCGAGCCCGGGCTGTAGGGATTGCCGATCGCGCGGTTGACGAAAGGCTTGTCGGGATCGGTGCTGACGGCGTGATAGTCGGACTGGCTCATGCCCGTGGCGAGAGCGTTGGGATCGAAGCCCGGCGTGCTGACGAGCGCGAGCACATCGCCGTTCTTCACATCGATGACGACGGCCGCGCCGCGGAAATCCGCGAGCGCTGCCTGGGCCGCGAGCTGCAGGCGGATATCGAGCGAGGAAACGACATGCCGGCCCGGCACGGGCTGTTGTTCCTCGAGGCTGCCGGCCGGCACGGTCTCGAGCGACTGGCGGCGGCCGTGCGCATTGACGACCATCTCGCTATAGCCGACGGTCCCGTGCAGCACGTCCTCGTAGGCACGCTCGAGACCGGTCTTGCCGATCTGCGACGTGCCCTTGTAGTCCGCCGTGTCGATGCGCTCGAGGTCGCTCTGCTCGATGCGGCCGACGTAGCCGA
>Ga0315910_10003782_pt1 | contig 12756 bp, 7 predicted proteins | sample EdamamesoilMG_FD_204470 | JGI IMG/M metagenome (GOLD analysis project Ga0315910, IMG submission 204470) | Garden soil microbial communities collected in Santa Monica, California, United States - Edamame soil | ecosystem: Environmental > Terrestrial > Soil > Garden | place: USA: California... | reverse complement strand
CGCGAGCTCGTGCGCTCGGTCCTGACCCTGTCGGACGACGAGTGCGACGGCCAGACCGCGTCGAGCCGCTACTCCGCCGCGCTGTGGCTCGTCACCTGGCTGGGCGTGCCGCGCTTGACGGCCCTGGTCGAGCGCGCGGAGAGCGAGCAGGTCGAGACGGTCCCGGCGGAGTGGATCGAGTCCCTCCTTCCCGAGCGGCTCGAGCGCGTCGCCTTCCCGCCGCTCCAGGAGCTCGCCTTCTACGACTCCGCGGGAGCGCTCCTCGGCACCGAGATCGGCACCGCCACACCCGCTCCCCTGCCCGCCGGCGCGACGAGCCGACAGGTGCGCGCCCTGGATCTGCCGGCCTATGACGGCCTGCGCATGATCTTCCCGGGCATGTCGGTGTCGATGCCGGCCCCGCACTGACCGGCCCGTTTCGGGCATCGGCGCTAGGATGAAGCGCTGTGGATGGCGGCGCACAGTCGAGGTGCTGGCGTGCTTCGGCGACGTCTTGTCGGCAGGACCGCTGTTCGAGCGCGATCCCTCCCTGGCCGACGATCCCGCCGCGCTCGAGGCGGCGGCCACCCACGGCCACGAGGCGTTCGTGCGCCTGCTCCTGCGTCACCAGCCCGGGTTGCCGCGGCGCGTGACGGTCGCGAGGCCGCGCGCGATGGCGGAGCTCCTGTTCGCGGTCGGAATGGACCCCGATCGTCCGAGCTGGCTGCGGCGGACACCGTTGCACCGCTTCGCGGCCGAGGGCGACATCGAGAGCGCGGCCCTGTATCTCGACCACGGCGCGGACCTCCACGCGCGCGACGAGGAGGAGCGCACCACGCCCCTCGGCCTGGCGGCCAAGAACGGCCAGCGGCGCATGGTCGAGTTCCTGCTGCGCCGCGGCGCGAAGGCGCAATCACCGGACGACCCGCCCTGGGCGCGGCCGAGCGCGTGGGCGTAGCGGCGCGGCCATGCGGACATCGTGCGGCTGCTCGAGGAGCACGAACGCACCGGCGCGCTCCCGCCCCGTTCACGGGCCGTATTCGAGGCCCTGGCCGCGGACCTGGTCGAGGCCTATCGCTCGGGCGCGAGCGCGCCCCTGGAGCGCATCGCCGACTTCTTCCAGGGGCGGCGCGCGTTGTTGTGGGACCGCCCGTCCCCCGACGTGCGCCTCGCCCGCCTGCGCCGCCACGTGTGCGAGCGCCTCGGCCGCCCGGGCGCTCCCGCCGACACGCTCGCCCTCGACGACGCGCGCGCGCTGATCGCGCGCGCCGAGGGCTTCTCGAGCTGGTCGGAGCTCGTCCAGTCGACGGCCTGACCGCGTCGGCCCTACCATCGGCCGCCCCGTGGTGACCCCCCTCCACCTCGTGCTCGCGCCCGGCCTGGACGGCACGGGTGAGCTGTTCGCGCCCCTGCGGGCCGTGCTGCCGGCCGGCGTCGCTACGACGGTCGTGTCGTATCCGTCGGACCGAGAAGTGGGACACGCGGAGCTGTGCGCCCGGCTGCGCGCCGCGCTCCCGGCCGCGGAACCGTACGTGCTCGTCGCCGAGTCGTTCTCGGGACCGATCGCGATCGAGCTCGCTGCCTCGCGGCCGGAGAACCTGCGCGGACTCGTGCTCGTCGCCACGTTCGCGCACGACCCGCTGCCCTCGCCGCTGCGCCTCCTCCGGCCCCTCGTCTGCGCGGCGCTCTTCCGCATCCCTCCCCCGCGCGCGCTGCTGCGCTGGCTCCTGCTCGGCTCCGACGCGCCGCCCGGCCTCGTAGAGGCGCTGACCGCGGTGATGCGGCGTTCCGACCCGGCCGTCCTGGCGCACCGCGCCCGGCAGGTGCTCGACGTGGACGTCCGCCGCTCGTTGCCCGCCGTCGCCGTCCCGACGCTCTACCTCGCCGGCGCCCGAGACCGCGTCGTCGGCCTGCGCGGGCTGGCCGAGATCGCGGCCGGGCTCCCCGCCCTCGAATCCGTCGTCCTCGACGCGCCGCACCTCGTGCTGCAGGCGCGACCCGCCGAGGCCGTGCGCGAGATCACGCGCTTCGCATCCCGCCTCTGACGCCGGCGGGGACGCGCGCCTCGGTCGGTCCCTTGCCTGGCTCCGGATTTCGGCGGAGACGCGCGCCGCGCCTCCTCGGCCATCTTCTTGCCCTCGGGCGTCGAGAAGTGGAAGGAGTCGAGGACCCTGGTGCGAATGCATCGGCGGCGCGCCGCCGGGCGCGGTGTAGGTGGCGCCCCGGCCCGCTCGCTCGGCCGCGGGCGGCCCGCGGCCCGCGAGAGGTCCGATAGAATCGCGGCCAGGTCGGTCCGTGACGAAGCGCTTCCTCTTGCTCTTCGCGGTCCTCGTCGCGGGGTGGGTCGCGCTCTGGCTCCTCCGTACGCCGCGAGCGGCGGAGGATCGAGCGCTACCCCCACCGAGTGCGCCCCCGAGTGAATCGGCGGGCGTGCCGGCGACCCTCGAGCCCGCCGCGTCCGACGACGATCGGCGCGCTCCGCAGCGCGAGCCCATCGAGGGAGCCGCGTCGGCCCGGGAAGCGCCGGCGACGAGCGCGGCGCGCGTACCCAAGCCCGCCGGGTCGAGCGCCACGCTCGAGGTGCGCGTCGTCGGCAAGGGGAGCGGTGCGCCGCTCTCGGGCGCGCGCATCCGGATCGATGCGGCGGCCGGCCCGCGCGGCATGGGGCAGCTCGTGGAGGGTTTCGAGGGGACGCTGACGCGCGCCCCGCGAACGGGAGCGGACGGCCGCGCGGCCTTCGTGCTCCCCTCCGGCGTCGAGCTCCGGCTGTCGGTCAGCGGTGACCGGGAGGACGTCGGCGGGGCCGAGCTGGAGATCCGACCACTGACGAGCGGCGAGGCGCGCGAGCTCGTCGTCGAGCTGCCGACGGGCATCGACCTCCCCTACTTCGGACGGCTGCTCGCGCGCGAGGACGGCGCTCCCGTCGCCGGCGCGACGATCGAGCTCATCGCCCGGCACTGGAGGGGCCGTCCCGACCCCGCGAACGGGGGGTGGCAGACGAAGGTCGACGCGACGACCACGTCGGACGCGCAAGGAGTCTTCGAGCTCTCGCTCTCGTCGTGGAAGAGCCGCAGCCTGCGCATCCGAGCGCCGGGCTTCGCAGAGCTGAGCGTGTACGCCCGACCGGGTCACGAGAGCCGCGCCGAGGCCCGGGTCATCCGCCTCGTGCGCCCGGCCTCGCTGCACGCCCGCGTCCTCGACGCGAGCGGGGCTCCGCTCGCCGGCGTGGGTGTGCATCTCTGGTGCGAGCCGGTCCGGCTGGACGAGTCGGACGAGGGCGAACCGTGGTCCGCCTCGCCCCCCGAGTGGAACACGGACACGGATTCGTCCGGCGCGTGCACGCTGCTCGGCTTGACCCCCGAGGTCCCGCTCCGGGTCGAGCTCCTCCAGGGCGGAGCAGTCGTGCGCAGGGACCTGCCGACGTTCTCCCTGCGGCCGAACGAGCGGCGCGAGGCCGAGTGGAGCGTCGGCACGAGCTATCGGATCGAGGGCAGCGTCGTCGACCCGGCCGGTGCGGCCGTCGCCGGCCTGACGCTCTGGATCGACCGCACGCGCGCGGACTACCCCGTGTTCTTCCAGGACTTCCAGGAGAGCTCGGTGGTCGGCGCGACGCAGACGGACGCCCGCGGCCGCTTCGCCTTCGCCGACGTCGCTCCAGGACGGTGGTGGATCGGCCCGGCCGCCGGGCCGCGCGGTCGGGACCGCGATCCGGCGGGGATCGCGCCCCTGGCGCAGGTCGTCGAGGTCCTCGAGGGCGAGCTGCGGACGGAGGTGCTCCTCACCATCCAGCGCGGGCTCACCATCCGCGGGCGCGTGCTCGATCCGGCCGGGGAACCCGCGCCCGGGATCCACGTGGTCGCCTGGACCGACGGCTCGTACCAGGCCTCGGACGCGGGGGCGGACGGCGCGTTCACGGTCGGGCCGCTCGTGCCCGGCCGCTACCGGCTGCGCGCGTACAGCGAGCGCGAGGCCGACTCGCCTCGGGTCGAGGCGAGCGCGGGCGACGAGGGCGTCGAGCTCTGCTTGCAGCCGGGCGGCACGTTGAGCGGCACGGTGGTCGACGGAGCCACCGGCCGGGCCTCGGCCGCGACGATCACCCTCGTGCAGACGAGCCCGCCCCAGCGCGGCTTCGACGGCGGCCGGGCCGACGACGACGGCGCGTTCCGGTTCCAGGGGCTCGGCGCGGGGACCTATGACCTCGCGGTGCGGGCCAGCGGGCAGCGCGTCGGTCAGCTGCGCGGGATCTCCGTCGCCGCAGGGAGCGAGACGACGGGACTCGTCGTGACCCTCGTGCCCGGCGCGGCGCTGCGCGTGAAGTGCGCCGTCGACTACCTCTACTACGAGGTCCGCTGCGACGGCGTGCTGGTGGCGGGCGCCGGCGTGGATGCGGGCGCGACCTCGGAGAGCGCGGTCCCCGCCGGCCACCTCGTGGTCGAATGCAGCTGGGCGGGTGACGCCGTGACGAAGGACCTCGACGTCGCGATCGGGGAGCTCGTCGAGCTCGTCTTCGGGGACGAGGACGGCTGAGGCAGCGGTTTTTTTCGGACTCCGCGTGACTAGCGCCCGCGCGGACGCGAAGGATGGCGCCATGCCGCTCGCCGTCTTCGCTCTCGTCGCCCTCGCCCACCTCTTCCCCGGCCAGGAACCCGCGCCGCCGGTCGCCGGCGCCGCACAGGCCGCGCCCGCGAAGCGGCCGCGCAGCGTGCTCTTCTACCTGATGGACACCTGCCGCGGGGATCGCCCGACGTTCGACGGCTACGCGCGCGACACGACGCCGTTCCTGGCCCGCATGGCGGAGCGCGCGGTCGTGTTCGAGGACTGCACCAGCCAGGCGCCGTGGACCAAGCCCTCGATGGCGGCCCTGCTCACGTCGCAGTACGCGTCCGCGACCGGCATCTACCGCATGGGCGATCGCCTGGCGGACGAGGCCCTCACCTTTCCCGAGGTGCTGCGCGCGCACGGGCTCTACACGGCCGGCTTCTCGGCCAACGTCGTGATGGGCAACCTGCTCTCGAACTTCGCCCAGGGCTTCGATCACTTCGTCGAGTCGACCGAGATCAACGAGGGTGACCCGATCCGCTTCGCGAGCGGCTCGGCGCGCAAGCTCAACGAGCGCGCCTTCCCCTGGCTCGACGGCGACGCCCACTGGCCGATGCTCCTCTACATGCACTCGGTCGATCCGCACGAGGAGTACGAGCCCGAGCCGCAGTACCTGCAGCGCTTCGCCGACCCGGCGCGGCACGAGCAGTTCCGCCGCGAGTGGAAGGAGCTGCTCGCCAGCCGTCCGCCCATCCCCGGGCTGTTCGTCACGCAGGAGAACTTCGACCGCACCGGCATCGACGCGGCCTCGTTCATCCAGCACGGCAGCAACCTGTACGACGCCGACGTCTGTGCCAACGACGACCAGCTCGCGCGCCTGTGGGAGAAGCTGCAGCAGGACGGCTGGGGCGACGACGTCGTGCTCGTGTTCACCTCGGACCACGGCGAGGAGTTCTTCGAGCACGGCGGCACGAGCCACGGCTACAGCCTGTACGAGGAGATGATCCACGTCCCGCTGCTGATCTACGCGCCGGGCCTGCTGCCGGAGGGCAAGCGCATCTCGACGCCGGTGCGCAGCGTCGACATCTTCCCGACCCTGTGCGAGCTGCTCGGCATCGCCGTGCCCGCCGGGCTCCAGGGGCAGAGCCTCCTGCCGCTGATCCGCGGCCAGCCGGCGGCCACGCCGGCGATCTTCTCCGAGCACCGCGAGGACCCGCTCGTGCGCCTCATGGAGCAGGGCTCGGGCAAGATGGTCGCGGTCCGCGACGGGCGCTGGAAGCTCGTGCTGAACCTGCTCGGCTCGCAGCTGCTCGACAAGCCGCGCGTCGAGCTCTACGACCTCGCGGCCGACCCGGGCGAGACGCACGATGTCGCCGCCGCGCACGAGGACGTCGTGCGCGCGCTCGAGCCGCAGGCGCTGGCCTTCGCCGGCGAGCACTGGAAGGACGACGACGCCGCCCCGAGCGCCGAGCTCTCCCCCGAGGTGCTCGAGCAGCTGCGCGCGCTCGGCTACGTGAGCGACGAGAGCGAGGCGCCTGACCTGTGGAAGGCGATCGAGGCCCATGATCTTGGCGGCGTCCGCCGCAGCCTCGAGGCCGGCGCGGATCCGGGCCGGCTCGACAAGGTGCTCGGCGTGAGCCCGCTCGCGATGGCGGCCATGCGGGGCGACCTCGACCTCGCGCGCCTCCTGCTCGACAAGGGTGCCCAGGTCGACGCGCGCAACGCCGACGGCTCGACGCCGCTGCACGGCGCGGCCTTCCTCGGCCGGGTCGAGCTGCTCGAGCTCCTGCTGGACCGCGGCGCGGCCGCCGACGCACGCAGCGCGGCCGGCGACACCCCGCTCTCCTCGGCGCGCGCGCCCTGGGACATCACCGCCTTCCTGGCCGCCCTCCTGAAGGTGCCGGTCGAGCGCGAGGCGGTCGAGGCCGGACGCGCCCAGTGCATCGAGATCCTGAGCCTGGCCCAACGCGCGGACGCCCCGACGGAGCGCCTGCTCGCGGCCGTGCGGGCGGGCGACGTCGCAGCCTGCACCGCCGCGCTGGGGGCGGGCGCGAGCCTGACGCACCGCGAGGCGTCGACCGGCTGGACCGCGCTCCACCTCTCCGCCTTCCTCGGCCAGGACGAGATCACCCGGCTCCTGCTCGCGAAGGGCGCCACCGTCCGCGCGGGCGCCGCCGACGGGGCGAGCGCGCTCCACCTGGCCGCCCTCGCCGGACGCGTGCCGACGCTGGTGCTCCTCGCCGAGCACGGCGCGGACGTCGCCGCGCGCGACGCCCAGGGCGCGACGCCGCTCCACTTCGCGGCCTTCCTCGGCCGCATCGAGGCGACGGGCTGGCTGCTCGGCAGGGGCGCCGACGCGAACGCGAAGGACGCCTCCGGCCACACGCCCCTCGACGCGACCACGACCGCCTGGCCGGTCACCGAGGCCGTGCTGAATTCGCTGGGCCTGCCGCTCGAGCGTGCCGAGGTCGAGGCCAACCGCGCCCGCGTGGTGGAGCTGTTGCGGCGCTAGCTGGGGGCCGGCCGGTCATCGGGAAGCGTCCGCGGGCACGCCCTGTGCCTGCAGGGTTGAAGCCTTCTTAAGGAAGGCCGGGAACGGACGCGGGAGGCTCGGTTGGGGGTCGCCGCTCTCGTGGCTCGTCCCCCACCATCCTTCTTGCGCCGATTCCGGGAGGAGAGCGACATGTTGCCCACGCGTGCGTTCCTGTTCACGCTCCTGTTCTGGTCCGCCGCGGCGCTTCGGGGTGGGAGCACGACCGACGGTTCACCCGAGCGCCCCGAGCGCATCGTCGTCCAGCTGCGCGAGGCCCCCAGCGCGCGGCTCCTCCACGAGGCCAGCCTCGCGGGGCGGCCCTTCGATCGAGCGAGCCACGAGAGGACGGTGTGGAGCGCGCAGGACCGCTTCCTCGACCGACTGCGGAGCGAGCGCATCCCGTTCCACGTCACCGAGACGCCCCTGAAGGTGTCGGGCGGAACGCTGCAGCGACCGGATCGCTTCGTCTTCCTGGTCGACGCCATCGGTCTCTCCGTGCCCACCTGGGCCGTGGCCGAGATCCGGCGCATGCCCGAGGTCGAGCGCGTGACGCCGGAGCGCATGCACTCGCTGCAGCTCGACCACAGCGTGCGCTACGTGCGCGCGAGCGATGGTCCGGGGAACAAGACGATCTTCCGCCAGAACGGTGGGCCGCTGAGGCGCTACGACGGCACGGGCCAGGTGATCGCGATCCTGGACACGGGCATCGACCACACGCATCCGGCCTTCGACACGCGCTTCTCCGACGCCGACTTCCTGATGAGGACCGGAGACGTGCGGCCCGTTCGTCTGGCGGGTGAGGCGTATCAGGAGGGCGTGCACCATCCGAAGGTCGTCTACTACCTGTCGCTGACGGCGACGACGAACGAGGACGACGTCGGACACGGCACGCACGGCGCTTCCTGTGCGGCAGGGCTCGAGGTCAAGGGCCCGGGCCTCGACCGCATCCCGGGGAACGCCGACGACCAGATCATCGAGGGCGTGGCGCCCGGCGCCCTGCTCATGGCGTACAAGCTGTGCGAGACGACCTTCACCTGCGTCGGAACGCTCAACATCGTGACGGCTCTCGAGGACGCGCTGTCGCCCACCGATCCGCTGGGCAACCCCAAGCCCGTCGCGACGGTGATCAACATGAGCTTCGGCGGCGGTACGGGTGATCCGGACGATCCCGAGGCCGTGGCCGTGGACAACGCGGCGTTGCTCGGCGCCGTGATGGTCGCTTCCGCGGGCAACGAGGGACCGCTCGAGCACTCGATCGGGATCCCGGCTGCCGCCCGGCGGGCCCTGGCCGTCGCCGCGACGAACGATCCCGGCGACCTCCCCAACGAGACCGACGTCCTGGTGCCCGATCCCCTGCGCTACGGCGTGGCCAGCTCCAGCGGAGGGCAGAACGACGCCGGACGCCCGGTCGCGCCCCAGGACCGATTCATCCGCACCGTCATCATGGGCGGTTCGCCCGACGTGACCTTCCCGCTCGGCCAGCACTACGTCTACGTGGGCCTGGCGGACACGCCCGACCAGGTGCCCGATGAAGTCGCAGGCCGCATCGCGCTCGCCGCGCGCGGCAGCACCCTCGTGGTCGGCGACCTGACCGGCTCGGGCGCCTTCGCCAACAAGGCGGCCGAGGCCGCGGCCAAGGGAGCGCTGGCGATGCTGGTCTTCAACGACGTCGACGGCGAGCTGGAGGGCACCAGCGCCGAGGCCTCGATCATCCCCATCTACGGCATCTCCAGGGAGAAGGGCGAGTACCTGCGCGACACGCTCGGATTCCAGAGTCCGCTCTTCGATCCCGACGTCCCCGCCACGTGGGCGACGATCTCCGATTTCCCGATCCGGATCGAGCCTCCCGAACCGTCGTCCTTCGCGCCCGCGACGACGGGCTTCTCCTCGCGCGGGCCGATCGAGGGCTCGCGCACCGTCAAGCCCGACCTGACGGCTCCGGGCTTCAACGTGTACGGAGCGACGATCGCCGCCGGCGGAGTCTCGCCGGGCGGCGGGACCATGAGCGACCCGAGTCGCTTCATCAGCGTGTCGGGCACGAGCTTCTCCGGCCCGCACGTCACCGGATCGGCCGCGCTCGTGCGGCAGGCGCTGCTGGCCGCGCTCGGCGTCGCGCCGGTCGAGGCGCTCGAGCTGCGCAGCGGAGCGGGAGCCGCCGAGCAAGCGGCGCAGAACGCCATCGTCACGCAGAGCCTCGTGCGCGCGGCGCTGACCAACACGGCCACGAACCTGCGTGGACCGGACGGCACCACCCCGATCTCGGACGCGGACGAGCGCACCTTCATCCACGAGACCGGCTCCGGCCTGATCCACGTGGCGGAGGCGGTCGACGTGCGCGCGGTCCTGGGGACGAACGCGCTCAACGCGGCCGGCGTCGCCGACGACGCGAGGAGCGCCGACTTCCTGCCCACCCACAGCTTCGGCGAGAACGCCGTGATCTCCACGGGCGTCTCGCACCAGCTCGCGAGCGTCACCGTGACCCTGGAAAACGTCAGCGGGCCCGCCGGCGGCGGGACCTACGCGCTGAGCCTCGTCGACGGCGGCGGCCTGAAGGGCGACGTGACGCGCCCCATCTCGGGCACGACGGGCTTCGCGCTCTCCCTCGGCACGCCGGCCGTCTCGCTCGGGAATGCCCTGGGCGCGCGCGCGACCTTCGAGGTCACCGTGGACGTGGACGGCCGCCCCGCACCGCTCGGGCTGGACCTGGCCGGGACCGACGTGCAGGACTTCCCGGCGACCGAGTTCCTGTGGTGGGTCGTGGCCACCGGATCCAACGGCGAGGTCCTGCGCATGCCCTTCGACTACCGGGCCGTCATGCAGCTTCCCGATCCGGCGCGCGCGGCTCCCTTCCTCGCCGCCATCGAGGACGACGCCGTTCCGGATCAGGGTCCGTCGGGCGTGGACCGGGACGGGCGCTTCGAGCTCTCCTGGACCTATCCCGAGAGCGCCGAGCCGCCCTGCGCTTTCGCGATCGAGCGCGCCACGCGCTTCGTGCGCCTCTTCTCCGACGGGGCCGAGGAGCCGCTCGTCCTGGGCCAGAACTCGAGCTGGTCGGGGGACGCGAACTGGATCACCGCCCCGCACCCCGACACGCTCACCAGCTCCTACAGCCCCACCTATGCCGACAACGAGGACCTCGAGCTGACCCTGAGCACGCCCATCGCCCTGCCGCCCGGCGGCGCGGTCCTCAGCTTCGATTCTTCCGAGGACATCGAGGAAGGCTTCGACCACGCGTTCGTCGAGGCGAGCGCGAACGGTGGCCCCTTCGTCCCGCTGGCCCGCTACACGGGCGCGTTCTCGGGCCGTCGGCGCGTCGATCTGTCCGTGTTCGGCGGGCAGCAGGTGCGCCTGCGCTTCCGCTTCAAGACCGACGGCCTCCTCTCGGCTCCCGTCTTCCTCGGATGGTTCGTGGACGACATCGCGCTCGACGGCGCGGACTTCCATGCCATCGCCACGGTCGACGGATCCACGCGCACGTTCAGCGTGACGCCGGAGCCCAAGCTGCGCCCCACCGATCCGCGCACGCTCTTCTACCGCGTGGGCGGCCTGTTCGGCACACCGTGCACGCAGGCCGGCCCCGTCTCCAACGAACGCGCGCTCACCCTCGATCCGGGAGTCACGCTGCGCCGTTGACGCCGGGTCAGAGATCGAAGGAGACGCCGATGAGCGGCCCCCACAGGCGCACGTCGTACTCCAGCCGATCGGATCCCGATCCGTCCGCGAAGTCGAAGTCGAGCACGCGGTAGCCGAGGAAGGCGCGCGACCAGGTCGAGAGCTCGTAGCCGACCACGGCCGAGGCGTTCCAGGCGAAGTCCGAGCCCAGGCCGAAGCCGCCCACGTCGGCGCGCCCCTGGAACGACCAGCCCTCCGCGAACGAGCCCGCGTAGCGGACGCCGACGATCGGGTCGAACCAGCCGCGGCCGGACGAGAGCTCGGGCTGCGGCACGCCGCCGATCGTGACGTCGACCTCCGTGTCGAGGTCGTAGTAGCGCACCCCGCCGAGGACGTCCCAGCCGGCGGCGAACTCGTAGCCCGCGAAGCCCTCGACGATCGCGCCGGAGAGCGAGAGGTCGGTGTCGACCGTGGGCGCGTCGTCGCCGTCGATCTCCACGTTCACGAACACGGGCGACAGGGCCAACGCCCACGGGCCCTTGCGCGCCTCGAAGTGGCCGAGGAAGCCGGAGAGCGAGAGCTCGCCCGGGAACCCGGAGGAGTCGCCGTCGCCCTCGATCGACTGTCCGTCGAGCGTGAGATCGCCGTCGAAGCCGGTGGCCCAGTAGTAAGGCGCGAGCGTGTAGCGCCAGCCGGACTCGTCCGCGGGGGCGGGCGCCTCGGCGGCCTGGGCCGCGCTCCGCGCCGCGCCGAGGACGAGCACGGCCAGGGCGGCCGCGGGGCGCAGGGCGATCCGGCTCATCGGGACATCCTCGCGTGCGCGGGGTGCAATGACCACCGCGTGCACGCTTCCGCCCCGGGGCACCGCGAGGGGCGCTTGCCGCCCGAGGAGCGGCGCTCGATACTCGGCGTTCCGGTTTCGCCATGCTGCTCGCCACGCTGCTCCTGGCTTCCGGCCTCCAGGAAGCTCGATCGGGCGACCCGCTCACGGGCGTCTGGGAAGGGCGCGGCAAGGGCGACAGCAAGATGATCCCGCCCGAGGGTTTCCCCTTCTCGCTGGCGCTGGAGGCGCGCGGAGAGGACGAGGCGATCGCGACGCTGACCATGGGCGAGGCCTTCGCCGAGCCGGTCGAGGCGAGCTTCGACCCCGAGCTCGGCGAGCTCGACTTCCGCTGCAACCTCCTGGGAATCCTCGTCGACGTCGAGCTCGTGCTGAAGGGCGAGGAGCTCACCGGCAAGGCGGCCGGCCTGGGCATGGAGGTCGAGCTCGCCGGCAAGCGCACCTCGCGCACGCTGCCCGCGCCGGCGGAGCCGGAGGCGGCGCGCCCGGCCGTGGATCTGACGACGCTCGCGCCCGAGGCCTGGCGCGAGGACCTCGCGTTCCTGGCCGCGACCCTGCCCGCCAAGCACGGCAACGCGTTCCACGCGCTCGCACGCGAGGACTGGGAGCGACGCGTGCGCGAGATCGAGGGGCGCCTGGCCGAGCTCTCGCCCGCGGCGTCCGCGCTGGCGCTGGCGCAGCTCGTGGCGGCGGTCGGCGACGCGCACACCGAGCTCCTCCTGCGCGGCAAGCCTTTCGACGTCTTCCTGCCGCTGCAGTTCACGTGGCTCGCGGACGGGGTCTTCGTGACGGCCGTGGACCAGCGCTTCGCCGGCGTGATGGGCAAGCGCGTGCTGCGCATCGGGAATGCCGGCGTCGAGGAAGCCCTGGCCCGCGTGTGCACCACATTCGCCGCCGAGAACGCGTCCTGGCCGCGCGTGCAGGCCCCCCGCAAGCTGGCGCAGCCCGGGCTACTCGCGGCGCTGGGCCTCGTCCCGGAGGCTTCGTCGATCGCGCTCGTGGTCGAGGGAGCCGCTGCCCCGCTTTCGATCGACGGCTCGGGCAGCGGGACGTGGCTCGTGTTCCCGACGCCGCTGTGGCAGACGCGCCAGGGCGAGGCGTACTGGTTCCAGGCGCTGCCAGGCACCCCCCATGAAAAGGGCGCAGGGGCGGTCTACCTCGCCTACAACCGCTGCGCGGAGGACCCCGCGCGCCCGATGGCCGGCTTCATGGCCGAGGTGCTGGCCCTGCTCGAGAGCTCGGGCGCCGAGCG